>Ga0126371_10000425_pt1 | contig 34338 bp, 32 predicted proteins | sample PanSoiMetaPlot_4_FD_110145 | JGI IMG/M metagenome (GOLD analysis project Ga0126371, IMG submission 110145) | Tropical forest soil microbial communities from Panama - MetaG Plot_4 | ecosystem: Environmental > Terrestrial > Soil > Tropical forest > Bulk soil | place: Panama | collected 2016-02-17 | reverse complement strand
CGATAGCGCACGAGGCGCGGACACTTACGGCAGGAAATGATTTTGTCGTTAAGGACCTTTAATTCTTTCGCTGGATTCACGATAAGTTTGCCTGAGCTTCAGGCATTTCACGTCAAATTGACATGGCGGCAACGCGCAGACTAGCATACTTGCAGCGATTTTCCCTGCTGCTTCGGGATGCTGCAAATTGTTGCGTTTAGAGAGCGGTTGCGCGTGATGGAAGTGAAAACTGAGCCAAAGAGTGTTTTGGCGCGTATCGTGGAGCGGCGACGCGAAGCGATTGCGCACCGCAAGCGCGTGCTGCCGGACGTGGCGTTGAAGCTGGCGGTTGAGAAAAAATCCGCTCCGGTGCGCGATTTTATGGCGGCCCTGACGCAGGATGGATTGAATATTATCGCAGAGCTGAAAAAGGCTTCGCCGTCACGAGGGCTCTTGTGCGCCAATTACCAGCCAGTGAAAACTTCTCTGGAATTGGAAGCGAGCGGAGCTGTGGCGCTTTCCGTTCTGACAGAAGAGGACTTTTTTCAGGGTTCGCTCGGCGATTTGAAAGAAGTGTCAAAGGCGACGAAGATTCCGATTCTGAGGAAGGATTTTATCATCGACTCGTGGCAGGTGTGGGAGGCGCGTGCAGCGAACGCAGACGCATTTTTGCTGATTGTTGCGATCCTTCGAGATGAGGACTTGCGCGAGTTGCTTGCATTGGGACGCAAACTCGGAATGGAAGCGCTGGTGGAAGCGCATTCGCGGGAGGAATTGCTTCGCGCGGTGGATGCGGGGGCGAAGATCGTCGGTATTAATAATCGCGATTTGAGAACCTTTGAAGTGAGAATTGAGACGTCGCTCGAATTGGCTGAACTCATTCCCGACGAGTGCGTGGCGGTGAGCGAGTCAGGGATTCGCAGTCACGCTGATCTGGCGCGCATGCGGCGCGCGGGATTCGATGCGTTTCTTGTTGGGGAGCATCTGATGACCGCGCCGGATGCAGGTGCGGGATTGGCCAGGCTGCTTGTCGAGCAAGACAGCTAGGGTTGAAGATGCGAAGGCGGGGAATGGTCGCAGTCAAGATTTGCGGAATTACGAGTTGGGCGGACGCGAAAGCCGCCATTGATGCGGGTGCCGATGCGCTGGGATTTAATTTTTACGCGAAAAGTCCCAGGAGGATCGCGGTTTCGCATGCACGGGAAATCATTCGGCACATGCCGCAGAATGTGAGCGCGGTCGGTGTTTTTGTGAATGCTTCCACCGTAGAGGTGTTGAGAACCGCGCGCGCGGTGAAGCTGGGAGTTCTGCAGTTGCATGGAGAGGAGAATCCGAAGGCTGTAAAGGAACTAGCGTGCGAGTTCCCGGTCGTAAAGGCGTTTCGCGTCGGATCGGCGTTTCGGGTGACGGATTTGGCGAAGTATCCCGACGCGTCGGCGTTCTTGCTGGACGGCTTTGACCGCAAATTGCGGGGAGGCGCGGGGAAAAAATTCGATTGGCGGATTGTGATGCGGGCGAAACGTATCGGACCAGTGATTCTGGCGGGCGGGCTCACTAAAGAAAACGCGGCGAAAGCGATTCGAGTCGCACATCCGTTCGCGATTGATGTTTGCAGCGGAGTTGAGCGAGCGCCTGGCAAAAAAGATGCGAAGAAGCTGTGCGAGTTTATGAAAGCAGTTCAAAGAGAGCGACGGAAAAAGGGATGAAGGGCGCGCTAGCTGCGGAAAAACCAATGCCAGACGTGCGCGGACGATTCGGCCCGTATGGCGGCCGGTACGTGCCAGAGACGCTCGTGGCTCCGCTGGAAGAGCTGGAGCGCGCGTACGAAGAAGCGCGGAATGATGCGAAGTTTCAAGCAGAAGTAGCGGATTTGCTGAAGAATTTCGCGGGGCGGCCAACACCGTTGCAACTGGCCCCGCGGCTTACCGCACATCTTGGTGGGCCGAGAATTTATCTGAAGCGTGAAGACTTGCTGCACACCGGCGCGCACAAAATCAACAATTGCATCGGGCAAGGATTGCTCGCAGTGCGAATGGGCAAGCGGCGCGTGATTGCGGAAACTGGCGCGGGCCAGCACGGGGTAGCGACGGCCACAGTGGCGGCGCGGCTGGGGCTCGAATGCACCGTCTACATGGGCACAGAAGACATGGAACGCCAACGGTTGAATGTCTTCCGGATGCGGCTACTCGGCGCGGAAGTGGTCAGCGTGGATTCAGGCAGCAAAACGCTTAAGGATGCGATCAACGAGGCGATGCGCGATTGGGTGACGAATGTTCGGACCACTCATTACTTGCTGGGATCAGTACTGGGAGCGCATCCATATCCGATGATGGTGCGGGATTTTCACCGCGTGATTGGCAAGGAAGCGCGCATGCAGATTTTGCACGCTGAAGGACGCCTGCCAAACTGGCTTTTCGCGTGCGTTGGCGGCGGATCAAATGCAATCGGCCTGTTCTATGAGTTTCTGGTTGATTCAGAAGTGAAGATGGTCGGCGTGGAAGCGGGCGGGCGCGGCAGCGTCCTTGGCGAGCATGCGGCACGACTGGCAGCTACGACGGGATTTTCGGGTGCAAGGCCGGGAGTCCTTCAGGGAACTCACACCTACGTCTTGCAAAACGCGGATGGCCAGATCGCGACGACACATTCGGTTTCTGCCGGACTTGATTATCCCGCAGTAGGGCCCGAGCACGCTTGGCTGGCTGAGCGAAATCGCGCAGAGTACACGGCGGTGAGCGACGATGAAGCGATCGAAGCATTGCGCACGCTGGCACGCCTTGAGGGGATTATTCCTGCGCTGGAATCCTCGCACGCAGTCGCCGAGGTGATCAAGCGAGCGCCAAAACTGGAGAAAGATGAAATTGTCATCGTGAATCTGTCCGGACGCGGCGACAAGGACATGGAGATCTTGGCGAAGTATGTCTGACCCGGTAAGCGCAGCGACACAATTGAAAACAAGGATCGGGCGAAAGTTCGACGAACTCGCGCACAGAGGCGAACTGGGACTGGTTGCTTACTTGACAGCAGGTGACCCGTCGATTGATGGAACGGAACAAATCGTTTTGCGAATGGTTGATGCAGGGGCGGACGTGTTCGAGCTTGGGATTCCGTTCAGCGATCCAGTCGCGGACGGTCCGACGATTCAGCGGGCGAGCGAACGGGCGCTGCGTGCAGGCACGACGTTGGAAAAAGTGATCGGGCTTGTAGCAACGCTGCGAAGGAAAACCGACGTACCGATCGTTTTGTTCGGCTACTTCAATCCGATATTGCAAATGGGCTTGGAAAATTTCGCGAAGAGAGCTTCAGCGGCAGGCGCGGACGGAGTTCTGGTCACGGACATGACTCCAGAGGAATCGTCGGAATACTGCAACGCTATGCATGCGAATGGATTGGATACGGTTTTTTTGGCTGCGCCTACGTCGACGGATGAACGGCTGAAGCGGATCGCGGGGGCTTCGAGTGGGTTTTTATACGTGATTTCGCGTACGGGAGTCACGGGCGCGAAGGACTCGTTGCCGGAAGAACTTCCAGCGATGGTGCGACGCGCGCGAAAGTTCACGCAGTTGCCGATTGCCGTGGGATTCGGGATTTCTGTACCGGCGCAAGTGACGGTGCTGGGTGGAATCGCAGACGCAGTGGTCGTGGGTTCGTCCTTGGTTGCCGAGATTGAGAAAGCGAAATCAGTGAAAGAGGCGGCGCAAGACGCCGCGGCACGCGTGCGAGTACTGAAAGAGGCGGCGAAGCGTGGCGTAAGCCGCAGAGGACTAAGTGAATGAACGAGTCTCGTGAGTTTCGCCGGGTCGCGATCTTGGGAGTAGGGCTCATTGGAGCGTCCTTTGGCGCAGCGATTGAAAAGGCGCAACCGGGCGTTTCGATCATTGCGTACGACAGGCCGGAGGTTTTGCGCAGGTTGCGTGAGAGCAAGTTTCGATGGGAGAGTTCAGCGGACTTAGGAAGTGTAGTTCAAGGTGCCGACTTGGTTTACATCGCGTTGCCAGTTGGCGCAGCAATTGAGATGCTTCCGGGGATTTCGTCGTACTGTGATTCGCAGGCATTGATAACGGATTCCGGAAGCACGAAGACGCGAGTATGCAAGGCGTCACAAAGCGCTTTTCGCGGTGGCGTGAAGTTTCTCGGCGGGCATCCGATCGCGGGAAGGGAATTGAGCGGATTGGAGCATGCGGATGCGGAATTGTTTCACGAAAAGCGCTACATCTTGATCAACGACGGCCCAGTCAAGGAAGCAGGGAGCGACCAGCGCGTGCGACGGTTTGCCGAGTTAGTGCAGGCGATTGGCGCAGAGCCTTTCTGGTGTGATGCGGAGGCTCACGATTGGGCGATGGCTGTGGTTTCGCAAATGCCGCAACTGGTCTCAGTCGCGCTGGCGCAGGTGATTTCCGATGAAACAGACGAGACAGGTTTACCGGTGACCCTGGCAGGCAGCGGGTTGCGCGACATGTTGCGAACCGCGGGCAGTTCCTATGAGATGTGGCGCGACATTTGCATGACCAATACGGAAAACATTGCGCGTTCCCTCGATCGTATGGCTCAAGCGATTGATTTTCTGCGCGCGCACTTGACGAGCCGCGAGTTGGAGAACGAATTTCGCACTGCGAATGAAGTTTACAAAACACTTCACGAAAAGCATTTACCTACCGACAAGTTGCAGCCGAGCGAGCCACGGAGCGGAGCAAGCGCCAATGGATAAGCGGGTCCCAAACGCCGAAGCTGCAATCGAAAGCGTTAAAGATGGCGCGACGATTCTTGTTGGCGGATTTGGAATGTGCGGTGTTCCTGAATATTTGCTGCACGCTTTGCGAGCCAAAGGCACGAAAAACTTGACACTCGTATCGAACAACGCGGGAACAGACAACTACGGAATTGGATGGCTGCTTGAATCAAAGCAGGTGAAGAAAATGATCGCGAGTTACGTCGGCGAGAACAAACGATTCGAGAGCCTGGCGCTGCGCGGCGAAATTGAAGTGGAGTTGAATCCGCAGGGGACGCTCGCAGAACGAATGCGCGCCGGCGGGGCGGGTATTCCGGCGTTCTTCACCCCGACGGGATACGGAACGCAAGCGGCGGAAGGAAGAGAGACGCGTACATTTGATGGAAGGAATTACGTGATGGTGCCGTGGCTGCGTGGCGATTTCGCATTCATAAAAGCCTGGCGGGGCGACCGCTGGGGAAATCTGATGTACCGGAAAACGGCGCGGAATTTCAATGCGGTGATGGCCACAGCAGGGAAGCACGTAATTGCTGAAGTCGAAGAATTGGTTGAGCTGGGAAGTCTCGCGCCGGACTGCATTCATACGCCGGGAATTTTTGTAGATAAGATTTTTCAGGGCGAGCACTACGGCCGGCCAATCGAGAAGAGGACACTTCGCGAGAGTAGTGCTTGAGCGAAAGAGCGAGTGCAACGGTAGAACATGAGTAAAGACAAGGACAAACGAGAATTCGTAGCGCGACGCGTTGCGCAGGAGCTTCGCGATGGCGACTACGTGAACCTGGGCATCGGGCTGCCCACGCTTGTGCCGAATTTCTTGTTACCGAATGTAGAGGTCGTATTGCAATCCGAGAACGGGATGCTTGGCGTTGGACCATACCCACGGGAAGGCGAAGAGGACGCGGACTTGATCAACGCCGGGAAAGAGACGATTACCGAGATCCCCGGCTGCTGCTATTTTTCAAGCGCTGATTCGTTTGCGATGATTCGCGGTGGAAGGATTGACGTGACCGTGCTTGGGGCGCTGCAGGTAGACGAAAAAGGGAATTTAGCCAACTGGGCGATTCCGGGGAAAATGCTTAAGGGAATGGGCGGCGCGATGGATCTTGTGGCAGGAGCCAAGCGCGTGATTATTGCGATGGAACATACGAACAAGGATGGGCAGCCCAAAATTATGAAGCAGTGCACATTGCCGCTTACGGGCGTCGGTGTCGTTAAGATGATTGTCACGGACTTGGCGGTGATTGATGTCACGCCGGAAGGCTTAGTGCTCCGCGAAGTTGCGCCAGGAATGACCGCCGAAGCTGTGCAACACGCAACCGAAGCGCAGCTGCGAGTGTCACCGAATTTACAGACAATGAGTGTGTAAGGCGGCGTCAGAAAATTCCGCCGCGATGCCAGTGTATTCAATGGCGAAATGCAGTAGCATCGTGAACAATCCTTCGGAGTCAAGATGGAGCCACATTCGATTGTCATCGTAAGTTTGTATAGCCCAAAAGAGCGGCTATGGGGTGAACTGGCCGAAGTGAGTGTGGCGGGAGTGACGATTCGAGGGATCGATCTGGATTCATTCGATGATTTCATCCGGCAGGTGCTGCATCCGGAGGGCGAGCGCATTGGCTTGCCAACGCTTTTCTTTCCGATGCAACGAGTCGAGCGGATCGCGCTCGACGAGCCACGTGGGTCGATCCCTTCGCTGGCGGAGAAGTTTGCAGTAAGAGTCGGCCAAACTTTGACGGATTATCTCGCGCAGTTTGCTTAAGCTGTTCTAGCTGAATTCCATGGCAAAACAAATTTTCTCAGTTCCGAATCAGCTCACGTTCTTGCGGCTTGGGTTTCTTCCGTTTTTTATCATTGCGATTCGGTACAACCGCTATGACTGGGCACTCGCGCTCTTGATTGCCGCGGGTTTGAGTGACGGACTGGATGGACTGTTGGCGAGAAAGCTTAATCAAAAGACGCAGCTCGGCACGTTTCTCGACCCGATTGCCGATAAGTTGCTGCTGTCGTCTTCTTATTTGATGCTGGCGTTCAAAGGCAAAATTGCATGGTGGCTGGCGATTCTGGTTTTGGGCCGGGACGCGCTGATTCTGATTGCATGCGCGGTGATCTTGCTAGTAATCGGCTACATGACTTTTCCGCCGAGCGTGTATGGGAAGCTGAACACGACATTTCAGATTCTGCTGGTGCTAGTGGTGATCTTAGTGGCGCTGTTTCCCAATCATGTCCTGCGCGATCTACGATTCGTACTGGTTTATCTCGTTGCTGCATTCACGATTTTTTCGGGATTCCATTACAGCGTAACCGTTGCGCGGAAACTCTGATGTCCAGCTCAATCTAAATCAGCGAGCAAGTAAATGGAAGCGGGTACCGAAGACCATGAAACCGAAGCTGAGCAAGACGACGAACGCTGTGACCCACCCGAGGGCATAGGCCCGCTTGCGCTCGGAGGGCGATAACGGCTCACGATCAAGCATGAGCTTGCCGAGCATGAATCCAGTCAGCCCACCACCAAGATGAGCCATGTTGTCAATCATTCCTCGAGCCATAAATCCCCAAATAACGAGATAAACTATCCAGCGTATGACTTGTGAACGAAGTTGCTGCATAGCCGCACCACTGCGGCGATAAGTAATCGCGAGCAGCACGCCTATCAGTCCCACGATTGCGCCGGATGCTCCGATGGCAGTTCCGGAACTCGCAATCCCCAGGACCCTCAAGGGAGTGATGAAAGGGCTCGCCGAACTCAACAAGTATCCGCCGATGCCACACGTTACATATAGAAACAGGAATCGTGAGGAGCCATACAGCTCCTCGACGGTTGGGGCGAGATCGACCAACACCCACATGTTAAAAACAATGTGCAAAAGACTGCCATGCAAGAAGCACGCGGTGATTAAGCGCCAAGGTTGGTCGAGATTCCAGGGAAGCGGCAGCGAGGCACCGAGACGGTCGAGGACCGGTCCGGCGACGGGTCCAAGGCCAAAGAGCAGCCCAAAGAGTCCGCCACCTTGTGGAGATATAGAAAACCCATAGTGAATCGTCAGCAGCAAGCTGATGCCGTAGAGGATGCAACACGCGAAAAGCACAAGATACGTGACAGGTGCGTTCGCGGGCATGTACTTGCTCAGCGACTTGCTCATGGCCGCCATGGAAAACGTCAGGCTGGCTCCGCATTGATGGCAGCGGTTCGCTGTCGAACCGACGAGCGTGCCGCAGGCGGGACACAAACGCGGACGCCGCTGCTTCTCCCGCGAGCCGAACATGGAGGAGAGGCTCTCGCGCAGCTTGTCAATTTTCCAGCGCCAGCGAAGCGGAAGAGGCAATGGTTTCCTTGCGGCGACTTTACCGCGTCCCTATAATACCGAAAATTTGCTAAATGACGAGCCAAGGCGGCAACAGAATGGGCCTATTGTAATGCCGAGGAAACACCAGTTAAAGCAACGCATCTTCGGTCGCGCAATGATCTTGAGCATGCTGGCGCTCGCGTTGATCGTCAGCGGATGTGCTTCGCGCCGTCCTCAGACCACTGCGCCTGCTACAGCTCCCCAGCCGTCTGCGCCATCCACGAGCCGGCCGGCGCTACCATCAACAGGAGCCCGGCAAACACCCGCAACCGCCACACCGGACGAGTATACGGAGCAGGGTGTCGCATCTTGGTACGGTCCCCAGTTTAATGGACGGCGGACGTCGGACGGCGAGGTCTACGATATGTATCAATTGACAGCCGCGCATCGCACACTGCCTTTCAATGCAGTTGTGCGCGTGACGAACCTGAGAAATGGAAAACAGGTCAATGTGAGAATCAATGACCGGGGGCCTTTTGTGGCGAACCGCATTATCGATTTGTCGTATTCGGCGGCAGAAGCAATTGGAATGGTCGGGCCAGGTACGGCGGAAGTCCGGTTGGACGTGATGGCGGGACCGGATCCCAACTTGGGATTCTTTGGCGTACAAGTCGGCGCATTTCAGGTGAAAGAGAATGCCGAGCGGCTGCAAAGACAGCTCAGTGTGCGCTACACACCTGTGACGATCGCAGAATTCGATTCACCAAACGATGTTTTCTATCGCGTTCGCGCAGGACGGCTGCCGAGCGAAGCCGCAGCGCACGAGTTGGCAACTCAGCTTCAGCAGCAAGATGGTGCGGTTGCATTTGTAGTTCGCCTGGATGAATAAGCGCGCCTGTCTGGTCTGCTGGAAAAGCAACTTCGGTGCGACTTCCCTCCAGTGAATCCAGAGTAGAATCAGGAAAATGGCAAATGGTCTAGCGGGAGAATTGGCGATCTGGAGCTTGGGACTTGTGGCACTCAGCTTAGTTGCAGTACCAATACATCCCCAGAATATGGACCAGCAAAGCCGACATGCGATTATTCTGCCTTTGGAACTCGTTGCGGGACAGCCGGCAACTCTCGCAGTGCTCACTGCGGATGGGTACATTGCACCAAATACAAAAGTGGTGCTCTCGAATGGTCAAGTCGTAACCACGGATGAAAGCGGACGCGCTCATTTTCTTGTGCCATTGGATGTCGGAATAATGTTCGCTCAGATTCTAGGCGCTGAAGTGCGTGAGGCGGCAGATGTGTTGCCGCAGCCCTCGACTGACAGTAGTTTGCAAGTGACCCGAATCCCGAAGATGGTATCGCTTGAGAATCGCTTCGCAATCAGCGGCAATGGTTTCGAAGGCGATGCTGATCGAAATCGAGTCACGATGGATGGGAGGGACATCCTTGTTTTGGCGTCGTCTCCGACTCAATTGATTGTCATGCCTGCCGCGAATCTGCCGCCGGGACCGGCGAAATTGACGATAACGGAAGGGCCGGCCGAAACGGTGACGGACCTCACCCTCGTAGCTCTCGTTTTTATGAACTCGTCGGATGTCAAGATTCATCGAGGCGGAAGAGCGGAGATTGTCTTGCTCGCGCGCGGCACGGAAGAGCCCCTTGACCTCAAGGTCCAGAACCTGAGTCCTCAAACCGTGCAGTTCGCGCATGCCAATGAAGCCTATGTTCGTACAACCGGCGGGCCGGGCAATTCTGCCGTTCTGCAATTGAAGGGAAAAAGTGAGGGCTCATTCACCTTCGCGATAAGCCTAGAGAGCGCTCCAGTCAAAGGAAACGTTGCAGTCGCTCGCGATTTTCTTGAGGCAGCTCAAAAGATGGCTGCGTCAGATGCTGCGAATCGAATCGAGAAAGTCCTAAAGGAGCTTCACGGAAAGGGTATTGACGTTGCGAAAATGCGTAGCGATTTACAGAACATACCCACCCAAAGTGGTTCGCCCGATTTTCAGGCGCTGATTCGCGCATCGCTGCGCGCGCTCAACGACGAATAAGACAAACAATCGGCTTTACGATTTTGCTGCCTCCAGTGCAGGCGCAGGAGTTTCAGGCAGAGCGCCCTGAGCCATTTGCTCGATGTTGTCCTGCACGCGATCTAGCTTCCGACCCGCATCGTCGTGACACTGCTGAGCGTGATGCAGGTGATTGCCAAGTGTTCCGTACATTTTTGCAAAGGAATCGAGCTGGGATTGTAGGCCCGCAAGTCCGGCAAGAAGGTGCCGCGCATTTTCCGCGACCTGCATGCCTTTGAGGCCGGTTAGAATAGCGCTCAAATAAGCGTGAAGTGTGTTCGGCGACACGGCAAAAATGCCTCTGCCGCGGCAGTAATCGTCCAAACGGCCGAGTTTCGCGTCTGAAGTCATCAGCAACTCGTAGTAAACGCCTTCCGACGGAACGAACATCAGCGCGACATCGAGGGTCCCTTCATTTTGCAGGATGTACTTCTCGGCGATGGAGTCTGCGTGCTTCCGAACAGCTTGAAAGAACTCCTTCCGCGCCTCCTCGCCGCTGTCAACCAACCGCCGATAGCTCTCCAGCGGGAATTTTGAATCAATAACGATCATCTTGTCGCCCGCACGAATCACGGCGTCGACGATCGCTCCTGTGAGAAACCGGTATTGCGTCTCGTACGTGCTAAACGGAAGAGCATCCGCAAGTAAGGTTTCGAGGGCCACTTCCCCGAGCGAGCCACGGGTCTTCGCGCCCCCGAGCACAGTCTGCAGTGTTTGAGTGGCGTTCGAGAGGTCTCGGCCGGCTTGCTGAATCTCACCGAGTTGCTTACCGAGACGAGCGAGAACTTCCTGCGAATTGCGCAATTCGCTGGCAACAGCCGACTGAGCCTGTGAAACGAGCGCTCCGGAACTGGCAAGTCCATCCTGCAGAGAAGAATTGACCTGCCCTAGCTGTTGAAGAACAGTCTGCGTAACCTGAGTCAATTGGTTATTCATTGCCTGGGAGTGCGCCATTAAGGCTGTCTGCACATCCTGACGTAGGGTGCCTATTTCCGCGTCTGCCGCGCTCTGGCGGTGCGAGAAGAGCCAAGTCACACTAATGGCGAGCAGAATGATCAAAATCAGGACGATTGCAACGAACGGTCCGTTCATAAGGCCTCGTAGGCGAACAAATAGTGAAAATCGCGAATACTATAGCGCATTCCTGGCGGCGTGAATAGAGCTATGAAATAGCGGGTGAGGGGTCTGCAGTCTTGCGCCTAATCTCCGGCGATGTGGACCAGGGGCCGGGATTCGCCTGCGGAGTCGGGATTGATCGTTTGCGGGCCGCGCCAGCCGTCGAGAACGGCGACCTGATGCACGCACGACACGGTACACCGCGGCGCACAGGTCTTTTTTGTATAAAACTCACGATGCCGGCGCTCAGCGGAATACTCAGCGAGAGGAATGCCGGGATAGCCGCGCTGCTGCGAGCAATAGTGAACCAATCCGTTCTCGCAAATGTAGAGATAGCGCGAGCCTGCACGGCAGCGCCAGTTGTTCTCGCGTCCTGCTGCGATATTGTGCTGAAACGAATTGACGCGTGAAAAAGAGCGCTTTCCGAGGCTCATGATCTTCTCGAAAATCTCGCGTTCGTGAGCATCGAGAGGTTTGAGCTGGCCGTCACCGTCGTGAATGATGCCGACCGTGGATGAAAAACCAAGTTCTACCGCACGTCGCGCGACGACCAGGGCGTCATCCGGACGACTGATTCCGCTCCCAAGTACCGAATTGATGTTGACATGAAAATCGGCATGCTCCGCCAGAAGCTTCAGCTTCTGATCCAGAACCTTGAGGCTCTTCTTCGAAACATCATCCGGCTGCACGTTATCGATGCTGATTTGCAGGAACTCCAGGCCAGCGCGATTGAACCGCTTGATGCGGTCGGCCGTCAGGAGGTAGCCATTGGTGATGATGCCGGCGATGACGTCATTGTGTCGAATCCGCCGAATGATTTCGTCCAGATCGGGGTGCAGCAGTGGCTCTCCACCGCTGATGGTAATTACCGAGGTGCCAAATGAACCCAGGCGGTCAATGCGTCTGAACATTTCCTCGAGCGGCACAGGCTTCGAGAAATCATCGAACTCGTTGCAATACGTGCAGGAAAGATTGCATCGGCGCATCGGGATAATATGGGCCAGCAGGGGATGCTTCGTAGAAACCAGCGCCTTGGCGATCATGCGCCAGCTTCGCACTGCTCGGTGCGCTCCGAGCAGACTCCGTTTAATTTTCCGACGGGTATTCATGCGTCTAGTGGTTTCGAGCGCGAGTATCTAAGCATCCCCGATACGGCTCACATACCATGCTAGCAGTCGAAAGCGACACGCTCAAGTTTGCAACAAACCCTCGTTGCTATTTTCATGTGGTGGCCGGAGCAGGACGCAGCACCCGCTTGGTGATGTGCTAACCTAGCACTATCGGACGGGGCTGTAGCTCAGACGGATAGAGCAGCAGTTTCCTAAACTGCGTGTCGGGAGTTCGACTCTCCCCAGCCCCACCATACTAACTTCCCACTCCCTCGAGCTTGGCCCATAATCATTTTGAGGGTCCTTTCGCTTCAAGAGGTGCACGGTTATGAGTACAGTCCTTTGACACTCTGCTTACGGAAGACACAAAACAGGTGCACTTCACAGTGATAAACTGGGCGCGGGAAAACCATCTAGGCACTGTGAAACGAATCCTCGCACTTGTCCGCTCGGTGATACCAGAAGATCCGCGTCAACTCATGCTCATTGCGGGCGCCGAGTGTCTGTTTATCGGTGCCCTTCTGCCTTGGGGTCCGAGAGTCCCTATCCATATCCGACCTCTGCTGAATCCTTTACTGCTCCAGCCTCTCGGGCAGTGGATCATCCTCTTCTCTGGTACGGCGGCGTTTTTCTTGTGCTTTCGGTCAGGCAGTCGTCCAGCCCGACTGCTGTTCATGACAGTGCTTCTCCCTGCTCTTGTCGGATTCGCGGTCGAGTTTGGTCTTTATCTTTACGGTGCAACACACTTTTTGAAATCGCGAACGGGTGCGGCTTCCGTCTCAGGAGTCGTATCTGTGTTGGCACGGATTGCGCGAATCGCCACTGGATTTCACTACGCCCTCATCGGGACTCTTCTCGTCGCATCATTCGCTCTATGTTTGCGACTTAACCGTACTTCTTTGCCGCTGGCTTTACCCAGGACTGATTTTCAGTCAGCGGACACCGTGCCGTGGCGCCGACTGTGCATAGTCATCTGGGTCTTAATAACATGGTTCCCAGCACTCTGGGCTGGCAGTTTGGCGCTGCTGGCATTTGACTGTGTGCCCGTCTTCGCGCATCTGGGACGGAATGCTTGGGTCGCTGCAGCGTTAAGCCATGCGCTTCCTTTCGGAGCCTTTCTATTGTTCGCCGCTTCGCTCCTCGGCAAAGAGGTTTGGAGGACGCTTCGTTACTCGCTGAGACTTCCAAAGCCGGAAATGTTTCTGTTGGCCCTGGGTTTGTCCTTTGGAGTGGTGCTGGGGGGCCTAGCAATCGACTATTACTTGCTTGGTTTCGAAGCTCCGGGACCAAGAATCACCGCTTTTTCTTTCCTTCTCTTTTACCTGTTGTTTCCGCATTCTCCGAGGAGGTTATCTTTCGCGGACTACTGCAGTCTTGGTTCATACGCCGGTACGGAGTGGTGCGCGGGATTCTTCTAGTCAGCATCATTTGGGCAGCAGGCCATTTCTGGGGGGATTTTTGGCGCATTTCTACAGATACACAGGCAATTTTGCAGTTAGTCGGTCGATTGCTGGGCTGCATGGCGGGGGAGCGGTCCTCGGTTGGTTGGTGCTCCGATCTCGGTCTATCTGGCCGGGTGTACTGGCTCACGTTTTTTACAACTTTTTTGCCTGGTCAAATACGTCACCGGCTTACGTGAACTACCTGCCGATTCTGATCCTCGGGATTTTGCTTGGCTATGTGCTCTTTCGCTATTGGCCGGTTCACGTCGATCAACCGGAGCGCGAAAACCCTACTTCGGAGGATTTTGTACCATTAAGTCGTTCTTGACCGAGAACACGTTGGGGACGCTGTTCGCTTGAATGTTTGCGACATTCTTGTCTGTTTGGTTGTCCACGTACCCGGTTAGCGTCACGTGCCCGTTCTCCACAAGGATATGAATGGACTGCAGGTTTCCTATTCCATACCGGGATAGAGTCGGTTGCGAATATATCTTCCGATACTCCGCACGCCGAATTTGATTGTCCATCGGGCTATTCGGGAGAACTCGAATCTGGTTATCAACCTTTTCGACGCCTTCGATGTGCTTCACCGCGCCTTCAGCATCCGATTTTAGAACCGGGTTCACAACTGCGCCGGTCAGTGTGACGGTGTATCCGCTCACGTTGTATCCCAATTGATCAAAAACTGTATACCATGGCAGCAGGAGAAGCTGATGGCGCACCTCTTGCTGCAGCCATGCTTCATAGCGTTCGGTTCCTTTTTGAGGAACGGTTGCGTTTTTTTGATTTTGCGCGATTGCGCAGCTCGCAGCAGCAAGAGCGAGCATAGGAATGAAAGTCTTTGTCAGCCTGCTCATGGTCAATCTCCTGTCCACTTCGTGCTGGTTTCCTAATTGCACGATAATCCTTGATCCAAATGCGCACAATCCGGCTTGACAAGTATTCAGAGTACAAAGAAGCCCTTATAGGGGGCTCCTGTCTTTTTTGCGCTTAGTGATGCCTCGCCTTGTGCCTCGTAGTTTTCGTAACCGGCGGTTCGATGAACTGTTGAATCTGTAGTGCTGCCTCACCAACCGTCGTGAGCAGCAAGTCGGAATCGCTCAACTTGAGCAACACCTTCATTGAATCAGTATGTCCGCTATAAGCCCACAGGCCGATAGCGACCGAGCACTTCGGAAATCGCAACTGGATTCTCTTGTAAAGCCTCCTGATGGAAGACACAGCGAAGGGAGGAAGTGCTGAAATACAAATAATGATGTGACCGGAGTGGCCATTGTGCTCCGCGATCTCATCCACCATTTCGCGAGCGGCCGCTAGTTCAATCTCGTGAGCTTCATAGCCGGCCTGCGTCAGCAAATGGGCGAGCATCAGAGCGGCAATCTCGTCACCCTGGTCGCGAACTGGCAGACACGAAACCGTAACGGGCGGAGCGCTGGGGTGGCGGTATGGCAAGATTTGCTCGTCTGGATTGAGTGCAGCAGAATCTTCGCGGCCAGCCGGCACTTTGGGATAGCAGATCGTCAGCTGCTCGACGATCGCTTTCAGGCGCTGGAATAGCTGGCGCTTCCTTTGTGCGGCGTACGATTCGCTCGCCTGGTCCCGTTCTGCCAGAACGAGAACCGGAATGAAGACGCCATCATAAAGATCGCGGATTGATTTTTCTGCAAGATATTCGTCAATAACGCGATCTGGCTCTTCAATGTCCCTCGACGTAAGCGCGAGATAGAGCTGTACGTCGGTAGCAGTGGCGCCCTTGTCTCCCAAGAGAATACTCAGGAACTCCAGTTGCGGAATGTACCGTCCGACCGCGACGATGCAAACGGTCAACGGAGTTGACAGAAGCAATCCAATGGGACCCCACAACGCTGCCCAGAAGATTGCGGCTACCAAAATAGCCAGCGGCGAGATTCCTGTCCGCGAAGCATAGAGCGTCGGCTCGACCACATACGAAGTTACGACTTCAAGAATCAAAAACGAGCCCAGGGCGATCAGCGGTTTTTCCCATCCGTTAAAAACCGCAAGGGAGAATAGAATCGGCATTGCGGCGCCGACTGAACTTCCAATGTATGGAATGAACCGGAGAACCCCGGCGAGCACTCCCCATAGAAGAGCGTTCGACAGACCCAGGAAGTAGAGTCCTGTGCCGAACAGGACGCCGTAGCTGATGTTGACGCAGGAAAGCATCCAGAGATAACGAACCACGCGGTTTGTAGTTTCCGTGAATACTTGCTTGGTTACATGGATCCGACTTAAGCCCCCGAGTGTGAAAAGGCGTTCGCGAAGATCTCTCCGGCGTAGCAACATGAATGCCGCCACAACAAAGACGATTACAATTTTTGCGATCGGCGCAAGAACCGGACCGAGAGTAGCGCGAAGGGTCCGAAGACTCAGAGTATTGTGCTGCTGTACGATTTCGACCGGCACTGGTTTCGCGGTTTGTTGATTCGAAGGTGTCGCGGATTTCTGCGAAGAGGCTTTATTTTGGACTGGGGGTTCGAGGGCGCTCGACAGCTGATTTGCGAGGCCATGAAGCGAGGAAGCTGCTTTCCCGAGCTTCGAACTCTTCGCTCCACGAAGCGAATCGATTTTCTGGGTGATCGTGTCGCTGTACGAGGGAAGCTGTGTGGCCAAATGGATTCCTTGGCCAATTACGAGCCAGCCGAGAAGCGCCAGCAAGACGATTGCAACAAAGAGCACGCCCAACGCAGGAGCCGTTTTTCCTAGGTGATATCGCTCGAGCCGCGATACCACGGGAGCCAGCAGAAATGTGAGTAGTGTAGCAAGGGCAATCGGAATCAGGACATCGCGTCCGTAGTACAAAGCTGCAACGCATACAACTGCTGTCACAAGAGAAGGCAAATTCGATGAGTTTTCGGTGGAATGAGCTTCCATTCAAGCATGTCCTCTCCGAACTAACTCCGCAGCATCATAGTTTTAGATGGGTGTAGTGCTGGTAGGGTGACGGTTGGGATCCATGGGAGCCAAAATCAAGATCAGGAGCCGTAAGTGAGAGTTTTCGCGGCATTACCTCAGTCAACCGATAAGGTATTTCCATCGTTAAATATGCAGCCTCCCCTGTATTGCCCGATACTGTTCCACGCCATACGGTCATAGGGTCAACATGGCAACGTTTCAGCTATTGGAGCTAGCCTGTCGGAGAATTGGGAATGTCGACTGACCGCCCCTCCATGCTGTGTGGCCTTCATCTGGATTTCGCGTGTGTACGCGGCTGCGTCGAAGGGATGAAAGCGATAGGGATTCGCACAACGGACGTAAGCATGGTGCTCCCAGACGGTTCCATCATGTCAGCAATTCCAACTCCACGAGCGCCACGTTCATTCCAGGATTTGGAAGATCATGACACGACCGCTGAAAACATTCGCCCAAACTACACTGCACGCGTTAGATCATCTGCCAGCGCTCTGACAAAGACTTTGTTCGCTTTGGGCATTCCAGCTTATGACTCTGAAAGACTGGAATCTAAGATCAGAAACGGCGCCATTTTAGTCTCAGTTCGATGCAGCTACCTATTGGTGGAGCGCGTGAAGGAAGTATTTATCGAAACTGGCGCTCTGGATGTCTCGTTTGCCCGGGATGCAGGTGCGCCTGGCCCACAAAGCTATCCAGTACTCAGGGAACAGCGGTACACCACGCCTTCGATCGATGGATGGCGGCAGCACGCTGCCCACGCTTGAGCGGCCATCATCACGATGGGCTCAAAGGAGAGCATAGCTCTATGAGCACGCTCCGACGACTGCTGAATCGCACTTGTCCTAGATGCGACAGTAAGGTTATCCGCCGGTCACATCGAATAGGATCGTTGGAAAGATTTCTGTCGTTCCTGTCTTTCGTTCGACCGTATCGTTGCTTGGATTGTGACTGCCGCTTCTATCTTTACGATGGGTTCGTGCCGGCAAGGTTGATGCAGTCGCTCCCTCAATCCAAAGCGGCGAATAACGTCCCGTCTCCAAAAATGAATCAAGCCGGCTAGTTCCGGGCGAAGACGCGCCCCATATCCAAGCCGAACGACGGCTTTTCCCTTGTACCTGTGATTTTTATCGGTAGCACTGCGCCGGCATTTTTCTTTTTGAACAGCGGATCAATTAATTTGAGGAACAACGATTTCATCCCGGTAGTCGTCTGTGATAGTTTTGCCTGCAGAGTCAGTGTCCCGCGGAAGTTTAGCACTTCTGTGTTTAGGTTGTAGCTGCCATTCAAGAGAACTGCAGCCCCCGCAACATCGAATGTCAATTTCGAAAATTGAATCATGCCGTTCCTGAGCGTGAATGCTCCGCCAAGTGCAGAGACAGCAGTTCCGTCGTCAGTTTCGTTTGGGTGTCCTTGTCCCCGGCGGCTGAGAGCATTGATTTTCTCCTGCACCATGCCCTCAGTAAAGCGCGCGGAGACGATGCCAAATTTCCCCGTCAAATCGATTCGGTTCGTAATATCCGTGTCTTTCGAGCGTCGCGACGGAATAACAAAGCGGGTTTTCAGCGAGACGAGACCGGTTAATAAAGGCTTGTTCGACTTTACCGCGACCCGCAGCAAATCTTGAATGCGGGCAGAATCAGCGACGACGTTAAGTGCAACGGCTCTTCCCGGCTGTTGCGGACCCTTGGCGACATCTCCTTTGACAATCAATTTGGAGTCGACGAGCTGCACATCAATCGTGTTGAGGATAGTGTTCCCGTTGATTCCGTCTACGACAGCGCTAAATTCTGTGTCGAGCGGTACGGTATGCTGGCTGATGCTCACTTCAAAATTTGGAGTCTCCGTCTTGCCTTGAACCTGAATGTAATCCAGGACGCCATTAAACGAACCTGTTGAAGATAGCGTTCCGGAGATTCCTTTGATTGTTCCGAGATCAGCGTTTGAGAACGTGTAACTCCCAGAAACCGGTGATTGACTCGGATCATTCGGGTTCCATGGGCCGAATTGGCCATTTGTCTGAATTTCTCCTACAGGCTTTGGATTTATGAGGTTTGCATGAAACGCGGCTGGATGATCCGGCTGAAACGAATCAATTCGCAGCTTGTGAAGAAGAAAAGACATGTGTCGGTCGCCGCCGCTGCGCAAGATGTTCAGGGTCATGTCGTCGGATGTTATTTCGTCGATAGCAAAGTTAGTTCGAAAAGGATTTTTAGGGGAAGACGGGGAAGCTTGCTGAGAATTTGCGTGCGGCGGGATGTTGATAGTAATCCCTTCCATATGAAGCCAATGCAGGCGGGATTGGTGTTCGAGAAGGGAAAAAAGACTGGCCTCCACCGAACACTTGTCTATTTTAATCAGAGGCGGCAGTTCAGGCCTATTTGGATCCTTTAGCACCAAGCCGGTGAACTGGACCCGCAACAGTGGGAATGTCGAAATGTGAAGGCTTGCGAGTGTGACGTCAACGTGGAATCGGTCAGCTGCAATTCTCTCGATCTTATCGCGCAAGATATAGGAGTTTAAGAACTTGGGCACGAGCCATAGCACCGCGCCTGCAACGAATACGAAGAGTCCGGCACCGATGATGGCAAGTCGTTGTTTTCGTGTCAGCATTCACGTCTGGCCGCCGCATCCCGCGGAACAGCGTGTACAACTTCGGGTTCACTTCAATGTGGCCGTTACAGCAATCCGGTGAATCACGCAACCAGCTGAAGGGAAGGGAAACGGTGTTTGGGGCCGGCTGGTTGTGAAGACTTCAAGTTAGCAAGTTGCATGAGGGAGAGTGTTGGAAACGGCCCCAATCCACGGTTAGTCCGCACATTGGCGGATAAACACAATAACTACTTTCTTTGCTGGGAGCTGCTGCTCTTGCAGTTCTTTTCGTGTTCCCTCAGTTCGCTCGATGAATTGAACGATCTGCCACACTGACTGCACTTGTGCTGATTCTCTTGATCTGTCATGCCAAACACCTCCAGTTCGTCATACTGCTGCAACATGGATCCTAGTTTCAAGGCTGGGCCATTGCCTCGCAATCCGGCGATTCCTGTAATTCCCATCGCACTATATTTGTAAATCCGAGGCTTTGGCTTGCGTTTTTTATTTCCCCGGCAGGAAACTCGTGAGAATGTCCTTCATGCGTTCAGCGAAATGAGCCGTGAAGGACCAAGGGCTCGGTTGGCGAACAATATGGATCTTCCCTTTTTGTTTTTTGACCTCGTAATCGCTCGTTCCGTTTTCTTTTCGAAAAAAGCGGATTGCCAATACAGCATCCGCTACCCGCAAATTGGAAAGTGTTATTTCGGGGAGCCATTCCGGAAGATGAGGGTCAACAAACAACATTTTCAACGGCGCATACGGATAGAGGCCGATCATGCTTTGCAAGAGCGAGAATGTTGTCGACGCCGACCACGCCTGCGGCGAATTCGCGTTCGGATAGATCGCGGGAAACGGATGTTCATCGTCGCGCGGATGTCCGCTGAAGAGCTCGGGCAGGCGGTAGTATTCAAATAGCGAAGCGGCTTCAAACTGTGCGCGGCAAATACGCTCCACGTAATCGTGCAAACCGTAGCGGGCAAATCCTAACGCAAAAGGCCCGTGTTCCACCGGCCACACTGAGCCCCGATGGTAACTGAACGGATCGTAAGCGGGATGGTCGGCAGAAAGAGTTCTTATGCCCCACCCTGTAAAAAGATCAGGAGCGAACAGACGCTCCGCGGTCGGCTTTACAAGGGCATCATCGACGATGCCCGAGCCAACGCAGTGCCCTGGATCGGACCCGATTGAGCGGATGGGCCGTGACTTCGCGTCGAGACCCATCGCAAAGTAGCCTTCCTTGTCCATCCAAAAAGCATCGTTGAAGCGCTTCTTCAGATTTTTTGCTTCTCGAAACAGCTGTTTTGCTTCCTCCTTGCGATCGAACCACCACAGCACCTCCGAAAAGAAGACTTTTGCGAAATAAGCAAAGGCCTGCTCCTCGCAGGTTGCGATGGCCGGTGAGACCTGTTTGCCGTCGGGATACACTATGGCGTCACTTGAGTCTTTCCATCCTTGATTCCGCACGCCAAATTTTGACCGCGTTTTGTAATCGTAAAAGCCATCGGCATTGGCGTCGCCGTAATCATTCAGCCATTTCAGGGCCTTCAACGCCGGCTCAAGGTATGGTGCCACCAGTGTTTTGTCGCCAGTCCAGTGCCAGAGAAGGGCAACCGCAACCGGATAGAAAGCGGACGTGGTTGTGGCACCGTAATACCGACCACGGGGAATGATGTTCAAAGCAGACAAGGGGTCCGTGTGAGCCTCGTGAATCATCCGGCCCGGCTGCTCGTCGCGCCAATCGTTCACTTTGGTTCCTTGCCAGCGCGCCAGCTGCGGAAGCGTGCCCTCCAGAATGGCGGTGCTCAATATCGCCGATTGCCACGCAACTGCAAGGGTATCCCGGCCATACAGCGCGACATACATCGGGAGACCGGCTGCAACCGTCCAGGCGTTTTCGTTTGTGTCGAGATCATATAGCCGTAGCGCCGTCAGATCCTGCGCCGCTTGTTTAACGCAGCCCGTCACCACGGCAGTAAGGTCCTTTTCGCTTGGCGAGATGAAGTGCGTCGCCGAGTCCAGAAAGCGCACTCGCAGGGAATCGTACTTATTGTGGGCGCTGAAGAATGAACCACACGAGTATCCCGGTTTGAGAACGCGGCCATCAATGGAAGGAGTGAAGTCCAAGCACAAATGACATTTGCCGTGAGGCGCCAGTTTCAACCGGTAAGTGATCTTGCCTTTGTGATACTTGGGTTGCTCGCCGGCAGATATGCGTATGCGAAGTGCGCGGTCGATCTTCGCCGTTCCCTTTTCCTGCGAGTGGCTGTACGCGTGAGCCTCGGCATGGCGAAAGGACAGTTCAGCGTAGTCCGAAGAAGCGTTCCAGTTAACGGTTTTCCTGCGCCTGACAAATCGGCGGCGGGCATCCGCCTCGGTGATCGATGCGAAATCTGCGTCAAAGCAAAAACTCAGCTCAAATGAAGTGGACTTGAGAGAGTAGTTCGTGAGATCGATATCCTCATGAAAACCTTCGCCCGCGAATCGCGACATCTTAATCTCAAGAGTATTTTCCGCATACGGAGGAACTTCTCCGCTTCCTTTGTCAGGCGGTCCCGGGTCCGCTCCAGGAGGCAGCAGAATGTAATATCCCAACCAGCTGTGTTGGCTGACGTTCGACAGCGCAACGGGAATCGGCGCTTCGCCGTCAATTCGAACTTCATGTCGAGAGACCAGCCTCGTCTCATGCACAAAGAGCCCGTACGGAGAGTCCGCAGGAATGAAGCCATCGCGCGCTGTACGCAAAACAGTGCGTCCCTGTCCGATGAACCATGAGTCGTTATGAGGTTGCAGCCGGATTAATGAGCCGCGGTCATGCCCAGCGTTTGGATTCCTGTCTGCAGCGGCTTTGATGTTGTTTTCCTCGCCTCGGAGATTACCCCGATCCCTCCATTTGGTGACGCCGGAGATCTTGAGGGCAACATCAAGTTCACTCCAGGCCTGGGCATCGCTCAATACATGGAAAGCCGGATGCATGCAGGCCAATCCCGGTATGGCGAATACCACGTAATCGGTGGTTTTCTGGTCGACAGGCTCGCATTCCGTCCCCCTACAAGTCAGTCTCCGCAAAACATACATCAGTTATCGGATTGCTGCTTCACGGTGCTCACCTTTAGTGTTCATTACGTCGATTTGTTTTCATCCACAGGAGGAAATCATGAAACGTTCCGTCTTAGGCTTGGCCGCCGCGCTCTCGCTTGCCTTCACGATTGCCCAGGCTGCGCCTAGAGTCCAGAATGACCAAACCACGAGCCCGCGCACTTTCAGAGGTGAAATCATGGATAGCGCTTGTGCTCAGATGGGTAGTCACAAACAGATGGAAGCCAAGGAAGGCACCAAGAACGCTAAAGAGTGCACTGAGGCGTGCGTCAAGAATGGAAGCACGCTGGTGCTCTATAATCCTTCGAACAAAATGACCTATCAATTGAGCGATCAGGACAAAGCGAAAATGTATGCTGGCGACCGAGTGACTGTGAAGGGCACGTACGATGCTTCAAGCATGACCATCACTGTTGAATCGATCACGCGATCTCACGCTATGACACATTCCTCATCAAGCAGCAGCAAGTAATATCGCGAGGGATGGGTTCGCCCGCGTCTGTTCTTACATCCCGGAAAGGCGCGGGTTGCGTTCAAGGAGCAGAAAAACGACCAAGTAATTCTTCAATGTGTGGGTAATCAGGAAATTTTCCTTGACGTGATCGTGAGCCGCCTCGCCCAGCCTCTTCGCCAACTGAGGATTCGACAGCAGGTAGCGAATCTGATACGCGCATCCCTCCACGGAATGGACCAGCATTCCCGTCACCTTGTGCAATACCTGGCGGAGAATTCCCCCGACGGCCGATGCCACCACTGGCTTTCTCTTCCACAGAGCTTCAGTTACTGTCAGGCCAAACCCTTCCCGCAGCGATTTTTGCACCACAATTGTCGACGCGCGTTGCAGCGCATTTATTTCCAAATGGCTCCACGGAGGAAGATTGAGTAGAAAAATATCTTTGTCTCCTGCCGCAGCTTCTTGCACCTCCGCAAACACGACTGAACCTTCCGGGTCGTCCGTTGCCCCGCCACCCGCCAAAACCAACTGACAGTCGTTATATCTCTTCACTAATTTGTATGCCTGAATTACTCCCAGAGGATCTTTCAAGCGATCAAAGCGAGATACCTGCGTCACGATTGGGCGGTTTCGGTCGATGCCAAATTTCTCCACAACGGATTGAATAAACTCGGGTTCGAGATCACGGTTCTTGTCCGCCAACGGGTCGATTGTGGGCGCTACGAGAAATTGAGGAATCGCGAGCGGATGCGTAAATGCGGCGGAAGAAATGAACGATGCATCGAATTTTTCCACAAAGGGCCGAAGAAAATTCCAGATCCGTTCGTTCGGCTGCGATAAATCAATATGGCAGCGCCAGAGCCAGTGGTTCCGTCGGCCCTCGCGCGAATAAACCAAAGGAAGAGGCTGCGGGTCATGAATCACGATGAAACTTTCGTCGAAATTCATGCGCTTGCGATTCTCTTCGTTTGTGGCAAGGAATATGTCAAACCATTCTGGACGGTCTTCATACGCCATTCCGTGAAGGGCATTGTGAAACGCCTTGGTCACCGAAAAGAATGCTTCACCGCCGGTGATCACGTCCCATTGGGTGGCCAGACCAACTTCTTGAAACAAAGGAATTACTCGATTCAGAATCTCCGCGACTCCGCCGCCGACTGCGGTGGAATTCACCATCTTGACCGTGCGGTTCGGCAGCGAGCGCGCGAGCATCCATAGCGCATCGATCTCGGGCTGGCCAACAATCGAAGCATAGTCGTTGAGCGGGCGTACTGACGATTGAACTGGCGCCGCTTGTATGCTCACCGGCTAATCCAGGGATTGATATAGCTGAGAATGCCTTCGCGCACTTCGGGCAGCGTGTTGGTATAGAAATCGACGCGATTTACCTGTGCTGCAAGTTCAGGAAGCTCCAACTCCTGCGCAATCCAGTGAGAAAAATCGTTGGTTCGCAAATGCAGCCGCAGTCGCGAATTCACGAAATGGTAATGCAGCGAGAGCAGACTCATGTGGCGGATCCCCTCGGCGAGTTCCGCAAGATTTGAGGCGCGCATCGGCATCGGGAGCGCGACTTCGCGCGTCTCCGAGAAAAAGAAGGGCTCGAAGGCCGGCCGGTCTCCAGAGCCCGGACTCGCGCGCAGATGATTGTCCACCGTGTGAACCAGCGCCGATCGCAGATCATCCAGTTCCACGAATTGCCTCACGTCGATTGCGCCAAGCTGTTCCGCGAGCTCATTCTCGTTGCACGCCGCCATCGCCCACTGTGCAAAGTCATTGGAATATGAAGTGTAGTGATGCGTCGCAAGCGAATGAAAGGTGTGGCAGAAGATTGAATCGCGCGAGACCGTCGTCAGTTGTTTTCCAAATTCGCGCAGCGTATGTGCGGACTCGAGCCCGACCACCACCAAGTAAAAAGCGCTTACGAATTGGAACGGCTCTCGTGCCTGTTTCATGTACTTTTCTGTCCGCTTACGCCTGATGCGAGAAAAAGAACTCAGCGGTCTTCCCAAGAAGGCCGCCGAGTTCCATGTTGTATCTATACCAGAAAGGCGCCGCTTCCTCTGTGGAACCTACCGTTCAGCCCTTTCCTGCGGTGAAGCCTTTTGCAGTATGGAAACAAGCTCATTTGCCGCCTGTGGTGTAGGTGTGGACCCGTTGAACACGATCTGCTCGGCGGTCACACCCTGTCCGTAGAGGGCTTCATTGCCTTCTTTGTCTGGATGCAGAGTTGCTCCTTCCAGTGATACACCGGCAAAGGCGCCGCGCGCCCGGGAATAAGTCAGGATTTCTGCACGCATAGAGGCGTCCGTGTCTGCCTCGGCCGCACGCCCAACAGGACCCGCCGCCGCAGTGGCGTCAGCGCCTAGTTTCACTTTGCTGTGAAGAAGACTGGACGCTCCGCGATCGTTCATCACCAATAGCACAAAGTCCGTTGCCTGTCCGCCAATTTGGAAGCCGAAGCTTCCGCCCTCGAGCACCATCATCGACGGCGCACCCCATGAGCCTTTGAAATCGTGCCCAGTGCGGCACACCATTGCGCCACGCCCATAGCTTCCGCCCACCCCAAACGCGGCCTTCAGAACTGATGGTATTACGACAACGCACCGCGCCCTGTCGAGCAGGTTATGCGGAATGTTATCAGGTATGTTCATAATCTCACCGAGCACTCGGCCGGAATTCTGGAGCCTCTTGTCTTCTGTATCTTTCGTATCCGCCATGCTCACCCGGGCAGCCAATCCGAGCAATGCAATCATCACAAGTCCTGTAAGCATTCGAACGATGGCTCTGTTCATAGATTTATGCCTCCTTCATCCTAATGAATCCGCTATCTTGAAAATAATTGCTTAAAGGCCGTTTCCACAGATCAGAATTTCTACGTCCTGGAATCGTCAATCGTTAGCGGAAACTGCTCCCTTTCGGGGTAGTTTTTGAACGTCACGCGAGCTTGAGAGTAAGGGTGTCTGTGTCCCACGGCAATCAGATGTTCTCTGTACATTCCTGAGGTGAAGTACGGCTCGCTGACCGTAAAGTACACGACAAGCGTTCTCGCTCGAAAGCATCCAGGGATACAGCAACACCCGCCGGAAGTTACAGAATGCCTCGGATAGACCATTCCTTTTCCACAGGTTACGGTGCATGCGTGTTACGAAGCTCGGTTTAGACAAAATGACTCGATTCGCGCCAGAAGTTGCTTCATTCATCGGTTTCCCCGTCTTCGCTCTTAATCGTCAAAGTCATAGGCGAAGCGGGGAACCGTCCAAGATCAAGACAAGTATTCGGCGGGCCCCAGTACAAATCCTGAACATCCACATTCCATGAGACGAGGTGAGTTTGTGCAAACTGAGAGAAGAGATGCGGGAACGACAAAGGCTCGCCCAGCGGTTGAAACGCAAACGGAGCTTCAGTTCGAAGATGAGTTGGCATTGGTTAGCCAGGCGCGTGCGGGCGACAATGCAGCTTTTTCAAAGCTGGTCAGGCCCTACATGCGAAAGGCTTACCACGTTGCGTTGAAGATTACCGGCAATCGCGAGGATGCGGAAGATGCTGCACAGCAAACTTTGCTCAAGGCTTACGCACACATTGACCAATTTCACGGAGATGCACGCTTTTCCAGCTGGCTGATCCGCATAGCCATCAATGAAGCGAGAATGAAGGTCCGCAAGCGCCGCTCCGAGGACTTCTATTTGTCATACGACGTCGCTCCCGAGAGGGGCATAAGCCCGCTCGAGATGTTGTGCGCTGGCGAATCTTCACATCCAGAGGCGCTCTATTCGAGACGGGAAACGCAACGCGTGTTGAGGGAAGCGATAGATGAGCTTCGAAGCTCATCCCGCGTGGTGGTTTGGCTACTCGGATTACAGGAGCGCCAGACCAAGGAAGCAGCGAAGATATTGAATCTTTCAGAATCTGCCGTGAAAACTCGGTTCTTGCGTGCCAGGCAACAGTTGCGCGAATGCCTTGCGGATCGCATGAACTGAATAAATGCAGGCGTTCACGTGCAAACGATGCGAAATACCGGAGCAGGTGGGCCATGAAATCCGCCGCCAAGCGAAAGAACGAAGTTGGAGGGCAAGCACATGTCTATCGCAATAGAACGGCCGCTTGTCTAGTTTCATGTCGTTGCCACGGCGGTGGCGAAACCCCACAATGCGGACCCGTTGGACAACCACTCGTGCAATCGGGACGTAATAGGTGCGGCTCTATCTTTCCCTTCTGCAAGTCAACTCGTCAACGCGAAGCATTCGACCATGCTGTGCTGTAAAGCAGAGTCAGCGATGAACCGTTCACTTTTAACCAGCCCCATTAGCAATCGTTAATTACTAGGGGGTTGCTTCATGAAGGGTATTTGTTGCACGGGTTATTCTGGCCGAAATTGCAAACAGGTTCAGGGCCCGTCCGAGTATTCGGCACGCTGAAAGGCGGTTTTATTAATTTCCGTTTTAATCCGAATCCGGCAATCGGACCCGGTTTTTTTAGCAGCGTGCGCGGTTTGCGCGATGAAACGTCAAAGGAGTATTTTACCCGGGTGGCGGCGCCGAAGCATTTTTCGGCCCGATAGGCTTGCGCTTGGACGTCGGCGATGAGATTTATTTCAGTTCCGGTGCTCACAATAATCTGGCCGTTGAATTCGGCCCAACGCTTCGCTTTTGAGGGCCTGGATTCAGAGTCACACAAAGTTGGCGCTGCGGAGTTTATCTCCGGCTGCGGACCTCGGTTTTTTGACGGTCTCGAATCAAAGGTGCTATTCTTACGTGTCAGACGTTCACGTTTACCGCAGTCCCGCTCTGGCGCGCTGGTTGGGAACAGTAAATGAAAAACCTCCGCATTTTAATTGCTGACGATCATGATCTGATGCGGCGTGGTGTGAAGTCTCTCTTGCAGTCCCATCAAGGATGGGAAGTTTGTGGAGAGGCACACACCGGACGAGAGGCTGTTTCAAAGGCCGAGGAACTGAAGCCTGACGTTGTGGTTATGGATATCAGCATGCCCGAGTTGAATGGTGTCGAGGCTGCGCGTCGGATTCGCAAAGCGGCGCCAAACGCAGAGGTCCTGATATTGTCGGTACATTACTCCGACCAGCTCATTCGCGAGATCCTGGACACCGGCGTTCGTGGCTACATGATCAAGTCGGACTCGGACCGTGACCTAATCACCGCAGTCGAAACCCTTGCCCAGCACAAGCCCTTTTTCACACCTCGGGCCACCGAGGTGATCCTAAGCAATTTCAGTTCGGCAGCGGCTCACTCTGAACCCCTGGAGCTAATCGGTGACCGTCTCACGTCTCGCGAGCGTGAAATCGTGCAACTGTTGGCGGAAGGAAAGAGCAGTAAGGAAGTCGCATCCTCCTTGTGTATAAGCGTGAAAACCGCCGAAACTCATCGCGCCAATATCATGCGTAAGCTTCAGCTTCATACCGTCAGCGAACTTGTCCGCTACGCCGTGCGCAACCAAATCATCGAGCCCTAGCCCAAACCCATTTTCGCCTCACATCGTTCATCAACCTCTTTGTCCATCGAAATACTGGAAAATGGATACAGCATGTTCCTGCCCTTCGCTAACGAATCAACCGTATTGTTCGCGAACCGGTCTGGATAGATCATCCTGCTGCGGAATGTGAATTCCGTTCGATTGGAAGAAGAGGAAGGGGAGTCGAGGCGCCTTGAGAGATCAAGGCCAGAAGGGCTGGGCCGGCTTCCCTCTTCTTCTCCATAGACATCCTGAAAGGTCAATCCCATGAATACGATAGCGGCAACCAGCGCGGAATCTCTTTCCTCGCAGCCCCCTGTTTCGCCGCGCCATCCCTCACCAGGAGCACCCTCAACAGTGCTAATTGCCAGCAATGACTCGAAAATGCGGGCATACCTGTCCAAGATTCTCGGTGATCGCGGACTTGAAGTCGAATGTGTCGACGGGGTCAGAACCGCCCATGAGTTCTTTACCGGAGGAGATGTTGCCGCCTGTCTGTGTGGTTTTGGCCTTAAGGACGGCACTTACAAAGAGCTGGTGAAACTTGCGAGGCGGCAGAGTCCGGAAATACCCGTCGTTATCGTTTCCACTCCTTCGTGCCCGAACGAATACAGCGAGTATCTCGCCGCGATGAACGCCGGTGCCTTCGATTTTCTCTGTTATCCCTACCAGGCTCGTGAGGTTGAGCGGATTCTGCGGCTCGCCGTGGCTTTTTCTTCCAGAATTGCACGATAAGACGTGGGCTTCCTGTGGCTGCGCGCTGAATGCGCATACGTGGTTCGCCGTATTCCGCCACGACCCCGCTCATGGCCTACTAGAACTTAAAAACTTGAGGAGAACCAATCATGCCTGAAGAAGATGTATTGCAGCGAGCTCGCGAGGATGCCTGGGAAGGCAAATCCCCTTCGACACAGGCTGGCGAATTTGTCCGCGAAGAAATCGAGCACGTCAGGGAAGGGAAGCATGGAGCGCGTAATACCAAGCAGGCAATAGCAATCGGTCTTTCCAAAGCCAGACGTGCAGGAATTCATTTGCCTCCTCCTGGGCGCTCGGCCTCGCCAAGCGTTCGCAGGAAGGCAGCTCAAGACACACGCAAAGGCCGTCATCCGCGTAAACCCTCGAAAAGGCGATCTCGGGCCATTTCTGGAGCATTACGCCGCGAATCCAAACGCTCGGCATCTAGGCAAGCTCTTTCGCGCCAGGCCAGAACGGCAGCGCGGCGCCGAGGTGCTCCCGCACGTCGGCGATCCGCTCGACGGGCCGCGCGCACTCGTCACCGATAGCTCGCATCTTCGGAGAAGATTGGACATGCCGATCCTCCGCGTGAAATTACTTTTGTAAATTGGACTCATTGCCTTTGGCCATCGAATGATAAGGAGCGAAAGGCGAGGATGACAGAGCCTCGAGCAGCCGAATTGCCCCTCGGCGCAAACATCCGAAAAGATAGCTCCTGTTCCTTTTTGGTCTGGGCTCCTTATGCTACCGATGTGGAGCTCGAAATCGAATCCCCTGGCCCGCGTCAAATCCCGATGACTGCTCTGGACAAAGGCTACTTTCACTGCACTACTTCACCGGCGTCTCCTGACGTGCGGTACTTTTACCTCCTCGACGGCAAAAAAAAACGACCGGATCCGGCGTCAAAATACCAGCCGGAGGGTGTTCACGGCCCTTCCGAGGTTCGTGGCAATTCATTCGAATGGACGGATTGGGACTGGGCTGGCTTGCCTCTCACGGATGCCGTCTTCTATGAGCTTCATGTCGGTACGTTTACGCCTGAGGGAACTTTAGATGCAATCGTCCCGCGACTGCCGAGCCTCAAGTCCCTCGGCGTGACCATGCTCGAGTTGATGCCCCTCGCGCAGTTTCCGGGCGAACGGAATTGGGGTTATGACGGCGTTTTTCCATATGCCGTTCAGAACTTCTACGGCGGTCCAGACGCGCTGAAGAGACTCGTCAACGCGTGCCACAGCGTGGGAATCGGCGTGGCCCTTGACGTCGTCTATAACCATCTCGGCCCCGAAGGGAATTATCTTAGTGATTTCGCGCCGTACTTCACCGATCGCTACGAAACTCCCTGGGGAGATGCAGTTAACTTCGATGGTCCCGAAAGTGACGAAGTTCGCCGGTTCTTTCTCGAGAACGCGTTGTACTGGGCCTCAGAATTTCATGTCGATGCGTTGCGCGTGGATGCCGTTCACGCCATTGTGGACCTCTCCGCGAAGCGATTTCTTGAGGAACTCACAGAGCGAGTCGCCGAACTTTCTCTTCGCCTCGGCAGGAAAGTGCACATCATTGCTGAAAACGACCGCAACGATGCGCGCGCGCTTTGGCCCGTTGAAGCCGGCGGCTTCGGCTTCGATTCGCAATGGAATGATGATTTCCATCATGCGGTTCATGCATTAGTGACCGGCGAGCGCGCAGGCTACTATCAGGATTTCGGAACAATCTGCGATCTGGCAAAAGCCTGCCGCGCCGGATTCGTTTATTCCGGCCAATACTCAAAATTTCGCCGATGCCGTCACGGGAGCTCTTCGGCAGAAACGCCCTGCCATCAATTCGTCGTTTTCGGCCAGAATCACGATCAAGTCGGAAATCGCGCCCAGGGCGATCGCCTTTCACAGACCGCTTGCTTTGAAGCGCAAAAACTTATTGCAGGCCTCGTGCTTTTATCTCCGTTCATCCCCCTACTCTTTATGGGAGAGGAGTACGGAGAGACATCTCCGTTTCAGTATTTTGTGAGTCATGAGGACTCGGACCTTCTCGAAAAAGTTCGCCAGGGCAGGCGGGCAGAATTCGAGCGTTTTTCTTGGCAGACTGAAATCCCTGACCCTGCTTCGCCAGATACCTTTGCGCGTTCCAAGTTGCATTGGGATCTCCGGGAGCGTGGCCACCACCGCACGCTTTTGTCGTATTACACGGAACTACTCAGAATGCGAAAGACGTTGCCCGCCCTCGCTAACCCTAGTAAGGACAGGAACAAAGTGAAAGTCCTTGAGCCGGAAGCATTGGCCATCGAACGCTGGAATGGCAAACATCGCGCCGTCCTCTTTTTCAATTTTAGCAAGGATGCAACTTCCATTCGACATTCCCTCCTGCCAGGAACGTGGGAAAAGCACTTCGATTCGAGCGATGAAAGATGGGAAGGTCCCAGCAGTCTTGCCCCTGCGTCGTTAGATGCAGGCACTGAGGCTGCGCTCGATCTCCGCGGATACTCCTTCGTACTATTTTGCGTTAATCGAGGAGGCCGCGATTGATGCCACACGCTTCGCGTCCATCACCTAGTCCCGGCGACCCAAGTAGCATTACATCGGGGAAATCAGTCGCCGGAATGGGATAATCGCGATGCGAATTCCATCCTCGACCTATCGCGTCCAGTTCAATCTCAACTTCCGGTTCGCGGACGCCGAAGCTCTTGTTCCTTATCTTCACGACTTGGGAATCTCGGATCTATATGCTTCACCTCGTTTCAAAGCACGCAAAGGAAGCTCCCACGGCTACGATGTTGCTGATCCGCTGCGCATCAACTCGGAACTCGGCACGGAAGAAGAATTCGATCATCTGGTCGAGAGGCTTCATCAGTATGGCATGGGCCTGCTGCTCGATATCGTCCCCAACCACATGGCCGCCAGTTCGGAGAATCCTTGGTGGGTGGATGTCTTAGAGAATGGGCGTAAATCACGCTACGCCCCATTTTTCGATATCGACTGGGAGCCGCAAGGAATAAAAGTCGCCGCGCTTGAAAACAATCGCGTCATTCTGCCAATTCTTGCAGGTCCCTATGCAGAGATACTTTGGAACCAGGGCGTTCGACTCCACTTTGATGATCGTGGTTTTTTCTTTCAATACGAAGATCATCGCCTTCCGCTCAATCCGGCAACATACAGCGATGTGCTCGAGCTCTGTCGTGCGAACGTTCAAGAAATGGACGAACAGCTCGAAGCGAGCTTTCGAGAGCTGCAAACCATATCAGAAGCTCTGTCAGAATCGGCAAATGTCGGCGGAATCGTTGCAGACGACCGCGGAAGCACGATTGCCGAACTCAAGGCGAAACTCTGGCAGCTTTACCAAAGCGATGAAGCGATTCGGCGCGGCTTCGACGAAGCTCTCCGTATTTTCAATGGAGTCAAAGGCCAGACGTCCTCCTTTGACCTCTTGCATTTGCTTCTAGCCCGCCAATCCTACCGTCTTGCCCATTGGCGACTTGCTTTCTCCGAACTCAACTATCGGCGTTTTTTTGACATCAACGACCTCATTGGCCTGCGCGTGGAAGATCCACTCGTTTTTTCAGCCCGGCATTCCTCGATCATGCATTTGGTGCAGCAAGGCAAAGTTTCTGGCCTGCGCATCGACCACATCGATGGTTTGCTGGATCCTCTGGAATACTTGGAGCGCCTGAAGGCAATCCCTGTTCCTCAGGGACAGGAAAATCAGGACGGCTTGCAGGTCTACACCGTCGTGGAAAAAATCGCTTGTGACGGCGAAAAGCTCCCGCCGGACTGGCCTGTGCTAGGTACCACCGGATACGACTTTTTGAATGCCTCGAATGCTCTATTCATCGATCCCGAAGGTTACCGAAATATCGATGAAAGTTATCAGCGATTCGCTGGGATCAAACATTCATTCGCCGATACGTGGTACCTCCGCGAGAAGCAGGTCATCGAGGAGTTGTTCCCAGCCGAGATGAAGTTGCTGAGTTATCGCCTCGGTCGCATCGCCGCGTTCGACGAGCGAGGCGCCGATATTCCCGTCCGAGAACTAATCAACGGCCTCAAGGAAGTTACCGCGTGTCTCCCGGTGTACCGCACTTACTACAGAAACGACGGAATTTTATCCGACCAGGATAAGACTGCATTGCAGAAAGCTCTCTCAGACGCGCGCCGGCGCGCCTCGTCCTCCCAAGTGAGCGATGCAACCTTCGATTTCCTCCATGGTGTATTTCTCGCGGAATTGCGATTGGCGGACAGGGGAGCGCGCGAGGCGTGGTTGAATTTCATCACTCGCTGGCAGCAATTTACTGGCGCTGTCATGGCCAAGGGCCTCGAAGACACAGCGCTGTTCGCACACCACGGGCTCATTTCCGTGAATGAAGTGGGCAACAATCCCAGTCACAAGCAGATCCGTTTTGGTATAGATGCCTTCCACCAGTTCAATTCTGCTGCGCTGGCGAACCATCCTCACTCGATGAACACCACATCAACCCACGACACCAAGTGGAGCGAAGATGTTCGCGCGCGAATCAACGTTCTTTCGGAAATCCCGCACGAATGGGCCAAGCGCCTTCGTCGTTGGTCTCGAATGAATCGCCGCAGGAAAACTCGTGTTGATGGCCAGCTCGTCCCCACCCCCAATGAAGAAGGGATCTTCTATCAGGCAATGCTCGGTATCTGGCCCTTGGAGCCTTTCAAGAGCGTAGACAGAAGGGCGCTGCAATCGAGGCTTGAGGAGTTTTTTATAAAGGCCGCGAAAGAAACCAAAACGGAAACCAACTGGCTCTCGCCAAACGAGGCGCACGAATCCGCGCTGCGCCATTTTGTGTCAGCTGTTTTGGCCGTCTCTTCGACCGACCCTTTCATCTCCGATTTTCTCCGCTTGCTCAGAGAAATTGCGCTTTTTGGCGCCTGTAATTCATGTGCGCAGCTTGTGCTCAAAATCACCACTCCCGGCGTCCCCGATTTCTACCAGGGAAGTGAATTATGGAATCCACGTTTAACTGACCCGGACAATCGGCAGCCCGTCGATTTCAGAAATCGTATGGCGGTCCTGGAAGATCTGAAATCTCAAGGCGTTGACCCGCCTGTCAAATGCATCGCTGAATTTCTGAAAGACTGGCCGAGCGGTCATCTCAAGCTTTTCCTGACGACGCGCCTGCTCAACTTCCGGCGCTCGCATCCCGATCTGTTTTCTACAGGCTCCTACAAACCGCTTTCCACCGAAGGGGACTACCGGAAATCTGTTTTTGCATTTGCGCGGCATGGAGGAAATGAATCGCTGATCGTCGTGGTTCCGAGGCTGCTGAAGGATATGCCTTTGAAGCCTGCCACCTTTCCGCTCGGTCAGATTTGGGGTACGACCTCGCTGCAAAT
>Ga0126371_10000424_pt1 | contig 34345 bp, 32 predicted proteins | sample PanSoiMetaPlot_4_FD_110145 | JGI IMG/M metagenome (GOLD analysis project Ga0126371, IMG submission 110145) | Tropical forest soil microbial communities from Panama - MetaG Plot_4 | ecosystem: Environmental > Terrestrial > Soil > Tropical forest > Bulk soil | place: Panama | collected 2016-02-17 | reverse complement strand
CCGTCGGGAACGGCCTTGCCTTCCATATTCACGATTTCTGCCACGACACCTGGGAAGGGCCGCGTCGCAGAGCCGGGCTTGGTCGCGATGGCGCCAGGAAGCGGAGTGAGCATAATGTGTCCGGTTTCGGTCTGCCACCAGGTGTCGACGATGGGGCAGCGATTGCCGCCGATGGTTTCGCGATACCACATCCAGGCTTCAGGGTTGATGGGTTCACCCACAGTACCTAACAGGCGCAGGCTGCTCATGTCGTGCTTGTTCGGCCACTGATCGCCCCATCTGATGAAGGTGCGAATGGCCGTCGGAGCGGTGTAGAAGACGTTGACTTTGTGTCGCGAGATGATCGACCAGAAGCGGTCGGGCTCGGGACTGTTCGGTGCGCCTTCGTACATCAGGCTGGTCGCGCCGTTTTGCAGTGGTCCATAAACGATGTAGCTGTGGCCAGTGACCCATCCGATGTCGGCCGTGCACCAGTAGGTGTCTTCTTCCTTCAGATCGAAGACGAGCTTGCTGGTGAGATAAGTCCCGACCGAATAGCCGCCGGTCGTGTGCACGACGCCTTTGGGTTTTCCCGTTGTCCCTGACGTGTAGAGAATGTAAAGCGGATGTTCTGCGTCAAGCGGCTCCGCTGGGCAGACGTCAGAGGTCTTTGCCATCAGCTCGTGCCACCAGTGATCTCGTCCGGCTTGCATATTGATCGGAGTGCCAGTGCGCTTATAAACAACGACATGTTTCACGCTGGGGCAGGATTTCAGAGCTTCTTCAACGGCAGGGAAGAGCCTTACCTCGGCGCCGCGGCGATAAGAGCCATCTTGCGTGATCACCGACGAAGCTTGAGAGTCGTGGATGCGATCGATCAGAGCGTTCGAAGAGAATCCGCCGAAGACCACTGTGTGGGGCGCCCCGATGCGGGCGCAGGCAAGCATCGCGATTGGCAGTTCCGGCGTCATACCCATGTAGATGGCGACGCGATCGCCCTTTTTGACGCCGAGATTTTTCAGCACATTCGCGAATTTCTGCACTTCGCGATGCAGTTGCTGGTACGTGAGTACACGAATCTCGCCAGGCTCTCCTTCCCAGATGATCGCGGCTTTATTCTTGCGCCAGGTTTCGACATGGCGGTCGAGGCAGTTGTAGGAAAGGTTGATCTCTCCCCCGACAAACCACTTAGCCCACGGGCAGTTCCACTCGAGGACTTTGTCCCACTTCTTGAACCAGTGCAATTCGTTGGCAATACGCGACCAGAACTTGTCGGGGTCGTCCACTGATTCCTTGTAGAGGCGCTCGTATTCGTCGAGGCTTTTGATGTGCGCCTGACTGCTGAATTGGGGCGGGCATTCAAACTTGCGTTGCTCGTGAAGGATCGAGTCAATGTTCGTGGATTGTGTGTCCATGAGTGCTTTGTCGTCCATATGAAACCTCGACGAGGAGGAGTATTTTTGCGCGCGAAAATTCGGGTCGCGATCGCAGGAGTTTATTCTACACACGGAAACGCAGATGTGATCGGAATCACAGGGGCTTTCGTGGGATTTTGTTCGGCTGTGGACAAGGCATCCGAGGCCCGCTTTTGAACCACCAAGGGCACTAAGGTGCACGAAGGAAATCGGTCTATGTCCCTTCGTGGACTTCGTGGATCTAGATTTTTCAGGCTGGTTGTTGCTGGGTCATGCAGTGCATCGCTCCCAGGCCCCAGATGAAGTCTCCTGAGTAAACTGGGACGATCGCGCGTGTGGGGAAAAGTTCTGCCAGAGTGTTGAGGGCGATGCGATCGTTGGGACGATTGAAAACCGGAGCGAGTACGACTCCGTTAGCGATGTAGAAGTTGGCGTAGCTTGCGGGAAGACGGCGACCCTCGAAGATGACCGGTTGTGGCATGGCGAGTTCGACCACCGTGAACTGTTTGCCGTCTTGATCGCGTGCGGACTGCAGGCGGCGGAGATTCGCGCGCAACGGCTCGTGGTTTACATCCTTTGAGTTGTGCTCGACCATCGTGATGACCGTATCTTTGCGCACGAAGCGGGTGAGGTCGTCAACGTGGCCATGAGTATCGTCGCCGAAGATGCCGCGTCCGAGCCAGATGGTGTGCGGCGCGCCGAGGTAGTCGGCAAAAGCTTTTTCGTAGTGAACGCGGGCCATGTGCGGATTGCGCTCCTGCTCCTTGCTGAGCAGACATTCCTCCGTCGTGAGAATCGTGCCGGCGCCGTTGACGTCGATGGATCCGCCTTCGAGGACGATGCGGGTGCGGAGGGATTCGGGGCGGATTTTATGTGCGTGGGCTGCCTTAGCCATGTGGCTGCCGATCTGGTCGTCGAGGCGCCAGTTGGAGTACTTGGCCCAGGCGTTGAAGCGGAATTTGAGGGCGAGTTGCTGTCGGGCTTGCAGCCCGACCGGACGGCCGATGGCGGCCGTTCCCAAATGAGATTCCTCATGAGAGCCCACCTGAGTCGCTTTGAGGAAAATGCAGCCGGAGTCGCGTAGCCAGACGCGGTTTATGGGCCAGCGATGGATGCGGATGTTGTCTGATAGGGCATCCGCTCGTTCCAGCACTTTGCGCGCTTGCCTGGCTGCCGCCGCGTTGTTGACGATTAGTTCGACGCGCTCATGTCTGGCCAGGTTGCGAATAATCTCCGCATAGACCCACGGGATCGGTTCGAATTTTCCCGGCCAATCGCCGTGATAGTGCGGCCATGCGAGCCATGTGGCGGCATGCGGCTCCCACTCAGCAGGCATTCGGTAACCGAGCTCAGAAGGAATTGTTTTGATTGGCGTGGCCTTACTTTTTCTTGGTCTTGTAGATGGCGACATAGCATTCCAGGGTCTTGATTCTCGCAGGAGGCTGGTTCTTAAATGCGTCGGTGAGGAGATAGGTTCCGCCGATTTGTTCGAGGCTTACCTGGGTCACGAATGTGGGCGCTTTCTCATCGCAGGAATGGTCGCGAAAGACATCCGCCTCCAGTGTTTGAGTGCCATCGAAATACTTGGGATCGATCTGAGTGGTGCCAGGGCTGGAGAACATGACCTTTGCGTACTTCTGCTTTGGTCCGCCGGTTTCGAGAACAACCACTTCCTGGTTCTGCAAGATGGAGGAAGACTTGGAAGCATGCTTCATCACATCGTAGGCGATGATCTTGCCCGATATTTTGGTGTTCTTGGCCGAAGAGGTGATCGCAAATGCCACGATGGCAGCGGTTGTCAGCAGAGCTTTTGTTCGTGGTGGCAAGAGTTTTCCTAGTCGATGAGTCGATTGGTGATGGGAGCGTAGCTGTCGATACGACGGTCGCGCAAGAACGGCCAGTTGCGGCGAATGTCTTCGAGTGCCTTCACGTCGACGTCGCCGACGAGGATCTCTTCACGATCGTGCGAGCCTTCAGTTAGAACGCGGCCGAAGGGATCACAGAAGAAAGATCCGCCCCAGAATTCGAGTCCCTGCCCGGGGGCCGACTTTCCACGAACGTTGCCGGTTTCGAATCCGACGCGATTGACGACGGCGACATAGACTCCGTTGGCGATGGCGTGCCCGCGCTGGATCGTGCACCAGGCGTCGTGCTGCGCCACTCCGAACTCTGCCTTCTCGGACGGGTGCCAGCCGATCGCCGTCGGATAGAAAAGAATCTGCGCGCCTTGCAGCGCCGTGAGTCGCGCACCCTCGGGATACCACTGATCCCAACACACAAGCGTTCCCACCTTGCCAGCACTGGTATTGAGTGCGCGGAATCCGAGATCTCCGGGAGTGAAGTAGAACTTTTCGTAATACAGGGGATCGTCGGGGATGTGCATCTTGCGGTAGAGACCGCTTAGGGACCCGTCCTTGTCGAAAATAGCTGCGGTGTTGTGGTAGACGCCCGGAGCGCGTTTCTCGAAGAGGGAAGTGATTAGGACAACGCCATTCTTGCGGGCTGCGGCGGCCAGTTTTTCGCTGCTTGGACCAGGAATTGGTTCGGCGAGATCGAAGAGCGCGTGGTCTTCGCGCTGGCAGAAATATTGGGTCTGGAAAAGTTCGGGCAGGCAGACGACCTGGCAGCCGCGTCCGGCGGCATCGGCGATGCGGCTGAGCGCCTTTTCGAGATTTTGCTCGGGCTCCGGCCCGCACGACATCTGGATCAGGGCTACGCGAAATTTCTCAGGCGGCACGCTCTTCCTCCCCGCGATCAATATAGCATTCGAGGAACTTCTCTCTCGTCTCTGCACAGGTCTCTGGGACATAAAAAACCATTTTCACCGCTGAGAGCACTGAGGAAATTCCGCAGAGGGCGCCGAGAACGTCAGGGCTTGGTTTGGGCCGCAAGGACACGGGCCAGGCGGGGATTGCCAGATGTCAGTTTTTTGAGACGATCAATCAAGCCTTCCGAGGGCGCGGAACTTAAGAGTGCGGCGATTGCGCCTTCAGCATCCAGAGATTCGTTTCTCACCAAATCGAGCAGGAAGTCGATTGCCACTTGGTGTCGAATAAAGGCAATCGCAGAGAGAAGAACCGAACGGAACCATGGATCGGAAGCGGCATCGAGAGCGTTGCGGAGGGCTTCGAAGGCTTCGGGTGAATGTGTACCTGCAATGGCGAGCGCGGCTTCGCCCGCGGAGTTATCGGCGGTTGCTAGCAATCGGGCAACCCAGGGAATGGCGCATGTGCCGTCGATGCGCAGGATTCCGCCGTAACAGGCTCCCAATACCTCGGGCTCGTCGTTTCCGAGCAGGGCTCTTTGCCGCAGCAAGAGCGAGGCGGATGATGACCCGACCTGCTCGATGGCTCGAATGACTTCCGTTCGGACCGCCTTATCTTTGTCCACGACCAGATCGATGAGGTGAGCTAGCAAGTCTGTTTCAGTGAGGCTACGACATTGCACCAGAGCTAAGGCGCACGTGGCACGCAGGGTGCCGGCAGTGTCGGAGCGGCCTCCCCAGACCGGTTCCATCTGAATGTGGCGCATGCCGCGGAGGAACACGTCGGCATCCTGGAACTCGAACGCGGCAAGGGCCCGGCTGATTGCGTTTTTTGCCCAACACTGAGGGTCGGATTTCTCTGCGTGTTCGAGGAAACGGTCGAAGGCCTTGAGCAGGTCGGGAGTCAATCCCTGGAGACCGAATTCGCGAGTTAGGTCAGCTGCCTTGGCGGCGATGAAGTTGTTGCGGTTCGCGAGTGTTTTCCGAAGAGGGTCGAGGCGGGTTTGCTCGGGCTGGTGCCGCAGTGCATCGAGAGCGGCGATTTGATCCTCGAAGGCTCGCTTGGCCGGCATGCACGAAGTGTACGGCGCGTGCGGCGGCTAAAGCCATATTGTGTTAGTGCCTAAGCTGGCATGCCTGAAGGCATACCCTGATACGAATCTCGAGCGTCCAAAATGCGCAATTTGGATAAACGTGAGACATCGATCCGAGGATGCGTAGCGTCTGTTCCTATGCTTCCTGTAGAGTATTGAATCGGGAAATGTATTGAGAGGTGGAGGCTGGTCTTGAAACAAGGCAATCATAGCAATACGAAGGGACCGCACAGCGCAGGCGGAGAAGGCGTTGACCGGAGGCTACACAATCCGATCGAGGATCGGCTGATTCCACTGGAGCCGCTCGATTTGGGGAAGATTAAGTCGATTGATGGCCTGGTGCGCGCCATGTCCAGAACGGCCTTTACGGGCCGTCAGCTCGGCGAAGCCGCGGACGTGCTCGAAGCGATGGCGCTCGACGAGGACGCCTTCATTGTGATGACTTTGGCCGGTGCTATGACCGTCGCCAAGCAGGGACTGATCATCACCGAACTGATCGACCGTGGCATTGTAAATGCAATTGTCTCGACGGGTGCGTTGATGGCACACGGGCTGGTCGAGGCTACGGGGAAGGCCCATTTCCGGGCGAATCCTGAAGTATCGGATGAGGAGCTTTACGAGCAGGGATATAACCGTGTTTACGACACGCTGGAGCCCGAGCAGAACCTCGATGATGTCGAGGAAGTGATGTCTGCGGTACTTGAGGCGTGGGACCACAACGAAGTCATGTGCTCGTACAAGCTGAATCACGCGATTGGAGAGTACCTCGCCAAGCACGCCAAGGGGCAGCGGGGAATTCTGAAGTCTGCTTACGAAAAGGGCGTGCCGGTGTTTGTGCCTGCGTTCAGCGATTCCGAACTGGGGCTGGATACGGCACTAAACAACCGGCTTCGCGAATCGACGGGACGGCACAAGATCCGGTTTGATCCGTTCGAGGATCTGGAGCATTTCGCGGCGACGCTTCTACGGCAGAGGAAACTTGGGATCTTTACCGTCGGTGGCGGCGTGCCGCGCAACTGGTCGCAGCAGTTTGGTCCGTTCTGCGAACTGAGGCACCGACGACTTGGAGAGAACGTGCCTTTGAAGCGCTATCATTACGGGCTGCGAATCTGTCCAGAGCCCGTGTACTGGGGCGGACTCTCCGGAAGCCCCTATAGCGAAGCGATTTCCTGGGGGAAGTTTGTCCCGCCGTCTGAGGGCGGAAGGTTTGGTGAGGTCTTCGTCGATGCGACCGTTGGGCTGCCAATCATCGTAGCCGCCGTAATTGAGAGGTTGGACAAGGCGAAGAAGAATTCGAGAGGGAAAAGCGCGAAGGCGGTCAGTAAGAGATAGAGGAGGGATTGGTTCTTAGCTGACGATCTCGGTTGCTTCTTGATTCTCCTCGATAGCGGAGGAAGGATTTTTCATGCGGCGGTAGAGTGGGGCAAGGATGCTGTTTGCAAGCACTTCAGACTCAGCTTGAAGCCAATCCTCTAGATCTTTTCCGTCTGTTTGACCGCGCGTTTCATAAAGCTGCTGGGCGCGAGAGCGTACTTTCCGCTCGACCACTTGCAATATCAGCGCCTGCTGCTTCTTCCTGCGTGTTTGCATGTCCACCGTAAAAACCCTCCCGCAAAATCGTGAATGCGGAAACTCAAGGCGAATCATAGCCGATTCCTGTTAACGAAAGATTACATCAGGCTTGCCTTGAGGATAACTAAAGTGCTACGTCCGCGGGTAGGAGAGAAGGGACAGCCCCAGCAAAATCAGCAGCTTATCGCTATCTTGGACTGGGGCTCTGACTTGGAGGCTAGTCGAAGATGAGAACCGCGGACGCGATGACGGTTGTCCACAGGCCACGTTTGTCACCGACGGCGGACTGTGTGACGTTCGCCGTGCGAACGATCTTGTTTGAGAGCCGGTAGATTTGCTTCTTTTCGTCCCAGGAGCGGTCGGGATCGAATTCGACGTTAAGCGTGGTGGCGAGCATTTCGGCGGCAAGTTCTTCCGCGTACTCACCGGCTGCGTCTTCGGTCTCGCCAAAGGAATGATGCTCGCTCAGGTATCCATAGGTATTGCGATCGGCCGGGATTGCAACCCCGATCGAGGAAGCCAAGAGGCGATGCGGTTCACGCGTGGAGTTTTCGGCCACGACCGCGAAGACGACTTCTCCCGGATGGAGGTACTTTACGCCTTCTTTTCGCGCAAGCAGTTTGCAGTTGGGCGGGAAGATGGAAGAGACACGTACTAGATTCTGGGCAGCTATGCCGGCATCCCGTAGTGCCAGCTCAAATGAAGTGAGACGTTCACGGTGTTTCCCCACACCTTTGGTGAAGAAAATCCGTTTCGGAACCATGTCTTTGCCCAATTCGCATTGTCCTCCGCAGAGAAATTTTCAAGGGTAAGAATGCACAATCTAACACATTGCTTTGTAAAGGAAATATGAATTTCAGACTAGAGACAAGAAATTTGCGACGAGAGAGGAGATGGGTAGGTGAAGCGTGGAGAGCGGATTGTGGTCAGTGTGGTTGGCACTCACGATGAATCGGTGCCGCGCACACTGACCGTCCGTATCCGCTTATTTCGCGGCTTTGACTGAACTGACCGTGATTGTGCTGTCCTTTTCGGTTCCCGTGACAGTGGCTTTCTCGCCAGCCTGCTTGTCGAGTGTGTCGAGAGCGGGTTTGTCGGTGGTGTCGAGGGTGTAAACCTTGTCACCGACGACGAGAGCATACTTGGAGCCTTTATTGACGCAAGCGCGAGTGCAGGTGGCCGCGTCGCCCATGTGCTTGGCGCCGCACATCGAGTCACTCACCGTGCCAGTGAAAGTTTGTCCGCTGGCGGCAAAGGAAAAAACGGTTAGGCCCGCAAGCATCAGCAGGCTGGCGAGGAATGTTCCAGCTTTCCGAAATCCAACAGTCATCACAGAGTCTCCTTTGTATTTGTAGGCTGGCTCAGGGCACGAGATGGCCGCCTAGCTCTGAACTAAGGATGCACCGAGCAACGATAAGTTACAACTTCCGCACAACAAAAAGGCGGAGACACGCTGGCGCGCATCCCCGCTCGGTGCCCGGATCGGATTAGGGGAGGGCCCGGGCAAAATCGATCACGATTGAACTCTATGAGTGCGAAAACTAGTTCGGCAAATCGACGCACCGAAGCCGAGCAAGAATACAATTAAATTGTTTTTTTGCACCCCTTGCAGCTTGCTGACAACCCCAGCCACCCCGATTTGCGGCACAGTGTACCAAGGAAACTTAATTTCCCAATATCAAAATGTTGCGAAACCCAACACCAAACAAACGACCAAGTAGATTAACGTGCGGGGGGGCAGAATTCCGGCGGTTCGCTGATTTTGTTCCAAAATCCGAACAAAAGCTGAGTGTGTAGACTGCATTCCTTATTTTGGGGCCTTAGCGGTATAGATGAGATCGACGTCGACGCTCTTATCCCTGATGTTGGCGGTGACATGTGACGCCACATCCCAGTCGAGATTAGCGGGTAGCAGCTTGCGTGCGGCAGGGAGATATTCGCTGAGGTAGGCGGCATCGAAGACTTCGCCTTGCCGAATTTTCCACAGATTGCGAAGTTTGGCTTCGAGGCTGTTGTCGAGGCCGCGGAACTCCAAGTCGCCCATATGGAAGACCGGTCCCTCCTTGACCTCAAGCCGAATCACCACGCTTTTGGCTGAGTCATCGAAGTCCGCATCGGCTTTGACCGTGGTGGTGACGTAGCCGCGAGATCCGTAGAGCTTTTGAATGTCCTTCAAATTGTCGGAAAGTCTTACCGTGTTGGCTGGTTCGCCGCTCTGCGCGCGGACCATTTTCTGCAGAGTTTCAGTGGAGAACTCGTGGTTGCCGGACCACTCGATGCCCTTGAGCTTGTATTGATCCCCAGGAACGACCGGGAAGGTTACGTCGACGACCGTTAGATTGCGGGGGCCTTCGTCGCTTTCAGCGGATGGCTTCTTTACAACTTTTGTCTGCGGCTCGCCGAATGCTGCCTTGAGGTATCCACGAGATAAATAAACAGGAGTGAGTTGATGCTGCACCAGAGCGCTGAGAACCGAGCGGGAATATTCAGTGTCATGCAGCCTTTGAGACACAGCTTTCAATGCTGGCATGTCGGCATCCGCAGCGCCGACGAAATTAACGTCGCGAATCTGAATCAGGACATCCGACACTTTATAAACAATCGAATCGACCGGTCCATCTTGCTTCCCGGCGCGCTCGTATTCCACGTGACCGGGGATCGAGTTTTCGACCAGGAGAGCCTGAAGAACGTCAGAAACCTGGTCGGCGAGCCTTCCACTGAGAGGCAGTTCGCCATTGAACAGAGGTGCACGCTCCTGAATGCGCTTGAGCAGGTCCTCGTCGGAGAACCAGACGAAGTCTTCGAACCGAGCCGGTACGAATTTGGGGGCCTCTGTAACCTGTAGTTCCAGCTTGGTGCCAGTAGAGGAAAACGAGTAGGTGTAGGCGACGTCACTGAGGATTCCGTAGGCGCCCAGGCGAGTGGCTGCTTTCTTAAAGTCGTCTTCGGTCACGACCGAGCCAATCTGCAAACCGCTGGCAGCGATGATGGCATTCTCGGAGAATCGCTTGTTGCCGGTGACCTTAATTGAAATCAGCTGACGTTGCGAGGTTGGGGCCTGGGCAAAGGATTTCTGGGCCGACGCTGGATGCGCAAGCGTGGCCGCGATCAGGATACCGAGTACTACAACAGGCAAGGAGATAGAGAGGGACTTCATCATCGACTAGGGATCTGTTCCAATTCTTGCGCGGATTTGTGCTTGACCGCAATATCGATAAATGCCAGTGCGGCGCGGCTGAGAGCTTTATCCTTCCGGAAAACGAGGGCCAAGTCGCGGCGCACCTGCGCATCCGCGAGGCGAACGGTCGCCAAAACCTTAGCGCGGACGTCTTCTTCGACATTCGACTTGGCGATGAAGCCGATGCCGACATCGGCGGCGACGAACCGCTTCAGCAACTCACTGGAGTCGAGTTCCATGGTGAAGTTGGGCTTGAGGCGGCGTTCGTGGAATAGCTGCTCGATGGCGTCGCGGGTGTGTCCGGCCTTGGGGACGATCAACGGATACTTGCTGGCGTCGGCGATGGTGGCGGATTTCATCTTTCCCAGAGGATGCTGTGGTGGGGAGATCAAGATCAGCTCATCCCGATGGATGAGTACCACGGTCAGACGGTTGTCATTAACAGGAAGGGAGACGACGCCGAAATCCACGGAGTTGTCGATGATGGACTCGAGAATCTTGGCGTAATCTGACCGCTTGATGTTGACCGATACGTCCGGATACTGCTTCTTAAAGTCGGCGAAAACGTAGGGCAGGATGTGCAGGCAGGTGCCTTCGTTGGCGCCGACAATGATTTCGCCACGGGGGACGCGCTCCATTTCGGCGATGGAGACCAGCATGGCCTTGCGGGCATCCAGCGTGTCTTCCACATACTTGAGAAAGGCTTTACCGGCGGCCGTGAGAGAAACTTTGCCTCCGGAGCGGTCAAACAGTTTGGCGCCGACCTCCTCCTCGATGCCGCGGATTTGGGACGAGATCGCGGGCTGGGTGCGGAAACGCTTCTCCGCCGCCCGCGAGAACGAGGCGTGGCGCGCCACTTCGAGGAAGGTTTCGAGTTGGTCGAAATCCATTCAGAGCTCTCAGCGATAAGCTCTCAGCGAAAGCTAGGCCTAAGGCAAAACGAACCTTGACTGAATGCTGACGGCTGAGAACTGACTGCTTCAGTATAAATTCCGCTTTATCGCGGCTATAAGAACAATCGAATTGCCCGCTGGTGGAACAGGCAGTAGACTCGTCGGTCTGAACAACGCGACCCGATTGTAGCAGCTTGCCCGCCTGCGGGAATTCCGCAGGCGTTCGCATGAGCAATCGATCTCTCAGAAGGACCCACCAAGGAACCACCTATGGCCGACGCCAAGACTGTTCTCGACTTCGCCAAGAAGCATGACGCCAAGATTCTCGATTTGCGCTTCACCGACATTCCCGGGCTGTGGCATCACGTGTCTTATCCCATTGAACAGTTGACGGAAGCCACATTGGAAGAAGGTTTCGGCATTGACGGATCGTCGATCCGCGCTTGGGCGGGAATTCACGAGAGCGACATGCTGCTCAAACCGGATGCGAACTGTCACCTGCTTGATCCCTTTACGGAAGTGCCAACACTAGTCCTGGTGTGCGATGTGGTTGATCCGGTGACCAAGCAGCGGTACGACCGCGATCCGCGTTATATCGCGCGAAAGGCTGAAACCTACTTAGCCGAGTCCGGAATCGCCGATACAGCGTATTTCGGTGCCGAGGCCGAGTTTTTCATCTTCGATAACGTGCGTTTCGATCAGCGCGAGCAGCACGGTTTCTACTACATCGATGCCGAGGAAGGCCGCTGGAATTCGGGCAGGCAAGAAAACAACCTTGGATACCGCCCGCGGTATCGCGAGGGGTATTTTCCCGTGTCCCCCACCGATCACTACCAGGATCTGCGATCGGAGATGATGCTGACCATGCAGTCGTGCGGCATGGAGGTGGAATGCCATCACCACGAAGTGGCGAGCGGCGGACAAACGGAAATCGATCTAAAGTTCGACTCGCTGGTGCGGTCCGCGGATAAGATGCTGCTCTACAAATACATCGTAAAGAATGTGGCGAACCGCAACGGCAAGACGGTGACATTCATGCCAAAGCCGATCTTTGGCGATAATGGAAATGGCATGCATACACACCAGTCGCTTTGGAAGGGCGGGGAACCGCTATTCTCAGGAGATGGCTATGCCGGCCTGTCGCAAACGGCGTTATGGTACGTCGGCGGACTGATCAAGCATGGCCCGGCGCTCTCGGCGATCATCGCGCCGACCACGAATTCGTATAAGCGGCCTGTTCCGGGGTTTGAGGCTCCAGTAAATCTGGCTTACTCCAGGCGTAATCGCTCTGCCGCGTGCCGCATTCCGATGTATTCGCCGTCGCCAAAGTCGAAACGTGTCGAGTTTCGTCCGCCGGACGCGGGCTGCAATCCGTATATGGCGTTTGCAGCGATGCTGATGGCCGGCCTGGATGGAATCGAGAACAAGATGGATCCTGGACAGCCGCTGGATAAAGACATTTACGAACTGGATCCAGAGGAAATATCAAGCATTCCGTCCATGCCGGATTCGTTGGAAGACGCGCTTGATGCGCTGCAGCGCGACCATGCGTTTCTGCTCAAGGGGGATGTTTTCACCGAAGAAGTGCTGCGGACGTATGTCGACTACAAGAAGTCGAAGGAAGTGGATGCGATCCGATTAAGACCCCACCCATACGAGTTCGCTTTGTATTACGATATCTGAGTTCTTCCCCTCATCAAGTCCCGAGGCCCCTTTCAGTTACTAAGTTCACGCCAAGTGAAGGGCAACCCCAGGTTGTGTCCCCGAAAGCTGTTCCTTTTGTTTTTCTGTTTGCTGAATTAGCGACCTGCGGCTCCTTGTTTCGCCAACGTTGGCCTGCTGCTCCAGCTCTCGTCAGTTCACCTCCGCCAACCCCTCCGCTGCCACGGTTCAAGCGTGGTCTGGAGCAAACACGATTTGAATGGCATCCCAATGAATCCGGAATGGGCCGAGCAGAGAGATGCACATCAGTTGCCTCCGGTTCCGAAAGACGAAACTCAGAATGAGTGCGTCCGAAGGCCGGATTTGAATGGACAGTGCACCGCGCGGAAGGTACTGGTCGACGACCAGACAGCCAATCTCTTCTGGCGTGCAATTTGTGCCTCGTCCCGAACCGAAAATACACGGGCACGTCGATTGGATGCCGGCGACTTACTACGGCGCGGTGAACTGGATTCCCGACCCAAGCAAGCGAGCTCTTGTCGAACTGGCGCTGCATCTGAAATGGCCCCCAGGCAAACCGACGCCGCCAGGGATGAAGCTAGCGCCAGTCTCGGCAATGGCAATGGCTCCGTCACGTTCTACCAGGGGGGTGCCGGGAGCTATGTTGCTGCACTCTTCGAACGAGTTGGAGCGAGACCGGCCACGGCAGAAGAAAAGCTCAGGGCAATGGCGATTGCGCCCACGGGAAACCAACTTGTAACTCCTGCTCCGCTGGTAAAGGTTAAGAGGCTCCGAGCTCCTATAACCTCAGCAGCACAGAAACCGGCACAAGTCACTCGGGTGGCCGATCCGGAGAAAGATAGGCGGGATATGGCGATGTTCCGGAATCTGTGCGCTGCCTATCCAGCAAAGGGGAGAAGTTACCGAGTGACAAAGTTCCTAGCTGCCAAAGCTCTGCGAGTCGATCGAGACGAGTTCGCAGAGATAACAGTCGGTTCGTTTAGCGTCCCCACCGATCAAAATTGTGATTGGTGGGGAACGGTTATGCTAAGAAATCAATGGTTTCCGTTATTTCAGCTGCTTCTCAATCGCCTCGGCCACTTCTTTGGAGTCAGGAGTGACCTCGGGCTCAAAGCGCTGAATCACGTTGCCGTTGCGATCCACAAGGAACTTGGTGAAGTTCCATTTGATGTCTCCTGCGATGCTAGTTCCAGTTTGCTGGGTGAGGTAGGCGTACAGTGGCGCTTGATCGGCGCCCTTCACGGAAATCTTGGCAAACATCGGGAAACTAACGTTGTACTTCCGCGTGCAGAACGTTTTGATTTCGGCGTTTGTGCCGGGCTCCTGAGCTCCGAAGTTGTTGGCAGGAAAGCCAAGAATGACGAATCCCTGATCTTTGTACTTTTCGTAGATCGATTCCAATGCGCTGTATTGCGGAGTAAAGCCGCATTTACTGGCGACATTCACGATGAGTACGACCTTGCCCTTGTAATCGGCCAGGGGTGCTGGCTTTCCGTCGATCGAATTGAGGGTGAAACTGTAAAGCCCCGATCCAGCAATAAGCGACGTCGTCATAGCCAGTAGCGCTCCGATAAAAAGAAACTTCACGATGGTTTTGTGAAGGAATGGCTTCATTTCCGCTCCAGTTTTGGGATTTTGCGTTACGCAGGGGTGGTCTGACGATACGGACACGATCGCGGAAATGCAACGAGAGAATTGTTGATTCCGGAAAGCTCTGAACGATCGTCTAGAATGCGGTTCGGACCGTGGTCTCTTTCAGAGTGCGCTCCATAAGGCGCATCCGTTTCGACGGAACTGGTTCTGACATCCGCGCTGGAGTTGGTTCACAACCACCGACCGACAAGAGTTCGGTGCCCATGGCATCCAGAGCCGAATTGGAGCGCCCCAGAACCATCAGGAGGTATTTCTGAGCGACGGGCCTGTCCGCTGGATGAATGAGAGCCCACCAGCGACGGACGGATTCCTGCACCTCGGCCTCGCTTTTTTCTCCAACGACCAGTGCGTCGATGAGTCGATAAACCTTGCTCTTGATCGCTTGATATGAGACGGAAATCTCTTGCGGCATAGGGGTCCTGGGTTTTCCTGTACGTCCGTATAATGCAATCTGCCCACCAAACGCTAGGTCTATGGTTTCAAGCGGCTTAGCATAGGTTTTCCTAACATGAACGTACTATGAATGGAAGAAATCCAGGCTGGAATATGAATTCTGGAAGAATCAGAAAGCCTACTTGCGTTGAGCAAGATTCCGTTCCATTTTCGTATGCCGTGTCCGCGTTACAATGTTGCGCTCTTCGTAACAAACATACGATCTGCTTCCGAGCCGACGAGGCTTCGTTCGCGCGGATCTGCGCCGCTCGTGTGTCAACTTGACCAGGATTTCGGGGAGGAAAAATGAAGAAATGGGCGTTAGTTGTGACGCTCTCGGTTTTAAGCACTCTAACTGCAGCGCAGACTAACGGCACTTTGAACGTGCAACAGAGCGAAGACAGCAGCTCGCAGGGCACCTGGCATGAAGCGGGACCAAATGACAGGATGTTTTTCCCCAAGGATATGTTCTGGGGATGGGCGCAACTCGACTTAGCGCCGCCGCACAATGAGATCGATCCAAACCAGTGCGCCGGAAACGCCTATATCTACGGGGGTGCGAATGCGCCCTGCAATCTCTTCGCGCGCTATATGCTTTGGGGCACCCTGGAAGTGCGTCCCTTTGGGCGAGGACTGCTGCGGCGATTCATGGTCTATGGAGCGCCGGCCTTCCTATTTGGCAAGACTGTACCCAAGACATTCTATACGTGGTCGCCAGACGCCATCGGGGTAGAGCACTCCTGGGGAGCAGGAATCTACTTGAACAAAGGATTCGAGTTCCGTATCACGCAGCACTTCCTGTTTGATCGACTGGGTGCCCGCGACAAAAACTTAGGGCCAGCCGATTTGGGGATAAATGGGCCCTGGGGACGCTTCATGACCGTAGGCGTCCGCAAGACCTGGGGTACTCGCCGCTGGTGACAGGTCGCACTTGGCATTAGGCCGCGACTGGCATAGGCGGCCGAGTGAGCCGACGAATGAACCACACGATCAGGGCAATGAATGCGCCCAAGATCAGCAAGGGCAGACCAAAGATCAGAAAGAGCCAATAGGATCCGGTGAATGTGGTGACATCGCCTTGCACCGAGGCTTGCGGATCGCGACGCACGCGCCCACCGAACACCGTGATGCTCTGTACGTTTGCGTCTTTGTCAAGGCGCACGTCGCCTCCAAAGCTAGTGGTGTCGCCGCCGACTTCACCAAATTGCTCGACCACAATTGCTCCGCCAAAGGTCGTGACGTCGCCATCTACGTGCCCGCGTACATGTACGCTGCAGCCGAAACAGGTGACCTCGGAGACTTGCTCGTCGGCACCCACGAAGACGTCGCGCCCGAACTGCGTTCGGTCGTGCGAGCCATCGGCAAAAGCTGGAAGGCAAAACGCTGCGATGCCCAAAAGGCAGATCATGAACCGGCGTGATAGAAACTTCATTCGATCCTCCATGACCGGGGGTGCCTGGAAAAATCAGTAGGGAATTATCCCACAAGGCACAAGAGGGAGGCACCTTGTGAGTCAATGTGGAGTGAATCACGGTTGCAGGTGATCCCGATCACGCATCTCTGCGACAGTCGCGAAACTGGAGACTTTGGCCGATGTTCGCGGTCTCGCGATGAAAGAAAGACGAACGTCTGAGGAAAATCACAACAGGTCTCTCGGCAAATTCTTTATAATTGTGGGTTTTTCGAACAACATCACTGGTCCTTTAGCGGCGGAGGTTTTGCATGGCGGGGTCTTATAACGGCGTAGTGCCGACCGATGGAAAGAGGATCGGCTACGCGAATGGTAAGTACGACATTCCGGATAATCCGATCATTCCATTTATTGAAGGTGACGGCACCGGACGCGACATCTGGAAAGCCTCCGTGCGCGTATTCAACGCAGCAGTGCAGAAGGCGTATAAGGGCAAACGCCGCGTGGCTTGGTATGAAGTATTCGCCGGAGAAAAGGCGAAGGCGAAATTTGACACTTGGCTGCCGGATGACACCGTCGAGGCCATCCGCGAATTTCGAGTCGCTATCAAGGGACCGCTTACAACCCCGGTCGGCGGCGGGATTCGTTCGCTCAACGTTGCTTTGCGGCAGATTCTGGACCTGTACAGCTGCGTGCGGCCGGTGAAGTATTACAAGGGAGTTCCTTCGCCGGTGAAGCATCCGGAGCGCATGGATGTGGTCATCTTCCGCGAGAATACTGAAGACGTGTACGCGGGAGTTGAGTGGGAGCAGGGAACTGCCGAGTGTGCACGCCTAATTGAGTTTCTGAACAAAGACATGCTCAAGGGAGGTAAGAAGCAGATCCGCCTCGACTCGGGCGTTGGCATTAAGCCGATCTCGGTGACCGGAACCAAGCGCCTTGTCCGCATGGCGATTCAGCATGCGCTCGAGACGGGCCGCAAGACCGTCACGCTGGTGCATAAGGGCAACATTCAGAAATTCACCGAAGGCGCCTTCCGCAAGTGGGGATACGAAATCGCGACCGAAGAATTCCGTGACAAGGTCGTGACCGAGCGCGAGAGCTGGATCCTGGACAACAAAGATAAGAACCCGAACCTGAGCGTTGCGCAGAATGCCGAGATGATCGAGCCCGGGATGGAATTTGCTCCTCCGGCGTTCCGTCAATCAGTGGAGAAAGAAGTGAAAGATATCCTCGATGCGATCTACTCCACGCACGGCAACGGTGCCTGGAAGAAGAAGATCATGATCAACGATCGTATCGCCGACTCGATCTTTCAGCAGGTCGTGACGCGCGCCGACGAGTACTCAGTATTGGCCACGCCGAACTTGAACGGAGACTATATTTCAGATGCGTGTGCCGCCCAAGTGGGCGGACTGGGTATCGCGCCGGGTGCGAACATCGGCGATGGATATGCCATCTTCGAGGCTACGCACGGTACGGCGCCGAAATATGCGGACAGGGATGTGATCAACCCGGGATCGGTGATTCTGTCGGGCGTGATGATGTTCCGGCATCTCGGCTGGAACGAAGCCGCCGACCTGATCGAGCAGAGTATGGAGCGCACGATCGAGCAGAAGAAAGTCACGTACGACTTCGAGCGCCTCATGCCGGGAGCCACAAAAGTGAAGACCAGCGAATTCGCCGGCTACATGATCGAGAACATGGGAGCAGGAGTGCTGGTGTAGGTTCTAAATTGATTGGCCACGGGTTTCCGCGGATTCACGCGGATTAACATTCAGGCAATTTGAAGAGTTGATCCCTGACGATCCGTGGCAAAGAAAGGACTTTATGCGTAAGAAAGTGACCATCGTAGGTTCTGGAAATGTGGGCGCCACGGCCGCTCATTGGATAGCGTCGAAGGAACTGGCCGACGTTGTGCTGATCGACATCATCGAGGGCGTTCCGCAAGGCAAGGGACTCGATCTGCTTGAGGCCATGCCGATTGAGAAGCGCGATTCGCATGTCAGCGGGACGAACAGTTATAGCGATACGACGAACTCTGACATTGTGGTCATCACCGCGGGCATTCCGCGCAAGCCGGGGATGAGCCGTGATGATCTGCTCAACACGAACTACAACATCATGAAGGCCGTGGTTGGCGAGGTAGTGAAGCATTCGCCGAACTGCATTCTGATTGTGGTTTCGAACCCGCTCGACGCCATGGCGCAGGCCGCTTACAAGCTGAGCGGATTCCCACGCGAACGCGTGATTGGTATGGCCGGCGTGCTCGATTCCGCGCGATTCCGCGCATTTATCGCGGAGGAATTGAAAGTCAGCGTAGAGAACGTGACCGCTTTTGTCTTGGGCGGACATGGAGACACGATGGTGCCTCTACCCCGCTACTCGACCGTTGCGGGCATTCCGATCACGGAGTTGATTGAGAAGAGCAGCCTTGATGCGCTGGTGCAGCGTACACGCGACGGCGGCGCAGAGATCGTGAAGTACTTGAAGACCGGTTCAGCCTACTACGCACCGTCAGCCGCGGCGACCGAAATGGTCGAGGCGATCCTGAAGGATAAGAAAAAGATCTTGCCGTGTGCCGCTTATCTGCAAGGTGAATACGGGATCAAAGGGCTTTATGTCGGGGTGCCGGTGAAGCTCGGCGCGAAAGGAATCGAGCAGATTATCGAGATCAAGCTGACGCCCGAAGAAAAGGCAGGGCTCGACAAGAGTGCGGCCGCGGTTAAGGAATTGTGCGGGGTGATCAACGTCTAAAGTTCGGGTACCCTTTCTCGCGAGAAGCGGGGATCTTGACTTCGACTACAGTTCCAGCGATTCTTCCTCACCTTCTTCTGGTCCATTCCCTTTGAAATAGTCGTGATCCGCTATGACGCGGCTGACGACTGCTCTCCGGATCTCCTCTAGGTTGTAGCGCGGGAATACGAGAATCTGGTGTGCGTGCAAGTACCTCCACGACTTCTCGTGCAAGATCTTCGCTAGTCCTTGTGTAGTGGCTACAAAGTAAGACTGCCACCAAGCGTGTCCGGACTCCGGGTCGTAGAGTTCAATGTGGAGTTCATCAGCGAACACTTCTGGATCACCCGGGCCGGGGATTGCGTCCGCTTTATTGAAGTAGAACTTACGGATGCGGAGATTGCCGAGCGCGGGATCATACGGCAGGGAAGCGGCCACTTCTTCGGCGGACGGGGACCATGCATTCGCGCCAGATGTCCCGAGGGGCAGCAGTTCCGATACATCTGGAGTGGGGACATCCAAAGGACAGTCCTGTCGCTTCGAGGCGGCCCGCCGGGAACTCCATCGCCCAAAAGCCAACAGTCCTCCACCAAAAATGATCAAGAGAAGCAGCTTAAGCGGATCTTCCATGCCATGCAGGACTACAGCAAACATGAGTGCGATTTTACTCTTCTATCTATTACTTGGAGAGTTGACCATGATCCAAAGAACATAATGTCCTGTGACTCGATAACGCCTTGTCATCCTGAACCCGGCCTAAGCCGGGTGAAGGACCTTACGACAGCGAGCAAGATAGTTCGTGGTGGAACGTTGGCTCCATCTCCAGCCAATTCCGAAAAAGCTTCCGCCAGAGAACAATCTACTAGGACGAAAATATATACCGCCATTGAGATACCGATCATGACCCTTCGGGTTTGGCGGACCATGGTCGTTCGCTTCCTGCCCATTGTCGTACGCTGCGTCCCCCTGCATGACCCAGTGGCAGCTTTCCAAATTCAATCCACCCTCGGCCCGAATGGCCACGATGGCATATCCAGCCGGTATAACAGAAGGAGCAACATACACGTAAGGATGTGGAACCAGACGGGTCATCCGGTCGTCGGTCGCCGAAGTGGAACACCGCCTGCGATCTCTCTTCTGAGCAGCCAATGCGGAACGGCCAGAGCTAACACACTAAGGCCGGCAATCGTCCGCAGTTTGGTGCTGGATATGACTTCGCGATTTCTCGATGCGGATCGAAGGGAACTGTTTCACGGCTGCAACGACTGGCAGGACGGCAGCCAGGGAATGGAGATTTCAATTTCTCTCCCAAGCCCGCGCGAACCCAGTCACTGGTTTTTCCCCGCAACGCCTCAGCGTCTTCACCGCTCATCAGAGCGTCACCGACCGAAGCAACATTCAGATGACTCTCTCGCAGCGTGCCCATCGCTCAGTGACGTCCGACGCAAGTTTTGGGATCGTTTATCGCTTCTAGTCGACCGCGATAGCTGCGCGGAGTTGCTACACCGTCTCGATCGTCACCTTCTTAAGGACCACATCTTTGTTCGGGCGATCATTGCGGCCGCGGGGAACGCGCGTGATTTTCTCGACGATATCCTGGCCCTCGACCACTTCGCCGAAGATTGTGTGTTTGCCGGTCAGCCACATTGTAGGCACAGTGGTAATGAAGAATTGCGAGCCGTTCGTGTTCGGACCAGCATTCGCCATTGCAAGCTTGCCGGGTTTGTCGAACTTGTGCGGCGAGCCTTTCGTCTCGTCTTCAAACTGATATCCGGGTCCGCCCATGCCTGTGCCCTGAGGATCCCCACCCTGGAGCATGAAGTCGGGAATCACGCGATGGAAAATCGTTCCTTCATAGAGGCGGTCCCTCGACTTCTTGCGGGTGTTCGGATGTGTCCATTCACGCTTGCCTTCGACCAGTTCCACAAAATTGGCGACGGTCTTAGGTGCGTCCTTTTCGAATAGGCGGCAGACGATGGTTCCTTCGGTGGTTTCAAAAGTTGCGTAGAGTCCTGGTTGACGGCTCATGATGTCCTTTCCGGTATATCGTCAGATTCTTCGCATGGCTGCAAGCGCTTCGGCTAGCCCTTGGGTGAATCCGGAGCGGGCCGGTGTTACTGCTTGGAATCCGCTGGAGGTTTTGGGGTTGCCGTTGCTGGTTTCTTCACGGCTGTGCCCGCGGGCTTTGTCGCTCCGCCGCCTGCTTTCTGAATCGTAATGTGATTGATCTTGATCGGACGATATGGCTTATCGTTGGAGTCGCGGCTCATTGCCGCAATCTGCTTGACCAGCGCGACGGAGGCTTCATCGCATTGCCCAAATATCGTGTAGTTCCCGTTGAGCATAGCTGCTTGCTGCCCTGTAAAGGGCACCTCAGTGATGAAAAACTGCGAGGAATTTGTGTTCGGACCAGCGTTCGCATAGGCGAGGCGTCCGGCCTGGTCGAACCGCAAATCAGACCAGGTTTCGTTCTTGAACACTTTTACGGGATCGGGGCCCGAGCCGGTGCCCGCGGGATCTCCGCCTTGGATCATGAACTCTGGAATGACTCGGTGGAAAATCGTTCCGTCATAGAGAGGAACGCCGTGCTTGGTCGCTCCGGTCGGTGTCTTCCAATCTTTGGTGCCCGACGCGAGGCCAATAAAGTTGGCGACTCCGATCGGGGCCTTATCAGGAAATAACGTGCAAGTCATCTTGCCGGCCGTCGTGTCGATGATAGCTGTCGGCTGAGATGGCACTGCTGTGGCGGGTTTTGCGACAGTGCTTGGCTTCGCTGGCGATGATTGAGAACTCGACTGCGCTCCCGCAATGCCAGTCAGCAGTGCGATAGCGACGAATACAAATGCTCTACCCATAAATGCTCCTTAGAAGCGGCGCGGGTGATCTTATTCGCAACGTTGCATTGTACGACAGCAACAGGATGGGATGTTACTTTGGCGATTCCTTCTGCATCTCCTGGCTCACTCGTTCCACCTCACGAAAAACTCGCAACAAGTTTCCACCAAGTATTTTCTTGATGTCCTCAGCGTTGTAACCGCGGTCGAGCAGAGCCTGCGTGATCTTCGGCAGATCGGCAGCTGAGTCGATCCCGGTGGGAGTCGCCCCGCTGACTCCGTCGAAGTCGGAGCCGAGTCCTACGTGGTCGACTCCTGCAACCTTGGCGATGTGATCGATATGGTCGATCAGCGACTTGAGGGGCGGACGAGGAATCTTGGCCATCCACTCGCGTTCAATGCGGTCGACCTCGATGTAGTTGACGGGCTTACCTTCGGCCTTCATCTGATCCAGATATTTCTGTATAGCGGCTGCCTGATCCTTGGCTTGGGCGTCCGCAGCTTTGCGAAAGTTCTCGTCGATGAAGCCATTGAAGAAATTCACCTGAACGACGCCACCATTTTTCGCGACCGCTCTCAGCATGTCGTCGGTCATATTGCGGGGCACACCGACCAGAGCTCGCGCCGATGAATGTGACGCAATGACCGGAGCTTTGGTCGTCGCGATCGCATCCCAAAATGTCTTGTCAGCAACGTGCGAGATGTCGACCATCATGCCCATGCGGTTCATCTCCAGCACCACCTGCTTGCCGAAATCCGTCAGCCCATTATGATGCTGCACTTTCGGATCGTTGATATCACCCGACGAATCTGCCCATTCGTTGGTGTTCGACCATGAGAGTGTCATGTAACGAACCCCGAGCCGGTAGTAGTCACGGAGCAGGTGCATGTCGTTCTCGATGGAGTGACCGCCCTCGATGCCCATGAGGGCGGCCAGTTTATGCTCGCGGTGTGCGACCTCGATATCGGCCGGCGAGAAGGCCATCATCACCCGGTCGGGATGCCGAGCCGCCTGTTCATAGACCGAGTCGATCAGATCGAAGGTGTGTTTGGCGAAGTTGCCCTGGTTAGTTTCGGGGTCGACCCAGATGGAAAAGAATTCGGCGCCGAGGTTGCCGCGATGTGCCTTGTCGAGACTGATATGGCCATGATCGTTCAGATCGGTCGAGCCGATATCGAAGCTCTCGTCCAGAAATCGTTGGGGAGTATCGGCATGCGTATCGATGATCAGCGCGGAATCGTGGATAGCGCGTGCTTTCGGGCTGATGCCTCCATCAGCCGAATTAGTAGTGTTCTGTGCCGTTTGTGCTGTTGCCAGCGTGCATGCCAGGAAAACAATGAAAAGCAATCTGATTGTCATAGTCATGGCCCGAAGAGTGGAGGGCAAGGTTGCGATTTTACAGTAGAGAGGAAATCGCACCAAGCGGTTCGCGAAGTAGTCTCGGCGGTGCTCTGTGATTTTTTTCTGCGATCTCAATGGTAAACACGAACTTACCGCAGAGATCGCGAAGGTTCTCGCAGGGCTACCGAGGAAACAAAGCTGTTTCGGCCAAGAAACAGTCGGTCAGGGCATTCAGCGCCTGATGGACACAGATATCCGGCGAGCGGCCGGTATCGATCACGGTCTTCCTGTGGGAGATCTCTTCGAAGTGTTCTTTGATCTTCAAATAGAGTTGCAAATTGCGGTTGCCGGCTGGATGCTCCGCACTCGAAACATCGTCTTCCAGCCTCAGTCTCGCAATCTCTTCGGTGCAGACACATTCCAGAATTCGCCACGGTTGGTGTAGTGAGGCGGCTGCCGTGAGGACATTCTCGATCTGGTAGCTTCGCGAGAATGGGCGTCCATCGAGGAATACGAATTTAATGGAATTCTGGGAAAGCAAGTAGCCTGCAGTTTCGAGCATAAGCTGCAGACAGAAATCATCCTGACGGGATGAATACTCAATCTCTTGCGGCAGGAAGATCGAGTGGCGGATGTCGTCTTTGCTCAATACGCGTCCGCTTGTGAGCTCTGCTAGTTCACGAGCGAGTGTCGTCTTGCCGGTGCCTGGCAATCCAGCCATTAGAACGATCATAGGAGAAGAATCGTAAAGGAATGAACGAAGAGACGGAAGAAAGGATGACGATGGGCTACTTCGTGCCGCTGCCGAGAGCAACTTCAGTCGAGGGCGTTGTTGGCTTCTCCTCGTCACGGTGCTCGAGAGGAATAATGGACTGAGTCTCGCGCCAATCGTCGTAGTGGCCGCTGACCATGATGTGGAAGCACCAGTGGCGACGCTCTTCTTCAGGTTCCACAAGTCCGACGGACTTCATGTAGAACAGGTAGTGTTCCATCCAATGGATCTGGTCCTTGCTCATACCACGGCGTTGCAGATCGACGGTTAGGCCCGCCAGGTGCGACGACGCGGTCTCGCCTTCATACGGTGCGGCGTTCCGGTTATGGCGTCGCAGCTTTTTCTGCACTTTCACGGTGCGAACCGCCGAGTTTAGCTGAATCTGCGCATGAAAGCGGTTGTAATAGGCTTGGCCGAGATCATTGACGAAATCAAGTGTCCAGGGACGGCAATAGCGCCGCGAAGGATCGAGTGACGGTTCAATGCGCAGAGACTCGCTGGGGATGATCTCCACTAACAGACCATCGGCCTTCAGAGCCTCAAGCTCCGTGTCGTCCTGAATACGGGGCAGGTTCATCCGGTCTACTTCAGCGTTTTGAAGCAGAAGCGACTCATGCGACGGGCGGAACATTGGATGCCAGCGCAGCCAGCGGAAATGCCGGCGATGCGATTTCTGCAGCACCGCGTGACGCACTGCGAAAGCGCGCTCCGAGAATCCGCTGCACAGTGCCAGCAGCATCACCATGGCTACGAATTGAAATCGGCCAGTTCGTCTCACGAATCGTTCCGTGTGGAAGCGGATTTCGCATCACTGCTTCCGCGCGAGTAGCGCCAATTCTAGAGTAGCGCCAATTCTAAAGGATGCTGTCAAGTGGCCCAATCGAAGACTTCACTTGGACTATTACGACCGTACCCAAACAGCTTGGTTACCAGGCTTGCCGAGGCAAGGTCCTAACGATGCTATCGGCAAGTTACGGGCCGTTTGCGGCTGAGTGCAGAGGGTTGAATTATGTGCCAAGCCACCAGCGAGTTGGCGCGAGTGAGATGACGCTTACGAGCCGGACGGTTGGAGCCAAATGACAAAAATCAGCGCCGAAAAAGGTCACCCAATGCCTGTTTCATGACCTGTCCGCCAACTTCGGAAATCGACTTGGTCAGCGGTATGTCCTTAGGGCAGACTTCGACGCAGTTCTGGGCGTAACCGCACTCCTGAATGCCGCCGTCGCCCATTAGTGCGGCCAGTCGCTCGCGCTTGAGCGCCTTGCCAGTCGGATGCGTATTAAACAGCCGCACCTGAGAAATGGTGGCTGCTCCGACGAACCCGGTTTCCTCGTTGAATTGGGGACAGGCTTCCATACAGCAGCAGCAGGAAATGCAACGCGACAAGGGATAGGCGGATTCTTGGTCCTCTGCCGTCATTCGCGGACCGGAACCCAGGTCGTATGTGCCGTCGATCGGGACCCATGCTTTTACGGCTTTGAGGTTCTCGAAGATGACGCCGCGGTCGGTGGCGAGATCGCGCACAACCGGGAACTTGGAGAAAGGCTCAAGCCGGATCGGTTGCTCGAGTTGATCGATCAAAGCCGAGCAGGCCATGCGCGCCTTGCCATTGATCAGCATGGCGCACGATCCGCAGACCTCTTCAAGGCAGTTCGAGTCGTAGGTGATCGGCGTCGTAACCTTGCCGTCGCGAGTGACGGGATCGGCAGCAATGTCCATGAGCGCCGAGATCACGTTCATGTTCGGACGGTAGGGAACTGAGAACTCCTCCCAATGCGGCTGGGAGGTAGGAGTCGCTTGACGTTTAATTTTTATGATGACGGTTTTATCAGCCATTAGCAATTAGTCTTTAGCAGCTAGCTTTAATGAGCCCTTTGCCAGAGAACTCCTATGATCCATTTCTTTAGCAAAGTAGTCGCGATGGTTTCGATAGTAAAGAAGTCGTGCAGGCCCCGAGATCAGAGAAATCGCAAAAAGGATCGACCACGAAATTGGGTTAAATCGAGCATCGGGAGAACTGTGGTGCATCCAGCGAAAAAGATTCCACGCCGCGAGCGCTCCTCCGGTCGCGGTTCCAATCAGAAGATTCATCGTCGCCTTGTGGATGCTTCGGTTCACAGCAATATTTTCTCGCACCTCTGGAACTAATGCCCTCCTGATTTAGCCAGCCTTTTTCGAATCCTCCGGGGGCGCTACCCGAATAAAAATCTCATCCCATTGATGGTGCCGTCCCGGCATAACCTCTCGATTTCCTGGGAAAGTGTTCTCCCGTACTTCCATGCTTCGCATATGCACCACATCAAACCAACGCCATCCAGGGAGCCGGCCACTACTTTGCCCGCCGATTTGCCAAGAAAGTAAACGAGCTATCCCTTTCTGAATGCCGTAATCGTGCGGTTCAACGATTCGTTCCTTGTTCTTGTATCTGAAACGAATCAACCGCTTGTTCCAGATTGCGCCGTATAGCAGTTGATGCAATTCAGAATCCACTACCACGTCAATTCACTGCCTTTCTAGTTTCCAGCCTTGCTCGTGTAGCCCCGGACGCCTTCGTCCGGGGTCGTGCGGCGAAGCGCGCAATAGAAACTGCCGCTGCACGCTCCCTTTCGCTCAGGGTCGCGGGGCGGGCGAATGCGTCCGCCCCTACACAATCAATACTTCCTTGGCCGGGACGGGATGAGTGACGCGTCTACCGGTTCGAATTCGAACCTGGGCTCATCTGCATCCGGGGCGAAATATGCTTTCGTCGTCTTCATCCAATTCTTGTCGTCGCGGTCGGGGAAATCCGGCTTATAGTGCGCTCCGCGAGACTCATCACGCATACGAGCGCCCTGCGCGATCACCCGAGCCAACTGCAGCATGTTGTAAAGCTGCCGCGCAAATACGACCGTCGTGTTCGCCCACATCGTGCGGTCGCTCAGATTGATCTTGCGATAACGCTCCAGGAACTCGACCAGCTTCGCGTCGGTCTGCTGCAGGTTCTTGTTGTAGCGAATGACCGTGCAATCCTTGGTCATCAAATCGCCCAATTCGCGCCACAACTTCACCGGATTCTCGTTACCCTCGTTCTTCATAAGCAGGACGTTGTTCTCTTCCTGCTTCGTCTGCTCGGCGGCGAAGTGGCCGTTGCCGTCCGTCGTAGCCTGCAGGCCACGGGCGTAATTGACGGCGTTGGGACCAGCGATACCTCCGCCGAAGATGCACGACACCAGAGAATTCGCTCCGAGCCGGTTAGCACCGTGATACTGGAATTCGCATTCGCCTGCAGCGAAGATACCAGGGATGTTCGTCGCCTGCTTGTAATCCACCCACAGACCGCCCATCGTGTAGTGCATACCGGGGAAAATCTTCATCGGCGTGTCGCGCGGATCGTCGCCCACGAACTTCTCGTAGATTTCGAGAATGCCTTCCAGCTTGCGGTCGAGAATCTTGCGGTCGATGTGTGTCAGGTCGAGATAGACCATCGGCTTGCCATCGATTCCGAGGTTGTGCTCATAGACAACCTTGAAGATCGCGCGGGTCGCGACATCACGCGGAACGAGGTTGCCGTACTTCGGATACCACTCCTCGAGGAAGTACCAGCGCTCGTTCTGGGGAATGGACTTGGGATCGCGCTTGTCGCCGGGAGTCTTGGGCACCCAGACGCGTCCACCCTCGCCGCGGGCAGACTCGGACATCAGCCGCAGTTTGTCTTCACCGGGAATCGAAGTTGGGTGAACCTGGATGAATTCGCCATTGGCGTAGAAGCAGCCCTGCTGGTAGAGAGCGGACTGCGCCGACCCCGTGCAGACGACGGAATTGGTCGATTTCCCGAAAATGGCACCGACGCCACCCGTCGCGATGATGATGGCGTCGGCGGGGAAGGTGCGGACTTCCATGGTACGCAGGTCCATCGCGCAAATGCCGCGGCAGACTTTGTTGCCGTCGAGCACGGCCGACAGAAACTCCCAGTGCTCGAACTTCTTTACTTTACCCTCGGATTCGTACCGACGAACCTGCTCATCGAGCGCGTAAAGGAGTTGCTGCCCCGTGGTCGCACCCGCAAACGCCGTGCGGTTGTACAAGGTGCCGCCGAAACGGCGGAAATCGAGCAGTCCTTCCGGGGTTCGATTGAAAGGGACGCCCATGCGGTCGAGCAGATCGATAATCCCCGGCGCCGCGTCGCACATGTCCTTGATCGGCGGTTGGTTCCCGAGGAAATCTCCGCCATAGACCGTGTCATCAAAGTGCTTCCAGGTAGAGTCGCCCTCACCCTTCAGGTTTTTCGCGGCGTTGATGCCACCTTGAGCGCACACCGAGTGGGACCGCTTTACCGGGACAATTGAGAAGAGATCGACCTGACCGCCCATCTCGGCGATCTTGATGACTGCTGAAAGCCCGGCCAATCCGCCACCGACCACAATAATTCTGGGAGCCGCCATTTTAGAGTGCCCCCTTTCCGTGGTGAGCAACTGGAGGCCCCGACTTCAGGCTGGATTGTGTTATGGCGCGGTTTTGATCGTCGTCTGGAGCTAGAGCCCGAGATCGGAACGTAGCTAAGCTCCAAAAGCCAACCCCGCAGAGCAGCAGGAAAAACGCCAGACACAGCCGCAACAAACGTTTCTGGGCCCTATCGCCGGAAACGATCCCCCACTTTGCGCAGAACAGCCAGATGCCGTAAGCGAAGTGCCACGATGCCGCAATCAGCCCAACCACATAAAACAGAAACAACGAGGGGTGCAAGACTTCTGCCTGCACTTTGCCAAACGAGGCCATCGGTATCTCATGCAGATCCACACCGGTGAAGCGCATCGTGTAGGTATGCCACACGATGTAGATGAACGCGATGCCGCCACTCCAACGCTGCATTGTGTACATCCAGTTTCCAGACCAGGGATATGAACCCGTATTAGCCTCACCGCGATACCAGATGTAGAAACCGTAGAGCGCGTGAAAAGCGATCGGAATCCAGATGCCGAATAGTTCCAGGAAGAAAACCAAGGGGAGGTTTGCCAGAAAGCTAACCTGGCGCGCGTATGCAGAGGGTCCGCTGATCGCAGTCGCGTTCGAGACAAGAATATGCTCGAACAGAAACGCCCCGACTGGGATGATGCCGGTTAGCGAATGCAACCGGCGCAGAACGAACGAGATCCCCTGACCAGCACGTAACGGAGCGACCCCACCTTGCACGGCGTACTTGCTAACTCCGGGAGCAGAAGAACTGGCTGACGCCACAGAAGCTCCTTATAAGTTTCGCGATGAGAAAAGAACCTTTCATTATCGTGCGGTAGAAGAAGTGAAGTCAAGAATGCGCGCTGATCAGAACGTTTTTGCAGCTCTCAGCGCCCCGGCGGATGTTCTCGGCGAACTCGGCGGTGAGAAAGTCTTTAACCGCAGAGGTCGCAAAGCATTGCGCGCAGAATTCGCGAAGAACGGCAAGACCAAATCTCACAATCGCCCTACGTGCGCATGGCATCGTTGGTGGGACTTAGACTCAGCGATTTCGATTCGAGAATCTTCCGCAGTTCGGCAAAAGATCCGACAATCAAATCGGCGCCTGCGGCCTGCAGCGTCGCTGAATTGAATGTTGTAACGATGCCGATGGCTACGCAGCTAGCTGCCTTGGCGGCGATTACTCCGTTGGTCGAGTCTTCGATGACCCAGCAATTGCTCGGCTCCAGGCTCAAATCTCTCAAGGCAATTTGGAAGACCTCCGGATCCGGCTTCGGCCGGTGCAATCGCTCACTGTCGACCACCACATCGAACGGTTTGCCGATGGCTAGAAGTCTGAGACCAGCTCCGCGATTTCTTGCAGTTGCCGAGCTCGCCAGCGCAATGCGATAGCGCGATTTTGCCCAAAGAACAAATTCCGCCGCGCCCGGCACCACCTTCATCTCGTGCTCGATCTTTTCAAAGATCTGGTGCTTGCGATGCATTAATTCGGTAATCTGATCAGGTGAAAGTCCTCTCTCCCCGAGCATCTCGGGAATTACGGTTGCATCGGGACGTCCTTTGTGGCGGTCGTAGACAGATTCCGGGAGGATAATTCCGGACTCGCCAAACGCCATCTCCTTGGCCCGCTTGTGCAGCGGTTCGGAGTCGACCAGGACGCCGTCCATGTCAAAGATCAACGCGAGCGGATTCGGAAGATGTGGAGAAGTCACGTTGTCGGATTAGATGTAGTCTTGCGGAAATTGCTTCGCACACCAGTTCAAGAATTGCCGAAATGCGGTACCACGATGGCTGTACTTAGATTTTTCCTCGGCCGATAGCTCGGCAAAGGTCTTGTTGATTTGCAGAAAATAAAATAACGGATCGTACCCGAAGCCGTTCGTGCCGCGCGGAACGTCGAGGATGATCCCCTCGGCGGCGCCCCGGAATGTTGCCAGAGTCTTGCCATCTTGCGCTGCTGTCAGCACGCATACAAATCGGCCAGTGCGCTTCGCCGGGGGGATTCCCTTCAGCTCGCGGAGGACACGCGCGTTGTTCAGTTCATCGTCCGTGTTGGCGTCGGCCAGGTGCGGTTGGTCAGCGGCATAGCGCGCCGAGTGCACGCCCGGTGCACCGTTCAAAGCGTCGACTTCCAGACCTGAATCGTCTGCAAGGACAATCTCTCCGGGGACATAACCGCTATACTCCTCAGCCTTCTTGCGAGCATTGTCTTCGAACGTCTGCCCGTCTTCGACGACCAGCGGCAGGCAAGAGAAGTTCGGTATGCCGGCGATCTCGATGCCATGCACGGCAGCGGCTCCGGCAAAGTCGCGCAGTTTGCCAGGATTCGAAGTCGCAATGAGGATTCGCTTCATTTGGTGTGAAGCCTCTGTGGTGCTGGATGATTCCTTTCATGTGTCGGCGGTTCGCTTGCGGAAGAATATCCATCCCAAGATCCCAAGCACGGCCACAAAAGCAATCCAATCGCCGAGGGTGCGATCCCAAGTCCGCAAAAACCGAATCTCTACGCGATTCATTCCCGCAGAAACTGGAACGAGCATTTGTCCTGTTCTGGGGCGTGAGCTGGTTTGCACGTCACGGCCATTTACCTCTGCCTTCCAAGCGGGATAAGCAAAAAGTCGCAAGGCGAGTTGGTCTGCGGCAGAGATCTGCACGGTAAAGGTCTTGGCCTCGGCGTCCCACCGCAGCACGTGGATGTCAGCTCGCGCCGGACCATCGACTGTAACCTTGGCATCTTTGTCGATTGCGCTTGGATCCGCTCCAAGAGGCGTATATTCGTCCGTTCCCTCATAGCCAGCGTCAATGTACATGTTGTCGACCATCTCTCGCAGATCGGCAGGTGTGTCCCACCAGGGCGCCTGGATTCGATGCCAGGCCGCCGTGATAAGAGTGAAAAACAGTGCGCAAACAACGGCACGCATCCACCATTTGTTGAAACCCGCGGTCACAAAGAGCGTGAAGATCATGCTCAGGCATAACAGCCACCGCCACGGGAATTGCATGAATTGCATCTTTGGCAGGACCTTCCAGAGGAATAACGAGAGGGGAAACATCAATAACGCGCAGGCACCTGCCCAAACTAATAGAGCGATCCACAATTCCCGTCTGGTTTTGCGCCAGAGCTTTGCGGGGGCCGCGCTTGCCGCGATTAGGATGATTTCTAGAACCGCAATCCACGAAATGATGCGGTTGAATGCGTCGTGATCAGGGTCTGTCGTGTGAATGAATAGAAAATTGTCGGCCGGACGTGAGCCTGCCGATACCGCATTGGCGATGTCGATCCAGCGTTGCTCGTATATTGCGGGGAAAAGATAAAACGCGGACAGCACAGCTCCCATTGCCACCGCTCCGGCGGCAATGGCTAAGATTTGAGCTGATCTGCGCTCCCAGAAGAAATAAAGGACCAGCAGCGCCAGGGAATAATGAATCATTACTGCTGTGGGAGCATTCGTAAGCCACGAGGCTGCTAGCAGGAAACCGAGCGGTAGAACGACTCGCCGCTCTCCATCCGCGGCTTTTAACACGAGCAGCAGCAACAGCGGAACCAGACAGCTTGCGAGCAATTCGGCGAACGCGCTGCGCCAGTAGACGATCACCAGATGATAGGGATTGGCAGTGTATAACACTGCCGCAAAGGTCGCGTCGCGTCGCCCGAACCATCGCCGAGCCAGCACAAACATTGATGCACCAGAAAGGACCAGCGCGATCCAGATGTAAATGGGAGACGCGATCGTCCATGGGAAAAGGCTGCCGATCGTCGCACCGAGCGTCCACGATGCTGGCGGGTAGAAGACAAACCGGGGTTCCCCGTAAGCGAAATGTGCCAATGCTGCCCACCGAGGGTAGAGAATCCCATGCCTCCATTGACTCATCACTTCGAGCCACGAGTACAAGTGAAACTCAAAATCGTGCCCGGATGGGGTGCCTTCGAAGAAGAAGGGAATCTCCACGGCGAACGCAGCGGCTGCGATCGCCAGCAGGGGTGTCCAAAGCAGTCGGGGTACCGGCTCGGGCGATCGCCGGGAGCTTACAGTCACATCAGAATGGTCCAGGGTTTCCTCTTGCTGTCGATGAAATTCGACCGCCTCATCCAAAATCTGCCGCTCTCAATTTAACTCAGAATTAACCTTACTGAAATATTCCCGCAAAGGAGTCGCGCTACCGTAATCGTATTGGGGTGGAACAGACCACGAAGAATTGGGGATCGCACCAGAGACGGGGTTCGGTCTCCCAGTTCTTCGGAACCACCAAAGCCTCTCGCTCTCACAACCGCTCTCTATCGCAGTACCTGCCTTCGCTTCCCGCCCAGACTACCTTCGCTGACGACCTGCCTCGGGAGGCTTTTTTGTCATGAAGGGCAGGCTTGAGGGGTCTTGACTTGGAGATTTTGGATTTCTCTTGTGCAGGAAACGAACGCGAAAAACTGCCGTTGGGCTGTCGAGCACTAGACTGACGCGGTTTCTTCCGGATTTCGCTGATGTTGGAGTTCGTTCAGAAATTCCTCCTGGTGCAGTGATGCGCCCCGGCGCAGCAGTTCCAGAAGAGGATCTTCCCACTCCTCAGAATCGGCCGGCTTTTCACCTGGCTCAAACTGTGTAAGATCTGCGACCAAGGCCTTGGGAGAAACGCTCAGATCCGGCATCGTTCCCGGGCAACTGCGCAGAAAATCGATCACCTTCACAACTTGCTCACGTTGCTCGGCCGTGCGTGAAGGGAATTCAACTCCCATTCCGTGCCCGGGATGCGAAACCCGGACCATGCCGTCGGTGTGAACTTCGAGTTCTTTTGTTTTGAGGCAGAAATCGATTAACGAGCCCTCAGGAAAGGGCGCTTCCGTCTGCAGATAGCATCCACCTAAGCTGAGATCTGTGAGTTTGCAATGAGGTACTGATTCGTCTAGGATCGTGCCGACAGCGATTGCCGCAGCCTTGAGCCAGTCACGCAGTTCTGTGACCTTACCCTGTGAGAGGTCGAGGAAATGAACTCCGGTCTGGCCGTTCGGATTTGCCCATGCGACCTGCCCGTAACCCTCAACTTCGACGGCGCCGTCAGGCAGCTTGAAGTGGAAAGCGAGCAAAGCGCCTGCAACCTGCGGTTCCGCCGTGAGTACATCCATGCCGGTCTCGGAAAGATCCAGTAGAATGCCGTCTAACTTGCGGGTATCGGGCAGTGTGATTTCTACAGGCGCCTGGACGGGCACTCGGAAAGCTTTACGGCGCTCGCGACTCAGCATGGCGGCTGCAGCTCGAAGCCCCACTTTGGCTGCTTCTTCCGTTACAGGTTTGTAAAGTACGAAATGCGCACCGCTGGTGAGAATCTGCCGGACCTTATTGGAATCGGCAACCAGGGCGATACTTAGCGGTGCTGAACCGACCTTCTTCGCCTGCTCAAGGACTTCTTGTGCCGCCTTGGCGTCGTCGAAGTCGACCACGAGCGCGTCGAACTTCTGGTGCTGGAGGCGCTCCATTGTGGTCTCGGGATCGCTCGACCGATCCACCGCAATGCCGTAGCCGGACAGAACTCTGCCCAGCACGTCTGCCGCGGAATCATCGCTCGATACCAGCAGTGCCTGAAGATTCATAGATCGATCGAATTCATCTCGACGAAAACAGGGTTTACGGCCAACGAGGAGCTGAGGGCCGTGACGATTTAGAAGCGTTGTTAGCACTCGATCCGGCCGATGCCTTCGCTGCCATCGCATCCGCGCCCGCTACAGCTTCATCTACATCGCCTAGAACGACGTTATCTTCTTCGTCAGTCTCGGCCAGTAGCGGCGCGACCTCACGCAGCTTTTCGGCAGCCTGCTGGAGCATCTCAATCTGTTTGCCAAGTTGGGCATACTTCGCCTGCTTTTGCCGCAGGACCTCGTGAATGTCCTTCATACAACCCCCTTCTGGCAATTTAAGAAGGGCAGGTGGGGTGGGTCAACGGTAATCCCCCGGTTCCGATTACTGGGGTAATGGGATGAAAAGACACACCCTATCGTTAGCCTAGTTTCGTTAGCCTAGCCTAGTTTCAAGTAGCCTAGTTTCTTGTTGAACCTCGATAGAAATGTCCCCATTTCGCCTCGATAGAAATGTCCCCTAGGCTATAGCCTCCAGAGGGGAGGCTGGATTGGGGAGAACGGCGTTGAGTGCACGAGAGGTGGACCGAGCT
>Ga0126371_10000423_pt1 | contig 34384 bp, 30 predicted proteins | sample PanSoiMetaPlot_4_FD_110145 | JGI IMG/M metagenome (GOLD analysis project Ga0126371, IMG submission 110145) | Tropical forest soil microbial communities from Panama - MetaG Plot_4 | ecosystem: Environmental > Terrestrial > Soil > Tropical forest > Bulk soil | place: Panama | collected 2016-02-17 | reverse complement strand
GATGGTCTGCCTCGCAACGTAGGCCAGTCGCGACTGCAGGTTCGCGTGGGCGGCGCGCGCGCACCCATCGTCGGGCGCATCGCGATGAACGCGTGCATGGTCGACGTCACCGGCATCGAGCCACCGCCACAGGCTGGAGATGTAGTCGAGATCGAAATCGAGCCGCTGGCAAGGGCGGCCGGCACGATCAACTACGAGATCCTTGCACGGTTGCCGATCCATCTGGAGCGGCGCTACCGTTGATCCATCATCCCGATGCGACAACCATCGCCATCATGCTCGCGATCCTGGTCGCGACATCGGTCCTCACGTCGCGCCTGCGCATCCCGTACACGGTCGGACTTGTCATCGCCGGCTTGCTCATCGGACTGCTGCCGCACGAGCGCGTGCTCGAGCTGACGCCGAGTCTCGTGCTGTTCGTGTTCCTGCCTCCGTTGCTGTTCGACGGCGGATGGAGCATCGATACGCGCCGGCTCGCGCGCAATTGGGCGCCGATCACGCTGCTCGCGACCGTCGGGGTGCTGCTCGTCATCGGGATTTCATACGTGCTGCTCGTGTATGTCGCGCATCTTACGCCGGCAACCGCGGTCATCTTCGGCGCAGCGATCGCAGCCACCGATCCCGTCGCAGTGCTTGCGCTTTTCAAGATGCTGCGCATCGATCCCGGACTGCTCTCGATCGTCGAGGGCGAGAGCCTGTTCAACGACGGCACATCGGTCGTCGCGTTCAGCGCGATCATCGCGGTGATTCTGGCCGAGGGGGCAGGCTGGCATCCGGGGGACTTCGCGAAAAACTTCGTACTGATGACGGCCGGCGGCGTGGCGGTCGGCGTGGTCATCGGTTACCTCACGCGCTTGGTGATCCGGCTGATCACAGACCAAGCGATGGTCGTCGCCGTGGTGACCGTCTTCGTCGCGTACGGCTCCTACTTCATCGCAGACGGTCTGGGCGTCTCGGGCATCATGGCGGTGATCTTCGCGGCGATCGTCATCGCCGGCTCGACGAGCCTTGCGCGGATCCCTCACGCCGAGCGCGATGCGATCGGCAACTTCTGGGCGGTTATCGCGTTCCTCGCCAACACCGTGCTGTTCTTGCTCATCGGCGCCTCTATCAATATGCGCGACATCATGGCGGAATGGCCCGATGCCGCGTGGGGCATCGTCGCAGTCGTCGTCAGCCGGCCGCTCATCGTACGCGCCCTCGCGCCGATCTCCGCGTTGCTCGGACGTCCGCTCTCACAGACGTGGCAGAAGGCGATCACGCTTGCGGGCATGCGCGGCGCGCTCTCGATGGCTTTGGTCTTGAGCCTGCCCGACGGCTTCGCAGGCAAATCGTTGTTGGTCTCGATGGTGTTCTCGGTGGTACTGTTCACGGTGGTGGTGCAAGGCTCGCTGCTCGAACCCTTATTGCGGATGATGGGCCTTACTGCGCCAAGACCCCGGCAAGCGGACCCGCACGCTCCCACCCCGCTTGACAGACCAATGCGTTAGTGGTAACTTACCGTTAGTGCGTACTTACGAAAGACTCTTCGACGCACTCGGCGACCCGACCCGGCGCGCGATCCTCGATGCGCTGAGGCGAGGACCGCGGCCGGTCGGGGAGCTCGCCAAAGGCCTGCCGGTGACCCGGCCGGCCGTCTCGCAACACCTGAAAATACTGAAAGACGCTGGGCTCGTGACGGATAGGCGCAATGGCACGCGGCGGCTGTACCAGCTCGATGCAGCTGGCATCGCCGAACTGCGCGCGTACCTCGAGGCCTTCTGGAGCGCGGCTCTCGGCAACCTCAAGGCGGTCGCCGAACGCGATCACCGCATTCGCAGGAGAACGCAATGATCAAGGACGCCTCAAAGAATCTCGTCGACGTGAAGATCCACATCGACGCGCCGCAGGAAACCGTGTTCAAGTACCTCGTCGACCCTGACCTGATCAAGCGCTGGCAACCCGTCGACATTCTCGACGCGCGCATCGGCGGCAAGTTCCAGATGAGCAGGGGCGAGTGGATCGCCGTCGGCGACATCGTCGAGCTCGATCCGCCGAAGGTCATCGCATACACGTGGGATTGGAAAAACGCGCCGCTCGGCGTGCCCACGATCGTCAAGTTCGAGCTCTCCAAAGACGGCGACGGCACCCTCGTGCGTCTGACGCATACCGGTATTCCGGATGCAGAGCGCGCGAAGAACCACGAAGAAGGCTGGACGTACTACGCCAAGCGCCTTAAGATCGCTGCCGAGGGCGGCGATCCTGGCCCCGACACCGCGATGGAATGATGGACATGACAGGCAACTCGAACGGCGTAGCGCAGCGCGACTACATGCGCTGCCTCACGATCAGGGCGCCGCGCCAACGCGTGGTCGACGCGCTCACGACGATCGAAGGTCTGCGTGGCTGGTGGACGCCGCTTGCAAGCGGCTCCCCCGCCCCAGGCGGCGATCTGCGCTTCGACTTCGCAGCCGCTGGCCAGCACATCGTCGTCCACGTGGATGTCGCGACGCCGTCGTCGGTGCAATGGACGTGCATCGAGCACAGCCCGTTTTCCGAGTGGAACGGCACGAAGATCGCGTTTGACCTCTTCGAAATGGGTCCGGACTATAGTGAGATCTGGTTCCGGCACGCCGGGCTCAGCCCGGTGCTCGCATGCTACGGTGATTGCTCGTCGGGCTGGGATTATTTTCTCGACAGCCTCGTCGCGCTCGCCGAGCACGGCAAGGGCACGCCGTTTAGCGAATCGCGCGCTTCCTAACGGTTGTCAGCAGCTAAGACTGCAGACCGCGACGGTCTTGCCGAGGATCGCGCCGAAGCGCGGGTCATTGCGCACCGCGTCAAGCCGTGGATCCAGACGCAGCCACACGGCGGCGAACGAATCTGAGGTCGAGCGCTTGATCCACTCGATCGCGCGATCCCGCTGACCCATCGCGATCAGCGCGACCGCGATCGCGAGCGGCTCGACCTTTTCGCCTCCCTTTGGCACGCGCTGCGACTCGACAAGCTTGATGCTCGCCTCATGGGGCATACCCATGAGTGCCAGCGTGCGCGCTTCCAGCGCGAGCGGTCCGACGCAATTGCAGATCTTCTCCGCCTGCTTGAAACTGCGAAGCGCAGCTGCGTAATCGCGCTGCCCTTCGTATGCAAGCCCAAGCATCAGCGCAGCTTCGTCGTCGTTCGGATTGAGATCGAGCGTCTGGCGGTATAACGCGATCGCGCGATCGTAACGGCGATTGAGGTAATCGTCCATGGCGAGCCAGCGGCTCACCACCGGCGCCGTTGGATCCAGTAATTCGGCCGCTTCGAGCTGGTCGTGCCCGGCGGCGATTTGATCCTCGCGGTACAACAGCACGCCGTACCATAGATGGGCCACTGAGTTGCTCGGGTTGAGTTCGATCGCTCGTTCGTACTCGGCGCGCGCCGCTCTGACATCTTTGTACACGTGATCGAAAATGTTGGCGCGAGAAGTGCGCACCTCGGAAAGATCCGGATCCAGCGCATACGCCTTGTCGGCGTTGCGGGTCGACCAGGCGTAGTATGTCTGTTCTTTTTGCGTACCATAGTGGTAATCGCCGAGGATGTAGTACGCGTCGGCCAGGCCGGTGTATCCGAGCGCATTGCGCGGCTCCGCGCTGACGACGAGTTGGAAGTACTTCACCGACTTGAGCACGCCGTCGCGCGTGCGCGTATCCCAATAATAGCGGCCGAGCGCATAAAGGCGCGCATCTTGCGCGTTCAGCAAGACAGGAGCCACCCTGGCGGGTCCGGACGAATGCGTCACACCGATCGCGAGCACCACGCACGCAGCAAGCACGGCCATGCGCAACAGCGGCCGTTGCAGGAACGCGATGACACCGCTCGTCGCGCTTGCAACAGGCGTTGGGGCAGCGCGTAATTGGGCGACAAATCGGTAGCCGGTGCGCGGAACGTTTTCGATGACCGGCTGGTCCCAGTGCGTGCGCAGCAACTTGCGCAGTATGTACACGTTTTGCCGGAGGCTGGCGGGGTCGGTGTAGCCTTCAGGCCAGATGCGGTCGATCAGTTGCTGCGTTGTGCACACGTGTCCCGCGCTTTCGACAAGCGCGAGCAGCGTGTCGACCAGCTTCGAGCCGACGGCCAAATCTATGGCGCCGAGACTGAGCGAGCGTCGTTCGGTGTCGAGCTGATAGGGGCCGAAGAGGTAGGTGGCCATCACCGTTCCCGTTGGCCGTAAAAATTTGATGCGCTTGTGATTCTTTCCCGGGTGCCCAGCCCTTATAATCCCGCCGTGTTGGTGCCATTTCTGGCGTTTTATGAAATATGACATCGGCCCGAGGTGGGCCGTCGGCATTGCGCTTGTTTTGGTCGCCGGCGCGCTGGCGCTGTCCGGCACCCCCGCTCGCGCCGCCGTGGGCGCCTCCAAAACGTTTCCCGCAACCCGGGTCAATGCGCCGCCCCGGTTCGATCCGACGCTGTCGGACCCACTCTGGCAACAGGGAGTGACGGCGACAAGCTTTCAGAATCTCACAACCCGATCGTCCGCGAAGTTGCAGACCACGGCGTACTTGCTCTACGACGATAAGAACATCTACGTCGCATTCCGCGCGGAGCAGCCGGGCGTTCCAATCCACGCGCAACAGACCACCAATAACGTCGGCTTTGGCCAGGACGATCTCGTTGGCGTAGGGCTCGATACCAGCGGTGTGAACTCCAATGTCTACTTCTTCGAAACGACCCCTCGCGGCGTGCGCTATCAGCAGAGCATTGAGTCCAGCCGCTACGCGCCGGAATGGAAAGCGCAGACGGCCATCGATGGCTCGAACTGGGTCGCTATGCTCACGATTCCGCTCAAAGATCTGCGCGCCACGGGCGGCAAGGACAAAGCGTGGCGCATCAACTTCATCCGCAACGTGGCAGGCGAGGCGGAACATTACACGTGGGCCTGGGACGGACTCATGCAAGATGGGCAGCCGCCGAACTGGCCTGCGCTCACTGACGCGCGCTGGTGGCCGACGTGGAATGGGCTGGCCATCTCGGCAAACGGCGCGAGGCCGAAGCCGCGCGCTGAGATCTACGGGCTGTCGAGCATGGGGGCGGACCGCGATGTCTTCCAGCAGCCCAATCTCGTGTTCGCTCCGGAGCCGGTGCGCAACGTCGGACTCGACTTCGTCTATCCGTTCACGAGCACGATCGCCGCGGTCGGTACGCTCAACCCAGACTTCTCGAATGTCGAGATCGACCAGCAGACAATCGTTCCTCAGGAATTTCCGCGTGCGCTCGTCGAATACCGTCCATTTTTCGCGCAAGGCGCGCAGTACTTTGCGAACAACCTGTACGTGTCTGGAGGACCGACTCAGCCGCCCAACGAGATTCTCTACACGCCGAACATCGGCACCTTCGATCGCGGCCTCAAAGTAGAGGGTACGTATGGCATGGAGTCGATCGGCGCGATGACGATACGAGGCACGACGCCTGACCAACAGTTTGACGATCAAGCGTTCTTTTTCAAACACGGCCTCGCGGATCACTCGTTTGTATACTGGGTGAATAGCGTGCTGGCGCACGAGCCGATCGGCAACGACTCGACGCTCGAGACCGGAGTCGACTGGCACAATCTCAAGTCGGGATTCGTGACCGCGTATGATCAGGTGCTTGAGCAAAGCCGTCTTACAACAAGTCCGTACGAGTCCGCCTACAGCCGCGCGGGCCTCGTCGATGTGCACAGGGCGAACTATGAAGTGGGGCTCGGGTACCAGGACATCAGCCCCGGCTATGGCCCGATCGCAGGTTTCACCAATGTCAATGACGAGCGCGGACCATACGCGTTCACGGATTTTACTACGTCGGCGTTGGACCTGAAGAATTGGACAGGCTTCTTCGCCATCGATAGGTTCCTCACACACGCCGGCGCGGTGCACCAGGCCGATTTCTTCGGCACGACCGATCTCTATACCAAAGGGCTGCTGCACCTCAATCTGACACAGACGATAAGCTCGCTCGACGATCCGACGCTCACGAACGGCGTCATGCTGCCGTTTAACCAGTCAGGCTTTACCCTGGGCTACCGCGACGGAACGCCGACGCCGATGGACTTCACGTTCAGCGAGGGGCCGTTCTCGACGTTCTACTTACAGCAATTCAACTTCACGACGAGCCGCCCGCTGGGCACGCATTTCAATATCGCCTTCACTTACGCCGGAACCCACGAGCGCTCCATCGCGATGGGCGTCAACGGTCAGATCCTGCGCAGCATCGGCGTGGGCGAGTCGTTAGGACCGACGACGAATATGTCGCTGGCGCTGCGTGGGATCAACGGCACCGGCGGGTTCGCGACGCCCGGATTGAATTTTTCGGCCGGCCTCCATCACATCTTCAATAATGGCAGCGAGTTGTACGCGAACTGGGGCTCGCCATCGGCGACGGCGACGCTCGATCGCTTCATCTTGAAATACGTGCTGCGCATCGGCGGTGGGGCCGGGACCTAAGTCCAGGCGGCCCCAACGCGATGCGTGTCAGTGTGGCGGGATCGAGAACTCCACGAGAGCTTGGTCGATGGGAGCGTGGACCGCGTTGGCCAGCTTGATCATCACTCTGTGCGGGCCCGGTGGCAGCCCGTTGATGATGATGGGTTCGTTGCTGGCATCGACCCAACGCCACGGCGCATCGTCGACCGACACGTGCAGGTGCCCGACCCTTGGTGAGATCCCAAGCGCCGCGGGTCCGTACACCGGCAAGATGCGAAGATTCTCCGTGTAGTATTGGATGACGACCCTGCCGCCGCGCAGCGAATCTTCAAGCGGCTGATCCACGTAGATCCTCGCTGGGGGCTCATCAGTGACCGGCTCAATTGCAGCCGCTCCACGAACTTCTCGAACGCTTAACATGTGGAGAGCGTCCTTCCTGACCAGGCGTTCACAGCGATGCCGCAGCAGCGGCGATGAAGTCCGAGACTTTTTGCGGGGCCTCGAGCATCGGAACGTGCCCCGTATCGACCTCAAGCACTTTCGCGTTGATCTTCTTGGCCATCGCGCGCTGGTAATCCGGATTGATCATCTGATCCTTAGTACCAATGATCGCCCATGACGGCTTTGTCTTCCATGCCGCTGCCGTTACCTTTGCGCCGAGACTCGCAGCCGCGAATGGTCCTTGCGTTGCCCATACCACATCCGCTTCGCTTTTCGGCAATCCTGGCACGAAGAATTGCTCGACGCCGGCTTGTGACAGCCACAAGAAACCGTTGGACGGCCCAGTCACTCCCTTCAATCCCGGCGGCGGTGGAAATCCTTGTCCTTGATCGTTCGCTGATTGCCCGACGTCCGGCATAAAAGCGTCGACGTAGAGTACGCCGACGACCTTTGGATCTGTGCCGGCCTGCGTGATCACCACGCCGGCCCACGAGTGGCCGACGAGCAGCACGGGACCATTTTGTAGGTCGAGTACGCGCTTAGTGGCTGCGACGTCGTCGTCGAGTCCCGTCAGCGGGTTTTGCACCGCAGTGACGTTGTAGCCCCGCGCTTGCAGCAACGGAATGACTTTGGCCCAGCTCGATCCGTCGGCCCAAGCGCCGTGGACGAGGACGATGTTCTTCACGCCAGTCCCAGCGGCTTGCGCCGGAGGAATCACGGCAGCGAGCGCAAGCACGAAACACGAGAGCACCGCACATGCAAGAATTTGCCTTGGCATTTCGCGACCTCCTGACAAGCGATAGTTTTTTCGAGGCGCTGCGCGTTGACAAGTCGGCGGTTGTACTCCTGTGTTCGTGCTCTCTTTCATACCAAACCACGCGCGCGTATTCCATGTTGTGAAAAGGGTTCGTACAACCACGCTCACTCCATGAAGTAGAAGCTAGGCCGACAGGTATTGTCCATAGAGGTGGAGAGAGCGGCAGTTTCTATGGCCTACTACCGCTGGATCGACGAAGGGGGCGCACCATGCCTGGAGATCTCAATCTCGACCGCCGTGGCTTTTTTGGCACCGCTGCCATGACGCTTGTCGCTGCCGAGCTCGGGATGCTACGGCCTGCGAACGCGCAATCGAGCGGCGCTTCGGTTGCAGCTGCGGTGGGCGAAGGTGGCACTCAAACGTTCAACCTCACGCCGTCGAACCCGAACAATACCTCGTTCGCGTCCATCAAACAGGTCAAAGGCGGCGTGCTCGACATCGGATACGCTGAGGTCGGACCCGCCGACGGACAACCCGTGATCTTGTTGCATGGTTGGCCCTTTGACATCTACGCGTATGTCGACGTCGCGCCACTGCTTGCAAAGGCCGGTTTTCGCGTGATCGTTCCTTGGCAACGCGGTTATGGTTCGACGATGTTCCTGTCCGCCGACACGTTCCGCACCGCGCAGCAATCGGTCTGCGGCGAGGATGTCGTCAACCTGATGGATGCGCTTAAGATCAAGCAGGCGATTCTCGGCGGTTTCGACATCGGTTCGCGCACGGCGGCGGTCACCGCACTCCTCTGGCCCGAGCGCGTCAAGTCGCTGGTGCTTGTCAGCGGCTACTTGATCGCCAATGTTCCGGCGAATAAACAGCCGGCTCCGCCGCGTGCGGAGTACGCGTTTTGGTATCAGTGGTATTTCTCAACGCAACGCGGTGTTCTCGGCTACACCCAGTTCACCAACGATTTCAACAAGCTCGTGTGGTCGCTCCAATCTCCGAAGTGGCATTTCACCGACGAGACGTTCGATCGCACCGCGGCGTCATTCAAGAATCCCGACCACGTCGCGATGGTGATCCATAATTACCGCTGGCGAATCGGCTTGGCGCCGGGCGACCCCAAATACGATGCGTACGAGGCCAAGCTGTTCGCTGGTCCGCCCATCACCCAGCCCACGATCACGATCGCGAGCGATTTTGACGGCGCGAACGCGCCGGGGACTGCGTATCGGGCCAAGTTCACCGGCAAATACGCGCACCAGATCCTCAACGGCATCGGTCACGACGTGCCTCAAGAGGCGCCGCTGGCATTTGCGGACGCGATCGTGGCAGTCGCCAAGTTCTAGTATCTAGTTGTAGGGCGAGGCGCTGATACGATCGATCTGCCAGACCGATCCGGTGGCGGTCAGCGGCGTGTTGCAGTACGGGCAGGTTGCCGTGCCCGGTTCGATCGGCGCTCCACACGACGGACAGTGTGTGGGAGCGCCAGCCCCTGTGGGCGGAGTGGTTGTGCCCGCAGGGCGCGTGAAGGTCGCGAACTCCGTGAAGTATGCCGGCTGCGGACCGCCGTCGGTCACGGCGCCGGTCGAGTCGTTCGAGGTGTAGCGCACGGACTGTCCGGTGAAGCGCACGACGATCGATTCGCACGACCCGTCGGTTGAGACTTTGAAGATGACCGGCGTGTCCGCGTTGACGCCGCTGATGTGGCGCACGAGATTGGCGGCACGCCACTTGGCGATGCAGTCCGTTAGCTGCGCGGTGTACGCTTGCGTCGCGATCCCTTGCAGGGCAGATGCATCCATATGACCTTCGGCGTCCAGCGCCGCAAGGTACGTCTTCGATGCCTGACCGAGAAAGGCGACCTCGGAAAAGTTTGGATCGATTTTTTGCAGCGACGCGATCTGATCGCGCGCTTGCTGCCACATAGGCTTTGGCGGCGTGAGCAAACCGGCGCCGGAACCGAGCGCAACAGCCGGATCGTCGAGCAGGCCTGCGGCGTTCGGGTCATCGGATGTCCACGCATTCGACCACGTGCTGACCTTGACGCGCACGTTGCCGCCCAACAGCCGCGAGAGGAAGTTCATAAGACCCATCGTTGTGTCACATCGCTTCTTCGACCGCGCGCTCGCCGTCCGCGCCGCGCCGCCAGCTTTCTAAGATATCGGCTGCCTCGTCCGGAGTGCGCGCATACGCATCGGGCTCCCACTGCGCAAACGCCTCGGGCGCGACAGGACGCCAGAGCGCCGCGACAGCCCGAACGCCTGCTCTGCGCGCGGCCTCGACGTCGAGCGGCGTGTCGCCGACGTACGCGCATTCCTGCGCTTCCGCGTCAAGGGCCGCCAGTGCATAGATAAGCGGCTCGGGCTCGGGCTTGTGGCGGGCGGTGTCTTCCTTTGCTACTACTACTTCGAACGGGCGGTCCAAGTGACACAAGGTTAGGCCACGGCGCGCCGTGTCCCTCAGTTTCGACGTCACGACCCCAAGGCGGAGTCCCGCTTCACGCAGACGGCGCACGAGGTGCGCGACGCCGGCCATCTGCCGGACGCTGGCATCGTGCCGCTCAAGATTGTAGGCGAGGTAGGTCGCCATGGCTCGTTCGAGATCATCCGCGTCAAAATACCGGCGCAATGTATCGCGCAACGGCATGCCGAGGTCGGCTTGGATCTGCTCGACCGTCATAAGCCGGCCCATCTTGCGATACGTGTGATCGAACGACGAGATGATCAGGTCGGTCGAGTCGATCAGCGTGCCGTCCAAGTCGAACAGCACGACGCGCAGCGGTGAAAAACGGCGCGACTGCACTACGTGGCTCCTGCGTGCGCGCGCTTCAGCGCCGCGCCGATCAGCATATCGATAAGCATATTATACTCGATGCCGTCCGCGGCCGCAGCTTCCGGAAACAGACTTAAGGGGGTGAGCCCGGGCAGCGTATTGCACTCGAGGACGTACAGCGAATTGGTGACCGACATGAGCACGTCGACCCGCGAATAATCACGACAGCCAAGGCCGCGATGCAGCGTCAGTGCGTGGGACTGGATGCTCGTCGACAGACTTTCGGGCACGTCAGCCGGAACGACGTGCGTGCTCGCCCCAGGCGTGTATTTCGCGTGATAGGTGTAGAAGTCGTCGTGCGGCACGATCTCGACAAGCGGCAACGCGCGGTCACCGAGAATCGCGACTGTGAATTCGCGGCCTTCGATGTACTCTTCGACGACGATCCAGGGTCCGAATGCGGTCGCGTCGCGCACGGCCTCCCGCCATTGCTCTTCGAAATGCACGACGCTCACGCCGACCGCCGAGCCTTCCGCACGCGGTTTGACGACGCAGGGCAGGCCGGGAACGTCGAGAGGCCGCTGTGCACGCGGCTCGCGCGTATCGAGTAAGACGCCGTTCGGAACGGGGACATCGAGCGAGCGCGCAAGCGCTTTGGTCACCCACTTATCCATGGCCATCGCACTCGCGCGCGCGCCGGAGCCCTGGTACGGGATGCGCAGCCATTCGAGGATCGCTTGCACGGTGCCGTCTTCGCCCTTTCCCCCGTGCAGCGCGTTGAACGCGACGTCGGGCCGTGCGGAGGCGAGTGTACCGATGAAGCGTTCGTCGGCATCGATCGCCGTGCACGGATAACCGAGTTGCGCGAGCGCCGCGGCGACGCCGGCGCCGGTCTGCAGACTGATCTCGCGTTCGGCGGACCCACCGCCCATGATCACCGCGACCAACGGCTTGCCCACCGACCCTCGCTCACGTCACCTGCCAGGTTGAAAAGAAAAACGGCGGCGCGATGTTCGTGCCGCCGCTTGTCCACGAAACTCGTTCTCCGCTTAGATGCCACCCGGGCAGTGCACGGAGAAGCTCGCCTTTTCCGACTCGACCGCCTGCGGCGTGAGGACCTCTAGCTTCGCCCAATACGAGCCGGACTTGCTTGTGGTCCACGAGTTGGAGACTTGCTTGGAGCCGCCCGGCGGAATCGTCGTCGAATGCGTCTCGAGCGTTCCGTTGCTGCGCACGAACCGATACGTGATCGCCGTGCCGGCCGGACCGCGGATGGTTCCGATAAATTGCTCTGTGAACGGGCACGACAAACCCGCTGTGTTGTCGTTATGGAGATGCACCGTTATGTTCCCAGATGCCGCGGTGGCCACTGCCACGCACAGCACGCCGAAGGCAACGGTGAATACAAACAATTTCGATAAGAGCCTCATCGTTATGGGCCTCCTTCATGCCGGCGTGCCAAGCGACGCACCGGTCGTGTGCGCTTAATCGTTTCGTACGAGCCATCCTCTTGCGGGACGGGCGAGCGGTTGCTCGGCCGCTACGAAAGGACGTGGACTTCGAGTTCGAGCTCGACGCCGCTCTTCTCTTTGACGGCTTCTCGCACGCGCGCCGCCAGCTCGAGCACGTCCGCGCATGTTGCGCCACCGCGGTTGACGATGAAATTCGCGTGTTTCTCGGAGATCTGCGCGCCGCCGGCAGTCCAACCTTTGCAGCCTGCTGCTTCGATCAACCGCCCCGCGTGATCGCCTTTCGGATTTCGGAACACGCTGCCCGAGTTCGGCATCTCGAGCGGTTGTGTCGCGTTGCGCTGCGCGATGCGTTTTTTTAGTTCGGCCTGAAGAGTCGCCGGATCACCGGACGCAAGCTCGAGCTCTGCGGCGGTGACGACTGCGCGGCGGTCCAGCGACGACTCACGGTATGAGAACTCCGGCGTTGTGAATGTCTGCAATGGCTCGCCGGCGATGAGCACTTCGACGCGTTTGATGATGTCACCGATCTCGACGTCGGTGCCTGCGTTCATCCGCACCGCGCCGCCGACTGTGCCAGGGATGCCGACGAGCGCCTCGGCGCCGCTCAACCCCGCGAGCGCGGCTTCGCGGCACAGCGAGACGATCGGCGTTGCGCCGCCGGCGCGCACGTTGGTGCCTTTGATCGTCACCTTCGTGAAATCGCCGATCAGGCGAACGACGAGTCCGTCGAACCCTTCATCGCGCACCAGCAGGTTGCTGCCAAAGCCGATGATCGCCCACGGGATCGAAAGCTGCTGGCAGACGCTTAGCAAGGCGGCGAGATTGACGATACCGCCGATCTCCGCATACGCGCCGGCCGGTCCGCCGACTTTCATCGAGGTCTTGGGAGCGAGCGGTACGTCGAATTCGACGGTCTTGCCGCCGATGTTGCGCAACGCTGTGCGCTGCGCGTCGCTCAGCACGCAGACTGACCGATTCCGGCGTCGGCAGCGGACAGCGTCGCGGCCAGCTCGTGCGCCACACCACCGATGTCGCCGGCACCGAGCGTGAGTGCAAGATCACCGGGGCCGAGCGTGCGCTGCAGATACGCGAGCACGTCGGCGCCCTTAGGAAGATACGTGACCCGCTTGGTTGCGTCGAGATCACGCACGCATTCGACGATCGCTTCGGCGCGCACGCCGGGCAGTGCCACCTCGCCGGCCGCGTAGATGTCGGTGACGACGATCTCGTCGGCGCCCAGCAACGCGTGTGCGAAGTCGCGGAACAGGTACGCGGTGCGGCTATATCGGTGTGGTTGGAACGCCGCGACGATGTGCCCCGGCCAGTACGCGCGAGCGGCGGCGATCGTCTCTTGCACCGCGGTCGGATGATGCGCGTAATCGTCGACGATCTTGAGATCGGATCGGTCGTAAAGGATCTGGAAGCGGCGCGCGACGCCGCGGAAGCGTTCGAGCGCCTGCGCGATCCGTTCGAACGGCACGCCAAACTCCAACCCGACCGCTAACGCGCACAGCGCATTGTGCACGTTGATGCGCCCAGGGACGCGCAAACGCACTTCGCCGAGCGGCGTGCTGTCGTGCGATACCGCGAACACCGAGCCGAAATCCGCAAGCCGAATGTCGTCGGCGCGCACGGTCGCTGCCGGGTCGAAGCCAGCAGTGATGATCCTGGGGTCGCCCAGCAGCTTCGGCGACTGATAGAAGCGGCGTATGAGCTCGTTGACCGCGGGGCAATCTGCAGATGCGACGATGCTTCCGCTCGGCGGCACGCGTTCGATGAACAGTGAGAACGTGTCGATGAGATGCTCGAGGTCGCGGTAATACCCGAGATGATCGTTCTCGATATTGGTGACGACCGCGCAGGTCGGCGTCAAGCGCAAGAACGACGCGTCGCTTTCGTCAGCCTCGGCGACGACGACGTCGCCTGAACCGAGCCGCGCGTTCGCGCCGAGATCGTTGACCTCACCGCCGATCAGCACGGTCGACTCGAATCCGCCAGCGTCGAGCACGAGCGAGATCATCGACGTTGTCGTCGTCTTCCCATGCGTGCCGGACACCGCGACAGCGCGTTTGTCGGCCATGATCTGCGCGAGCATTTCGGCGCGCTGCAACACGGGCACGCGCGCGCGCTGCGCCGCTATGACTTCAGGATTGTCTTGTGGGATCGCTGACGAGATGACGACTGCGTCCGCGTCTTTGATGTTGGCCGAACCGTGGCCGAGGAAGACCTTGGCGCCAAGCGCGCGCAGCTTCTCGATCGTGTTGTTCTTGACGAGATCTGAACCGGAAACTGTGATACCCATCGCGATTAGGACGCGCGCGATCGCGCTCATGCCCACACCGCCGATACCTACGAAGTGAACGTGCCGATACGCAACCATTCCGGGCTGTTGATTTAGTTGTCCCGACATTCGGCCCCTTTGCTTGCAGCCGGGACTCACACCCCCAGCCGCCGGAAACGGCGACGACAGTCTTCCGTATGGTTGTGTCTGCACCATCGGTAAAAGGAGTGCTCCAGTGAAGCGTTTGTCGCTGTTCGCCGCCCTCGTTGTGATTGCGGCAACGTCGGGTTGCTCGTCCAGCTCGACCTCAACGCCACCGACGCCTGGTCCGCAGGCGATCTACGTCAGCAGCTTCACTTCGCCGGGCGAGATCGCCAAGGCCATGCTACCCCTGAGCGCGAGCTCCAGCGTCACGTATCTCACACCGACCGGTCTCGTCAATCCGATCACATTGCGCTTCGACCGCTCCGGCAACTTATGGTCGGCAAACGACTTCACCACTGCGGCCGCCACTGGCTTCGCGGCCCCTATCACCAATGCCAGCACCCCGTTTGCGACTATCAACATCGTCGGAGCGTTGAACCCGCAGGCGGTCGCCTTTGACGGTTCCGGAAACCTTTGGGTAGCCGACGGCGGCGCAGGGAAGGTCTACGAGTTTACGCCGCCGTTCAGTGGCAGCATAACACCGACGCCGGCGCTCACGATCTCAAGCGTGGCGGCGCCTACCGGGCTCGCGTTCGACGCGGCAGGCAATCTCTACATATCGGACGAGGGTACGGGTACGGTCCAAATATTCACCCCGCCATTTTCGGCTCCCACAGCGTCGCCGATCACCGGCCTCTCTTCTCCCAAGGGACTCGCCTTCGACCGTGCTGGAAATCTGTACGTCGCCGATTTTTCGGGCAAAGTCAGTCGCATGAATGCACCAGCCGCAGGCGGCGGAGCGATCAGCATCGTCGATACGGCGACCGGCATCACGAGTCCGGAAGATGTCGCGGTGGACCGCGCGGGAAACGTCTACGTGACCGACTTGGAATTTGCGACAGTCTCGATGTTTCCGACAGCGACCACTGCGTTTAGCCCGACGTTGGCACCGAGCGTCGTGCTGACATTGAGCAGTTTTCCGGCCGGCGTGCATGCGGGTGGCGTCGCGATCGGAGCTCCGTAGCTCTCGCGCCCGATAGGTTAGGGCTCGCGTAAGTAGCGGTCTAAGAAGGCGGCGATCTGCGTGTAGGCCGTGATGCGATTGGGATCGCGCGTGATCCCATGGCCCTCGTCAGGAAATACGGTCAGTTCCACCGGGACGCCCTTGGCTTTGAGCGCGTCGGCCATCTGCTTGCCTTCGGCCGCGGGGACGCGCGGGTCGTTGGCGCCCATGAAGATGATGAGCGGTGCCTTGATGCGGTCTACGTGATTGAGCGGTGAGATCGATTCGAGGAAATCGCGATCGTTGGCGAGCGAGCCGTACACGCCTTCGCGATTGGCCCGCCGGTACGAACTCGTGTGCTCGAGAAACGTGACGAAATTCGAAATGCCGACGACGTCGACGCCCGCGGCCCAATCATCTGGGAACTCTGTCAGACCAGCGAGCACCATGTAGCCGCCATACGAGCCGCCGTAGAGCGCGATCCGCTTTGGATCGGCGCCGCCCGACGCGATGAGCCAATCGTGCGCCGCGTGGAGATCCTTAACGGAGTCGAGCCGCTTGCGCACGTCGGCGAGATGGAGATAGGTGTTGCCATATCCGAGGCTGCCGCGGACGTTTGGGACCAGCACCGCATAGCCGCACGCGACGAAGAACTGCACGATGGGATTGAACGCTGGACGGGCTTGCGCCTCAGGTCCGCCGTGCACGTCGATCACGACCGGCAGTTTTCCGCGCGACCCGCGCGGCGTGTAGTACCACGCCGGGATGCGCAGGCCGTCGAACGATGTAAACGACACGAGGCGCGGCTCGACGAACGTCGCCGGATCAACGCCGGCGAGCTGCGGAGTCGTCACTTGGACGCTCTTGTTCTCGGCAAAGCTATAGGTCCAGATCGCGCTCGGGTGCGACGGTCCTGAGAATTCAAACGCGAGCACGCTCCCATCGTTTGAAAATATCGGTGCGGCGGCCACGCCATCGGGTAGCGCAGGCGTTGCGATCGTCGCGCCGCTCGCGACGTCGAGCACGGTAAGCCGGCCGTACCCGTCGCGGTTGCGGATCAAAGCAAGCATGCTGCCGTCGCGTGAGAGCGCGATCTGGTCGAGGTCGTAGGGCTCGTCATCGAGGAAGCGGATCGGCTTGGCACCGCGTACGTCGATGGCGGCCAACCCGCGGTGCTCGCGCGCGCCGAAATCGCTGATGCAATAGACCTGTGCATCATCGCGCGAGAACACGCAGCTTTCGAAATCCGCCCTGCCGGTGTGTTTGGTCAGCAGGCGCGGCGCGCTTCCCGGATCGCGCAGGTCGGCAAGCAAGAGATCGTTGTTGAAATTGTCGGTCCGCGCGCTGATGAGCACGTGCCGGCCATCGTGCGACCACGCCTCCGGACGATTGTCGCCGTCCGCTTGATAGACGAGACTTCCGGCGGATCCCTCGGCCGCAATAGCCATCGTGTAGACATCGAAGTATTGGCGGTTGCGCACGTTCGATGCATACGCGATCTGCGTGCCGTCAAACGAATAGCCTCCCCAATTGTTCTGCACGCCCGGTTCGTCGAGGAGCGCGTGCAAACGCTCACCGGCCGGCGTGATGGACCAGAATCCCCAATTCTCGTCGCCGCCGCGATCGCGGCCGAAGAGAATAAGGTTCTCATCCCGCGGCGACCACGCTTTGAAATCCGCGCGTTCCGGTCCGGCGGTGATCTGGCGCGGCGCAGCACCTCGCGGCGCGGCGACCCACACCTCTGCGACTCCCGAGCCGGCGAAACTGTACGCGATCGACGACCCATCAGGCGACAGCGACGGCCCGCTCTGGCCTTTGATCTGCAGATATGGGCGCACGTCGACCGGCGCGGCCAGCGCCGCAGCTGGAACGAGCAACGGCGCGAGCAGCATCACGAGAAGCGCTTGAGCGGCGAACCCATGCATCGATTCGACTCCTAGGAGTGCGCTTGCGGCACCGGCCGCTGCGTTGGCCGTTTTCCGATTTGTCCCTTGACGATACGTTCGATCATCGTGTGCAGCGCGCGCGGATGCGCAAGCGATGTCGCCGCGAAGCGCATTGCGGACAAGCGCTCGGGCTTGAGGACGTCGATGAGCGCCCAGTAGAGCGCGTCTGCGTCGAGCTTCTTGTCCTCGATCAACACGGCGGCGTTGCGGCGTGCGAACACGTCAGCGTTTTTGCGCTGGTGATCGTCGGCCGCGTGCGGGTACGGGATCAAGATCGACGGCAGGCCGACCACCGAAAGCTCTGCGAGCGTCGACGCGCCCGCCCGGCAGATGGCGATGTCGGCTGCGGCGTATGCGAGCTCCATCTTGTCCAAGTACGCGGCGAGGCGGTAGCGGTTCGCATTGGCCTCCACTTTGCGCTCGGCGGCCATCCATTCGTAATCGCGTTCGCCGGTGATGTGCAGGACTTGAAATCCGGCCGGCAATCGCCTGCGCGCCACCATGCCGCTCGTCGCGACGTTGATCGAGCGCGCGCCTTGGCTGCCGCCGAACACGATCGCGGTCGTCAGCTTCGCGTCGAGCCCGAGGCTGCGCCGCGCTTCGACTTGCGTCGGCCGTGCAGCTATTTCCGATCTGACCGGTATGCCGGTGACGACGAACTTGCGGCCGAAAAATGCGGCCGTTTCCTCAAACGCGCCCCAGACCTCGTCCGCGACGCCGGCCATAAAACGGTTCGCGCGGCCTGGCTCGACGTTCGGCTCGAGCAGCACGATGCGGGTTGCGCGCAACACGCCGGATGCGCGCAGCGTGGCAGCCGCCATGACGACCGGCACGCTCGCGTAACCGCCCGTCGCGATGACGACATCGGGCTTGAATGCGCGCACGATAGGGACAGCCTCGGTGGTGCCGAGCACGTTCGCGGCGACGCCGCCCGCGGCCGCGGCAAGCGAGCTGCGGCTTAGCGGTTTGCTGCGGACGTAGCGCGCCGGCACGCCGGCGCGCTCGACGATCTGCGTCTCCATGCCTCCGCGCGTGCCGACGAAGAGCAACTCGTGCTCGTCGTTGGGAAATTGGAAGCGCGGCTCGCCGTCGTCAGGCGCGCAGACGCCGGGCTCAGCGGGCGCGCCGGAGAGCGCCCTGGCTAGTGACAGCGCGGGGTATAGGTGACCGCCGGTTCCGCCGCCGGTGAGCAGGATGCGCATAGCTTGGATCCCTGGTGCGTTCGTCGGCGGCGACCGCCGCTCGCGACCGACCGCGCGAGATGCTAGCCAACAGGCCCACACCGAACAGACTCATGACCAGCGACGTGCCGCCATAACTGATGAAGGGCAAGGGCACGCCGGTGACCGGCCATGTCGACGTCACGACGCCGATGTTGATGAACGCTTGGAGCGCGATCGCGGTCGTGATGCCGACCGCGAGGAAGAAGCCGAAGCGGTCCTGCGCGGCCATCGCGATACGCAGCCCGCGGTACGTGAACAGCAAGAACAGCACGATGACCGCAGCGGCGCCGATGAATCCCAGCTCTTCGCCGAGCACCGAGAAGATGAAGTCGGTGTATTGCTCGGGCAAGTAGCCGAACTTCTGCCGGCTTTGCCCCAGGCCGACGCCGAACACGCCGCCTGAGCCCAGACCGTACAGCGACTGCAAGATGTGGTAGCCCGTGCCCTTGGGATCCGCGTTGGGATCGAGGAAGGCTGTGAAGCGCGCGCGCCGGTACGGAGTCGCGTACACGAATGCGAGCAGCGCCGGAACTGCAACGGCGACGCCGATTGCGAGATGGCGCAGCTGCGCGCCGGCGGCGAACAGCATGACGAACGCGATCATCAAGAACAGCGTCGCTGTGCCGAGATCGGGCTGCCGCAGCACGAGCATGAACAGGATGCCGACCGAGAACAGCGCGGGGAAGCCGACGGTGCTGAAGTCGCGCGCGCTCTCCTCGCGGTCGGCCAGCAGCGTGGCAAGGAACACGATGAGCGCGATTTTGGCGAACTCAGACGGCTCGAACGAGAACGAGCCGAACTCGTACCAGCGGCGCGCTCCGCCTTCGACTGCTCCGAAATGCGGGAACAACACGCCGACGAGCAGCACGACCGCGATTCCGAGCAGCCACGGCGCCGCGCGACGCAGGGCGCCGTAATCGAGCTTGACTCCGAGCCAGCACGCCAGCGCGCCGAGCGCGACCCAGATCAGCTCGCGCTTGAAGAAATGCGCCGCGTCATGGTAGCGGGTGATGCCGACGACCGATGATGCGGAAAAGACCATGATCGCGCCGGCGGCCGTCAACAGCGCGGCTGCGATGAGCAGCGTCGCGTCCGGAGCGCGCCTGCCGACCATCAGGCGTTCGCCGTTTCGTTCAGCGCGCGCACAGCGGCGGCGAACGCGTCGCCGCGCGCTTCGGCGCTTTCGAACATGTCGAACGATGCGAAGCCCGGCGAGAGCAAGACGACGTCGCCTCGTCGCGCTGAGCCCGCAGCGGCGGTGACCGCATCTTCCATCGACTCAGCGTAGCGCACGCGTTCGGGCGGCAGCAGCGCGCCCAGCTCGCGCGCTGTCTCGCCGATAAGCACCACTAACTTAGCACGCGCTCGCACGCCTCTCGCCAACGCCGCGAAGTCCGTGCGCTTGCTGCGTCCACCGGCGATGAGGATGAGCGGCGCCTCAAACACGGCCAACGCCTTGAGCACCGCATCCGGGGTGCTCGCCTTGCTGTCATCGACGAAGACCACGCCGGCGTGCTCGGCGACAGTCTGGAGCCGATGCGGAAGCGGATCGAATGTGCGCAGTCCTTCGACGAACGCATCGTCCGATGTGCCGATCTCGGTGCCGCGCAGCAGTGCTAGTGAAGCCGCCAGATACGCAGCCATCGCATTGGCCACGTTGTGGGCTCCTTTGATCCGCAGCTCCGACACGGCGATCAACGGCACAAAGGGCCCGGCTTCGCGCTTGCTGCGCGCGCGGCGCACGATCCATCCGCCCTTGCACGTGACGTCGGCGTCGTCCGAGCCGGATGCGGAGAACCACGCGTCACCGCACGGAATGCGCCGATGGGGACCGTCGCGCAGCTCGACGATGGTTTTGTCGTCTTCGTCGCCGACGAACCAGTCGTCACCCGACTGGTTGGCGAATATACGGAATTTCGCTTCGCGATATTCATCGATTGACGGATAGCGGTCGAGATGATCGGGCGAGATGTTCAACATCACGCTGACGCGCGGACGAAACGCGACGATGCTCTCGAGCTGAAAGCTCGACACTTCGGCGACGAGCCACTCATCGGCCGACGCAGCGGCGGCCTCGCGGATCAGCGGATTGCCGATGTTGCCGCCCGTGCGCGCCGAGACACCTGCGCTGCGCAAGAGGTGCCCGATGAGGGCGGTAGTCGTCGATTTTCCCTTGGTGCCGGTGACCGCGATGAGCGGCGCCTTGGCGATGCGATACGCGGCCTCAATCTCAGAGATCACGAGCAAACCCGTGCGGCGCAGCTCGAGGACCGCTGGATTGTTGAGCGGCACGCCAGGAGAGAGGATCGCGACGTCCGCGCGCTCGGCGGCTTGGGTCAAAGCGTTTTTGTCTGTGAACGCAACGCCGATCTGCGCGAGCGTCGCCTCTTGCGCACGCAGCCGCTCGCGCGGCTGGTCGTCGTAGGCGGTGACGGAAAGGCCGCGGTCGCGCAGCACGGCGGCCGTCGCCATGCCGCTGCGCCCGACGCCGATGATCAACGCGCGGTCGCCGGCAGCGAGCTTCACTGCGTCGTCGTTCGGCATCTAATTCTGTGGGCCTGGCGCCAGCAACAAAAGTCCGAACGTCAGTAACACGGCGCAGAACGAAGCCGCGATAAAAACGCCGGTCACTTTGCGCTCCGGCCAACCTGATAATTCGAAGTGATGATGCAACGGCGTCATCTTGAAGACGCGTTTGCCGGTCGACTTGAAGCTCGCGACCTGAATGATCACCGACAGCGCTTCGAGCACGAACACGAGCCCGATGAGCGGCAGCAGCAAGAGGAAACTGTACTCGATCGCAAGACCGCCCAACAGCGCACCGAGCGCCAGCGACCCGGTGTCGCCCATGAAGATCTTGGCCGGGTGCCGGTTATAGTAAAGGAAGCCCGCGCACGAGCCGACGACCGCCGCGGGCACGGTATCGGCGAAAAGGAAACCGAACAGCGTGAGCGGCGCAAGCACCGTGCCGCCAGCCAAACCGTCCAGGCCGTCGGTGAGATTCACCGCGTTGGCGGCGCCGACGATCGCGCAGATGCTCAAGAACCACCACAGCCACTGCGGCAAGACCACGAACCCGCCGAACCATTGCGCCGAGTACACGCGCTGAGTCGATGCCCAGGCGACGAACGCGATCGCGACGATGAGCAACAGGGTGAATTTTGCGCGCGCGCGCAATCCGAGCGCGCGCTTGCCTGTGACCTTGAGATAATCATCCGCAAAGCCGATCGCGGCGCTTGCCAGCACGAGGCCGACGATGGGCCATGCCCACGTCTTCGCTTCGCCATAGGCGAGCGCGATCAGCGCACCAGTAATCGCTGCGAGCGCGAACGCGATGCCGCCCATGGTCGGAGTGCCTGCCTTTTCGACGTGGCTCGCCGGACCGTCTTCATATATCTGCTGGCCGACCGCGAGGCGGCGTTGCCAGCCGATGATCAAAGGGATCACGATCGCGGCGATGATTGCGCCGGCACCGAAAGCGACCATGAGTGAGGCAAATGGCGAGAGCGTCATTCGTGCAGCGGCGATCGGTTCTGCGCACCATCAGGCGCACGGTGCTTGAGCACGACGACCGGAGTTTGCTGGTCACTGTTGCCGTGCGGATTGCCCATGAGGCACATGCGCACGATCTCGACATTCACGAGCGGACTTGCTCCAAGCACCTCAGCTTTGTGCAGATCGTTGGCGTCGACGACAGCGGCGTGTGCACCCGACGCGCGAGCGATCGCCTCGGCGACCGCTTGCGGCTCTTGCGGACCGAGCACGATATGCCGCTCGTACGGCGGCATCGTTCCGGTGTAACCGTCGATCTCTGCGACCGCAGAGCCAAGCATGCGATAAAAATCACCGTGTCTTCCAACCAACCTGCCAGCAGCGCCTGCGATCGCAGCAGCCATGACTTTCGCCGCGCCGACGTTCTCGATGACGAGCTGCACCGACTCAGGCTGGGCCATCGTCGCGTACGAACCAGCGTGATCCGCCAGCACACGAGCGAGCAGACTTGGACGGATGGCTTCTGCTCGGATCGATCGTCCTTGCGCGATAGCGACCGCGGTCTCGGAGACGCACACGACGTCGCCCGGCGCAGCGATGCCGCGCACTGCGTCGGCGACAAGTCGCGCGATATCATCGCCCGATTTGACGAGCGGCGTACGCACGGGCAACGCGACGATACCCTCGGGCACCCCCTCGCCTTCAATCTTGAACGATGGGGTTTGATCGACGTGCAGTGCGCGAAACGCCGAGCGGCCAACGCCGAAAGACGAACCCTCTGAAGCGGCGAGAGCCGCTGAAGGAACGGCGAGTCCTAAATCTCCCGAAATCTCGCCGTGAGGTGAGGCGAAGGCGTTGGCTGTCGGCGTTGCGCTGGATCGTGCAGACAGGAGAGCGTCGAGAATCTCCTCCATGCGCTGGACGCGCGATCCCTTGAGCAGCACCACGTCGCCTTCGCGCAACCGCTCGTTCAACGTCTGCGCGATCTCGGCGTTGGTCACATATGTGTGCACGGCAGTCGGCGCAAGACCGGCAGCGAGCGCGCCTTGCGCGAGCGTCTGCGCATGATCGCCGCCGCAGTACAGCTCGTCGACGCCTGCGCGCGCAGCCTCAGCGCCAGTTCCTTCGTGGCCGACGCGCGCCGCGGAACCGAGCTCTGCCATGCTGCCGAGCACAGCGATGTGCCGCCGGCCCGGTAGCGCAGTGAACGTGTGCAGCGCGTGCTTCACCGATGTCGGGCTCGCGTTGTAGGCGTCGTAGACTGCAGTGGCACCCTGCGCCAGGGTATGCAGCTCGAAGCGACCCGGCGGCAGCCGCAGATCGCCAAGCCCTTCGATCGCTTCCTCGAACGACAAACCGCACTGCACTGCTGCGGCGGCCGCGAGCATAGCGTCGCGCAAATGGTGCTCGCCGACGAGGTGCCAGCGCGCGAATGCATGCGATGCGCCAAGTGAAAGCGCCACCCGTCCATCCCGCGGCTCGCCTGCCTCGAGCGCCAAGCCCGCGGTTTCGGGTTCACCGCATAGCCGCACCCACATCGCACGCTCGGCCAATCCAGCTTCGGCCGCCAGCCGCCGCGTCCACTCGTCGCCCGCGTTGCAGACAGCGCGCGCTCCGCCGGAGAAGATCGCGAACTTCGTCCGTGCGAGCTGCTCGCGGCTTTCGAAAAATTCCATATGCGCTTCGCCAACGTTGACGAGCACGCCAACGTCCGGTGCGGCGATATGCACGAGTTGTGCGATCTCACCCGGGTGGCGCGCGCCGAATTCGGCGATCGCGACGTCGACGCCATCGCCGATCGCGTAGCACAAGTGCGCCACGCCGAGCTCATTGTTCTCGTTGTACGGAGCCGCGATAACGCGCCGATAGCGGCCGATGAGCTGCGCCGCGAATGTCTTGGTCGTGGTCTTGCCGACGCTGCCGGTGATCGCTAGAAGCGTCGTGCGAGCCGCGCGCCGTCGCGCGGCAGCGGCTCCGAGCAGGTATGCGGTCTTGGTGTCCTCGACGACGACGAGCGGGACCGCGACGCCAGCCGGAACCTGCTCCGGCTGGTCGACCACGAGCGCCGCCGCACCCGCGTCCAACGCCGCCTGTATATAATGATGGCCGTCGTAGTGCTCGCCGCGGAGCGCGACAAAGCTTTGGCCCGGTCGCAGCGACCGGCTGTCGGTGCTCGGAATGAACGGCAACTCGTCGGTGGGTGTCGCGCTCCGGAGCTTTCCGGCCGCGGCGTCGACAAAACGCGCCAGCGTCAATCGGCTCATGCGCCAACCTTGCGAATCGCGGCTTGGGCTGTGATGACGTCGGAGAACGGCAAGCGCTCGCCGCGCACGAGTTGATAGGCCTCGTGACCCTTCCCCGCGATGACGACGACATCGCCGGGCTCCGCGAGCGCGATTGCATTCTCGATCGCTGCAGCACGGTCTGGCACCACCGTATATGTGGCGCCATCACCGCTCATGCCGGCCAGCACGTCGGCGATGATAGATTGCGGATCCTCGAAGCGCGGATTGTCGCTCGTGAGAACGACGTGATCGGAAAGTTCGCGCGCGATGCGGCCCATGACCGGACGCTTGAGTGGATCCCGATCGCCGCCGCAACCGAAGACGCAGAGCACCCGATGCTCGGTCAGCGCACGCGCGGCTTGCAGCACGTTGCGCAAACCGTCGGGCGTGTGCGCGTAGTCCACGTAAACACCAATGCGCTCGGCCGGTACTTGCGTCATGCGGCCCGGCACCGTGGCAGTCGATAGCAGACCATCGGCGATCGCTTCGACGTCGATGTCGAGCGCGGTTGCAATCGCGATGGCGGCCATCGCATTTGCGACGTTGAACGGACCGGGCAAACGCATCGTGAACGGCGCCGGTCGCAGCGCCGGCACCGAGAAGCGCGAGCCGTCAGCGAACAGCTCGACGTTGATCGCGCGCAGCGCAGCATCGCTGCTGTTCACGCCATAGGTCAGCGCTGATGGAAGCTCTCCCGCAAGGCGTCGACCCTCGGCATCGTCGAGGTTGAGCACGCACGTGGCCAGCCGCTTCGTGCGGTTGGTTTGAGCCATCTCGAACAGGCGGCGCTTCGTGCGCGCGTACTCTTCGAAGTTGCCGTGGAAATCCAGGTGGTCGTGGGTGATGTTTGTCAGCGCGACGACGTCGAACTCGACGTCGTCAACGCGGTGCATCGCAAGCGCGTGGCTAGAGACCTCTAAGACCGCGCCCGCTGCGCCCGCTGCGCGAAACCGTGCGAGCAACGCTTGGAGATCGTGCGCGTACGGCGTCGTGTGCTCGAGATCGACCGAGAATTTGTCGTTGAGGCGTGCGCCCAGCGTACCGATCAGGCCGAACGCGCGCCCAGCTGACCGCGCTATCGTCTCGACGATATGGGTCGTCGTCGTCTTGCCGTTCGTCCCGGTCACACCGACACACGTCAACGCGTGGCTCGGATTGGACCACAGTTGCGCCGCGATCGGCGACAACGCCGCCAACACCGACGGCACGACGATGAGCGGCACGGTTCCGATATCGAGGTCGCGTTCTGCGAGGACCGCCGAAGCGCCGGCTGCGACCGCGCCGGCGGCGTGCGCATGACCGTCATCGCGCAACCCGTGCAAACACGCGAACAGCGCGCCGCGTTCGATCCGGCGCGAGTCGATTGAGATCGACGTGATGAGGACGTCCAAGTCGCCGCTCACACGAGCGTCGCCGACGCCGGCGAGCAAGCGCCGGAGCAGTGTCGGCATCGGATGTGTCATTGTTGTGCCGGGGACGTATTCCCCTGAACGGCCGGGCGCGCCTCGCGGGCGGCGCCGGCGTGCGTGCGGTTTCTGGCGCTCGAGTCGGTTGCGACGTCGCTCTCCACTCGGCGAGACAGAATGCCTTCTCGCCACAGCACGCGGCGCGCGAGTTCGCGGAAGGCCGGGGCCGCGACGATGCCGCCGTAGTACGCGCCGCGCGGCCGCTCGACGTTGATCAGCACGACGTATTGCGGTTTATCCGCGGGCACGATGCCGATGAATGACGCGACGTATTCGCCCAGCTCGTAGTGCCCGTTCTCGACGATCTGCGCGGTGCCCGTCTTGCCGGCGACCGCAAAGCCAGGGATCTGCGCGTTCGTTCCCGTGCCGCGCTTGACGACGTTGCGCAGCATCGTCAGCAGCACGGCGGCTGTTTGCGGGCGCATAACGCGCCGCACAGCCTGAGGCTCGTAGCGTTGGATGACGCGGCCTTGCGGATCGCGGAGCTCGCGCACGATGAGCGGGCGCATCAGCATGCCGCCGTTTGCGATCGCCGCATAGGCGCGCGCGAGAGAAAGCGCCGTCACCGAAACGCCTTGACCGAACGCGATCGTCGCGACGCGCGATCCGTACCACTGATCGGATGGATCGATGATGCCTGGACTCTCGCCGGGCAGATCGACGCCGCTGACGTCGTCAAGTCCGTAACGCCGGATATAGTCGCCCATCGTGCGCTTGCCGACGCGCATCGCGACCTCCGCTGCGCCGACGTTGTGCGAATAGGTGACGATGTCGGACAGCGTCTCGCGCGAATGGCCTGACGACATCAGCCCATCGTCGGCGTTGTGGATCACGTAGCCGCCGATGTCGATCGCGTTCTCAGCCGGAAACGTGTCCTCCAAGCTGACGCGGCCCGAGTCGATCGCCGCGGTGGCGGTCACGAGTTTGAACGTCGAGCCGGGTTCGTACGGATCTGCGATCGCGCGATCCTTATATGAGTCTTGCGAAAACGCGGCATAGTGGTTCGGATCGTAGTTCGGCCAGTTGGCGAGCGCGAGGATCTCACCCGTGCTCGCACGCAGCACGATCGCGCTCGCGCTGCGCGCGCTGTATTCCGAAGCGGTCTTGGCCAGCACGTCCTCAGCGGCGAGCTGCAACGCACGATCAATCGTCAGCACGACGGTATCGCCGGTCACAGCGTTTTGGATGACGCGTCGGCCAAACGGCAGGGGCCGCGATTGACTATCCGTCTCCTCGACGACTTCGCCTGGCTTGCCGGCCAAGACGTCGTTGAAAGCTACTTCAATGCCCGCAAGACCCTGATTATCGATGCCGGTGAAACCGACGACCGTCGATCCGATGCGTCCTTGCGGATCGACGCGCAGGCCGGTCGGTTCGTCGCTCGTGCCGATGCCGAGCAGACCAAGACTATCGATGCGATCTCCAAGCGCTTTGGGCCGCATGCGGTCGAGATACACGAACGTCGCGTGCGACGTCAGGTCGCGCTCGAGCGCGCCGGCCGGGCGGTGCAGCAGTGGCGCGAGCGCGAGCGCGGTCGCGTGCGGGTTGGCGACGTCGGGTGGCTGCGCGAAGATCTGCACGGCGGGCGACGTGCCCGCGAAGACGACCCCGAAGCGGTCGACGATATTTCCGCGCTGACCGCTTACGGGATACTCGGCGCGATGCTGGTCGACGGCGATCGACGCAAGTGCAGCGCCGTCATGCACTTGGACGCGATACAGACGCGCGACAAGCAGCGCTGCCACGAAAAAGAATACCCAGAACACGAAGATCGCGCGCGCGCGTAAGCGGCTGCGTTCCTTTTCCTTCACGGGGCCGGGCGCCTTACCGCGCCGCGAACAAGCGCTTGAAGCTCGCGAGCTCCGCGGCGAACGCCGTGGTCGTGGGCTTGGTGCTTGCTGCGGGCAGCGTGATGACCGCGACCGACGCCGGCTCTTTCATGTGCAACGCCGCTGCTGCCGCTTCCAAGCGCGCGACCGATTGTGCCTGCGCAAGACGTTGGTGCAATGCATCGTCAGACTGCACGAGCTGAACCTTCAGTTGCTGGTCGGCGTTCAGGCGATACGTTTGCGCGATCAGCTCGGCGTTCAGTCCGACGTATCCGCACAAGAGCGCGATCGGAATCGCGCCGAGCGCGACGATGCGCGAAACCAATGCGGTTTTGCGGCGTGAGGCGCGTGGCGCCGGCGCGTTGCGGCGCATGTTGCGCGGCGGCGGCGCGAGGCGGCGGTCGAATTCCAGCTTGAACGCGGTGGCGGCGCGCACGTCAGGCGCTCCTGTGCAGCGGCTGCGCGCGCTCGATCGCTCGCAACTTCGCGCTGCGGCTGCGCGGGTTCGCCACGATCTCGGTCTGTGCCGGCGTGAGCGGCTTGCGCGTCAGCGTGTCGGCGGTGCCGCTGCGGCGCCACGCGGCGAACTGATGCTTGACCACGCGATCCTCGCCGGAATGGAAGCTGATCACAGCAATGCGGCCGCCGGGCTTGACGCACTCGATCGCCTCTTGCAGGCTGTGCGCCAGCCGGTCGAGATCTTCGTTGACGGCGATGCGCAGCGCGAGGAACGTGCGCGTGGCCGGGTGGATGCCGCCGCGCCGGCTGTGCGCTCTTCGCGGTTGCGCGGCGAGCACTGCAGCCACGAGGTCAGAGGTGGTGCGCAGCGGAGAGCGTTCGCGGCGCTTGACGATCTCGCGCGCGATGCGCCGCGCGTTGCGCTCGTCGCCGAATTCAAAGATGATGTTCGCGATCTCGCCTTCGCGCGCGGTTGCGAGCAACTGCGCGGCCGTCGCCGCGTCGGAGGTCGGATCCAAGCGCATGTCGAGGTCGCCTTTAGCGGCAAATGCGAAACCGCGCGCTGCGTCGGCCAGTTGCAGCGATGAGAGCCCGAGGTCGTAGGCGATGCCGCTCACGCCGGCGACCTCAAGCTCGGCCAACACTTCGCGCAGCCGGGCGAAGTTGGCATGGATCGGGGTGACGCGGCGGGGGTATTCGGTCGCGAGTACCTCCGCCCGCGCCACTGCGTTAGGGTCGGCGTCAAGCGCGATAACGCGCGAGCCGGGTATGCGCTCGAGAAGCGCACGCGACAAACCGCCTGCGCCGAACGTGCAGTCGACGAAGAGCGGAACCGCACTTTCGCGCGCTGCTGGGGCGAGCAGGTCGAGCGTCTCGTCAAGCATGACGGGCGCATGATCAATAGAGTCCAAGTTCGGTCATCAGGTCGGCCATGCGCTCCGGTGCGCCGCTGGCGGAACGCCAGGCTGCGGCGGACCACATCTCGATGCGCGTCAACGCGCCGACGAGCACCGCGTCGCGATCCAGCTGCGCATACTCGCGCAGCGCCGGCGGGATCAAAAGACGCCCCTGTGCATCCAGACTGGCTTCTTCGGTGTGTGCGAAAAGATGGCGCACGAAGGTCCGGTATTGCGCGTCTTTGCGCGGCGCGCTCTCGAGCTTGGCGCAGAAGTCCGACCACGCGGCTTCCGGATACATGGCTAGGCACGGCTCGGGCGGTGCAATCGTCAGCACGAAGTGCTCGCCCAGACGCGAGCGAAGACGAGCGGGAATCGTCAAGCGTCCCTTCTCGTCTAGAGAATGTTCGAACTGTCCCGTGAACTTCGGGAGACCGCTCATAACAAAGGTGCCACGCCCCACAGTGAGCCACTTTGACCCACTATACCCCACTTATCGGCAACTTGTAAAGTGGGACACAGCTGTTCGATGCTGGGACGAAAGCGAACCGACCGCCTGCGTCACGCCTGCGGTCGGTTTTTGCTACGATGGGCGGCCGCGCAGCCGCGCAGAGGTTAGGAAGCGAGGACCGTGATGCTCGCTTTCGTCGACTTGCCATCGACGGTCACATCCATCTGATCGACGCCGCCCGGCGCCAGTTGCATGTTCCACGTTCCAGCAACAGGCGAAAGCGGCACGACCTGCAACTCGACGCGGCGCGTCGCGTTCGCCGCGAGCGACACGTCGCTCTTGTACGGATCGCAGACCTTGTCGTAGCAGAACGACAACACCCACCTCTTGGGCACGTTGACGGCGGCAAGGTGCACCATGCGCGGCTCCGCTGCCGGATTGCGCACGGTCACCCACAGCTTCGCCGGTTGCGTTCCATTGGTCTTGACCTGGTCCGCACCAGACACCGCAACATAGACCGGCTGCGGTGACAGCGCAGCGAACTGCTCCTGCGCCTGTTGGGCGACGATCGTGCCAGGAGCCAGAATCGACGAGCTCGCCAACGATAGTTTGGCGTCGTCATCTTTGCCGGCAAGGATCTGCGTTCGCCCGGTCTTGAGGAACACGCGTCCGACCTCGTAGGCGGCGTTCTTCTTCAGAGGATGCATGGCGTATGCGTGCGACGCGAGCACAAGCGCCTGTTGCTCGGCAGCCAGCGCGCCATCATACTCTTTAAGCGAATTGAGCGCTGATGCCAGCGTGAGCCAGCTTTCAGGGTCAGCAGGGGCGATACGCGTCTCGGTCTGCGCGGCAGCACCTGACGTAGCATAATCGCGCAGTTCGTATGCCGCGAGATAGATGCCGTCGTATGCCTTCGTATCTTTCGGCTCGAGCTGTGCGGCTTGCTTGTAGTATGTCTCGGCTTGCGTGAAGTGCTCTTGATCTTCCGCGTTCTGACCGCGCAGCAGAGCAGCTTGCTCCAAATCGCTGTTGGACTTCGCGCGTGTCGGGTCGAGCTTTGCACGCGTCTCGTACGCGCTTGCAAGAGCCAGCCCGAGCGCGTCACGCTCGGTCGTGGCCTCCCAATAATTGATCGCCGACTGATCGTCTTGGTTCTGCAGGTCGTCAAGCGATTTGTTCGCGGCCGTCCCGGCCGTGATGGCGCGGTTCAGATCGGCCATCTGGGCCGCGGCATCGTGCGTCGCGCGGGCCGCGTCAACCGACGACGTGACCGCTTGGGTGCCGGTTCCCGCAGCCGACGCGAAACGGCGTCCCAGCTCGCTTTGGTTCGGCACGCGGCCGGCCAGCACGTCCGTCAGTGCGGACGCGAGCACCGTGCCCGACAATTGATCGACTTGGCGATATACGATCTTGCCATCGCGGCCGATCACGTACGTCGTAGGAATCGCGCGCACGTCGTACGCTTCATTAACCTTGCCGTCTTTATCGAGCACCAGCGTATAATGGATGCCCTTGGCGGCTGCGAACTCTTGAACGAGCGACCCCGACTCTTTGACGTCGACGCCGACGAATTTCACGCCGCGTTGCGCGAATGACGCCTCTTGAGAAACGAGGTCGGGCGTTTCGGCGCGGCACGGCGGACACCAAGTCGCGAAGAAATTGACGACGACCACGTTGCCACGCAGTGACGACAGCTGGACGACTTTGCCGTCCGGAGTCGACAGCGAGAAGTCCGGCGCTCGTGTGCCGACGGTCGGCGGCATGGCTAGTGCCGGCTGCATGTTCAGGGCCAGGGCGGCGATCGCCGGCGCGAGGGCGGCGAAGGTTGCGCGGGATGCAAACGCACTCATAGGCTTAAGCTGTTACGCGTGGGCGGACGGCGCGGCCTGCACGGTTGCTTGGGGCCGGACTTTGTGCTAGAGTTTTTTCACGCTTCGCGGCCTCTCACCATGGCTGCGAGGTTCATCACGTTTTTCCGGATGGTGGAACTGAGAGCTTTAAGTGGCACTGCAAGATCGCACATTGACCTGCCGCGATTGTGGTTCAGAGTTCATCTTCACGGTGGGCGAACAAGAATTCTACTCACAAAAAGGCTTCGAGCACGAACCTGCCCGTTGCCCAAGCTGCAGGCAGGCGCGCAAGCGCGATCGCTCGGCGAGCAGCGGCGAGCGAACGATGTACGATGCGATCTGTTCGCAGTGCGGGGTCGCGACGCAAGTCCCGTTCTCACCGCGCCCCGATAAACCGGTGTATTGCCAGGACTGCTACAAAACAGTGGCCGGCCGCCGGACGCGGACGTAAAAAGCCCCAACCTCACACGCAATCCCGCATGCCTCACTCCGCGCGTGCGCGCTAGGTGTGAGGCCGGTTAAGCCTTGCGTGCAGCCGATATTACTAAGATGTAGAGTCTGGCGGGACGTTGAACGGTCACCTACTACCGATCTGGAAGGAGTGCTCGGCTGTTGGCGGATTCCATACGCGCGTTCGTGCGGACGATGCCGGTCGTGGCAGCGGCGGTCCTGGCCGGATGCAGCGGCGGCGGATTCTTGCCGTTCAGCGAAGGTCCGCACAGCATGCCGGCATCGCGCCTGGCACACATCGTCGACCAGCAGTCCAAGGTGAACCACGTCGACCCGAACCTCGTCAAGGCGGTTATCGCCGTTGAGTCGGGCGGCGACCCATCCGCGATTTCAACTGCCGGGGCCATGGGACTCATGCAGCTCATGCCCGGTACCGCACACTCGTTGGGTATTTCCAATCCGTGGGACCCCGAGCAGAACGTGGCAGCCGGCACCAAGCACCTAAGTGATCTCTTGCGCGAATACAACGGGAACATCTCCCTTGCGCTGGCGGCGTACAACGCCGGCTCCGGCGCGGTTGCGCACTACAAGGGCATCCCGCCGTATGCCGAGACCGGCGCGTATGTCAGCAACGTGCTCACGCTGTACCGCGCGCCGGCCGCGACCAAGTAGGTAAGGGCGCCTGATGTTCGGCGCCTTCGAACCTCCGATTTCGCGTTCGACCACGCTTCGTGAACCCGCAGCGCCCCACGTCGATGCGCAGCAGCGTCTCGACTGGATTTCTGCAGGCCATGGAGCACCCCAACGTGGCCGCGGCCGCAGTTACTTCGGGTTGTCGATCCTGGACTGGTACATGGCGCGCGAACTGCTCGCACCGTTCGGCTTCGCGATCCTCGCGTTCACGCTGTTCATGATCATCAATTCGCTGTTCTTGGCCGCCGACTACGTCATCAACAAGGGCGTACCGGCATTCCTGATCGCCAAGTACCTCGCACTGCAGCTGCCTGCGCTGATGTATCTCATCTTGCCGTTCTCGTGCCTGTTCGGCATCTTGCTGGGCATTGGACGGCTCGCCGCCGACAACGAGATCGCCGCGATGCGCACGAGCGGAATCAGCCTGCAGCGCATCGCATTGCCGTGCTTCATCCTCGGCATCGTCATGACGCTCATCGCGTTCGGGATCAACGAGGAGATCGCACCCCGTTCGCAGGCCAAGTCGGTCGAGCTTTTCCGGCAGATCGCATTCCACTCGACGCAAGCGATCATCCAACCATATCAGTTCTTCCGCACGACTGACGGCCAGCACGTGATCTACATCCAGTCGGTCGACTCAGGCACCGGCGTCATGCACAACGTCCAGGTGTTCAACATCGGATCCGGTTACTGGCCTGAGACCCTGACGGCAAAAACCGGACGTCAGGTCGGCGGAAAGCTCGTGCTCGAGGATGGCGTCGTCACCACGACCGGCTATCAAGGCACCGTGACGCAGGTGAAACACTTCAACTCGCTCGAGTTCCCGCTCGGCGATACGAGCTTGTTGTACTCGCCGCAAAGCGCGTTCGAGACGAACTCGCGCGAGCTGCGCCTGCAGATCCAGAACTTGAAGACCGGCGGTCAGGACGTCACGCAGCTTGAGATGTCGCTGCAGCAGAAATATGCGATGCCGGCTGCTTGCCTGATCGGCGTGCTTATCGCCCTGCCGATGGGCATCCGCTTCGGCAAGCGTGGTCGCGGCGTGGCGGCGATCTTCGCGATCGTGATCCTGCTTGGGTACTATCTCATCATGGCCGCAACGAATGCTTTGGGTAAGAGCGGGGCGATGCCGCCCGTGCTCGCAGCATGGGCGCCCAATATCATCATGGGTTCTGCCGGCCTCGTCTTGCTGCTGCTCGAGGAACGTTAACTACCCGTTGCGCCGTGGACGCAACAGCCTGTACGGACCGGCTGCCGCAGCCCTGCTTGCGGTCTTGATCGTCGCGCCGCTGCGCGCGCTCGCACAACCAGAACCGTCACCCACGCCCACGCCTTCCGCCAGTGCGTCAGCAACGCCGGCGCCGCTGGCATCTGCGACACCGCTGCCGAGCGAATCGATCACTCCGCTGCCGTCCGGGTCGATCACGCCGGCGCCCTTTGAATCGATCACCCCGTTGCCGACCGGATCGCCGGGCGCGACGTTCATGCCGGTGGCGCCGCCGACGGCGGTGCCGCAAACGCCGGCGGCAACGCCGACCGGCGTGCCGGATCCGGACTCGTATCCCTCTCTAGTGCGGCCGCTGATCACGCCGGCGCCCGGCGGCTCGGAAGCGCCGGTCATCCAAGAAACCGAGGCACCGCCGTCGCCTCCGCCGGGCTTCGGCCGCCTCACCGCCGATCGTCTCTACGGCAACGCCGAAGGTGACATGGACGCCGACGGGCACGTGCTCATCGTGTCAGGAGATGCGAGCATCACCGCGCAGCGCGCGCACTACGACGCGGCAACGCGCACGATCCACGCGATCGGCAACGTTCACTATGTCGCCGCAAATGGCGACACGGCGGTCGCCCAGGCGCTCCAGTACGACGTCGCCCGTGACCGGATCATCATGGACGGCGTGCAGGGTCAAACATCAGCCGTCGCCTTCCAATCCGAGCGCATCCACGGCTACGTGTACTACAAGGGCGAGCGCATCACGATCGACCACAACGGCCACGCGGTGCTCGAACGCGGCTGGGTGACGACGTGCGCGCTCAACCACGTCGCCT
>Ga0126371_10000422_pt1 | contig 34423 bp, 27 predicted proteins | sample PanSoiMetaPlot_4_FD_110145 | JGI IMG/M metagenome (GOLD analysis project Ga0126371, IMG submission 110145) | Tropical forest soil microbial communities from Panama - MetaG Plot_4 | ecosystem: Environmental > Terrestrial > Soil > Tropical forest > Bulk soil | place: Panama | collected 2016-02-17 | reverse complement strand
TCTCTGTTCCAAACCCGCGCTGAGCTTGCCCAGAGGTTTGTGTGCGAGCGGTCGCCACGCCCGGCTCCAGAGTCGCGACATCCGAAGCAGAACGGCCATTCAGTGGCAGGTCACTTATGCTCGTTGAATTCACTACGCCGCTGACTGTTGGAGACCCCGTTTGCCCCTTTCCCGGCGGGAGCGCGTTGCCAGGCTGCATCACCAAATCCACGACCGCATTGGCGTCTGCGCTTATGGTGATGTTCGCGTGAATGTCCGCGAAGCCCTGCTTGGAAGCCGTGATCTCATACGTTCCCGGCGATAGGTGATTAAACGTGAAGGAGCCTTCAGTGTTCGACATTACCGACTTCGTCTCGCCATTGGCGGTCTCCTTCAAAAGCACTTGAGCGTTTGCTATCGGCGCGCCAGACGAAGACTTGACCGTGCCGGACAGGGTCCTGTCACTTACCTGCGCACGGGCTTGAGAGCCTAGAATGCCAATAGCAAGCCAGAAGAAGAACAAGGGCGGAACTGATTTCCACCACCTCAGCCGGAGACAACCGGTTTCGTCAGCATCGCTGACTACAGGTATGTCTATATCGGATGAATCTGACCCTCGCACACAGTTCCCTGCAAGACTGGGTGGGAAGACGCCGGTCATGGTTGTACCCATCTCCATGTCCACACAAACCAGCCCATCTGTCCGAAACCCGTCGGTACGACATGAGCCATAGCAGCACGACATTAATCTGGAATGAACGAAACCTTAAATCTTGTTCATTAAGCGGCACTTTCAACTCGCCGGTCTTGTATCTGAAAGCATGACAGTCGCACGTGAAAGTTCCCTGTATCCTCAATCCGAATCTCCTCTTTCCAGAAAGCGGCAGCCCTTCAGAGCTTCCGACGACCTTCCGAGTTTCGTAACGGGGATCTTCGACCACCGTCTGACCGAGAAGGCGGACGGGAACGTCTCGATCTACATCGTCATGGGTAAAGATTGTTCCGGTCCGGCATGCTGGTCACATAGCTCTCTGTTCCTACTCCTCCGGCGGTCGAAGTCTTCGAAATGCTCGATACAGCACCAAGTCATACGTGACCTTCATTCCGCCTCCGATCACGAGGGGCGCAGAGAATGCGAGGTTCTGCATGACCAACCCTGCGACGCTGGAGCCGACCGCCCAAAAGACATTGCGTGCCAGGTTGGTGAGCCCACTGGCAAATGTCCGTTCATTCGGCAGAACCACCGCCGCCACATAGGACTGCCGCGTGGGAACGTCCATTTCGACCAGCGCCTCACGACAAACAAATAAGAAAACTGCCCATTTGAAAGATGGCGCAAACGGCACCGCAACGAGGAAGAGACTGGACGGAAGATGAGTAAACACCATCGTATTGACAAGTCCGATGTGGCGAGCAAGCCAAGCAGCTCCAACATGCGAACAAGCGTTCAGAACATGCACGGCAAAGAAAACGAAGCCAAGGTCCTGTTCGGCAATTCCGAAGCGGCGGAAAAACCAGTATGCGACCAGGGCATCAGTCAAAAACCCTCCGCCGAAAGCGTCCAGGGAAAATACCGCCGCGATCTTCGCAACAATCCTCTTGCTTCTCGGTGTGATTCCAATGCTTGGAGAAGCAATTGTCGTCCGCGCAGCGACTTCAATGGCCGGGGAGAGGCAGAGATACAGAACCGCGACGATGATGCACAGTACCGAGTAACCCAGGAACATGAATCGGTACGAGGCGAGGATGGAGATTGACTTATGATGCTCAACAAGCAGCGGCAGACCTGCGGCCAGTGCTCCCAGTGATCCTCCGCCGTCCAGAAGTACGTTGTACCAAGCCAAACCCCAGGTCCGCCTTGTGTCGGAAACCAAGCCGGGCAGGATCGCTTGGTCCAGAGCAAAGGCTGCCGATCGATCAGTGCCAGTACCATTCAGCATTCCAACGAACGCCATCGTCGCAAGGATCGGCAAGCTCGGCGACTTCGCTAGCGCGATACCGCCAATGGCGCTCAACAGCGAGAGGATCACGAGGAAGGTTCTGCGTCCAATCTGATCAGCTGCGATCGTCAATAGCACGGTGGCGGATGCCGCACCGGCAAGGCCCGCCGCGATAATTAGGCCAATTGCACTCGACGTTAGGCCGGTTCTGAAGAGATAGATTCCCAGTACCACGCCCATCAAGCCAACACCGAACGAGCGCAAGAACCCCGCAATATAGATCAACGCCACGTCACGCTTGGGCTGGGCGGTCACCGTGTTTGCACATACGCGTACAAGGCGTCATAGACAGGAAACTGACGGTCCATCCGTTCCTCATCGGAAATTCCCAACGCTGCGAATCCCTGGGCGATGGAACGTAACCCAATACCCTCCGGTGCGGTGCTCTCCTGGCCTTTCACGTCGGCAGCACGAACGATGAGTGCAAGTTTTTGGAGCGCTGGGTCGGTTACGGCGTAGTCTTCGAGAATGGCCTCGAACGAGCAGCGAGATCCTCGGTGATTCAACTTGATGGCTTCAATCTTGGGTGCATCGAATGGAATTGCGTTTTGCACTTTGGCCTGTTCAAGCAGGTCCTTCTCCTCCACGAAAAGAAATTTCGCCTGTGGATCAACGAATCGTTTGATCAACCATGGACAGGCTACACGGTCTACTTTGATGTCCTTTCTTGTTATCCAATTCATATTTGCCTCCATCAATCGTGGTTAGCTCGGATGCAATTCAATGTTTGACACTGTGAAGGAGAACACCGGCTGCACCAGCGACAAGAATCAAGAGCGGTTCAGGAATCTTCTTCGTGCGGAGGAGAACCACCAAAGTTACACCGCCGATGAGAGCAGTCCGCAAATCAACGATGGAACGACGGGCGAGGATAAAAGCAGCACCTGGTAAATGACTGGTACCAAGCAAAATACCGAAACAGTGGGGCCATGGACCCGCAGGGGCCTTCGACTGGCCAGTACGCAGTCGTACGTGGTTGCGGACCCTCCACCGCCTCCCAATACGTTCGCGTCTCAGCTCGCCAGAGTAAGAACCCTTACACAGGGGAGGAAGATGTCGGCTTCCGCTGTGTCGCTGAACTGACTAACCGGTAGCTCTTTTTTCCTTTTCCGGGGGCGCTAGAACAGATCGCAAAGGTGGATATTCTTCTTGGTCTGGTTGCGGTATTTTTGCTGGGTTTTAGTGCAGATGCTGCTTCTCAACTGACTCGCGTTCTCCTTATTTCTTTTAGCAACTCGTATGAAAGTCGCCGCTCTTCCACCGAGTTGCTGATCGAATAATCCCGCATAATCGTTTCGGCTGATGCGACCGAAATGCCAACAAGCACGTGAGCAATAGTTTCAACCTCAGTGCTATGGAAGTGTCCGGCCTCAAAAAGAGAGACTAATTCTTTCGCGGTTTCCTCGTTCCCATTTATCGCCAATGCCGCTAAAGCCGATGCGCTCGAATACGACCGCGCCCGCTTAACGTTCTGCAGCAACGGACCGGCCGACTTCTGATACCTGACCGACGTGAATACGTCGCATGCGTGTTTGTCTATAAGTTGGTGTCCCGAATTTATAAGATGCAAAAGGCAAGCATAACTCTGATTGTTTCTAAAGAACGAGAGTAATGGGATAGTATCCACGACTCCGGCTACATCAATGACTGATGGGTTGACCTTGTCTGTCAGAAATGACGAGATTTCCTGCTGTTCTTCAATACTTCCATGCTGGGATAGTTCATTGCAGGCCACAAGAAGGGATTTGTACGACTTCGTCTCCCTTCCCTCATAAATCTCGACATCGGGATAGCCCGTTGTGCGATAACCTCTTGGATGCGACGGCTTGAAGACAGCCCATGTAGTATGTAAACCTCCCGGAACGTGCATTCGCGGCTGGTCCTCGGGCTTAGGCTTTTCAAAGCCGTTTACTTGCACTGGAGTGCGCTCGTCTCCCATTACGGCAGTCCAGTAGTTCTCTTTTATGTACAAGGAGCAATCGCGCGGAACAGAACTTTCAACAATGTGAGCTAGCACCGATTTGTGGTAGTAGCCATCAGTGTAAAAGTCCTGTTTAATAAGATTAGCGTCAGAGTTGGAATGACCGTGTGTCTCTGTGCCGGAAAGCGAGGATTCCCTCTTGGCATACGGTATTCTGGAGGTTGGGCCTGCTTTATGCTTGGCTAGGTAAAAGATGTCAGAGTACTCGGTGCGCGATTGTGACGCAGCGTTGTAATCCACTCTGAAACGGAATTGGAATACGGAAGGAAGTTCGCAATCCGCTATCAACACGTTGACTCTGAACAAATCAACGTCGCCTTTCTTATACGAAAAGGTCTTATTTCTGAAGAGATTGTATGTCTTTTGTTGCCTAGTGAGAATCGCGGAATCTTCAATTGGCTCCAGTACCGGGAAGAACCCGCTCGCTAGACACTTCTCTGGTATTTCAAAAACGTCCATGATCTCCAGAGCAATCTTGCTTACAATCGCGGTCTTTCCCTCATTCGTGATTGTAAAATCTATCGTCATTTCACCTTGAGGGATGTGTGGTGGAAAACGATTTTCGTAATCTGCGGGATTGAGGCCTATTTCTGATAATTCGAGCGGCACCATCGCAAGGCCACCCGCTGTGTTGATAAAAGAATAGTCGGGTATCTTCTCGGGCAGATCCGCGCGTTCTGGGTTTATTACAAGAAAAGTGACGTATTCTGTTTTCTGAGTGTAAATGGTCAAGCCGGAAGGGCCGGGATGAGGACCAGATGGCAGTGCAAAGCCTCGCTGTTCGGCCTCAAGAACAATCGTCTTGACAAGTTGCTCAATTCCTCCTTCCGCAAACAAATCACAGTAGTGAAATTTGGTGAACTTCGATGGAACATCACAATCATCCAGCCGCACAGGTATGATGAAAGTTTGTCCTTCAGGCACTTCATCCAGAGTATCAAGTGCTAGTTTCATCTCCTTCTGGACATAGCCACGCTTTGCGATGGAAGTCTTTGAGAAGAAGATCAAAACCGCCAATGACGATTTGATCACCTTTTGAATTTCTTCTGCCCAGACCTGGCCAGCTCGTAAATCCTCTTTGTCGAGCCATGGGGAGAGACCAGCCTTTTTCAGGCGGGTATGGACTTCGGTCACCGCAACCTTGTCCTCAGCTGCGTGGCAAAGAAAGATATGGCCTTTCTGCATTACTTTATCGCTCGCCGGGGAAAGAGATTTCTAAAGACCACCAAGGGGACGCGCCCGAAATGTGTTTATTGTGATCGCCAGTGTTGCGTCAGTCAAGGAGCATAAGAGGAAGAGCATAAGAGGAATGCTATATAACACCGAACTCGCGCGAAATCAGATTCATGTACTGGTTTTTGAGAATTCCTCTTGCGGGTTCACAGTACGCCTCGCAATTGAAGGCAAGGCATTTCGCAAACAGATTCGACTTGACGTTCCATCTGTTTGATTTGTACACGTTGATGGAAATGACGCCGGATTGCTGCTTGTTTACGTGACGGTTCCGACTCCGCACAGAAGTTCCGGGCCAGACGAGCCCGCGCGCCCCACCTCACGTCTTCATCGGCTCATCACATCATCAACATCCCAGATCGTGTCACATCGTTCGAAATGTCTCCGAGAGTCCAGCGACAACCACCTAGGGAACCTCTGAAGAACTCTCCGATCCACAGGCTGAGCGTATACGGTGTAAGTCGAGGTGAAAAGGCGAGTGCGACAACAAACACTGGTGGCACAGACTGGGTTCGAGAAGTACGGTCGGAAGACGAAGCGGGAGCAGTTTCTGGAGGAGGAGCAGGTGGTGCCGTGGGCGGAGTTACAGAGGTTGGTGGAACCGCACTATCCGAAGGGAGAGAACGGGCGGCCTCCGGTAGGACTGAGCATCATGTTGCGGGTGTATTTTCTACAGCAGTGGTTCAACCTGAGCGATCCGGGTGCGGAGGATGCGCTGTATGAATCGCTGGTGCTGCGGCACTTTGTGGGAATCGATCTGGGGCGTGCGCCAGTGCCGGACGAGAGCACCATCCTGGGGTTCCGACACCTGCTGGAGAAACACGAACTGGGCGGGGCGATGCTAAACGCGGTGAACCAGTATCTGGAAAGCCGGGGCATCCGCATCAGCACCGGGACGATTGTGGACGCAACCATTATTCATGCGCCCTCGTCGACCAAGAACCGGAGGGGAGAGCGCGATCCGGAAATGCATCAGACGCGAAAGGGAAAGCAGTGGTGTGTGTCACGAACACGGGTGCAAATCCGTGGTGCTGTACCGCGTTTGCGCGCCTCGTCCACGGCGGACAGCGTGGCATATTCGCTTTTTGTTCGCCATAAATTAGTTGGCGAGCAGCCACAGGTGTGAAATCACAGGTGTGAAATTTTGGGCTGGTTTTCTAAGTGATTGATAATGATGGTGGCCAGGGACGGAGTTGAACCGCCGACGCCAGCCTTTTCAGGGCTGCGCTCTACCACCTGAGCTACCTGGCCACGTTTCCAGCGCCGCTGCTCGCGGCCTGTAAGGACTGTCCGCTTCAGCCCGATTTTGGCGGGACGAACGACTGAAGCCCAACGGAAAGCGTGTGGAACGCAGTTGATTATAGCAACGGCATGGCTTTCGCTCAACGTATTGCAATAGTTAAGGTAGTAGGGCTGGTTGAACGAAATTGCAACACTGCCAATGTCTCACCACCCAAGAATCGACCAGGCAAACTCGCACTCGCCTTGACGTAGCTCATCTCGGCGTCCTCTGCGAATCCTCAGCTTACTCAGTGACACAGTTAAGAAGGCAAGCACCTTAACCGCCGAGCCCGCGGAGAAACTGCCGCAGAGAGCGCAGAGCACCCATTCTCGCTCACGCGGCGAAGCTCTTCACAAACTCCACTAAGCTCCGCAGCGCAATCCCCGATGGTCCTTTCGCGATCCACGGTTTCTGATCTTCCATCCATGCGGTACCCGCGATGTCGAGATGGATCCACGGGGTGTCTTCAGCAAATTCTTTCAGGAACATTGCTGCCGTGACTGCGCCTCCCCAACGCCCGCCTGAGTTCATGATATCCGCAATCGAGGAACGAATGTGATCTTTGTATTCTTCATCCAGCGGCATCCGCCACATCTTCTCGCCGGCTTTTGCATTCGCAGCTTTGAAGCGGTTGTACATGTCGTCGTCGTTCGCGAAAATTCCGGCGTTGGTATACCCGAGCGCGACGACCACAGCACCAGTCAAAGTGGCTGCATCGACCAGATGAGTGCATCCCAGTTGCCGCGCATAATAGAGACCGTCCGCCAGGACGAGCCGTCCCTCGGCGTCAGTATTGATGATCTCTATTGACTTGCCCGACATCGCGATCTGCACGTCGCCCGGTTTCTGCGCTTTTCCCGACGGCATATTTTCAGTCGCGCACACAATCCCGATGACCTTTACTTTCGGCTTCAGCAGCGCAATCGCGCGCATCGCACCGATCATCGTCGCACCGCCGGCCATGTCGTACTTCATCTTCTCCATGCCGTCGGCCGGCTTGATCGAGATGCCACCGGTATCGAAGGTAATTCCCTTCCCCACGAGTCCTAGCATTGGTTTGGCAAGAGCACCGGCCGGCTCATAAGTCATCACAATCAGTGCGGGCGGTTCGTCCGAACCTTGCGCCACACTCCAGAACGCGCCCATCTTCATTTCCTTGATCTTGTCAGCGCCGTACACTTCACACTTCAGTCCGACTTCGGCCGACATTTTTTTAGCGCGCTCCGCCAGAATCGTCGGCGTCATGCGGTTGGAAGGTTCGTTTACCAGATCGCGCGTGAAGTTCTGGCATTCTCCAACTATCTGCGCCTCATGAGCGGCCTTCTCCAGTGCGGCTTTATCTCCACCGGCAACGACGGTCACGGCATCGATTTTTTGATCCTTGCGGTCGCTGCGATAGTAGTCCGGATCGAAATTCCCGACGTGTGCACCTTCGACAATGGCGCGAACAGCCTCGTCCTCGGCAACGCCCGTAGGTGCAACAAAGGCAAAGCTGCGAATACCGCGCGACTTCAGGGCTCGAGCAGCTGTGCCGGCGATGCGGCGCAGTTCGTAGGCTGAAAACTTCTTCGCATTTCCGCCGGAGACCAGGAGCAGGCGATTTGCTTTCAAATTCGCTGGTTTGTGCAACAGGTTCGTCTCGAAAGACTTTCCCGTAACCTCGCCGCTGGCGAGCAAATCCGCTGCGGCGGCCTGCACCGCAGCATCTGTGCTCGCGGATTTCAGTTCTGGCTTTTTGTCTTTTTCACCGGCCCCGGTATTGGCATGGTCGAGCACAACCACGACCAGGGATTCGGTTTCGACTTGCGATGGAGCAGAATTAACAATTGTCGTCTTCATAGTTTGATTGCAGGATAAAGGATTCCTTTCAGTATCATCGGCAGGCAAGCAAAAGCGCAAGCGGTCGCACAAGCGACATTCAAAACTAAAAAGCGCGAGTCTAACCTCGACACTTCGCCACTTCGACTTCAGCTTGCTAGTGCGCTTGGAAATCGGGACTGAAAATCGAGCAAGCCGACCCATTCGGGAGTGATCGTTATTCGCACCATCGACGAAACCAGGCTACGCAGCTGCGTTAGCCATGCCGTTGCCGTCGCCGCATCAAAATAGCGTGCGGCAGCCGCTTCGTACTCAGGGACGACTCCTTGTACCGGCTCGAGTCGTGCCGTTCCGCGGATCAGTAACACTTTGTGCGGAAATGTATTGTCGTCGATAGTTAACGAGACTTTCGGATTCTTCGCCAGTGCCTTGAGCTTGGGCGCCTTCAAAGGACTAGCCATCACAATATTCTGCCCGTTCCAGTGAAACCAGATCGGCACCACTCGCGGCGTGCCGTCCATCCACACATACGCGAGACGCGCAGGAATCTTCGACTGCAAAAGCTCTTGCGACGCGGGATGCTGCAGCAGACCCAGGTCACCTTGCTTGACAGGTTGCATACGATCCCTCCTCTGCGACGGGATGTTCGTCAGTAAACACGCCCATCTTCCGCAAGGGATTGTACTCCTGGTCAACCACAATTCTCCTTAAATGTATTGCTATTTCAATGATTGCTATTTCTTCGCGCTTAGAGATGCCAGGAAGAACTTTCCCATATCGCTGTCGATCGGATCGAAATCCAGGAACATCTGGTATCGGGTGTCCCACTGCCTCACGCGGAAGTAGTACACCTTATCGGCCTGTGCGTCGATGTGCGCGAGAGCTGTCAGCCTCAATCGCGACTCGAAGCTTGATTGCCAGTTGACGCACAAATGGCGCGAGCCCGGTGAGACCGAGAACGCGAGAAACGGATAGATAATGGTGGTTTACCGCTCCGACCCACGCGCCATCCAATCCAACCCTCAGCGTAATCCCTGCTCCCACGATGGAATCCGTCGTACCGTCGTCTGCAATCACATTGACCAGCGCTTTGTCCGACTCAAGCTGCGATGACGAGTCTCTCCCGGTGGCCGGATTCACTTTCAATTTCTCGTCTTTTGGACTGCAGGCAGCCGTCGCTGCCGTTCCGGCGTCCTGACTGAATGTTGCTACCGAGCAAGGAATCGTAAATAACAAGACGGCACCGAGGACAACTTTCATGCCTCTCTCCTGATGCTGCTCAAACGCTGTTTCGGTACCCAAAGACCTCCGATCAAGGGACTGCCGTCAAGGGATGTCCTGACTTCATCAATTCTCGGCCAATAACTCGGCCGTAAGTGTTTCGCCCTATGATAGTCCGGCATCTCATCTTAAAGACCCAATAGATTGGCAAAGATTTGTAAAACAAAAATAGGTGCAGTGCGGTTTTTATATAACGTGGAACAAACTAGCACCCCTTGCCGTAACTCCAGCCAACCCGCACGGGGATGACTGCGTCCCTACGCATGGGATATCATTCTGACCCGCACGTTTGATGAGATGAGGCAATTCATGATGACTCGCTGGAAGATCGTTCTCCTGGCCGTAATTGTCGTTTGTGTGGCCGCCTTCGTGTCCCGCAAAACCGTAACTGCCGCTCCACAAGCCGCAGCTGCATCCAAGGCAACGGAAACTAGAAGCGCGCCTGGCGGTGCGGTATCAATTCCGGACACCACTCTGGCGATCAACTCGCCCACGCCGATGTCCCAGCGCATCGTGCACTATGAGATCGACGCGAAGTACAACGCCACGAAGCACACAATCGATGCCAATGAGGTCCTGACTTATCACAACCTCACTGGCCAGGCGCTCGACCACTTCCCTTTCCATCTTTATCAGAACGCATTCCAGCCGAACGCCACCTGGGTCCACGAAGCCAAACGTGATGGCAGCCGAGATACTGCCTACGATCACTGGGACGCCAAAGAATATGGCTCCGAAGAGATCACGAGTCTGGAAGTCGTTGGCCAAGGGGATCTGACCAAGAACTTGCAGTACATCTCTCCCGACGATGGCAATAAAGAGGACAAGACCGTCGTCGATTTGAAGCTGGCAAAGCCAATCGCTCCGAATGCATTCGTCCAGTTCAAGGTCGCTTTCCACGAGCAGATGCCCGAGACGCAGGCTCGCTCCGGGTGGAAGCGCGACTTCCTGCTTGGTGGGCAGTGGTTCCCGAAAGTAGGAGTGTTTTGGCACGGAGCCTGGAACTGCCACCAATACCACGCGACCACGGAATTCTTCGCCGACTTCGGCGTCTACGACGTGAAACTGACGGTACCCCAAAACGAGGTCATCGGTGCCAGCGGCGTTGAAATCAGTGACGTAAATAATCCGGATGGCACAAAGACCGTCACCTATCACGGCGACGACATCCACGACTTCGCCTGGACGGTCAGCCCTCGCTACAAGGTCAAAGAGGCCACCTACCAATCACAGATGGGCCCCATTAAACTCCGCTTTCTGATGCAACCTGCGCATTGGGATCAGGTCGAACGCCACGAGAAGATTACGCGCGATACGCTCGACCACTTCGAGAAATGGTATGGACCTTACCCCTACAGGACGCTGACTGTTGTCGATCCAGAACCCGACTCTGCCTCTGAGGGAATGGAATATCCCACCTTCATTACGGGCGGCACGAGCTGGTTTATGCCGGAAGGATTGCACTTTCCCGAACTGGTCGTCGAACACGAATTCGGACATCAATACTGGTACGGCATGGTTGCCACCAACGAATTCGAAGACGCCTGGATGGACGAGGGCATCAACAGCTACACAGAGGTGAAAGTTCTCGATTCCATTCTTGGCAAGAACACGTCCATGATCAACTTGGCCGGTATGACCCTCGGTGAGCGCGAAGGTCAACAACTCAGTTACGCGAGCGTCGCCGATCGTGATGCCATGGCGCAGAACGCTTACGACTATTACAGCTCAAACTCCTACGGCGGCATTACCTACGGCAAGACAGCCAGTGTGCTCCTCACCTTGGAAGGAATCATCGGCGAAGACACGATGGCCAAGGCCATGCGCACCTACTTCATGAAGTACCGCTTCACTCATCCGACAAAAGAAGATTTCATGAAGACCATTGAGGAGGTCTCGGGAAAGGACCTGCGTTGGTATTTCAATCAGGCGGTCTACGGATCGCCGGTCTTCGATTATGAAGTTTCCCAGGTCGACTCCCAACCGGTGAATTGGTATGAAGAAAAGAAAGACAAGAAGGAACCGAAAAAGGGTGCTAAAGACGATACGGTTTACCAGTCCTACGTCTCCTTGCATCGCAAAACCGACTTCGTGATGCCGGTGGAGGTCGAGATCAGGTTCGATAATGGCGAAAAGATCCGCGAGCACTGGGACGGCCACAGCCGCTGGACACGCTTCAGCTATCAGAAGAAAGCAAAGGTGGTCTCCGCAGAAATTGATCCCGAACACACCATTCAACTCGACCGCAACGACTTCAACAACAGCTTCGTCGTCGAGCCGAATCCCAAGCCTACCTACAAACTTTCAACCTACTGGCTCTTCATCACACAGTGGGTCAGCCAGGCGATGGCTTGGTGGGCTGTGTAACACGTAGATCGGACAGGGCACGGACTTTGCGGAATTAAGGACGGAATCGAAATGAACTCGAATAACGGTTTACTCAGCAGCGGCCTCGGCATGGTGATGCGCAACAAGCGCTACATCTTCTGGTTCTGGCTTCTCAACCTCACTCTCGCCGAATTCGGCACTGCTGCCTTCCGCCGTAGCGCGCACGCCATCCTCGATCACAGCTTGCTCTCCGACAAGCTCATGCACAGCTTCGACATTGGGGTGATCGTCGACTTGCTCCAACGGCCGGAATTCGGACAGACAGACTCCATGACAACCCCGGCCCTCTACTTCGGATTCCTCTTCTTCCTGTTCACCGCTATTTTCCTGCCCGGAGTTTTCGCCGGATACGCCTCCACCTACCGCCTGCCTCGCGAAGATTTCTTCCGCGCCTGCGGACGCAATCTCTGGCGCTTCATCCGGATCATGATTATTGCCGGAATCGTCATGGGCGTCTTCGCCGGCATCCTTTTCAACCTCAACGGCGTCGTCGTAAAGAAAGCAACCGAAAGCACGAATGAGGTCCTTCCCTTCGAATTGCGGATGATCGGCTTCACCGTGATCTTCCTGATCATGACCACGCTGCGCATTTGGTTCGACCTCGCCGAAGCGGATACCGTGCTCAACGATCAGCGCGCGATTCGCAGGTCGATCGGTTCGGCCTTCCAACACACCTTCCGCAGCCTCGGACGCCTACTCACCACCTACGTTGTTTCCACGCTCGTGGCAGTGGCGCTCCTACTCGGTGGCCTTTTGATTTGGATGAAACTGGTCGCACCCAGCAGCGTGACCGGCGCCTTCGTGATCGCACAGATCACGCTCTTGCTGCTACTGATTCCCCGTTTCTGGCAACGTGGAATCGCAGTCTCATACTGGCAGCAACGCATGTTGATTCCGGTCGCAGCCATGCAGCCGGCGGAAGCGACGCCAGTCGTGGCGCCTCCTGTACCGGTCGCTCCGACCCCGGAGCCGGTTCCGGTTGTTTCAGGTTCACCGAATCCGTCAGAAGAAACGCACTAGAGCTGTTCAGGAAAATTGTGTGACCGGTTTTCTGTCACACCCAAACCAAAAGTCATGCTGAGCGCGGCCGGAGTGCAGCGAAGCGGAACTCCGGCGGAGTCGAAGCATCCCTACCTCTGAACAACTGCCGCAGGTCTCGTCACAGCATCACCACCGTAATCCCCAGATTTCTCCGTCCCAAGTCCTTATCGCCCTTCAACTCCGGCCTCTCTTGCATCAACCGCCAGACGTCCTCCGAGCTCTTCGACCATTCTTCCCCGAAAACGCAGCCGCGAATCGCACCGTCGTTCGCCATCTCCCGCAAACGCGCCTGCACTGCGATGCGAATATCACCACCCACCCCGGTCGATCCGTATCCATGAATCAGTTTTAGAAGCGTGAGGCCGTCATTGCGCGCTTCAGCGATCTCCTGCTCCAGCCGTTGCAGCGCCTCGTGCACCGACGGTCGATCCGACTTTAGATTGACGGTCCTGATATCGCCCGGCGGCCTAGCCCCGCGCCTTTCCCCGCGCCACCGCTTCCCTGGCTTCCTTATCTGCCGTACGCCGCCGCTCCGTCTCGCGCTTGTCCCACAGCTGCTTGCCTTTAGCCAACGCTAGTTCAATCTTTACTTTGCCGTTCTTGAAGTACATCCGAGTCGGGATCAGCGTCAGCCCCTTCTGCTGCGTCTTGCCCGTGAGCTTCTGAATCTCATCCCGGTGCATCAGCAGCTTCCGCGTCCGCAGCGCCGCATGGTTGGAATAGCTGCCATGCTCATAGGGGCTGATGTGGCAGTTCAGCAGCCAGAGTTCCCCCTCCTTAATCAGTCCGTAGGAATCCTTCAGGTTGGCCCGGCCTCCCCGGATCGACTTGACCTCCGTCCCCGTCAGGGCCACCCCGGCCTCAAATTTTTCCAGCAAGAAGTAGTTATGTGAAGCGATCCTATTAACGGCAGCATCTCTCTGTCCGCTCGCGGTGGGGTCACGGCGGGGCGATTTTTCGGGATTGGGCTTCGTCTGATGAGTGGACTGGCGCGGCATTGGCTTCAGGAACGAGATTTCATCTTAACGCAGAAGGGCGTCAGACTTCGGTCCCGCGAGCTCTCGCGGATGGTGAAGCCCAGGTTTGACGCCGCAGAGTTGGCGGCGAGGTCCGGTTCCGAGGCTAAAAGCACACAGCTGAAAGCCCCAGTAGTCCTACGACTAAAGATTGTAACTTGCGACTGCGCAAGCACTTCGGGGGCACAAATTAGCGATGCTATAATCGCGGCATCGCGAGTTTTTTCGTCTACCGAGCGGCTTTCCGAGGCCAAACGTCGAGGGCCAGGAAAACCGAGACACCAGCCGCTTGCCCGGGCGGAGACCGTATTAGTTAAGGATAACCGCGTGAGGACCATCGAATGAGACGCTTAATGCGCCCGGCTTCATACCTGCTGCTCGTGGCGCTAACCCTTCCTGCTTTTGCGACTGACAAGGCAAAAATTCTCTATGCTAAAGGTCAGGACGCCGAAGCTCGCCAGCATTACGAGGAAGCTTACGACTTCTATAAGCAGGCCTACGACCTCAGGCCCAAGGACCTGCGCTATCGCGCATCGTTCGAACACGCTCGCTTTGAAGCCGCCGCATCGATCGTTCACCGCGGACAGCTGCTCCGCGACGATGGCAAGCTCGATGAGGCCGTCGCCGAGTTCCAAAAAGCTCTAACCATCGACCCTTCCCTTTTCATCGCCAAGCAGGAATTAAACCGCACGTTGAAGATAATCAACGATCAGCGGAACCCGCCGCCGCAAGCCGCGGGACCGCCAGCCGGGCTGGAAAAGAGAGTCCATGAGGCGGTGGGGCCCGTCGAACTCACACCCATCTCGAACACGCCCATCGCGGTCAAGTTCGCCAACGAAAAAAGCGATACTGTCTATCGCACCATCGGCCAGCTTGCAGGCATCAACGTCCTCTTCGACCCCGACTATACCTCGCGGCCCATTCGCGTAGAGCTGAATGGTGTCACGCTCGAAGACGCTCTCGAAATCATCGCGCTCGAATCCAAGACCTTCTGGCGTCCTGTTACCTCGAACACCATCTTTGTAGCCGCCGACAATCCGGCGAAGCGCAAAGAACTCGAGCAGAGCGTCCTCAAAACCTTCTATCTCACGAATCTGTCGCAGCCGACCGAACTCCAGGACGTCGTAAACGCCATCCGCGCCGTGCTCGACGTGCAGCGCGTGCAGCAGCTGCTCTCGCAGAACGCCCTCGTCGTACGTGGTACGCCGGATCAGATCGCGTTGGCCGAAAAACTCGTTGAGGATCTCGACAAGGCGCGGCCCGAAGTCATCATCGATATCGCGATCATGCAGGTCAGCAAAGATCGTTCCCACACTCTCGGCATCAACCCGCCTAGCAGCGTGACGATCCAACTGCAAGACAACATCAATAATACGATCACGCCGACCACAACGACTAACGGAACTACGACGACGCCCACAACGTCGACCACCGGAACGAACGGCATCAACTTGAACAGTCTCGCGAACCTCAACGCCACGAACTTCCAGGTCACGATCCCGTCCGCAAACCTGTCGGCGATTATGAGCGCCAGCGATACCAAGCTGATTCAGAATCCGGAGATCCGCGCGCTCGATGGTCAGAAAGCCTCTTTGAAGATCGGTGATCGCGTTCCTGTCGCAACCGGATCGTTCCAGCCCGGCATCGGTGGCGTTGGAATCAACCCGCTGGTCAACACTCAGTTCCAGTATCTCGACGTCGGTGTCAACATCGACGTCACGCCGCGCGTGCACGCCAACGGCGAGGTCACCCTCAAGATCACGATGGACGTTTCCGCTGTCACCGGACAGCAGAACATCGGCGGCATCAGCCAGCCCATCATCGGCCAGCGCAAGATCGAACATGAAATCCGCTTGAAGGACGGCGAGGCCAACCTGCTTGGCGGCATCATGGAAGATCAACAGACCAAGCAACTGAGTGGCATCCCCGGCCTGGCCCAGATTCCAATCCTCAAGTACCTCTTCGGACAGACGACTCAGGATCACTCCGACAACGAAATTGTCTTCGCCATCGTGCCGCACATTATTCGAGCCACTGACGTAAACGAAATCAACCAGCGCGCCATCGATATCGGAACGGCAACGACCATCCAAATGCGTCGCAAACCGCAGGTAACTCCGGTTGCGGCTCCGGCAGGCCAGTCGTCAGTTACTCCTGCTCCTGGTGCTGCTCCGGCGCAGGCGCCTGCGACTCCAGCGCTGTCGCGTCCGGCGCTTCCTGGGCAACAGCAGAACCCAGCTCCGAGCGGGACAGCGAGTTTTCTCTTCGATCCGCCCACAATTCAGGCGGTCAAGGGAAATACGTTCGCCGTAAATCTGCTGATCTCGGGCGCGCAGAACGTGTATTCGGTGCCTGTGCAGGTGAACTACGACCCCAAGATGCTCCAGATGGTGAATGTTTCGAACGGTGGATTCCTCTCGCAAGACGGGCAAGTCGTGACGCTGGTGCATCGCGAGGATGAAACTCTAGGCCAGTCGCAGATCACGGCCTCGCGGCCCAGCGGCGCGAGCGGCGTCTCGGGCCAGGGGTGCGTCGTCACACTGACCTTCCAGGCAAAGGCTAGCGGACAAACGCCTCTGACCATTACCCGCGGCGGCGCGCGTGACCCCGGATTGCAAGCGATCACCGTAAACGGTGCGCAAGCATCCGTAACGGTCGAATAGCGTGGACAACAGCCGTGTGAGAATGGCGAGCGTTTCTTGAATCCAGCCGCGAAGCGGCGAAAGAATGCAGCCCACGGCGCAAGCCGTGGGTACGTAATCGAAAGTGGAGCAAGCCCCGAAAGGGGCGAAAGAAACGCACTGAAATCGGCGCTATACCTTTCGCTGTTTTGACGATGGCGTTCGGGAAGACGCGGCAAGACGCATTATCCCGCATCCAGCCGCGAAGCGGCGCCATGTGAACGCCCGGCACGGCAGTGCCTCGTAAACGAGCCATCAAGAGGTGAGTCCCCTCGGGATGACACTCTGACGGCATCAAATGAAGTAAATGAAGCTAACCACCAAATCCGAACGCGGCTTCACGTTGATGGAGCTGATCGTCGCCACGGCGATCCTCACCATTCTGACGTTGATGGCCGTCCCCCTGGCGCGCGTCACCGTACAGCGTCAGAAAGAGAAACTACTTCGCCAGGCGCTTTGGGATATGCGCGACGCCATCGATCGCTACAAAGACGCTGCCGACCGCCAGATGTTCCAGACCAAGGTCGACAGTCAGGGATATCCCCCAGACCTCGAGACGCTGGTCAAGGGCATCGAGGGCCAGGGAGGCAAGAAATACCGCTTTCTCCGTTCTATCCCTACAGATCCGATGACGAACAGCAAGGAATGGGGCATGCGCTCCATGCAAGACGATCCCGACTCCGACTCCTGGGGCGGACAAAGCGTTTTCGATGTCTACACCAAGTCCGAGGGCACAGCCCTCGACGGCACGAAATATAAAGATTGGTAGATGTAGGTGGAACAGCGGCGCTTTAGCGCCGCGTAAGGCAAGATTCATACTGGGGCTCAGCCCCTGTGGATGCCGAACATTCAATATGCCGCAAGCCGAGAACAATGCATGCGTGTCCAATACTTCGCGAATCAGCGAATTCCTTCTCTCGCGTCGCAACTGCTCTCGCGGCTTCACTCTGCTCGAACTGATGATCGTGATCAGCATCATCATGATCCTCATGGCAGTAGCAGTCCCGGTCTACAACCAGTCAATCGTTCAGGCCCGTGAATCGGTTCTTCGATCCAATCTTGCAACACTCCGCTCGGTCATCTCACAATACACACTCGATAAACAAAAAGCCCCGCAGTCGCTCGATGAGTTGGTCACCGCGGGCTATCTGCGCCAACTCCCGGTCGATCCCATGACGCGCGAAACCAATTGGGAAGTTGTTCAAGAGGACGTTCTCCTGGCGGTCGACCAACAGGAACCCGGCATCACCGACGTCCACTCCGCCTCTAACGCCACCGGTACCGACGGCACCGCCTACAGCACCTGGTGATTCCCGACGTTCCTCGCACAAAGCACGTTGTTAAGACTCAGGCTGCCCCACCCTTCGTGGTGTTCCAAGGGTAGGGGCCCCACGGTTCCATTGTGTAAGGCAGTGTGGACCAGTATCAAGGCAGACCGGAAAACGCTTGAGGTATCATCGCCGAATATGCAGCTGCGCAGCGCCATACTCTACGTAAAAGATCTGGAACGCATGAAGCGTTTTTATGGCGAGATGCTGGGCGCCATGCCAACCAATGAACTCTGGACTGATGCATGGGCCACGTTCGAAACTGGCGGCGCACGTTTTTTTCTTCATGCCATACCTGCCGAAATCGCGAAGAACATCGAAATAGCGTCTCCACCGACCCCGCGAGAAGAACACCCCGTGAAGCTCATCTTCGAAGTGAAAGACGTAGAATCGGAGTGCGCACGTCTGGAGTATCTCGGAATTCAACTGGTGCGGCGTCCTTGGCAGAAGCCCGGAGAGGCCTGTGACGCGGTTGATCCTGAGGGCAACGTCTTCCAAATCTGCTCCTCAGGTACTGACGCCCTCCTCTGAGTTTCCATCGAAGCGCAAATCGTCCTGCTCGCCCATTCGTCAGAAAAGAAACTTGTCATCCTGAACGGCGGCGAAGCCGGCGTGAGGGACCGTACCGCAGACGATACCATCAATGCAGTCAGCGGGATCGTCCCTTTTCGTCCGTAGCTATGAGGGGGCGGCATAGACAATGCAGCACTGCCCACAGATCCTGTGACAAACACTAAACAACAACGTCAGCCAAGAACCCCGTCCCCAGATTAAGTAATCCTACCTCTTGACAATCAAGATGGGCGAGAGTTATACCTTCCTCCTGACCGTCAAGGGGAGAAAAAAATCTTTATGCCCGATAAGCATGGCGATCTGGTTCAGGGCACTCTCGACATGCTGATCCTGAAGACGGTTGCGCTTGAGCCCAATCACGGATACGGAATTGCCGTCCGCATCGAGCAAACCAGCCAAGGTGTCTTCAAGGTGAACGCGGGTTCCCTGTTTGTGGCGCTCCAACGCCTACACCGGGCCGGTTTCATCAAAAGCGAGTGGAGGTCTAGCGAGAACAACAGGCGCGCGAAATACTATGCGCTGACCGAACACGGACGTAAGAAACTCGGTAGCGAGACACGCGAGTGGGGACGGCAAGCGGCGGCGATCGCCAGAATCCTGGAGGCCTAGTCTATGTCGGTGCTGCGCAAGATCGCGAGCGGGCTTCGATCCTTATACCGAAGAAAACAGGTAGACCGCGAACTGGACGACGAACTCACAACTTATCTCGAAATGGCGGTTCAGGAAAAGATCAACCTAGGGATCAGCCCTGAGGAAGCGCAGCGGGCGGTCCGCCTGGAGCAAGGAACCGCCGAAGTCGCGAAAGAAAAAGTCGCCGCCGCTGCATGGGAGTCGTTTGTCGAGACCTTGTGGCAGGACGTCCGCTTTGCACTGCGAACCTTGCGCAAAACTCCCGTGTTCACGATCGTCGCAATCCTTACGCTCGGACTCGGCATTGGGGCCAACACCGCGATATTTCAACTGCTCGACGCCGTCCGCATGCGGAATCTGCCGGTGCCGAATCCGCAGCAACTGGCGGCAGTTCGCATCGCCGGCAGTAATCACGGCCTGGGCATCAATCAGGACTACGGTGACTTGACCAGACCGATCTGGCAGGAGATCCGCGACCATCAACAAGCATTTTCGGGCGTCTTCGCCTGGAGCGTCGCGCAAAAGTATACCGGCCGCGGCAGCCAGATGCGGCACTTCAACGGCCTGTGGGTGAGCGGCAACTTCTTTCAAGCACTCGGCGTGCGCCCATTCCGCGGAAGGCTTTTAGTCCCCAAAGACGAAGGCCCGTGCCCGAACTCCTACGCAGTGGCCAGTTATTCCTATTGGCTGAGAGAGTTGGGCGGTCGCGATCCCGAGAACGGCATCAATCTCATCGTAAATAATGATCCAGTCCAGATCGTGGGAGTAACTCCACCAGATTTTTTTGGAATGGTGGTAGGTGACAGTTTCGACATTGCACTCCCCTTCTGCCAGCCTCAAGGAGTTCTGCGACGCGACATATTCGAAGTCTCAGTCATGGGCCGTCTCAAGCCCGGTTGGACTCTGAATCGAGCCTCGGCAGAACTGTCCGCGCTCAGTCCAGGAGTTTTTGAGGCGACGGTCCTGCCCGATCGCGATACTGCAACCACCGAGATGTACAAGCATTTTCAGCTTGCCGCTTACTCGGCGTCGCGCGGAGTCAATCAACTTAGCGCGAGCGACTACACGTCATTGTGGCTGCTGCTTGGAATCACGGGCTTCGTTCTGATGCTAGCCTGCGCCAATCTGGCCAATCTACTGCTGGTACGCGGCCGGACGCGGGAACGCGAAATGACGGTTCGTCAGGCGCTCGGGGCGGCACGTTGGCGCTTGATCCGGCAGCTACTTTCCGAAGGAGTGCTGCTCTCATCCGCTGGCGCAGCCTTGGGCATCGCTCTGGCCGTGGTGCTCAGTAGAGGTCTGTTGCTGCTCTTCAGCACGGAGAACAATCTGCCTCAGTTCGATCTTAGCCTCGACTGGCGCGTGCTTTCGTTTGTCGGGTCCATTGCGATACTGACCTGCATCGTCTTTGCAGTTGCGCCTGCATTGCGTTCTTCGCGACCACACCCGAGCGATGCGCTGAAGAGCGCAAGCCGCGGAACAACTGCGGACTGTGAAACATTTTCCCTGCAACGCCTGATCGTCGTGACGCAAGTTGCGATCTCGGTGACGCTGCTGGCAGGGGCACTTCTATTTGTGCGCAGTTTCCGCAATCTTGTGACCCTGAATCCGGGAATGCGTGAACGCGGAATTACCGTGGCGTTCCTCGGATACTGGCAGTCGAATCTGCCTCGGGAACGATGGGGTGGTTTCCAACGCGAATTGTTGGAAGAGGTGCAGGCTGTCCTGGGCGTGCAAAACGCTGCGACGACCACTCGTGTTCCGTTGGATGGAGGTAGCTGGGAGCACGGTGTTCGAGTCAGCTCGGTGGAAGCGAGTTCCAAATTTACCTGGGTGAGTCCGGACTATTTTGCGACCATGAGCATTCCAATCGTCGCAGGCCGCGGATTCACAAACGATGACAAAGCGTCGTCACCTCGAATTGTGGTTGTCAATCAGACGTTCCTGCATCGGTTTCTGCCCGGAATTGATCCGATCGGACAGACGGTGCTGACGATTGCGGAACCGGACTACCCGGCCACCAGATACCAAATCGTTGGCATCATCCCCGACACCTGCTACAGCAGCCTCCGTGGCGAAACCCCGCCCATGGCCTTTGCGCCAGCCACGCAGTTTCCCGCACAGGGACCGTGGTCGTCGGTGGTGATCTACTCGACCATTCCTCCCGAAAAAGTGATGGCGGCGGTCAAGCACAGCCTCCGCGCAAAGCATCCTGACGTCATCATGGAATTCCATGATTTTCAAAAACAAATCCTGGATGGTCTGCCCCGCACCTCTTACCGCATGACTTTCGTCACTGCCGTTGCGGCTTTCTCTGCTCCGTTTCTTGATTTCATCTGCGAGACTTGAAGATGTTTCGCCTTTTTTTGGCTCAAGGAGTGGACGCGTTGAGCACCGGGACAATGCCTGCAGTAGTCAAAGTTCCCCCCGCCGAATTACGAGCGGAGATACCCGAGGAAAGATCAGGCAGAAAGAGTGGACTGGCCTGGTATTTCTCTTTTTTCTTCGTCTCCGGATTCTGCAGTATCCTCTACGAGCTAATCTGGCTTCGCTTAGCCATGGCGCAGTTTGGTATCACCACTCCCCTGGTGTCGGTCGTGCTCTCGACTTTCATGGCAGGCTTAGGCGTCGGTTCCTGGGCCGCTGGACGCTTAATTCACAAATATGGGCAGCGTATCAGTTTTCCGGCGCTCCGCCTCTATGGCGTGACGGAGGTTCTGATCGCATGCTCGGCCCTTGTCGTTCCCATCGAATTACACATCGGGCGCACCGTGCTTGAGCATGTCGGATCGAGCCTCTCGCTGTCGTCTGGCGAATACTACATTGCAGCGGGGCTTTGGATGGCTTGCACGCTGGTTCCCTGGTGCGCCTGCATGGGCGCAACGATCCCGCTGGGCATGTTTGCGATTCGCCGCGACAGGCGGCTGGAATCGCAGCGCTCGTTCAGCTTTCTCTATCTGGCCAACCTACTTGGCGCGGTGGCGGGCTCGTTCATTCCTTTGCTACTCATCGAACTCTGGGGGTTTTCCGGCACGTTGCGCACTGCCATGCTATTCAATGTCGCGATCTCTGGCGCAGCCTTCGGACTCGCTGGCAAGCAAACTCCAAACACCGCCGCCAATCGCGATAGTGCAGACAGTAATGGCGAGCCCGACATTCCGGTGGCCTCTTCTCCGATCACCTCGCATCGTCTGTTGGCGAAGCCCATGCTATGGCTCCTCTTTGCCACCGGGCTCACCAGCATGGGCTTAGAGGTGGTCTGGACGAGGTTGTTCACGATCTACCTGGGCACGTTCGTCTACTCATTTGCCCTCATTCTCGCCGTTTACTTGCTCGCAACCTTCATCGGGTCCAGCGTCTACCGTTGGTGGAGTCGACGGCACAAGAACGAGTGGAGCCTGATCTGGTTACTCGTCTGGCCTGCCGCGCTAATTCCTCTGCTTAGCGCCGATAAGCGCCTGGCTCTTTCCCCGATGCTGCGAGTCTCCCTCGGTATCGGGCTGTTCAGTGGCTTGTTTGGATTTCTAACTCCGCGGCTTGTCGATCGCTTCGCGGAAGGCGATCCGAACCGGGCGGGTATCGGTTATGCCGTGAACGTTGCGGGCTGCATTCTCGGGCCGTTGGTTGCCGGTTTTGGGCTGTTGCCCTATCTCGATGAGCGCTATGCCTTAGTAACGCTCGCTCTTCCCTGGCTGCTGATCGGTTTGTTGTTCATGTTCGCGCGCCAAACCGCACCAGCCAAGCGTCTCCGCACTTACTCGGTACTTGGTGCGATAGCGATTGTGCTGACTTCGTGCTGGTTGATGGGCTGGACGCGAAGCTACATACACCAGTTTCCCGGAGCCGAGGTTCGACGTGACAGTACAGCAACGGTCATGGCTGCGGGGCGCGGGGCAGACCGCCAACTCTACATTAACGGTATCAGCATGACGGTTCTGAAACCGGTCACCAAGGCAATGGCCGCCCTGCCGTTGGCCTTCCTCGATCGTCCACCGCAGAATGCTTTGGTAGTTTGCTTTGGCATGGGGACGACCTATCGCTCCATGTTGTCGTGGGGAATCGATTCCACAGCGGTGGAATTGGTGCCGAGCGTTCCCCAGCTTTTCTCGTACTTCCATGCCGACGCGCCGCTCCTGGTGAAGTCGCCGCGATCTCGTATCGTCATCGACGACGGTCGCCGTTTTCTGGAACGTACCACCGAGCAATACGATGCGATCATGATCGATCCGCCACCGCCGATCGGCACGGCTGGTTCGAGCTTGCTCTACTCGCGAGAGTTTTACGCGACTGCCAAGAAGCGCCTGCGGCCCGACGGCATCCTACAGCAATGGTTTGCCGTTGGCGATCGGACAACGGCCTCAGCGGTTACCCGCGCCCTGACAGAGTCATTCCCTTACGTTCGTGCCTTTGGTTCCTTCGAAGGCTGGGGCGTTCACTACCTGGCGAGCTGGCGACCCATCCCCAAGCTCTCGGCGTCTGACCTGGCTAAGCGCATGCCACCGAGCGCCGCTGCTGACTTGACAGAGTGGGGACCATTTCCGACTGCGGAGCAACAATTCGCGGTGCTCCTGAAGAATGAAATTCCAATCGACTTCCTGATTAATCTGGACAAGAACGCTCCCGTCCTCGAAGATGACCGTCCGGTGAACGAATACGGCCTCCTGCGCAACCGTTATTACTGGCCGTATGATACGACGGCAACGCAGTAACTCTGACCCGGGGCCATCTTAGCGACTTATCCAGCAGGCAGCAATCCTAGCCAGGTTGATCTTTGACGGGGCAAACATCTGGGTCGCCAACGAAGCCAGCAGCACGGTGACCATGATCCCGTATATTGACTCCGTTCTGAAGAGGGTGAACTACAGACGAAACAAACACGATGGCGACAGCAAGCATGTGTGGAGCCTGGAAGCCCTGGAACTGCGAAATACCGTGGAGGCCGGCGCCTTCGTCTAGGGTTCGCGCGCTAGACGTGCCAACGCTGCGGAGAAGTTCGGCTGGCCAGTATCAAGCTGTCCGGCATCTTCGGGCTGATACCGACTTGAAGCTGTTAGCAGTGGAATGTCAGCCCATGGAAGCGAAGATCGGGGCTGCCCGACGCGAGTGCTCGCGAGATCTCCACAGGCCGTTGTGACATCTGACCTTGCGCTCACAAACCGAAAAAGCAGATCATCGTCAAGGCGGTAGCGGTAGACGACGGCACAACGACAAAACGCCGCAAGTTCTTTGTTTCAAAGATTTTGCCCGCAACTGCTTGAGCCCCACAGATTACTTCGCGATTTTCCCCTAACCCGATGATTCCAAAGATCCGAGGGGGAGGGGTACCGACCTCGAATCTGGCGTTCCCAAAACGGAACAACCGAAAATTCCCTCTAACTCACGCTACTGAGATTTTTTTCGTGGCTTCTTTTCCACATCTGGTTTGTGCTGTCCTGCGCCCGCCAATTAACATCTAGCTATGCTGGTCGAAACAGAAACTCAGGCTCCCACTTCCATTCGTGCGCCTCGCGGCAACCAGATCTCCTGCAAAGGATGGCAGCAGGAAGCTGCCATGCGCATGCTGATGAACAACCTCGACGAGGAAGTTGCGGAGCGTCCCAAAGACCTCGTCGTCTACGGAGGAACTGGACGCGCCGCGCGTAATTGGGAAGCCTATCGCGCAATCGTCGAGACTCTGAAGAATCTCGAAAGCGACGAGACTCTGCTGGTGCAGTCCGGCAAGCCCGTTGGAGTCTTCAAGACGCACGATCACGCCCCGCGCGTGCTCATCGCGAATTCCAATCTCGTCGGTCACTGGTCCAACTGGAAAAAGTTCAACGAACTCGAACGTGCCGGTCTGATGATGTATGGACAAATGACCGCCGGAAGCTGGATTTACATCGGCTCGCAAGGAATCGTGCAAGGTACGTTCGAGACATTCTCAGCCGCAGGCGAGAAACATTTCGGCGGCGATCTCGCCGGCAAACTGATCGTCTCCGGTGGAATGGGCGGGATGGGCGGAGCTCAGCCCCTCGCGGCAACCATGACTGGCGCGGCCTTTCTCGGCATTGATGTTGATCCTGAGCGAATCAAGAAGCGCCTGAAGACTGGCTACTGCGACTTCATGGTCACCACGCTCGACGAAGCGTTGCGTATCCTCAAGAACGCAGTCCGCAAGAAAGAAAACGTCTCGGTCGGCCTCGTCGGTAATTGCGCCGACATCATTCCCGAGCTCGCCGAACGCGGCGTCGTTCCTGACATTCTCACCGATCAGACTTCCGCACACGATCCTCTGAACGGATATGTCCCGAACGGCATGACATTTGCCGAGGCGCTCGAACTCCGCCAGCGCGATCCGCAGGCTTATCAGGAGAAGTCTCTCGACGCGATGGCTCGTCACGTCGACGGCATGTTGCGCCTGCAGAAGATGGGATCGGTCACATTCGACTACGGCAACAACATTCGCACCTTCGCCTTCCAGCGCGGCGTGAAGAATGCTTACGACTTCCCCGGATTCGTGCCCGCATACATTCGCCCGCTCTTCTGCGAAGGACGCGGCCCCTTTCGCTGGGTCGCTCTGTCCGGTGAAGCGTCAGACATTCACGTCACGGACGATCTCGTCCTCGAACTCTTCCCCGACAACCGCATCCTGCGCCGCTGGATTGATCTCGCGCGCAAGCGCATCAAGTTCCAGGGACTTCCCGCCCGCATCTGCTGGCTCGGATACGGCGAGCGTGCCCAATTCGGCCTCGCCATGAATGACTTGGTGAAGAAAGGAAAGATCAAAGCGCCCATCGTCATCGGCCGCGATCACCTCGACTGCGGCTCCGTCGCCTCTCCGTTCCGTGAAACCGAAAGCATGAAGGACGGAACCGACGCAGTCGCCGACTGGCCCTTGCTGAATGCACTGGTGAACACAGCCGCCGGAGCGTCATGGGTCTCCATCCACAACGGAGGAGGCGTTGGCATCGGCTACTCGCTCCACGCAGGCCAAGTCACAGTCGCAGACGGATCAGAGATGATGGCCAAGCGGATCGAGCGCGTGCTCACCACCGACCCAGGCATGGGAATCATCCGTCACACCGATGCCGGATACGAAGAGGCAAAGCAGTTCGCCAAAGCTAAGGGTGTAAAGATACCGATGGGAATCTAAGTCAACAAATCAAACTTTTCAGATAGCGATCAATTGGCACCCCAAAAACACAAGCGGGATCCTAGGCCGTTATTGGTGGCGAACATCGGCCAGCTTCTCACGTTGCGTTCTCCATCATCGAAATCAGGGCCGCGGCGCGGTTCCGAGCTCAAGGAACTCGGTATCATCGAAAATGCCGCCGTGCTCTCCGTCTGTGGCAAGATCGTATCCGTTGGATCGACCAAAGACGCCCTCCGCGATCCATGGATCAAGAAGCATCGCAAGACGATTACTAAGGTCGACTGCGCCGGCAAAGTCGTCATCCCCGGGTTTGTCGATTCCCATGCGCATCCAGTTTTCGTCAGCCCGCGGCTGGTGGACTTCGAGAAGCGAATCGAAGGCGCTTCCTATGAGCAGATTGCCGCTGCTGGAGGTGGAATCCGCTCCAGCCTCGAAGGCGTGCGCAGCGCTACTAAAGCCGCTCTGAAGACCAAAATCCTCGCCGTTCTGCAGGATATGGCCTCACACGGAACCACCACCGTCGAGGCAAAGTCAGGCTATGGACTCACCCTCGACTCCGAACTGAAGTCCCTGGAAGCTATCCGCGAGGCAGCGTCTGGATGGCCGGGAACGGTCGTTGCGACCCTGCTCGGAGCCCACGTCGTTCCCAAAGAATTTCAGGATTGCTCACAAAAGTATGTCGAGATCGTCTCTAAAGAGATGGTTCCGCAGGCGGCCAGGCGGAACCTCGCGCAGTTCGTCGACGTTTTCTGCGACAAAGGGGCTTTTAACGCGGAAGAGACCGAACAGATCTTTGACAGTGCGAGGGCTCACGGGCTGCGCGTCCGCGCGCATATGGGACAGCTTTCGGAAACGTCTTTGGCGCCGTTCTTACGCTTCGAGCCCGCATCGTTCGACCACATGGATCATGTCAACGACAGCGACGTTGCGGCGCTGGCCAGACATGACACGGTCGCCACGCTGGTTCCCGGAGCGAACTATTTTCTTGGCCTGCAGACATATCCAGATGCGCGGCGCTTGATTGACTCTGGCGTGCCAGTGGCGTTGGCGACCGACTATAATCCAGGTACATCGCCCAGCATTAGCATGGCCGTGGCAATGTCGCTGGCGTGCACGCATATGAAGATGACGCCCGCAGAAACCCTGGCTGCAGCAACGATCAACGGAGCATGGGCGCTTCGTCTAGCGGATCGAAAAGGGAGCATCGAAAGCGGTAAAGACGCCGATTTGGCAGTCTTTGATGTTGCGGATTACCGTGAGATTCCCTATTGGTTTGGGGCTAACCATTGCACGATGACCGTGTTGAATGGCGTAATGCAGCCGCGCAGTTGAACTTTTCTGAGATGAGGTACTTATAGATTTTAAGCAGGGGGCGCGCCGTCGCGCGCGGCGCGAACAAAAGATCCGTTCGGAAATCCGACTCACATTCCTGAGGAACAACCCATGAAGCGAACCCTTGCAGTACTAACTTTTCTTGTGCTGACAATCTCGATGGCAGCAGCGCAGCGACTGCCCGAAATAGCACGCCCAGACAATTACAAGCTGACCTTCGCGCCCGATCTCGAGAACGCAAAGTTTGAAGGCGATGAGACGATCACGGTGCACGTCCTGAAGCCGACATCGAAGATCGTTATGAATGCGGTGGACATCGATTTCCACGAAGTGACCATCCTGAGTGGTGGCGCCCAGCAAAAAGCAACGGTTTCACCGGAAAAAGAAAATGAAATGGTGGTCCTCTCTGTCGAGAAGCCCCTCTCGGACGGCCCCGCTACGATCCACATCAAGTATTCCGGCATTCTCAACAACGAGATGCGCGGGTTCTACATCGGCAAAGACGATCAGGGCCGGAAATACGCCTCCACGCAGTTTGAATCAACCGATGCGCGTCGCGCTTTCCCCTCGTTTGATGAGCCCGACTATAAGGCAACCTTCGATATCACGGTGGTAGCCGACAAAGGCCTGACCGCGATCTCAAACCAGAAAGTGATCTCCGATGAGCCTGGGCCAGGAGACAAGCACACCGTAAAGTTCGCCACGACAGCGAAGATGTCCTCTTACCTCGCTGCTCTAGTCGTTGGCAACTTTGAATACGTCGAAGGTGAAGCCGACGGCATCCCGATTCGCGTTTACGCAACGACCGGAAAGAGAGAAATGGGAAGGTTCGCTCTTCAGGTCGCTGGCGACATACTCAAGTACTACGACAACTACTTCGGGATTAAATATCCCTACGGAAAGCTCGATCTGGTCGGCATTCCAGACTTCTCTGCCGGAGCGATGGAGAATACCGGTTGCATCACGTTCCGCGAAGTCATCCTGCTGATTGACGAAAAGCAAGGTTCGGTCGATCTGAAGAAAACCATCGCCAGCGTAATCGCGCACGAGATGGCTCACCAGTGGTTTGGCGATCTGGTCACGATGAGATGGTGGGACGACATTTGGCTCAACGAAGGTTTCGCCACATGGATGTCGAGCAAGCCGATCAAACAATTCAAGCCACAGTGGAATTTCAACCTTGACGACGTTAGCAATACCGGCGGAACGCTGAACGTGGATGCTCTCGCGAATACGCGTCCAATCCATCAAGCAGCCGAAACTCCGGCACAGATACAGGAACTCTTTGACGGCATTGCATACGGCAAAGCTGCAGCTGTGCTACGGATGCTGGAGTCTTACCTTGGCGAAGAAACCTTCCGTGCGGGTGTGAATGCCTATTTGAAGAAGCATCAGTATGCCAACGCAAGCGCGTCAGACTTCTGGGATGCGCAGGCGTCGACCTCGAAAAAGCCCGTGGACAAGATCATGCCAACCTGGGTCAAGCAGGCTGGCGAGCCGATCGTGAACGTGAAAGCGCAGTGTTCCGGCAATTCAACCAACGTCACTCTGTCGCAACAGCGGTACTACTTCGACCGTGCGAAGTTCGACTCTCCGGGCGATCAACTGTGGCAAATCCCACTCTGCCTGAAGGGTTCAGCCAACGATACGGCCAAGTGCGAAGTGCTGACAAAGAAAGAAACGACATTCACGCTCGACGGATGCTCCAACTCGGTGCTGGGAAATGCGGGCGCATCTGGATATTTCCGGGTGGGCTATCAGCCTGAAGCAGTTCGGGCGCTTGCCGCCGACGCAGAAACCAAGCTGACTCCCGCCGAGCGAATCGCTACACAAAACGACGTCTGGGCTTCGGTGCGCGTCGGACGTGAACCGGTAGGCGACTATCTTGCTTTTGCTCAGGGACTGCAATCAGATCGTAACCGAGCGGTGATTGAAGACGTGCTTGGTCGGCTCAACTACATCGGTCAATATCTGGTCACCGACAATGATCGCGATTCGTATCGCGCATGGTTGCGGCAGTATCTCGCCCCCATGGTGCAGGAAGTTGGCTGGCAAGCGAAGCCGGGCGACACCGACGAGCAACGGACGTTGCGGGCGCGCGTGCTCTCCGCGCTGGGCTATGATGCGCGCGATCCGCAGGCGCTTTCGGAAGCACGGAAGATCGCCGACCAGGCTCTGTTGGATCCATCGTCGGTGGATCACGAGTTGGCCGGAGGAGCATTGCCAATCGCGGCGCTTAATGGCGACGCCGGGTTCTACGACAAGCTGATGGCCGCATTGAAGAATCCGAAATCGCCGGAAGAGTATTACTCCTACTTTTTCACGCTGCCGCAGTTTACCGATCCCAAGCTGCTGCAGCGGACGTTGGATTTCGCAATCTCGCCCGATGTGCGTTCGCAGGATGCCCTGCAACTCGTCACCAGCGTACTTGCGAATCCGGACGGTCAGAAGCTGGCATGGAACTTCATTCGCGAGCACTGGAGCGAACTAGAGAAAGCCGGAGGACCATTCGCGAGCGCACAGGTGGTAGGCGCTACGAGCACATTCTGTGACGCCGCATTACGCGACCAGGTCACGGAGTTCTTCAATGCACACAAGGTTGCTGCCGCCGAGAGAACCTACAAGCAGTCGATCGAGCGAATCAACGCTTGCGTGGCGTTGAAGTCACAGCAGGAACCGCAACTGGCATCGTGGCTGGGACAGCACGGCAACGCCGGCGGAAAATAATTCATCTCACGTTTCGCAAAGCCCGGGAGATTCCTCCCGGGCATTTTTTGCTTAAGGCATCACTGGCAAGACGAGATGAGACGGCATCGCAGGCGAACAGTAAACACGCTGGGTTGCGGGGATGAAATCCGCAGCCGTGGCTTTGTAGATGCTCGGAACGAATTTCTGTGGGTTGCGGTCGATTACCGGAAACCACGTCGACTGAATCTGGACCATGATGTGGTGGCCCTTCAAGAAAACATGATCGTGATCGCGTAGCGGCACGCTCCACAGGGTGGGCTTGTTCGCCGTAAGCGGCTCAGGAGTCTCGTAGCTGCGCAGGTAACGGCCGCGACGCACCTCCATCGCGATGGGAAGCTCATATCCATTCAGAGATTGGGAATATTGACCGGGCTTTGGACCTTCTTCGGGATTCCAGGCATTCTTCTGTGCGCCTGGCGGGTAGACGTCAATCAATTTCACAATGAAGTCGCTATCGGTTCCTGAAGTGGAGGCAAAGAGTTCGGCGGCCAATGGTCCTGTTACTGTCAAATCATGATCGAGCGGTTCACTCACAAACGAAAGCACGTCGGGACGATGGTCGACAAAACGCTGATCGGCGACTTCCCATGTGCGCCAGTCGCCCGCGGGATAAGTTGGAGAGATCGGCCGCTGACGGTACGGAACTGGATTGGCGGGGTCGGAGACGTACTCGCGATACGGCTTGTCGGTGTCAACCCCTGGGGGCGCGGTGAATGACAGCGTGCCGTCCACGTGCAGATAAAGGTTCGCCGGCTTCGCTTCTTTCGGCGGCCAGATTGGATAGGTACGCCAGCTGTTCGACCCGCTCTGGAATGTACTGGCTTGCCACACGGGCTTCTCGCCAGTTCCATGCAGATAGTAGCGAAAGAATGGCGCCTCGATGTTTTCGCGAAACTCCCGCGAGGTTTCGTGGCCACCGAATGGGATCAGGCCGATACTGTCGCCTTTGGGAGCTTGCCACTCGCCGTGAAACCACGGGCCAGCAACGATTAAATTGGTGTGCTGCGGATCGTTGTCTTCGGCGTGGCGAAAGATCTGCCACGGTCCCCAGGGATCTTCCTGATCCCAAAATCCTGCAACATTTAGATTGGGTATGGTCGAGGCATGTAGTTGCCGAACCCATGCTTCCTTCTTCCAGAACTCATCGTAGTCGGGGTGATCAACGGTCGAGTTCCAGTAAGGAATCGATCCGTGCAGATACTTCGCATTGATGTTTGAGAGCGGCCCGAGATCCAAGTACCACTCGTACGTGTCATAAATTTCAAAATCGAAATGCGTGTTCTTGTTCTTGTCGGCCTGTTCCATTACGGCGTATTCGAAGTCGTAACTCTCACGCAGCGCGCCGTAACGGTGATCGTCGTCGTTCATCCACTGGTCGACCGGCGAGGCTTGCTCACTGATGGCTTTCAACGCAGGGTGCGGATGTAGCAGCGTCAGAGCGGTCGTAAGCCCGTCGTAGGAGACACCGTACATTCCGACCTTGCCGTTGTTGTTGGGCACATTTTTCACGAGCCACTCGATGGAATCGTAGGCATCGGTGGTTTCGTTCGCGGCCTTGGGATCGCTGAGATCGACCCACGACGAGAGATTGAAAGCACCTTCCGATTTGAAACGACCGCGAAGGTTCTGGACGACGAAGATGTAGCCATCGGCAGCAAGCTCTTTCATGGAGGATGGCATTTGCTCCGGCGGTTTTTCGGGCACGCCATAAGGAGTCCGGCGGAAGAGGATCGGCAGCGGACCTTTCTGATCCACGGGAGTCAAAATCGCGGTTTGAAGGCGAACTCCGTCACGGACGGGAACCATGACTTCCTGCAGCTTGAAGATCGACTTGTGCTCGGATGGCGCGGCCGTTTGAGCTTTGGCAGGAATAGGTTGAACGATAGCGAACGCTACTGGCAAGAAAAGACAAAGAAAGTGTAGTTTTAAAAAACGCACCAGGAGTGCCTCCCGAAAGCAAATGAAATAAAGGAATCCGAGGGGCGCAGTATATCAGCTGCGAGCTGGGAGTAGGCTTCGGGCTTTTGACTTTTGGCTTTTGGCCACAACCCTCCTTCTAGAGCACCCTTCCGATCGAGAAGTTCACGCGGCTCTGACCAGTCGGGCTGACGCTGCCTGCGATGGCAATCGGGCCGACGATTGTGTCTGCGATGACGCCTAAGTTGAAGATCCCACGAACCACAACTGGTCCGGGATTGTTCGCTTGCGTTCCAAAGGCCGTGCCGGCTTCATACCATCCGCCCCAATAGATCTTCTTGCCGATCAGTTGGGGCATGCGATACAGTTCGCGGCGAAATCCAAACGATGCATATGAATAGTAGTTGCCGATGAATTCATAAGGGAGATAGGCACCGAGGCGAAACTGTCCACTGAGCTCAAACACTTGAAGCGGTCCGGCTGAACCCTGGAATGTGGCGCCTCCTGATACGTCGCTAAACAGCGAGGTTTTCGCGCTCAAACGAAAAACATGCGAGGTTTGAACGTCGAGTTGATCAATCGGGCGGGGTAAGCCAGGACTCTGCAAGACGCGTGAAACACTCACGACTGCTCGAGTTCCTGCGCTTGGCACTGAGGGGCTGTCTTGACCATCCCAAACGAAACGGGCGCGGACTTGACCGGTGCTGCCATGAAGGCTAGGAAGACCAGCGGCTCCGATCAGCGGTGCAAGCTTAGCATCGAACAATTCGTAGCCGACGCGGACTTCGCTGCGGGGCCCGGAGTTGCAGCCGATATCAAAGCCTCCTCCGGCGCGTTCATCACCGAAGACAGCGACGCGAGTGAGTCCCTGGAAGGAGTTGCGCGCAAACTTGGAAGCGAAAACATGAGGCGCGACAAAGAACTTGGTTTGCCACAAAGGCTGATAGAACTCAGTCGCGGCGAGGTTGCTCGAGCCGAACAGTAGATCGTTGCGCCATTCGCCACCGCGATGGAGAATGTCCATAAAAGTCATCCGCGCGCCGGCGGAAAAATCGAACGCCGCGACGCCTGACCCTTCTACGTTGATAGCCAGGTCTACAAAAGGATTACCGTAGGTCTTCTCATGCGCGGTAATGCGCAAGGCCGGAACGCCGTTCTGGGTGAATCCTTCATAGCCCAGGCGGTCGAATTGTCCTTCCCCGGCAATTTGCGTTAACCGGCTTTCAATGCGCGGCAGATTGAGCGGCCCTTCCGTGTCTTTTGCCAGTCGATGTTGGATTCTGCCGTCAGTGTCCGGGTCTGCGCCGGCGACTTTTATTGCGTCGACTTTCTTCACCGGCTTGCATCTCTTTGCCGCTCGCTCACCGAGATACGCCTGCCATTCGGTGGGATCTTGAATCGCATACGGCAGCAGCGCAGAAGACTAGCTGATAGCTGCTTTATATCCGAGCTGAATCAACTCATCGAGCCGGTTGTAATCGTTGATGGAGAACCTTTCATATCGACGACATTCTGGGCACTCGCCAACTCCAGGGAGCGGCGTTCGTTCTGTGTAACCATGACGTCGATCGCGCGGGACAGCACGCCTACCAACGTTCCAAGCTGCCCGACGTCGCCCGGCGGAAGCTGAAGTTCCACGGCGATGACGACGTCTGCTCCCATTCCCTGTGCGGTTTCCACCGGAATGTTCTGCACCATGCCACCATCGGCGACTACTCGGCTAAACCAGCTCCGAGAGCAAAACAACTCCTCCCAATGGTCTGCTTTTTCCCTATCAATTGCGAGAGAAGATTGATTTGTACCTATCCCAGTAGGCGTACCCCAAATAAGCGGTCAGCACAAAGACAATCGCACCAAGCCACAAGAATGAGGGCATCAACCGGGCGTTGACTATAACAATTCCTACAACATCGGGCGCAAGGAACAATGCTGCTAAAGCTGGGAAGATGCCAACCAGCAGCATGAACCCTGCAACGATCTCAGTAACCTTCACCATCTGGAAAATGCCTGAAGCCCAAAATACTTGCGTGAAGGCGACCATCTTCGCCGGTACGCCTTGCGTT
>Ga0126371_10000421_pt1 | contig 34439 bp, 30 predicted proteins | sample PanSoiMetaPlot_4_FD_110145 | JGI IMG/M metagenome (GOLD analysis project Ga0126371, IMG submission 110145) | Tropical forest soil microbial communities from Panama - MetaG Plot_4 | ecosystem: Environmental > Terrestrial > Soil > Tropical forest > Bulk soil | place: Panama | collected 2016-02-17 | reverse complement strand
TTCCCCGGGCCTACCCGGCAACAGGAAACAGAGCCAAGCCCAACCGGACTGAGGCGACGACGCGAACGTTTCGTCAGCGGCCACCGGGAGACTAAAACCACTGCGCCTGTTCTCGACTCTACTCCTCGATCACACTCGTGGATCGAGTCAAAACTCCAAGGTAAAAGGGCGGCCACATGGGCCGCCCTTGGTGCAATTTCCTTGGTTTTACGCCGTTGCCGGCCGTTCCCCGCCCTTGGCGCGTCCCGGTTGCAAATCTGGCTTAATCACGTGCTGTACGCCATCATCCGATTTCGAGCTCGGAGGAGGCAGCGGAGGAAGTTCCTTACCATCCACCAGCACCCGGATCTCGTTCGCATCCAGAACCTCGCGCTCGATCAGAGCCCGCGCCACTTTCTCCAGCGTGTCGCGATTATCCGAAAGAATCTGCCGCGCCGTGCCGTAGCCGTTGCTAACAAGCTTGCGCACTTCCTGGTCGATCTTGATGGCCGTATCTTCGCTGTAATCACGGTGCTGAGCGATTTCGCGGCCCAGGAAGATCTGCTCTTCCTTCTTGCCAAACGTCAGTGGACCAAGCTCGCTCATGCCCCACTCGCAGACCATCTTGCGAGCCATATCGGTGGCGCGCTCGATATCGTTGCCTGCGCCGGTGCTCATCACGTTGAGGAACATCTCCTCCGCAATGCGCCCGCCCATCAGGATCGCAATCTGCGTCTCAAGATAGTTCTTGTAGTAGTTGTGCCGGTCGTCGGTGGGCAACTGCATGGTCACGCCCAGCGCCATGCCACGCGGAATGATCGTCACTTTGTGCAAAGGATCGGAGTGCGGCATTTTCGCCGCCACCAGCGCGTGTCCGGCCTCGTGATAGGCCGTATTGCGTTTCTCCTCGTCCGTGAGAAGCAGAGACTTGCGCTCCACGCCCATCAGGACTTTGTCCTTCGCAAGCTCAAAGTCATATTGCAGAACCGCCTTGCGGTTCTGCCGGGCAGCCGCCAGAGCCGCTTCGTTGACCATGTTGGCCAAGTCGGCACCAGAGAATCCTGGTGTTCCGCGAGCCAGCACCGAGAGATCGACATCCTCCGCGAGAGGAATCTTGCGGGTGTGTACGCGGAGGATCTCTTCGCGCCCGCGTACATCCGGACGGCTCACCACCACTCGGCGATCAAAGCGTCCGGGCCGCAGCAGAGCCGGATCAAGCACGTCAGGCCGGTTGGTCGCGGCCATCAGGATGACGCCTTCGTTCGATTCGAAGCCGTCCATCTCGACCAGCAACTGGTTCAGCGTCTGCTCACGCTCGTCATGTCCGCCGCCCAGGCCGGCACCGCGGTGACGCCCAACCGCATCGATTTCGTCGATGAAGATAATGCAGGGGGCATTCTTCTTCCCCTGTTCAAACAGGTCGCGGACGCGGCTCGCGCCCACGCCTACGAACATTTCTACGAAGTCTGAGCCAGAAATGGAGAAGAAGGGAACATTGGCCTCGCCCGCAACAGCCCGCGCCAACAAGGTCTTGCCGGTTCCCGGAGGCCCTACGAGCAGCACGCCCTTAGGAATCCGTCCACCGAGTTTCTGGAACTTCTGCGCTTCGCGGAGGAATTCGATAATCTCGCGGAGCTCTTCCTTGGCCTCTTCCACGCCCGCCACGTCTTTAAATGTGACCTTCTTCTGCTGCATCGAGAGCAGCCGCGCGCGGCTCTTGCCGAACGACAAAGCTTTATTTCCGCCAGTTTGCATCTGCCGGATCATGAAGAACCACAAGGCGCCCAGCAAGATCAGCGGAGCCCACGTGCCCAGCAACTGCAGCGGCAGGCTTCCACTGTTGATGTCGCGGAAGGTAATAACAATGCCCTTGGCCTGCATGTTCTTGAGCATCTCAGGCGTGAAGTAGTTGCTGGGGGCTGTCGTATGGAATGCTGATCCGTCACGGAACTTACCGCGGACCTCCATGCCGTTGACCGTGATCTCGCGGACGTTGTTCTGGTCTACGTCACTCATGAACTGCGTGACATTGACTTCCTTATCTTTCTGGCCGTCGCGGGCGCCCTTTACGACCTCCCACAACAGCAGAGCTGAGACCCCAATCAGCAACCAAAACAACACAGTCTTTACAGTTGAGTTCACCTAGAAGACTCCTAAATTTCGGCGCCGTCTACACGAATCCACGGAGCCACCTACAGGCATTAGATGCCCGAGTGGGAAATTGGATTGGCAAAATCCCAACCCTATTCTACATTTTCCCTGCCAAAAGGATAGACCTACCGTAGAGTGACCTAAGTCACTGGGACACCTTAGCTTGCTGCCGCTAGATACGGCAGGTTCCGATTCGTTTGCTCCACCGCTCCCAAGCCATAGCCCAACAGAAAGGTCTCATCCACCAGAAACCCGAAATAGTCCGGCTGGAGCGGCACTCGCCGCGCGGCCTGCCGATCGAGGAGCGTTACCAATTTAACCGATGCGGCGCCGCGGGAACGCAAGTCGCTCATGAGAAACTCACTAGTCACTCCCGAATGGACTAGTCCCTCCACTAGCAAAATATGCTGACCCCGAATATCCGGCTCGTGGCTGAAGAAAATCTCCAGCACATCGGCGCCCCCCGGCTGGGGCCGGGTGTACTTCGGCTTGATGAACTGGCAGACTACGGGCACTTCTAAAGCCCTTACCAGGTCGGCCATGAACATGAAGGCGTTTTCCAGGACCGCTAGCATCTGGATGGTTTGCCCCTGGTAATCGTCAGAAATTTGACGGCCCAACTCCTTGACCCGCTTCTGGATCTGTTCGGTGGTGATTACCGCGCGCAATGGCTCGACTTTCGAAGGATTCATGGAACGTCTCTGGCCCGGGCGTTCGGCCGATCAGGAGTTCCCGGCGAACGGCCTTTCTGTGATCAGGATCGCTGGTCCGTGGCCCTTGAACTGGTATTTCGTAGCCGCAGGAAATCCCCGCACCCAAACGATGTCTTCAGCCACCACAACCGGCCACAACTCCCGCCTCGGCTGCTCCACGTGCTGTTGCTGCAGGAGTTCCTTGATCTTCTTGGGGGATTTTGTATGAGCCGGCCAGAACCGGTCTCCCGCACGCCAGTTCCGCACCCGTAAGAGTCCGGGCAGAGAATCTGGATTTAAGAGTTGGTCAGGATTATACCCTCCGGCCTCGCCCACCGGAATGCGCTGAACCTGGATTACAACGCCTGCCTCCGCCACCGTAACCTCCCCGGGAACGGTCAACGTGTACTCATAGCCTTGAGTCGGCAGCGGGCCTCGCAAGTCCGGAGTAACGAACAACAGATGTTCGGCCCGGCGTACCACCTTCCACCCGAGGGGCAGCGACAACTCCTTGCCCGACTTCTCCTGCTGAGTAGCGAACCGCACGATCTCCTCGACGTGCCTGAACTCCAGCGGAATGCCTGCCTCTTCACCGATAGCCTTGCTGAGGCGACGCTGCACGGCCATGGGCTCGCCAAGAAACCAGAGCAAATCAACAGAGGCGTTCATCACCAGCCACGAAGCGTGGTTAATCCTAGTCTCAAGGTCGTCAGTCGTTGGGTGCCCCGTTTCTCGCGCGTCGTCTGCGCGAGGAACGGGGATCTCAGCCGAAATCTGCACCAGCCCGGCGTTCGATCTTGCCCGAGCCCACTCGGGCCTCGACCAATGCACTCCAGTTCCCATCCATCCCGCGACTTCGTTCTGCCAGTAGTCTTCCTCTTCACGAGCAATTTCGGCGAGCTCTGCCAGGTTTTCTGCAGTCGATGGATTGAATTCCTTCTCGAGAAGAGGAACCAGCAGCTTGCGCACGCGGTTGCGGGTAAACGAATCGTCGGCATTGGTCGAGTCCTCGCGCCAATCCTGGCCGATATCTTTCAAGTAGTGTTCCAGGTCTCGCCGGCGCGTCGCGAGCAGCGGCCGGATAATCTCGCCGCGAACCTCGCCTTTATGATCTTCAACGGCAATCCTCGGATGAATCCCTCCGAGTCCCGTCGGACCCGTCCCACGGATCAGCCGCATGAGCACAGTCTCCGCCTGATCGTCGCGCGTGTGGCCAGTAACGATGACGTCAAGGTTTCCGCCTTTGGGTGGCGCAGCGCTTCCAGCCCCGCGATCTTGGGAACTCTGCACCGAACGGGCTTTAGCCCCTGGGGTGCTGTTCAACAAATGCCGGAAGAACCCGTACCGCAACTCCCGAGCCGCCGTTTCCAGGCTGATACCCTCGACGGCCGCATGCCCGGCGACGTCATCGCTATCGCAGGTGAATTCCAAATTGTGCTCCCGAGCCAGACCCGCCACGAATTCCTGGTCGCCCTCGGACTCCGCGTCGCGCAGTTTGTGATTGAAGTGAACAACCGACAGGACAATCCCCAACTCCCCGCGCAACTCCAGCAGCAACCGCAACAGCGCAACGGAATCGATGCCGCCCGACACTGCAACGCCGACACGTTGGCCGGCCTTCAGCAATTCCTGCCGGCGAATGTGATGAAGCACGTGCTCTTTCAGGGAATGCACGGGAACATGGTACAACTGCGAAGAAACTCCGCGCACCGCGGCGAAAGGGTTAAGCTCAAGTCATGCAGTACGACGAGCGCTCGAACGGCCAGGAAATCAGCGCGAAGATCGGTGAGGAGTTCGAGGTGGCGCTTTCCGAAACGCGCACGTCCGGGTACCAGTGGAGCGTCACAGAAAAGGGCGAGCCGATCGTTGAGCTGTTGTCGGACACAACCATTGCCAACGCGGGAGCCGTTGGAGGCGAGGGCCATCACCTCTCGCGTTTTCGCGCGGCCTCTCCAGGGGAGGCAAAGCTAGCCTTCGAATATTCGCGTCCGTGGGAAAAATCAGCGAAGCCGACGCGGACCTTCACCCTCAAGGTCCGCGTCAGCTGATAGGCGCTACTTTCGCGCCTTCTTGGCTTTTTTAGGCCCTGGCTTCCCGCCGGGGGATGCCACTAGTCGAACGGTCCAAAAGTCATCCGACAAGTTGGTTTCCAGCAAGTACTGATAAGGCAGAGTGAAATAGCCGTCCATTCCCCACGTGGTGCCCCAGGAATTCCGCACGATGAACCATTGATTGTGATCGTCGTATCCGACGGCCATCACCGCATGGCCGCCCGCCACCTGCTCGTTTGCTTGAGGCATCGAGGCGTGCCCAGTTTGCGCGACCGTGGTGCTTTCAAAGCCGTCGTACACGGTGAATCCAAAAACAAACGGATATCCCGAGGCGAGACAACCTTTGAATTGGCTCAACGAGCGCGTTACCCGCTGATACGAAGTCACTTTGTTCTTGGCCGCATCGGTAAACGCGCTAGCCGGTGGTTTGTCGGCAAACTTGGTGACGTCGTACGGCCAGTCCGTTTCGGGAGGAGCCCCCAACTTAGCGACGACTTTCATGCCGTCACGAATCTGGGCTCCGCTGTCTGAGGCCACTGTGTGTTCTTTGACTCGCTCGTTGTAATAAATGAAGAGCCGCGACGGCGCAAAATCCTTCAGGTTTTGCTTCATTTGCTCGAACTGAATGGCTGCGGCAATCGCGTTTCCCGTGCAGCTGCCAAGTTGCCCCTGGTCATAAACCGGAGGACACTTCGAAGTCAGATCAACCGACGTTGGAAGCGCCATCAGGAATTGAGCGGGAGCGGAATAGGTGAGGTCTCGATGGTCCGGCAGATCCGGAACCCATCCGTAATTTCCAATGCTCATAACACACCCCTTTTGTATGTCGTAACTCGACACATGTTGGAGTTTTACTGAACCCGAGCCCGGTCGGGCCCTGGGAGGGAAGTGCAGATACTTTAGAACGAATACGGGGTTATAGCAAGAAGTTCTTCAACGAAGTTCTTCAACGTTAAATCTTCAGATAAGTGTGGCCGCAGTCTGACAGGCCAAACAGAATAATGCCCCTATAGAGTGGCACTCTTCTCCGCGATCAATTTCTTAATTTTCTCCACAAACTCCCTCGCGAGCATATCCTCGGTTTTCTCTTTGCCCCGCGTGCGGACATTTACCTTGCTCCCCTCAGCTTCTTTATCTCCGACCACCAGCAGGAATGGTACTTTCTGCAGGGCGTGTTCGCGAATCTTGGCGTTCATCTTCTCGTTGCGCGCATCGACTTCCACGCGCACGCCGATCGCTTTCAGCTGCACGGCGATCTTGTTCGCGTACTCGGCATGCCGCTCGCTGATCGGAATCATCACCGCCTGGACTGGCGACAGCCACACTGGAAACGACCCTGCATAGTGCTCAATCAGCACTCCAAAGAAGCGCTCAATCGATCCATATAGGGCGCGGTGCACCATGACCGGCTGCTTGCGCGTGCCGTCTTCGGCGACATACTCTAGTCCGAATCGTTGCGGCAGATTGAAGTCGAACTGGATGGTCGAAAGCTGCCACAATCGTCCGATTGCATCCACCAGCTTGACGTCAATCTTGGGACCATAAAACGCTGCCTCGCCAGGAATCGTCTTGTACTCGATACGGTGCGCCTTCAGAACCTTTTCCAGCGATTGCGTGGCCTGGGTCCACTGCTCTTCGGTGCCTACGAAATTCTTGCGATCGTCAGGATTCCACGTCGAAAGCTCGGTCTCAAACTTGTCGAATCCGAAATGCTTCAGGACATCGAAGGCGAACTCGAGGCAACCCGCAATCTCGCCTTCGATTTGCTCCGGCGTACAAAAGATGTGCGAGTCGTCCTGAGTAAAACCCCGAACCCGTAAGAGCCCGTGCATAACTCCAGAACGCTCGTAGCGGTACACCGTACCCAACTCGCCCAGCCGCACCGGCAGATCGCGATACGACTTCAACGAGTCGCGGTAAATGAGGATGTGTCCGGGGCAGTTCATCGGCTTCAGCCGATACTCGGCATCGTCGAGCTCCATTGCATGGAACATGTTCTGCGAGTAGTAGCCCTCGTGACCCGACGTGAAGAAGAGCTGCCGCCGCGCCACATGGGGCGTCACCACGAGTGCATAGCCGCGCTTGATGTACTGCTCGCGCATCCAGTCTTCCATCTCTTTGCGGATGATTCCGCCCTTGGGGTGCCAGAAGATCAATCCTGGCCCAGCCAACTCCTGAATGGAAAACAGATCAAGCTGCTTACCGAGAACGCGATGGTCGCGCTTCTTCGTCTCCTCGACCTGCTTCAGATAGTCCTCAAGATCCTTCTTCGAGAAAAACGACGTCCCGTAAATCCTCTGCAGCTGCGGATTCTTCTCGTCGCCCAGCCAGTACGCGCCCGCAATATTCAGCAGCTTGAATGCTTTGATCTTCCCGGTCGACGGAATGTGCGGACCGCGGCAGAAATCCGTGAACTTGCCGGTGCGGTAAATCGAAATCTTTTCGTCGGGCTTAGTGAACTGCTCGACGAAGTGGCACTTCATGAAGTCGCCGTCTTTCTTGAACTCCGCCAGTCCTGCTTCGCGGGGCACAAACTCGCGCGCGTACGGAATGTTCTGCTGCACGAGCTCTTGCATCTTCTTTTCGATCTTTTCGAGGTCTTCGGGAGTGAAGGGAGTGGGCCGGTAGAAATCGTAGAAGAAGCCGGTCTCGGTTGCCGGTCCGTGGCCTAGCTTGGTTTCAGGAAATAGCTCAAGCACCGCTGCAGCCAGCAAGTGCGCGGAAGAATGGCGATAGACCTGTAGCGCTTCCGGGTCTTTCTCGGTCAGCAGGCGGAGATCGGTATCCTTTTCGAGCGGACGAGCCAGATCAATCAAGTCGCCGTTCGTCTTTGCCGCCAGCGCCGCGTCTGCCAGGCGCGGACTGATCGACTTCGCGACATCAAGAGCGGTCGTACCTCTAGGAAATTCCTTGTCGCTCCCGTCGGGGAGCTTGATATGAATGCTATCTACCATGATTTGGGACCTACAGGACTTACAACTCGTTAAATTAAGCCAAACTCCAGTCTAAAGAAGCGCCTCAGGAGGGTCAAACCAACCTGCCGCGAAGAGGGGAGGAAATCAATGTTGGACCTGGCGTCGCACGACTCGAAAACGGAAGCTATTCATCCCACCTATTCGCTGGTGAAGTAATCCACCGTGACTGGATTCTCGAATAGGGAATAATCGCGCGTCACGACAGAGATGCCGCTTTCGGTCACGAAGTAACGCTGGCGGTCGGCCTCGGCGTCGTAGCCGATTGTGGTGCCTTCGGGAATGTGCACATCGCGGTCGAGAATTGCTTTGCGAATGCGGCAGCGCCGGCCGACGCTGACGTGGGAAAACAGAATGCAACTGTCGACTTCCGAATAGGAGTTTACGCGGACATCGGGCGAGAGCACGGAGTTCTTCACCATGCCACCGGAAACGATGCAGCCGTTCGAGACGATGGAGTCGAGCGCGGTGCCGGTGCGGCCTGTTTCCGCAAAGACGAATTTCGCCGGCGGGTACTGTCGCTGATGCGTGCGGATCGGCCACTCTTCGTCATACAAGTTAAAGATCGGCGACACGGACACGATGTCCATGTTGGCTTCGTAATAGGCTTCGAGAGTACCCACATCGCGCCAGTACAAGGCCTCTTTCTTGTTCTCGTCAACGAAGTCGTAGGCGTAGACGCGGTAGTCGTCGACCATCTTCGGCAGGATGTCTTTGCCAAAATCGTGGGTCGAACTGGGATTCTCTGCGTCTTTCAGAAGAACAGGGATCAGTACGTCGGCATTGAAGAGATAAACACCCATGGACGCCGCGACCTTCTCGGGATTCAGAGGAGACCTGAGCCGGGTGACTTTGGGCTTTTCTTCGAAGCCGTTAATGCGTCCGTCTTGGTCGACATCCACCACGCCGAATTGATAGGTCTGATCGGGATCAATCTGAATCGTGGCTAAGGTGATGTCAGCACCGGAATCGTTATGCTGTCTCATCATCTTGCCGTAGTCCATCTTGTAGATGTGATCGCCGGAAAGAATCAGCACGTGTTTAGGCTGCTCGGAGCCGATCGAGTAAATGTTCTGGTATACGGCGTCAGCCGTGCCCTGATACCACTGGTCGCTGACCCGCTTCATCGGAGGCAGCACTTCAATAAACTCGTCGACCTCGCGTCCGAGAACATTCCAGCCTTCACGGATGTGCCGGTTGAGCGAGAGTGCCTTGTATTGCGTGAGGATGTAGACACGCCGCAGGTCGGAGTTCAGGCAGTTCGAGAGAGTGATGTCGATGATTCGATAGATGCCGCCAAAGGTGACCGCCGGCTTCGCACGATCGCGGGTGAGAGGGTAAAGCCGCTCGCCGGCTCCGCCTGCCAAGAGAACCCCGAGAGTATCTTTCATTACTGAGCCTCAGATTCCGACCACTCTGATACTTGCCCAGCGGAATCTTCGCTTTCCCACACGGCAGGTGAGGAAAGAAAACAGTAGATGTTAGCACAGGTAAGGAAGGTTGCTCTCGCAATGCGCCCCGGCATGGATTCGTATAATGCTGGAGCATCAGTACACCACGGTAGCGGAGGAAAACGTTGGCGGGTGGAAAAGAGTCTCGGCAGCTGATAGGAAACGGATCGAACACTGAAAGTTCCCGCGCCGAAAAAGCGCTCGGGCTCAACCAGGACATCACCCGCCGAGACTTCCTGAACTCGACACTCCTTGCATCCGGCGGGATGCTACTGCGTCCTCTGTCTCCGGCACAGTTACTGGACCAGAAGGAGAATCAGCCGCCCGAGTCTGTTAGCGATGACTGGACCGGCTACGGCGGCGTCGGCGACTACGCAAATTCCAACGGCAACACTACGGCCGTGTTCGAAGCTGGTCATCGCATCCGCGACGGTGAATTTGAAAGCCTTCCCACAAATCTTGTTGAGACCGGAGAACTCTACGACTGCGCGGTTGTCGGAGGCGGCATCAGTGGCCTCGCGGCAGCGTTGATCTTCCATCGACAGGCTGGGGAGGGCAAAACTTGCCTGGTGATCGACAATCATCCGATTTTCGGAGGCGAGGCCAAGCGCAATGAATTTCTGGTCGACGGCCACCGCTTGATTGGACATCAAGGCTCTGCATTATTTCAGGTGAACCATCCGCTCAGTCTTATCGAGCGTTTCTATCGATCGATTGGGTTGAAGGTGCCTCGCCTCGAATATCAGAAGTGGGGCAGTTCTGATCCCGAGATTCGGTTGCCCACTACGCCGTATCTGGGGTCCGCGCCCTACGGCCTGTACTTTGGAGCGAAGTTCGGCAAAGCGCAAGGAGTGTGGCTGACTGATCCGTGGGGCAAGAAACTGGAAGGGGCTCCGATCTCGGCGACGGAGCGGGAAGAGCTGTTGCGATACCAATCCCCCGATCCGGCAACCGCGCCAGTGCCCAAGTATCGCGGTGACGCCATCTCGAGACGCCTCGACACTATGACGCTCGAGGACCATTTGATCGAGAGGCATCGCATCAGCCGCGAAACCGTCCGAACTTTTCTTACGCCCGACGAGGGCAGCGGCTTCGGTCTCGGGCCCGATGCGCTTTCGGCGTACACAGCGTACGCTTTTGACGCTCTGGGACCATTTCTCGACGAAGAGAATCAGATGTTCCCCGATGGCAATAGCGGAATCGCGCGGCTGATCGTGAAGACGATGATTCCGGAAGCGATTGCCGGTGAGCACTCGCTCGAGCAGGTTTGTCGCAATGCGGTGAACTTCCCAGCGCTCGATCGCGCCCGGGCAACCGCTCGCATTCGGCTGAACTCGACCGCCGTATGGGTCAAACACGATGGCGATCCGACAAAGTCCGAGTTTGTATCCATCATCTACGCGCGGGGGAGCAAACTTTTCCGGGTGCGTGCGCGCTCCGTGGTCATGGCGGGCGGAAGTTGGACGACCAAGCACATAGTCCGCGACCTGCCGGACGACCGCAAGCAGGCCTACGCGCAATTTTATCGCTCGCCTTGCATGCTCGCCAACATCGCCGTAAGAAACTGGAGATTCCTTTACAAGATGGGGATCTCCGGCTGCCAGTGGTACGGAGGCCTTGGAACTTTTCTGCAAGTCCGCAAGGTTGCACTTTGCGGTGCTGATTCGCCGACGATTGGTCCCGATTCTCCAGTCATCCTCGCCCTCAAGGTTTTGTACCCACACCCAGGTCATACGACCGCGGAGCAAGGCCACTTGGGGCGCGCGGAAATGATCTCGACTCCATTCCGCGAGTATGAGCGGCAGATTCGTCAGCAGTTCAATGACATGTTCGCGCGCTCTGGCTTCGACGCATCGAGAGACATTGCTGGAATTATCTTGAATCGTTGGGGCCACGCATATGCAAGCCCTGCTCCCGGATTCTACTTCGGCAAAGATGGGAAACCCGCGCCGGGCGACGTCCTTCGGGCGGCTCCATTCGGAAGGATTGCGTTCGCGAACGTGGATCTTTCGGGCATGCCCGATCACAAATCGTCAATCATTGAGGCGGATCGTGCTGTGGGACAGTTGCTAGATCAAGTCCTGACCTGATCGGTGACCGGCTACTTCTCTTTGTCGTGTTTCTCTTCCTCGATTTTGATGCGGAGGGACTTCAGGAATTTAAGATCCTGATCGCTGACTTTCAGCTCAGGATTGCTCGATATCGTGGAGACCAGGGAAGTTTTCTCTGGAGCCTTCTCGCCTTGTTTGCTGACACCAATCGTGGCTTCCAGCACGAGGAAAATGTCGTATCCGCCTTCTTTGATGCGGGAGACGACTTCGGAGATCTGCTCAGAGTCAGAAAGAGATTCGTTAATCGCATCGCCAAGCTCTTTCATGAGTTGCTTGAGTTGTGGGTCCACTGAGCCTCCCCGAAGAAAACATCTGCCTACTTAATCAGATGCCGCTTGTGGCAGAACGGTTCGCCGCAGCCCTGCGTTGCGTCATTGTAGCGCTCGAAGGCTGTTAAAATCGAGGGCGTGAGCAAAGTTTCTGCATTACGGAAGTTGGGGCTTGTGGCACGTGTCGCTCGCGAGCAGGCAGGGCGCAGCCGCCCTGCAATGGCGCTGATGAATGCCGTGGCCACGACGGCGCGATCCTTCGGACATGCCTTGCACCAGCTTTGGCTTGAGGTTACGGGGCTTCTATTTTTGGTAATGGCTATGGGGTTCGGAGCTGCTTCCTTTAAGGAATATGGCAAGTACCACGCGGGACAAGCAGGAAGCGGGCGTCTGGCGGTTGTCATTTTGTTCACCGTGACATTTGCGTGGTTCGGAGTTAGCTCCTTCTGGCGAGTCTGGCGGAAGGGTCAGCGTTCGTCCCGGAGTTCTTAGCACAGCCGATCCTTCAGGGTTGGTGAGAACATGGAAAAGTTGAAGTTGCCTCCCGATGTTTCGACTGAAATCGAAACTTCTTCCCACATCCCAGTCAAGCCGCTCTATACGCCCGTTGAGCTTAAGGGCGCGGATTACGAAAGCGAAGTCGGCTATCCCGGCGAGTATCCCTTTACTCGCGGCGTGCAGGCCACGATGTACCGCGGACGTCTCTGGACCATGCGCCAGTACGCCGGTATGGGCGACGCCGAGGAATCGAACAAACGTTACAAATACCTGCTCGCCAACGGGACAACTGGACTCTCGGTTGCGTTTGATCTGCCGACGCAGATCGGCATGGACTCTGATCATCCTCTGGCAATGGGCGAAGTGGGCAAAGTTGGAGTCGCAATCGATTCCATCGAAGACATGCAGCGTCTGTTTGACGGCATCGAGCTGACGAAAATCTCGACTTCCATGACCATCAATGCCACGGCATCGATTCTGTTGGCGCTGTACGTGGCGGTTGCGCGTCGCCAGGGCGGAGACATTCGTAAGCTCTCGGGCACGGTGCAGAACGATGTGCTGAAGGAGTACATCGCTCGCGGAACCTACATCTATCCGCCGCAGCAGGCGATGCGCGTGATCACCGATATGTTTGCGTGGGCGAACGAAAATATCCCCGATTGGAATGCGATTTCGATCTCCGGATACCACATGCGCGAAGCCGGATCGACTGCCGTACAAGAAGTGGCGTTCACACTGGGGAATGGCATGGCGTATGTCGAGGCGGCGATCAGGGCCGGACTCGATGTTGACAAGTTCGCACCGCGGCTCTCTTTTTTCTTCAACGCACATAACAATTTCCTGGAGGAGGTAGCGAAATTCCGCGCAGCCCGGCGCATGTGGGCGCGCATCATGCGCGAGCATTTCAAAGCGAAGAATCCGCGCTCATGGATGCTGCGATTCCATACCCAGACTGCAGGTTCGACCCTGACCGCGCAGCAGCCGGAAAACAACATTGTGCGCACGGCAATTCAGGCGATGGCCGCGGTGCTCGGCGGCACACAGTCGCTGCATACGAATTCTTTTGATGAGGCGCTCGCGCTCCCGACGGAGCAGGCGGCACGCATCGCCCTGCGCACCCAACAGATCATTGCCTATGAATCGGGTGCGCCACAGACGATAGATCCGCTGGCTGGTTCGTATTACGTTGAGACGCTGACCAGCGAAATCGAGAAACGTGCCGCAGAGTATCTCGGCAAGATCGAGGTCCTTGGCGGAATGTTGAAGGCCATCGAGCGCGGCTTCGTGCAGCAAGAAATTCAAAACGCTGCCTACGAGTATCAGCAGCAGGTGGACACCGAGGAATCGATTGTGGTCGGGGTAAACCGATTTGAGGTCGAAGAGGAAAAGCCGATTCCGATCCAGCGGATTGATCCTGCTCTCGAACCAAAGCAGGTCGAACGGGTGCGCGCGTTGCGGGCGAAGCGTGATGCAGGGCCCTGGAAGTCGGCGCTGACTGGCGTTGAAGAGGCCGCGCGATCCGGGCCAAACTTAATGCCGCGAATTCTGGCGGCGGTGGAAGCGTGTGCGACGGTTGGAGAGATTTCCGACGCGATGCGGCGGGTGTTTGGGGAATACAAAGAAGCAGTGGTGATCTAGCAAGAATGTGGGGACAGCCGCCCTCGGCTGTCCGGTCGCCGAAGGCGACCGCTAATGCTTTACGCCGGCTGAGCTTCCATTTCGGTGACGGCAGCCTCGAGATGCTTTAAGGTTTCCTCAACCGTCAGCGAATACATCTCCCGCCCAACGCCTTCGCCTGATTCCAGCGCCGCCTTCAGATAGTGGCCGGCAATCTCAACTGCCAATGAATCTGTAATCATCTTGCCGGTGCGCTTGTGGTATTCCACCCATGCGGGATGCGGCAGAGCGACCCAAACCTTCCGTCCTCCCACCAGGAACTTGTAGTCGACGGCATCGGCATGACGCGTGGCAATCGCAACAATCTGACACTGATAGACGCAATGGACCTGCTTCTTCGTCCAACGGTCTGTGGCTGTGAAATTCTCAAACATGTCAAATAAAACTATAGCGGAGCGGCGCATTTCCGGGCAAACTGCGGAAGCCTGAATGTGGCCTCGCGCTCTTCTGCCGACAGCTGCAAAATTCATGAACCACGAAGAACACTAAGGTGCACTGAGGAGATCCCGTCGAGCTAGACCTTCGTGTCACTTCGTGTCCTGGGTGGTTGAGGGCCCCTCCTTGACCCTGTCACACGGCGCTGCTATACATCTGCCTTCGCCCGGAGGACTCATTCATGCAGAGAATTGCCCGGAGTGTTGCGGCTCTATTGATCCTGCTGGCGGTTGCTCGCGCCGCTGACAAGAAGAATCCTGCCAAGCCGGCAAGCCCACGTTTCGAGATTTCTTTTCCCAAGGAAATGTGCGCCGCGCCTCTCGACGGTCACGTGCTGCTGGTGATAGCGAACAATAACGACACCGAGCCGCGATTTCAGATCAGCTTCATGACCGCGCAATCGCAACAGATCTTCGGGACGGACGTGGATGCACTGACGCCAGGTTCTCCCGCGGTGGTCGATGCTGCGACGCTCGGGTATCCGGCGGAAAGTCTGAACGATATTCCCGCCGGCGATTACTGGGCGCAGGCCGTGCTTAATGTCTACGACACCTTTCATCTCGGCAACGGCCGCACACTGAAACTGCCTCCGGACAGGGGCGAGGGCCAGCACTGGCAGACCAAACCCGGTAATCTTTACAGCAAGCCGGAGAAGATACACTTCGATTCGAAGTCGCCGCAGACGATCCGCATTTCCTTGACCGAAAAGAATCCCACGGTTGAGGAAGATCCAAAGTTTGTCGACAAGATGGCTGGATGGAGCGGCGCCAGCGACGAGCACGCGATCGTCGACAACAAGTGGGTCAAACACATCAAGATTCCAAGCGAGTTGCTAACCAAGTTCTGGGGACGGCCGACGTATCTCGGCGCCGTGATCTTGTTGCCCGATGGTTGGCAGGAGCACCCGGACGCGCACTACCCGGTCATCGTCGAGCAGGACCACTTCCATCGCGATTTGCCCGGTGTGGTGGCATTCCGTATCACGCCACCCAGTGACAGCCTCAAGGGCGGGGACCTGCGCGTCGCGAAGATGGGATACAAGCTCTATCAGGATTGGACCGCGGGCCGCCTTCCGCGAGTCATGGTCGTCACGATTCAGCACCCGACGCCGTACTTCGACGATTCCTACGCGGTGAATTCAGCGAACGTTGGGCCCTATGGCGACGCCATCACGCAAGAGCTGATCCCATACATCGAAAAGACCTACCGCGGTATCGGTCAGGGATGGGCGCGCGCCGTCTACGGCGGCTCTACCGGAGGCTGGGAAAGTCTGGCTTCGCAGGTTTTCTATCCGGACTTTTACAACGGAGCGTGGGTCTTCTGCCCTGACGTCGTGGACTTTCGCGCGTACATGACGATGAACTTGTACGACGATAAGAACGCGTTCTGGATCGACGGTCCCTTCGGCCAGGTGCCGCGGCCTTCCGTACGCCAGCCCGATGGCCTCGTGCTTTCGACGATGGAGCAGATGAATCGTTACGAGCTGGTGCAGGGAACGCACGGCCGTTCGGGCGAACAGCTCGATACGTGGGAAGCAGTCTTCAGCACTGTGGGCGGAGACGGATATCCCAAACGCATCTTCGATAAACGCACCGGTCAGATCGATCACGAAGTCGCGAAATACTGGAAGGAGCACTACGATCTCAGCGCCATCATGCAACGCGAGTGGAAGACCCTCGGTCCGAAGCTTGCCGGCAAACTCCACCTCTACGTGGGAGAAGCGGACACGTTCTACCTCGACCGAGCCGTGCACCTGCTCAAGGACTTCATGGACACAACAACCGACCCTTATTATCGCGGTAGTTTCGATTTCGGCGTGCGCAAGCCGCACTGCTACGCTGGCGATATCGATCCGGCGTCGGGGATCAGTCAGCACTACTTCCCTGACATGGTGAAGCATATGGAGGAGACAGCGCCTGCTGGAGCCGATCTGAAGAGCTGGAAGTATTGAGGCTAATGTGGGGACAGCCGCCTTCGGCTGTCCCGGAGCGATCGCAGTCGTATCCGATCCCCGCGAGATCCCTCGGCCCGCTGGGGAAAGCGCGGGCCTCCGGGATGACGCCGCAAGAATGTGTTTCGGACAAACCGGCCTGATCCCGACTTCCTGTAACATGGCAAGGTGGCAACTGGGGCGTCTCTAAAGACCATCCGCAAGTCAAAGCTGAAAATCCTTCGCGCAGAGCAGTTGAAGGCCGTTCCCTGGATCGTGCACGGCTTTTCCACACGCGCAGGAGGTTTCTCCCGCGTCTACCGCCAAGGTGACCTGAATCTCGGCTTCACCAAAGATGACTCTCGTGCCGCGGTCGAGCGCAATCGCGCGGAGTTTCTTCGAACTCTGGGAGCTGTCTCGCGAACTCGCAGTGGTTCGACAAACGGTGAGAAGCTCTGGCCTCTGATTACCTTGCGGCAGGTTCATTCCGACATCATTCGACGCGTCGATTCGATTCACGACGAGCCGCTGGCCGGAGACGGTCTGATCACGATCTTGCCGGGAGCCCTGCTCGCTATTCAAACGGCGGATTGTCTTCCGGTGATCATCGTTGATACGAAACGCCGCGCGGTTGGAGTCTTTCACGCCGGATGGCGAGGCACGGTCAAGCGCGTCGTCGAAAAAGGTGTCGGGGAAATGGTCCGCTGTTTTGGCAGCCGGCCGAAGGATATGAAGGCTGTGATCGGACCCGGAATTCAAGGCTGCTGTTACGAAGTCGGAGAAGAAGTGCGTACGAAATTCGAAACCCAGTTTTCGTATGGCGTAAGCCTGTTCCGCGAAATCAAAGACTCGGATCCAGTGCGCGAGAAGTACCCGTTGCTGTTTCTGACGGCCCGCGCTCCCGGGCACAGTGAATTACCCAAGAGAATCTTTCTGGATCTTGTCGAAGCCAATCGCCAACAACTTATTGCGGCCGGCGTGCCGAAGAGGAACATTGAATCATCATCTTTGTGTACGAATTGTCATCCCGAGTTGCTTTTTTCCTACCGCGCGGAGAAGGGCAAAACGGGACGGACGATGGCCGTGGCCGGAATTAGAGGCTAGGCCTGTGCGGGTGGCCGCAGACAGCAGATTCCTCGCGGCTTCGCTGCTGCGGAATGACAAACACACTACGACTGCGCTGCAGCAGTTCGAAATACCCATCGGTCGCTGACAATGAAATTCAGAATCGAACATGCTGAGATCGCGATCATGTTTGCGAGTATCGGGCGAAGGTGCGCGTGTCCGACCAGCAAACGCATGAGAAGAAGATTACCCACCATGGAAACTGCGCCGGTCGAGAGATTGAATCGTAGAAGCCGTCCGACCGATTGCAGAACACGCCCGTTACAGCGGTCGACCCAGGTGAAGCGTTCATGCCAAACGAAATTGTGCAGCACCGCCGATTCCACTGCCAGCGCAGTAGCGAGCAAATAACTGACGCCGCAGGTCGTGAGCAGCCACAGCATCAAAAGCTGCACCGCGATGCCCACGCCTCCCACCAGGTTGAACTTCATCCACCTACCAACGGATCGCCACACGTTCGACTTGTTCACGACAATCGTTCCTCCCGGTAGAGACGTGCCCCGTGGCTGACTGTGGCAACCACGGCCATTCCCATCATTCCTCCAATTGCGATTACGCCACCCACATCGAACAACAGGAACTCGTGCCCCATCAGATGCGCATGCGGACGAAAAATGAGCGCGATGTTTCCGATCATTAGCAGAATCCGGATCTCCGTCGGCCCGAACAGCGCGTACGACATGCGAAATTTTCCCAGCGTGTAAGTGGTCAAATAAGACTCAATCGACAGAACAAGAAACGCCACCAGCATCCCGGTTGCAACCTGCCAGTGCAGAAATCCTGAGAGCGCAAGGCCCGACATCAGGAATACGGCCCCGAAGGTATCTGCCATGTGGTCCACATAGAATCCGAATCGCGGACGCAGCCGATTGCGATACCGAGCCAAGGTCCCGTCGAGGCTATCGCCAAGCCAGTTCAGTGCGATGAAGACCGTCGCCAGCAGCAGGTAATGCTTATTCCAGCGGGAAAGGGCAGAGAAAACTCCGGCCAGAATCTGCGCGCCCAATCCGAGCGCCGTTAGGTGGTCAACAGAAATCGTATCGGGTGTGCGCTGAGCGAGCCAGAGCAGCACTCTTCTTTCAAGAGGCGCGGTGATTGCCTCCTGTACGCGCGTCGCATTGCGGAATTCGGAACCAACAGGCTTCACCATACTTGCAGCAGCCGACATAACGCCTCCTTGAAATCAGACTGCATCAAAAACTCAATTCTTCTTGGGCGCACCAACGGTCTTGGTAGCCATCGCATTCCGCGTGGCAGTCAATGTGAATTGCAGCGATTCTCGCGGGATGCTGTTTACGAATGGCCCGATGAGCCAGGCCAGTCCAGTAGGAATGTCGCGGGTTAATGAGATCGCCTCACATTGCACCAGCACGCCGTTGTTTGCTTGTTCGAATGCCCAGTAACTGTTCAGCCGCCACATGTAGCCATGGTCTTGGCCCGGGGGCAGAGCGCTCTCGTTCGGACTCCCGGGATTTTCGATCTCCGATACGCGGGTGCTTCGCGAAATGCTGTACTGGTGTGCGGCATCGATCCGTCCATAGTGGACATCGTATTCGGTGTCGAGAACGACGGTTACGATCTTGTGTTTTTGCAGGCGCATGTGGACATGCAGGTCATCACCGCGGGCCGATATGAGCCGCGACTGCAAAACCTCAGGTGAGTAGTAACGAGAGAGATGATCGTAGTCGCGAATCAAACTTACGACCTCTTCCACAGTTACCTTCGGGATAAAGACCCAACCCTGCCAGTCGTGAACCAATCCGCCGGGAATCTCCTGTGGCGTGTTTGCCACTTTCTCGATCACGACTTCGTCCTGGCGAAGGCGGCGGAGTATTCCTGACCGCTGCTCGGCAGGAAGAGAATCCAAATTTAGGAAGACCTTGGCCTGACTTCCCTGTTGGGTGATGCGAGTCTCTGCTTGGGTGATGTAATGGTCGAAGGCCTGGGAAGTCTCTGGTTGTTGCGCGAGCAGGTATCCGCTAAAACTCAGCACGATGGCCAAACTTTGAACAATCAGTGCCCCAATATGCGGAATCCGTCTCGTCATACGTGGCAGCATGCGCCAAGAAACGCCCCCAGATCAATCGATCTGCCCTCAACTTGAGCTCAATTCGGCCTCATCTGCTAAGTTGTGTGAAATCTAACGCTTAGCCGAAGATGTAAGTTCTCTGAGGTTGTAGACTAATCAGGCAGATGGGGGAATCTCCGCAGAAAAAGTTGTTCCGATTTGGCGTCTTCGAGGCCGACGGCCAAACGGGCGAACTGCGCAAGCAGGGACGTCGTGTACCGCTGCCCGGCCAGCCGTTCGACATCCTGATGATGCTGCTCGAGCAGCCCGGAGAATTAGTGTCGAGGACCCAGATTCGCGAGCGCCTGTGGCCAGACGGAACTTTCGTCGATTTCGACCGTAGCCTGAACACCGCCATGAACAAGATTCGTGACGTGTTGGGCGACTCTGCGGCGGCCCCTCGCTTTATCGAGACCCTCGCGCGTCGCGGTTATCGCTTTATTGCTCCAGTCCAGCTTGATGGTGTCGTTTCGGCAGAACCTCCGCACCCGACAACGGGTAACGTGACGTCAGAACCTCCTCGGGAACCGGTCGCGGAAGCAGTCCCTCCGGTTGCACCGACTCTCCTTACCGGCTCACACGAATTGCCGCAGCCCCCGCATTCGCTAGTGAGGATTCTCTTCCTTCTTCTGCAGGTGATGTACCTCTGCTTTTACTTGATCTCGCTGGCACGATTACATGAGGTCGATGCGATTTTGTCGGCAACTGTATCTCGCCCGATCTGGGTTGTGGTGGCTTTGATGGTTACAGCGGCTATCGGGATTCCCGTTCGCCTTTATCTGCTTTCCATGGTGGCGTTCAAGGCCCCGGGCCTTAAGGAAAAATTTCCTCGCCTGTTTCCAGTGATTTTTCCTCTGGATGAACTCTGGGCCTTGGCGCCATTTCTGCTTCTCCCGCAGATCGGCTACGGGTTGGCGTTGGGACTGACTGCGATCTTGCTTTATGCTCCGTTCGCGCAACGCTCTCTGGTTCTGATGGGCGCAGGCACAGCTGCTGGACCGTTCGCGCGGGATCGCAAGCCGTGACATTGTGGTACTATCGCCGTCGTTTCCGATTCCCAGTGGGTCCAAGATCGGAGTTGTCATGTTTCCATCCGAGTGTGCGCCCAGCCGCCGCAATTTCCTCAAGACCGCCGCCTTTAGCGCAGGAGTGTCTGCAATTTCTTTATCGTCGCAACCCGCATTTTCGGAAGACGCGGAGATCAACGTCATTGGCCCGAAGAAGGGTTACTCTCCGCAGATTGGCACTCTGGTCTCAATGATGACGTGGATGCGTTCCGCCATGTTGAGGTCGGTGAAAGGCATGTTGCCGAAAGACCTCGATTACCTGATCGACGATAAGGCCAACACGATTGGTTCGCTGCTGATGCATTTGGCTGCGACCGACCGCATTTATCAGATCAATACATTCGAGGGCAATGCACTGAAGGAATTGCCGGCGTCGTACAAAGAAAAGTGGGGCGCCGCGATGGAATTAGGCGATGCCGCGCGCAAGACGATAAAGGGACACGACCTCGAGTACTACCTGAACTTGCTAAAGGAAGTCCGCGAGCAAACCTTCGCGGAGTTTCGCAAGCGAGACGATAACTGGCTTCTGGCGGTCGACAAAGAGTGGGGTTGGGGACCGACCAACAACTACTGCAAGTGGTTCCATGTCTGCGAGCACGAATCGAACCACAACGGCCAGATCAAGTTCTTGAGGAAGCGCGTGCCCGGGGCGAAAGGCGATAGCGAGTAAGGGATGACTCAAATTCTTGTCGCGCGACATCGCATGGCCATGGTTCTGCTGGCGACTTCGCTCGTTCTGCCCGCGACTGAGGCACGCGCCCAAGTTTCGCGACGCTCAATCGACGCGATGTTCTCGCCGCTAAAGTCAGCGAATGCGCCCGGTGCCGCGGTCCTCGTCGTACGCGACGGCAAGCCGGTCTTTCAGCAGGGCTATGGCGTCACCGATCTGCACAGTTTGCGTCCTATCGATGCGAGGACGAACTTCCGGCTGGCATCGTTCAGCAAGCAGTTCACGGCGACGTGCATCATGCTGTTGGCACATGATGGCAAGCTGCACTATGACGATCACCTGACGGATATCTTTCCGGACTTCCCTGCCTACGGAAAGTCGATCACCGTACGGAATCTGCTCAATCACACCTCTGGCCTTCCGGACTACGAAGACATCCTGATGAAGCAGTATCCGGAAACGCCGCCTGAAAAGATTCCGCAAATTCTCGATGCCGGTGTCCTGAAGTTATTGGAGCAGCAAACCAGCGGCAAGTTTCCTCCCGGGTCGAAGTGGGAATACAGCAACTCGGGCTATGCCACGCTGGCGATGATCGTCGAGAAAGTCTCGGGGAAGCCCTTCGGTCAATTCCTGCACGACCGAATCTTTGCGCCCGTGCACATGGACAACACGCTCGCCTACGAGAAGGGAAAGAACGAGGTACCGAACCGGGCCTTCGGCCACACGAAGGAGAACAACGGCTGGAAAGAGACGGACCAGAGTCCGACGTCCGCAGTGCTGGGAGACGGCGGTATCTATACGTCCATCGATGATCTCATCAAATGGGACCGCGCCCTGCGCGAGCATACACTCGTCAGCGAAGCCGAGATGAAACCAGCCCTCACTTCCGTACATGTCATCGACGGGCCTCCGACGTCTGAAGGGCGCAACATAAGTTACGGCTTCGGCTGGTTTCTCGACCCGTACAAAGGCCACAAGCGCATGTCGCATGATGGCGAAACCATCGGTTTTCGTACGACTATCCAACGCTTCCCCGATGATGAGTTGACCGTCATCGTCCTCGCTAACCGGACTGAGGTTGATCCCGCCAAGATGGCATTGGCGGTTGCGGACTTGTATCTGCGTGCCAAGCCTTAGTCGGCATCGAAGACTGCAAGTCGCAGGGCCAGGGATCGTTCCAACAGACAAGTCTAGAAAGGAGCCTATATGAAGGCGCCGCCAACTTTCCGTATGCTTCTCGTCGTCGCCCTATCGCTCGCAACGGCCGATGCCGTTCCGGTCGAGGGCCGATCCTTCAGATTTCGCAGAACGTTGAATGTGAGTCTGCCAGCCGCTTCGAGAGAGCTGAAACCCGACCAAATCAACACAGCCGGATGGAACAAGGCATGGACAAATCTGGTTAACGATGTTGAGCAAGGCTTTGCGCCATCAGTGTCGCGGTTATCAGCCGTGGAAGTCGAACTTATTGTGGGAAACGTCGAGAAATCCGAAGACGACCTCACCTTGAGTATCAAGAACACGGCAGGAGATGAGCTGGTATCTGTCACTCAGACCGTCAAGAGTCCGGACTGCGAGCATGTCCTGTTCTTGTTTCCTGAACCAGGAATCGAAGTGACGCCAGGTGATCTTTACCGGATCAGACTGGTTGGGGGGACCACGTTTGGCTGGAAATACGTTGTCGGAGGTTATCCAAAAGGAGAAGCGACCTTCAATGGCAAGCCGCTCCTGCGGCAAGCGCGGAGCACCTTTCTATTTCGCACATTCGGATCGGAATAGCTTACGTAAATTCTCCTAACGGCTAAGCCGTGGGAGGCGCAGGCGTTGTGGGCGCGGTCGACGCGGTTCCCGCAGTGGTTTCGTTCACCAGATCTTTTAACTCTTTGCTGGGCTTAAAGAAGGGAATCTTCTTCGCAGGGACTTCGACGCGCTCTCCGGTTTTCGGATTGCGGCCCACACGCGGACGGCGCTGGCGCGTGCGGAAACTGCCAAAGCCGCGGATTTCAATCTTGTCGCCTGCGCGCAGCGAGCGCACTACGCTGTCGAAGATTGTTTCCACAATCACTTCGCTGTCTTTGCGCGTAAGTTCTGCCAAACGCGAGACTTCATCGATCAGATCGGCTTTGGTCATGGTCGCCCCTCTCGTTCACGCATTTCTAATGTAATGTCCAGCGCAGCCTGCCTTTTGGGCTAGTAAGCTTGCCGCAACACTCATAACCTTCTCAAATTTCAGGGGTTGGATGCAAGTTACGGCTTAGAGACCTCAGCTTTCGCGGAAAAGGCCTGCCGGACTCGCTTGCGATCAAAAACATAGGCTAGTGCGCTCAAAACAATTGGCGCAACGATCCAGGTGATCGTTAGTTCATGCGGCGTGGGTGCAGGATTTGGAGCAGTGGTGTCCAGGTCAGGCCGGTCATGACGATTACAAAAATCGCAATCCCATAGCGGCTGAAAGCGGACGCAGATGCACCGGTAACCTTCCAGTAGATGACGATGCCGAAGATCGCCATCGGCATCTCGAGCGACAGTTCGAGCGGCAGGTGGTTCCACAGCCCGAGTCCCAGTTTGGGAGAGTTCTCGCCAATGAGCGGGAGTCCAGCCACATGGACGAGTCCATCGCGAAGGAAATGCGAGAGCGCGACCAGCGCCACCAGAATCCACATTCGTTGGCCACGGAACCCGAGAGCACGTGAAACGAGGAACCCCAAGATAGTGGACCAAACGGCCAGGGCCAGCAGCCCAGGTGAATAAGGAAAAGTGAAGAGCAGATAGTGGCGGCTGGCAAAGTCGGCGGGAACGGTCGCGTGCTCCAGGGCGAAAGCAGCAAAAATGCCGAGAAGGAAATCCGAGAGCACCGCAGCGAAGACAAGCCATCCCACATTCAGTCGGGGCTCGGCCTTCGATGCACCCAACGCAGGCGCTACGTGCCCAATGCCCATTTTGGCAGAGCTACTTCCAGAGAAAGTAGAAGCCGACCTGCTGCTCCATCAGCTTCTCGCGGCTGGGAATGTACTGGGAAACATCGCCGAGCAGCAGATCCATCAGCGTGCGCCGATCTTTCTCCGGACGGACGAGCGTTGGCTCGCCCGAGATTCCGACGGACTTGGCGGTATCCGCGACGGCAGTTTCGAAATCGCCGATATTGTCGATCAGCTTCATCGATTGGGCCTGCTCGCCGGTCCAGACTTTGCCATTGGCGATGGCCTTCACGTCGTCGTATTTCATGCGGCGACCATCGGCGACGGCCTGGATGAACTGTCCGAACATGTTGTCGATGAGCGACTGCATGTACGCTTGCTCAGCCGGAGTGAGATCGCGCGCGGGATTTCCGGTGTCTTTGAACTCACCCGTCTTCAGCACCACGTCTTTGAGTTTGGCCCACTTCAACAGGTCGCCGTAGTTCACCCACTGGGCGATGACACCGATCGATCCGACGATGCTGCCGTTGTTGGCATAAATCTTGTCGGATGCCGAAGCGACGTAGAATGCCCCGCTGGCGCCGACGGTTTCGATCGAAACCACGATCTTTTTCTTCTTTTCCGCGCGAATGCGCTTCACTTCGCGGTAAATCTCTTCGGAAGCAGCCACCCCGCCGCCGGGAGAATTCACGTGCAGAATGATGGCCTTGATGGACGAGTCATCGCCGAACTTCTTCAACTGGCCGACCACGGGCTGCGGCGAAAGAATCACGCCTTCAAGATCGACCACGCCGATGCGGTCGCCAAAGCTGCTAAGCCCGGCTTCACCGGTGCCCGCGTGCAGCGTGAGATAAACCAGCGTGAAGACGGCCAGTACGAAGAGGAAGAATGCTCCGCCGCCAATCAGAATCCAGAGCAGTGTGCGCGAACGTCCTTCTGACATGGGGAGAGTTTAGCACTTGGCCGCAGCCCATGTGGGGACAGCCGCCTTCGGCTACTCAAGATTGCAAAAGTAGAAACCATCATCGGATACCTTGTCATTGCGACGCGCGAGCGAAGCCAGACAGGAGGAATCTGCGCTGGGGGTAGCGGAACGTCAGGAACGGCCGGTGACAACTTTAAGAGCCGCATGTTCGACCGCAATCTCAACCGGAGTCTGACATACATATTCTCCGTCCGCATAAACATCAAGCGCATGCTCCGTTTCGACGCGCAATCGCGATTCCTGGAAATACTCCACCTTGTCGATCGTCAAGTGATGCCCACCGTAGACCGTCGGGAACAAGCAAAACAATTTGAACGGACCGAGCGCGCCAACCACGCACACATCGAGCAGTCCGTCGTCCATCCTTGCTCTGGGAGCGACCTTCATCCCCCCGCCGTAAACCGGAGTGTTCGCAAAGGCCGCCAGTAGAGCAGATTGTTGGAAGCGGATGGTCCAACCGTCGGACGTAATCGTCCCTAGTGTCGGCGCCAGAATTTTCATAGGGAAAGGCGCAAACGTGAAAATGGTCGCTGCCACGCTCAGCACGTACCCACCATGCCCGCGCAACCAGCGGGGAAGTCTGTTGGCTCGCCGCGCTACGTCGCCGTCAAGCCCAACTCCAGCCACACAACAGAAGTATTGCTTGAGTGAGAACTGCTCATGTGGAGCGGGCGCCTCGCCCGCTTCGCCGCCAGCGCTAATGACCCCGAGGTCGATCTCCCGAACATTAGAACCACCTCGGCAAAAGGCTTTCCACGCAGCTACTGAATCCCGCATCCCCCGCAACCCGAGCGCCCTGGCAAAGTCATTTCCGCTGCCAGCCGGCACAACCAGCACGGGCAATCCGAGCTTCACCAGTTGCCCAAGATGCCGATGAATCGTCCCGTCACCACCGAAAAGCAGAATGACATCAACCTCGTCTCGCTCCGCAGGCATGCCAACCTGCCATTGCCCAGAGTCGTCAGTCTGAAAGGGCCTGAGGTCTTTGGGAGAACACCCCAACCCGAGAATGGCTGCAGCGCGCATCTGCGCGGATGAGAGTAGCAGAAAGTATGTAAGCGGCAAGAACTATGCGGAGACAGCCGCCATCGCTGTCCCCACATGAACATCGGTTCGTTTACCAGTTGATCGCTACAATCCGCAGTTGCTTGCCGACTCGCAGTGTCAATTTTTCTAGCGAAGAGTGGCTAAGGACAATGCGCGGTTCCTTCTGAAACGTGTCATCGATTCTCACCGAGCCTTGCTTCAGTTTTCTGCCTGCATCAGTCGTGGAGTCCGCCAGGCCGCAGCGCACAAGCAGGCGATCAACCCTGATGGCGACTCCGCCATGCCCGTCGGGAGTTCCTCCAACCTCATTTGCATGTACGGTAATTTGTTGAGCATCCTCCGGTATCTCATCCTTCTGAAACTGTTTTGCCCAGTCCTCTCCCGCTTTCGTCCCAGCTTCGGCCGAATGAAAGTCCGCTACGATTCGCCGTGCTAGATCCTTCTTCGCCTGCATTGGATGCGCTTCGTGCTTCATCTTCTCGATCTCGGCGACCTGCACATCGGTCAGCAGTTCGTAGTACCGCCACATCATTTCGTCCGAGATGCTCATGATCTTGCCGTACATTTCGAGCGGCGGCTCGTGAATGCCGATCGCATTGCCCAGAGACTTCGACATCTTCTGCACGCCGTCGAGACCTTCGAGGATTGGAGTGGTCAGGACGGCCTGAGACACTTGCCCGTAGGAGCGTTGGAGTTCCCGCCCGACCAGCAGATTGAATCTCTGGTCTGTTCCTCCAAGTTCGACATCGGCTTCGAGTGCAACCGAGTCGTATCCCTGCACCAGCGGATAGAGCAGTTCGTGAAGGGAAATGGGCTTTTCTTCCTGAAAACGCTTATGAAAGTCCTCTCGCTCGAGGAGCTGTGAAACCGTGTACTTTGCCAGAAGCCGGACGAAGTCGTCGGGCGTGAACGCGCCCATCCAGCGCCGATTGAAATCCATGACTGTCTTTCTGGGGTCGAGGATTTTGAAAACCTGTGTTTTATAGGTCTCGGCGTTTTGCTCGACCTGCTCGCGGGTCAGCGGAGGCCTCGTTGCCGAGCGACCAGTAGGATCGCCGATCATTCCGGTGAAATCGCCGATCAAGAAGATCGCAATGTGGCCCAGATCCTGAAAGTGCTTCAGTTTCCGCAGCACGACCGTATGGCCAAGATGCAGATCCGGAGCGGTCGGGTCCATCCCCAGCTTCACGCGCAGCGGTTTGTCGGTGGCACGTGACTTTTCAAGCTTGGCGCGCAGATCGGCCTCGCGGATAATCTCCGCGGCGCCCTTTTTCAGATACGTAAGCTGTTCGTCGACTGGAAGAAAATTGGACATGGGAAACAGACATTATAAGGAACTCAGCGCGAAAGGGCCGAACCACAACGTAGAATTGCAGCGATGAACTTTCGTCTGAGAAAAGCGATCGCAGGTGATATCCCTCGCCTGCGGGAACTGATCGAAGCATCCGTACGAGGGCTGCAGGCCGAGGACTACACGCCGGCGCAGATTGAAGGAGGGCTGCAATCTGTCTATGGGGTGGATACCCAGCTCATTGCGGACGGCACATACTTCGCGATCGATTCGACCGACGATGGACAAATCATTGCTTGCGGCGGATGGAGTAAGCGCAAGACGCTCTACGGCGGAGATCAATATGCGGCTCGCGAAGATAAGTTGCTGGATCCCGCGCGCGACGCGGCCAAGATCAGAGCATTTTTTGTGCATCCCCTCTGGGCGCGACGTGGTCTTGGAAGCGTAGTACTTGAAGCTTGCGAGAGCGCCGCGCTCGCAGCGGGCTTCACACGGCTGGAAATGGGTGCAACCTTGAGCGGAGTCCCTTTTTACCGGGCCAAGGGATATGCGGAGATCGAGAAGCAGTCCATCCCGCTTGGCAACGGCGAAACGCTGGCTATTGTGAGAATGTCCAAGGAAGCACGAAGAGTATGAACTGCGGCCAGAAATCTATCTTCGTTTGAGCTTTCGTCCTAGGACCTCGAACTTACCTTCGAGCACGAGTTGAATCGCTTCACTGTAGGCAACGTGTTCTTGCTCGAGGATTCTTTTCGCCAATGTGGGCTCGTCGTCGGTATCCAGAACTTGAACGGCTTTTTGCACGATAATGGGACCATGATCGAGTTCTTCATCGACAAAGTGCACCGTGCACCCAGAAACCTTCACGCCATAGGCGAAAGCCTGTTCCTGCGCCTCAAGTCCAGGGAATGCAGGCAATAATGATGGATGAATATTGAGAATCTGGTGGGGGAACTGGCGCACGAACCATGGGGAAAGCAGTCGCATATATCCAGCCAGACAGACCAGTTCGACATTGTGTTGTCTTAGCGCAGCGACCAGTTCACGGTCGTGCTCCTCACGCGGCCGTCCTTTGGAAGGAATGACTAACGCTTCGAGTCTGCGCTGCCGCGCGGTTGCAATTCCCGCCGCGTCCGCCTTGTTCGAAATGACGACAGCAATCCGCGCCTCGGGAATGCGTCCTGCGTCAATGCTGTCGGCGATGGCGACGAAATTCGACCCGCGCCCGGAGAGAAGAATGCCTAGGGAATGCATTGTTGATTTTTGATTGTTGATTTCAAAACCGCTCGGCTAATCAGTAATCAACAGTCAAAAATCAGCAATTGAGTTAGCTGTAGGTGACTTTGCGTTCGCCTTTGATGATTCGACCGATGGTGTAGGCCTTCTCGCCCACACGTTCCAGCACCGATTGCGCCTTCTTGAACTTCGCCGACGGAATCACCATCAGCATTCCCATGCCCATGTTGAAGGTGCGGAGCATCTCTTCCGGGGGAACGTTTCCGAGTTGCTGCAGGTGTTCAAAGATCGGGAGAACGGGCCACGAGCCCAGTTCGATAGCGGCAGCAGTTCCCCGCGGCAGCACACGCGGCAAGTTCTCGGTAATGCCTCCACCCGTGATGTGCGCCAATGCCGCCACGCATTGTGCATCAATCAACTTGCGCAATACCGGCCAGTAACTGCGGTGAGTCCGCATCAATTCGTTGCCGACCTTGTTCTTGATTTCGTTGACGTACGTTTCCGGAGAGTAGTGTGCAACTCCGAATAGCAGTTTGCGGGCGAGCGAATATCCATTCGTGTGCAGCCCGTTTGAGGAAAGCCCGAGAATGATATCGCCGATCTGGACGTCCTTGCCGGTGATGATCTTTTCCCGATCGACCACTCCCACGATGAATCCCGCCAAGTCGTACTCGCCGTCGGGGTAAAAACCGGGCATCTCGGCCGTTTCACCGCCAATCAGAGCGCAGCTATTGTGTTTGCACGCGTCGGCGATACCTTCAACTACTTTTTCGGCAACGGCGGGATCCAGCACGCCTGTCGCCAGATAATCCATAAAGAACAGCGGGGCGGCTCCTTGGACAGCAATGTCGTTCACGCAGTGATTTACGAGGTCGGCGCCTACGGTGGAATGCAGGTCCATCTCGAAGGCGATCTTCAGCTTGGTGCCCACGCCGTCGACGCTCGAGACAAGCACCGGATCCGCATACTTCGTCTTATCTACGGAAAACAGTCCGCCAAAACCGCCGATCTCGCTCAGTACGCCCTTGGTAAAGGTTTTGTGCGCCAAGTACTTGATACGCTGTTTGGTGCGGTTGGCACGGCTGATATCCACGCCCGCGTCTGCGTAGGTGATCGGCGTCGGACTGGGAGTGGGGTTTTTGGACACAGCTTCTTTCCGTGTATTCCGCAATTGGCGGTGGGAGTAACGATTGAGCGCCGAAGGCAACTACCTAAGGCCGCTCATTGTAGCACGTTCAGCGGATGGCTCTGCTGCGACAGGATCAATCGGGCGGACAGTGGAGATGGCAGGGTGAAGATTGTGGACTTTCCAGATCACCTGTTACGGATTCAATCGGAAGGCAACAATCCGCGGTTTGAAATCCTAGACGAACCTGCGCACACCCACCCTCTTTCCGCGGACGCGCACGCCCGTTCACCAACGATCTCTGGGACTAGTGAGCGATGAAGTCCGAGAAGAAGTAGGCAAGAACTCCGAACAAGGCCAGGCCGGAGATGCCATACGCGGTCAGAACCCACGCTCCGCGACCTTCATGTTTCTTCACCGTAGTTGTTGGGGTAGACGACTGCTCGGTAGGAGAGACGACAGGGGCCCGATCTTCCATGCAAAAAACCTCCAGACGGAAAGATCGTGGCGCAATGTACGTTATGCGTCACGCCTGTCCGCGTCGGAGCGGACGGGACTATCTGGCGCCGATTCTACTCCCGATTTTCCCTGTGTCCAACAGGAAAATGTGATTGGAAGCACAGCATCAACAAGAAAATAAATTTGCATAATAAGAAAATCAATCCCTTCCCCACCAAGCCCGAATTCACCCGCTGGAGGGGTGCGTCTCTGAACCTTTCGCGGCGATTATTTGCCGAGCCGCAACTCCTGTATCCCAGCCGCATGGGATAATAAGAATTTGCGACTTCTGCCTATGTATCGTTGCTTTCGAGTTCTTCTGGTTGGCAGCTTTTTGGCTGCATTCGCCGTCTCACAACAATCCACTCCATCACCCAGCCAGTCCGGCGTGGTGCCCCAATCCACCAAGAGCGGAGACAAGTCCGCCGGTGTTCCTGCCGACAAAGCGATTGACACCTCGAAGGCGACCAAGAAGGATTATTCCAAGGAATCTTTCGTCATCGAGCAGATGCATTCTCACTACCGCTTTGAGGCCGATGGCACGGGCCGCAAAGAGACGATCGCTCGAATTCGGGTGCAAAGCGAAGCCGGCGTCCAGCAGTGGGGACAACTGCAGGAAGGCTACAACTCCGCCAACGAGCGGGTAGAGATTCCCTACGTGCGCGTTCTCAAGGAAGACGGCACTGTGGTGAAGGCCGGCGACGACGCCGTTCAAGATCTCAGCGCACCGATCGAGCACGAAGCTCCTGTCTATACGGACTATCGGCAGAAACATATTACAGTTCCAGGATTGCGCCCCGGTGAGGTTCTCGAATACGACATGGTCACGGTGATCCACACGCCGCTGGCCGCCGGACAATTCTGGGCCGAGTACGATTTTGACAAGAGCAACATCGATCTCGACGAGACTTTGGACGTGGATGTCCCCGCTGGCCGCTCGCTCAAGCTGAAATGCAAGCCCGGCATGGATCCCAAGATCAGCGAGGCGGATGGACGCCGCACCTATCACTGGACGAACGCCCACCTGGAACGCGAAGACGACGACAAGGACAAGGACAAAAAGAAGAAAAAGCATCACGCCGATGACGATCGCCCCGATGTGCAACTGACCACGTTCGAGACCTGGGAGCAGATCGGCCGCTGGTACGCCAGTCTTGAAAAAGACCGGCGCGCGCCATCACCTGAAGTTCGCGCCAAGGCGCAAGACCTCACTCACGGTCTGAATACGGACATTGCAAAGACTGAAGTGCTCTACGATTTCGTCGCGAAGAATTTCCGCTACGTCAGTCTTTCTCTCGGAGTAGGGCGTTATCAGCCGCACGCGGCCGGCGACGTTCTCCACGATCAGTACGGCGATTGTAAAGACAAGCACACCTTGCTCGCGTCTCTGCTTGAAGCAGAAGGGCTGCATGCCAATTCCGTTCTGATCAACTCCAGCCGCAAGCTCGATCCAGATGTCCCATCACCCTCGCAGTTTGATCACGTCATCACCATGCTTCCGATGGGTAAGCAGGAAGTCTGGATGGATACGACGGCCGAGGTTGCGCCTTTCCAGCTCCTGGCTTACACATTGCGCAACAAGCAGGCCCTCGTGATTCCTCCGGCGAATCTCGCAAATGCTCCTGCTCCGCACCTGGAAAACACTCCAGCCGACACGCCGACGCCCGACTCCGAGCGTTCCGAGATCACGGGAAAGATCAATGAGATCGGCAAACTCGAAGCGCACGTGAGCTACGAGTTCCGCGGAGACGAAGAACTCCTGTTGCGCTCCGTATTCCGGCGCGTGCCGCAGTCGAACTGGCAGAGGGTGGCGGAGAACATCAACGTCGGATTGGGTGGCGATGTCTCTCATTTGATGGTCAGCGATCCCGCCGCGACCACGGAGCCTTTCACGCTCTCGTATGACGTAGCGAAGGCGAACTTCCTAGACTGGTCGAAGAAGAAGACCCAGATCGTTTTGCCACTGGTCCAGTTCAGCCTTCCCGAAGTCGATCCCGACGACACTGATTCCGACAGCGAACCCTTGAAGCTCGGACCAAAAGGCGAATACTCCTACAAAATCAAGCTCGAGCTTCCGGCCAAGTACGCCGCCAAAGCCCCGATCGCTTTTTCCATGAAGCGTGACTATGCCGAATATGAAGCGACATATAACGTGGACAAAGGGTTGTTCACTGCCGGTCGCAAGCTGACGCTGCGCCAAGACGAGCTCCCGGTCGCCCGCGCTTCCGATTATGAATCGTTCCGTCGCGCCGTCGGCGCGGATCTTGGGCAGCAGTTGGCCGTGGAAAATGCGTCTGCCGGAGGAATCGTTCCTCCAGCGGACATGAAGGCCGACGATCTGATCGAGAGCGCTCGTGCGGCCGCTGATTCCGGCAATCTGCAAGTCGCCGAAGCGCTGCTGAAGCGCGCGACCGAGATCGATCCCAAAAACAAATTTGCCTGGAATAACCTGGGCCTGATCTACCTTGGCACCCGGCAAGACGACCAGGCGATCACCTGTTTCAAGAAGCAGATTGAAGTCAATCCCTACGACGAATTCGCCTATAACAATCTAGGCCGGGTCTATTGGCAGGAACGCAAGTACGACGACGCGGTCACGGCATTCAACAAGCAGTTGGAAAACAATCCGCTCGACAAGTTCGCGCACTCCAATCTGGGCGCCATGTATGCGGAATGGCATAAGTACAACCTCGCCGTGCCTGAACTGGAAAAAGCCGCGTCCCTTACGCCTGAAAGTGCCGAGTTGCAGGTTACACTCGGCGATGCCTACCTTAATCTCGGGCAGGACGACAAGGCGCTTGCCACGTTCGACCATGCCGTGGAACTCAGCGCCACGCCGCTTGTGTGGAACAATATCGCCTATCAATTGTCGTTACGAAAGACGCACCTCGATCGCGCCCAGCAATACGCCGAATCGGCCGTCTCCGCCACGGCAGCTGCACTGCGCAACGTCTCCCTTGACAGCCTGACCAGAAACGATCCGCCGCTGGTTCAATCACTCATCGCCTACTGGGACACCCTTGGCTGGGTCCAATTTGGCGAGGGCAATTTCAAAAAGGCCGAAAAATATGTTGCCGCTGCGTGGACGCTCGGTCATCACGGCGAGGTCGGCGATCATCTCGGGCAGATTTATGAGAAGCTCGGAGACAAAGACCGTGCTATGCGCACTTACGCGCTATCGCTGAATGGCCTTCGCCCGACTCCTGAAACACGCGACCGGCTTGCATCTTTGGCCGGGGGAAATTCCAAGGTCGATGGTGCCATTGCGCGCTACAAAGAGGATCTGGATCATCTCAGCATTATCGATCTCGGAAAAGCTGCGCAGAATGGCAACGCCGATTTCTTTATCTTGCTGAGCGGTGGTGCCGGAGAAGTGGCAAAAGTCGAGGCAGTCAAATTCGTCAGCGGCGACGCGAAGCTGAAGTCCTACACCGATGCGCTTCGCACCGCGGACTACCACCTGACCTTCCCTGACGATACACCCGTGAAGATCCTCCGTCGAGGCACGCTGTCATGCTTGATGACAACCGGCAGTTGCAAGTTTATCCTGACCCTGCCAGACGATGTGCGGTCGGTCGACTAACGATCCAGTTCGGTGAGGGCACATGAAGGCGAGAGGAATCCCCACAAATGCCTCTCGTTTCAGTCTTCACGAGCCGCCGCAATTGGCCGTATAGCTCACCGGGCATACGGTTTGCCATCGAGGGCTTGCCCACAGCTTGCACCAACAGTTGATAGTTTCAAGGCGGCAGCGCAAGACTGCACAAATCCACCGAATGGGTCCCCGCAGGCAAATCCTTGACGTCGGCTAGATTCTGGCCATCGGTGCTGGCGTATACGGTGTAGTGATCGACGGTGCTTTCGTCGCCCGCGATGCTCCAGGCAAATGAATTCCGCGTCACCGAAGGTTGTAGCGAGAAGCAGTTGTCGATCCCACTCTCAATTTCAGTTCCTTCTTCGTAGTCGTTCCATGTCACCAGTTATGAGGCGTGCTCGGCTGTGGACGATAGCTTCGCGGGAGGTAATCAGGCGACTGAGAAAGAGTTCCCGAAGGGAGGAGTTTCAGAGTGCTGCGGGTCGCAGTTTCGGGAAGGAGGCGGTTCAAGGTTCCAAGGTTTAGGCGGATACGGGTTCGTCTTCAATCTTTAAAACCTTGAAACTTTGAAAACCTGCTCTTTACCAGATTCTCACCCGA
>Ga0126371_10000420_pt1 | contig 34483 bp, 27 predicted proteins | sample PanSoiMetaPlot_4_FD_110145 | JGI IMG/M metagenome (GOLD analysis project Ga0126371, IMG submission 110145) | Tropical forest soil microbial communities from Panama - MetaG Plot_4 | ecosystem: Environmental > Terrestrial > Soil > Tropical forest > Bulk soil | place: Panama | collected 2016-02-17 | reverse complement strand
CCGAAAATGCGGAGCGACCCGCCGTGGGTCGGCAACTCCTCGACGTCAAAAAGTGTGAGCCCATAAGCGGCAAAAATCCTTTCCGCAGCGAGGAACGAGAAGTAAGAAAAATGCTCGTGGTAGATGGTGTCGAATTGGTTGCCCTCCATCAACTGCAAAAGATGGGGAAACTCCAGGGTGAAGACGCCCTGTGGCTTCAATGCAATTTTCATTCCGGCAACGAAGTCGCGTAGATCCGGCACTTGGGCGAGTACATTGTTGCCAATCAACAGATCCGCGCGTCGTTCTTCCCGAGCCAGATCGGACGCCACCTGTTTTCCGAAGAACCGAACAAGCGTCGCTACCCCCTTCTCCACAGCGACTTTGGCGACATTTGCGGCCGGTTCGATGCCCAGAACGGGAATGTTCTTCTTCACGAAATATTGAAGAAGGTAACCGTCATTGCTGGCGATTTCCGTGACCAGGCTTTGTTTGCCGATGGCGAATCGCTCAACCATCTGGTCTGCATACTTGCGGCAGTGCTCCAGCCAGCTTTCGGCGTACGAGGAAAAATAAGCGTACTCGGTGAAAATGTGATCTGGGGTTACGTATTCCTCCAGTTGCACCAGGAAACATTTGTCGCAGACGAATACATGGAGCGGATAAAACGGCTCCATTTCGTTGAGTTGATCCAATCGGAGATAACTCTCGCAGAGAGGCGACATTCCGAGATCGACGAAGGTCTGGTGCAAAGGGTTGCCGCAGAATCGGCAATTGCCCGAACCATTTGCGGTCTTGTTCATAAGCGTCGACGAATTATTCGTCTTTACCTTGCCTTGCGCGCGCTCATGTGCTCGAGCACCTTTTGTGCCGCGTTTTCTCCACTGATGAAAGCCTCGTCTGTCCAGATGTAGAGCCATTCACCGTACCGACCACAGTATCGGACACCGATATCGTTCAAGTATCCGTGCACGGTGGCTAGTGCGTCTGCGCGATCAAGGTCGAAGATGACCTGTGCATAGCGACTGACGTGCACACTCGTGTGCAAGATTTTGTCGTGTTCACGAAGAACGCCAACACGCTTGAGGTCTGCAAGCACCGGAGCGACGTAGTCTTCTGGCGAACCCTTGAGCGGCCGGTATTTGTCCGAGAAATAGAGCTCCGCTTGGATGCTGCCGCAGCCAGGCGGCGCGGTGTGAGGCGAGAACATATGCGGGAAGCTCAGGCGGGCAAAACAAATTTCGCGATCGTAGTAGTAGGTCCACTGACCCTCGGACAGATCGCTGCGATTCACGCCTAGATTAATGATCACACAGCTTGTGCAGGCGAGCTTCTTCGCGGCCGCGACTACGTCCTCGGGAACTCCAACAATCAACGGAACGAGCTCGGTGAGGGGTACAGAAGAAATCAACCCGTCGTACCCGGAAACGACTCCGTTTTTGAAATGGAGCTCTCGTTTCACGGGATCCAAGCGAACCAGTTTATGATCGAGATTGATTTGAGTCTGCTGTGGTAGACGGTTCAGATAGGAAACAAATCCACCGAAAGAGGGATAGCGCACGCGGTCGACGTAGTGAACGTGAGAAGTCTCTCGGGAAACCGCCCCAACGAGCACCTCTTCCAACTTCGCACGATACAAACGAGGACCAAGCCATGCGGTGCTCATGTTGTCGGCAGTTGTGGTGTGATACTTAAGCCCATATTCCATCGGAAAGGTTTCAGCAAAGGTTTTTCCGTAGCTGGCGACGAGCCAATCGGCATAGTTCTCGATCGGCTTGCGCTCAATATTATTTTCTTGGTCGTTGTGAGCCGCGACGAAATCACGCAGACAGTTCACAACCAGATTCGTCGGCAAGCCGTGAAGATTACAGATTGCCGGGTGCTTGATCCAATAACCTTTCCAGTAGTTGTTGGGGCGAGCAGGAATGACCTCATATTTCTGGTCCACACTGTCGGCATAGAGCTTTTGCAGGCGCTCATGCTTAGTGAAGGAAACGTGTGGTCCCTCGTCAAAGATGAAGCCCTCCGGGTGTTTGAAGGAGGCCGTATGACCTCCGTAGTACGCATTCTTGTCGTACATGACCGACGGTACGCCTTCCTCGTTCAGGCGATGAGCCGCTCCCCATCCCGCCATACCTGAACCGAGGATCACAACTCTTTCCATGTTCTTAGCTCCTGTGATTTCTGACGACTTGTCGGGTTCGACACCTTCATGCTCAAGCCTCGAAATCTTTATAGGTCTCTGGGGATTGCTCCAGCTGCGTGCGATACCATTCCACCGTACGACGCAATCCTTCTTGTACGGAGATCTTGGGCTTCCACCCGATTTTCGAAAGTGATTCGCTGACATTGGCGATTCTTGTCGGCTCCAAAGGCCTGTCGGCCAGTGCTCCGAATTCGGCGTTGACACCGTCGCCTATAATGCCGGCCAATTCCTTCAACAGATCGCGGATGGAAAGCAACGAGCCCGATCCTAGGTCAACTGTTGAACCATCAATCCCGGGTGTTTCCGCGAGAGCCAAAAAGCCTTCGACCACGTCGGACACGTAGATCCAATCGACTAACCGACCGCCGCTGCTAATTTTGGGACGCTTTCCCTGAAGCATGGAAAGTGTGGCGTACGGAATCAGCTTCGTAAGATCAACTTGCGCCGGACCATACACCATGAAAACCCTGGCGATCACGACAGGTGTCCGATAGAGGGCATGAAACATACGGGCGTAACCGCTGCTCGCCCACTTCGCGGCAGCGTACGGCGCAACCGGGAATTTTTCTCCATTCTCATAGTCCGGCTCCGCGAGAGAGCCTGTGAGGATCATGCGCCGGCACCTCGATTGAGTAGCAACGGTAAGAATATTCACCGTGCTCTCCAGATTGCTGTGGAATGTCGGCAGGACATACTGCAAATCAGGTGCACCTTTCACATGACTAGCGAGATGAAAAATGACATCCGGATCGGCCTCCTCGATAATCTGGTTGACTTGGCCGAGATCGCAAAGATCGGCCTGCCACCAGCGATGAACGACAAGGTTCGAAGGAGGATGCGTCCGGAATACCGCATGGACTTCAGCACCTTGTCCCGATAAGCGACGGCACAAATGACCGCCAATGAACCCATTTGCGCCCGTGACCACGACTCTTTGACCTTTGAGCCCTATCGGCATTCCTAAAAGTTGACTCTCTTTTTAGATTATCTGCAAGTTTGGGTGCGCTTTTAATTAGGTGTACCTAGCGAGGGCACTGGTAGCGATTTAAGAGGGGCTTCCTTCTGCGGCCAACGTGCTTCCTGCTCCCGCCACAGATCGATCGCGAGACGGCGACTAGGGAGCTTTACGTCGTCGAAGGAAATGACAACGTCCTTGTGGACATCTCGCAGCAGAATGCAATCTTCCGAAAGACCCATGGGCAAGGCATTCGATCGGCGGGCGGACGTAGCATTGTCGATAAGGCCAAAGGTGCAAAACCCACCAACTCCGTCAAGGGGTTCGCCCGCTTTCAGGTCTCGCTTGGCAACGGCGACGACCTCACAGACTGGGCCTGCCGCCGGTTGAACGGTTGGGTCGCGGTGGAGCGCTGCGCGCCCAATGCTTGAGGCGATCTGGACGTGAGGCAAGTGAAACGGAGTGTAAAAAACGTAGAACGGGCCGTCGCCAAGTTTGTAATACGCAAGCAGAGTCTTCTTGAGTGGCGAGCCTTCGTGAACAATGACGAACGCACCTGTATGTGGTGCCGCACCGAGTGCATAGTCGACTAAACCGGTATCGAGCATCTGGTTCGCAGGCAGGAGATTGGCCATTTCCCGGACATCCGAGCATTGTGGTCCATACATGCCGCGGCGACCGACCATAAAGCCGGTGGCGTTAGCCAGGACTGCGGCCTCCATAGAGAGTTTGGTGGAATCGGCAAACGAAGTCACTTTTTTGACGTTTAGTCCATGCTTTTCGGCAAAGTTCCGCTGCGTCGCCGGCGTGCGATAATAATCTACAATTCCCTTGAGGTTTCCGGCTGCGACCGGGCGAAGTCCCGTTAAGCGAAGATAACGAATGAGAGTGAAGGCTACGCCAGGTTCATCTCCATCCGTGTGGGTGAACACAAGGCCAGCACCGTCTGCTTTTGCTTTCAGTATCGGACCAAGTGTGGAGTCAAGCTCGGCGTTTACGAGAACCACGTGCTTCCCATGGTCAAAAGCATCAAGGACCACTTGAGCCGCTAGGTCAACGGTTCCTGTAACTTCAACGATTACATCTATAGAATCACAGCGGGTAAGAACTGATGGATCTTCCGCCAGCACGGGCAAGCCATTCGACATAACGGCTTCTGCTTCGCGGGAAGAATCTGCATAACCCCACTCGGAAAAGCCAGCTTCTCGGAATGCACGTTCAGCATGCTGACGAGTGCGGTTTGCAATCGCGACAAGGCGGATTCCTCGTACTGGCGTCCCCAACTGGAGAGCAATCGCTCGCCCGGACGCACCAGCACCGACCATTCCAATTCGGATCGGACGACCGTACGACTCCAACTCCTGAAGCATCGTGTCAACAGTCATGCTTACGTCCCGCAGCGAGCCAAATCATTGATGTTTTTGAGCCCACCAGCCCGGGAATTAACTCAGCATCCATCTCTCTTTTTTTGGCGGCCCAAACTCGAACTGCCGAGTCCTGAACTCAAGCGACTTCAGGAAGACTTCCGAAGGTCAGCCTTACAGCACAAGCTTACGACAGAAAAAGCCTTCGGCGAAGCCACTCGGAGCATTACATTCCATGCCTCGCAAGCGCATGAGCGAGAAAAATGTTTCGGGCTGAAACCACCGCTTGGAACGCTGGGATTCGAATGTATCAACGATGATTTGCACTTTCTTTTGGCACAACTCTACTGGAAGGGGTACAAAAACGGTCGGTTGCCCCAAATCACCATCATATTTCGGAATCTCATATTCCAGAATTAGATGATTCCGAAACGTGTTCCGAGTTAGTTCTGCCAAGAGGCGGTGGTCCTGGTGAGCATCGGAGTGATTGTGGGTGAAGATTACGTCGGGCGAGACCGTCTCTTTCAGCTCTTCGAACACAGCCTTCACGTCTGCTCCGAAATAAGGCATAAAACCGTCTTGAAAGGTCTTGAGAAGTGGGCCTCGGGCCGCTTTGGCTCCGGCAAATAGCATTGCGCCCCGCTTGGCTTCCTCTGCGCGAACTCCTTGCGCACTGAAAACAACCCAGTGAAACTTGCAAAAGGGATATTGTTCTGCCAGCCGAAGAATTGTCCCACCACACCCGATCTCGATATCGTCTGAGTGGGCGCCCAAGCACAAAACTTGCAGGGGAGAAGAGGAATCGCATGGCCAATTAAGCATTGAAGCTCACCCGGCAACGGTAGGTCTGTGATTGGGTGCTGTCTGAGTTTTCCGGATCTCCCAAGGAGTGTTCCCTTCCATTACAGGCTTTGCAGTCGTTACCGGTCTTTGAGCGTGTCCATGCTCGCCCAAAACCCATCATACTGATAACCGATTATTGGAGATTAGGAATGAATGCGGTTGTTTAATCTCACAAAGGTGGTTGGGCAGGCTACCGCCGTTGGCTTCCTGGGGTGTACCGCAAACACGAGCAATTTGGCTGCCAGATTGCCCAACCAAGGCGCAAATGGGATCTAGCTGAACTCTTTCTTACCAATTCAAAACAAAAAACTTATTCCAGACCGAGCTGGGGCCGCCATTCGCATTCGTTATCGCCGTCCGAAGACCAGGGGTTCAAGGGAAAAGTATTGCCCAGATCTATGAAGAGGCTTTCAGCTCCGAAAAACTTCTGTTTTGAGAGCGGCTCGTTTGGCGGGTGCAGCGAGACGGGATGCGCACGAGTTGCCTGGGACCCAAGGCGCGATGCGGACCGCGTGGCCGTGATGAAGGGGGCGCGTACCGGACGTGATACCGGTGCGTTGACGGATGATTGCTAGTGGCCTATCATCCAACCACGCTTCGCGTGGGATTCGGCATGTTAGGTTACGCGAAACAAATCATCCACCGGGGTCTCCGAAGTCGAGGTTTCGATCTCGTCAAACGAGGGCCGGCTCCAAACCTGAAGAAACTGAAAGCAGAGAGCTTGACGGGCTGGTTTTTGCCGGGTGAGTGCCATCGACTTTACATTCTCACTGTTATGACCAGCGGGCCGATCTTGGAGATTGGTCATTTCCTCGGTAGGAGCACGGCCTGCATCTGCGAGGCCATTCACGACGTAGGGAAATCAAGAGAATTTGTGTCCTACGATCTCGGATTCCGATCAGTCGAAGAGTTCAAGGAACACTACGACAGGATTCACAAGGCGGACATCCCCGTGCCAGGTCTTTACAACGATATTGTGTTTTCTCAGAACACGACAACTACTGAGATTGCGCTGCGAAACCTCAAAGCACTGCAACTCGACAGCTACGTGAGACTCACCTCAGGCAACTTTATTGAGCTGGACCACGACAAATACGACATGATCTTCTGCGACGCAGCGCACGATAGACACGAGCTCGAACACAACCTGCCGCACGTCATCGCTCACAGCAATCATGGCTGCGTTTGGGCATTCCACGATATGGATCAAAGGCAAATCGACGTGGTGCTGGGCCTGGCGGAGGCCGAGTTCGGCGAGCTCACGGAAACCCTCGGCGTATTCGTATACATGGGGAATTAAAGCAGAGTCCGGACAAAACGGCAAAACAAGCTCTTGTTCCGTTGTTCCACAATATCTCTCTGTGGTTTGTGGCACAGACAAAGGTATCCACAAAGGCCAACACCCACTACGAGAGCTGCAGCACACGATTCACTTTTTCGGAGTGCGTAGGAGATTCAGTTTCCCCGATTGAACAATTCCGGTCACGATTTGATTGGGGATACGATTAGACCGTGCTGGTCGAGCTTCCACACGCGAGTCGCCTGCGGTGTGCGGCCGCGGCTCCGCCACCTGTACTTCCAGGAATCGCGCCGTCGCGCTTTCGCGTAGCCGTTTTCTCCACGCAAAAAATAGGAGGCGTGCAACTCGCGTTCGTGGCGAAACTCCGCCACACTCTGCCCGCTACGCTCTCGCTCCCGGACCAGCCTTCGCCACTTCGTCCATGTCCGCCTTGCAGGTTGCGTCATGCCGCAACATTGCCACGTCACTCAATCGTTCGCAAGATGCGGTTCGTTTTTAGCGCTCACTCTGTTTTCTCTGGTCGCTCGCGAAATGCGTTGCGATTTTCGGGTATGGTTAACTGCAGGGAATTCTGCGAAGCAGGCAGGCAGAGTCATCAATCGCCAGGAAGCCCGCCGGATGCCGAAGATGAAGTTGCGTGAACCCGGGTTTTCTGACTGTTTCCGTTTCGATTCGAACGCCAATTCCAATTTCTGAGGGCAGACATCAGCAATTTGCGCCGATCTTCTCGACCGGATTGCCCGCACATTCGTAGAAGAATTGGTCACCGTCAATGACGGCGTAGGCCACACGAGCCCTTTCCCTCTCCGGGCCCTCGATCTCCCAGTCCTCACCCCTGCGAACCAGCCTCATCTGGCTCCTAACTCTCCACCATCGGTCCACCTCTCCTGGAAGGGTGGCCCAGATTTGCTGCTCCATTATCATCGCTCTGAGATAGTCCAGCAGCGATTCGTACACTTTCTGTGCGCGGCACTCAATTAGATAGTCTGGGTGAGTTAAAAAGCTCATCAATCCGCTTCGATCACGGATGAGAGCGCACTGTTGCTTCCAAAGTTCGATCGAATAATCGTTTAAGATGTGAAAAAGCGTGTAATCCTCGGCTGTGGTGAGCGGAATCTCGAGGATCCTTCCAATGAAGTATGGCATGACGGTGCAACATCCTCCACGAAAGGGTTCCAAATGTGCGACGTTTGGAACGGACATGTCATAGGAAAAATCAAAAGCGTCGTACCACTCCTGTCTTCTATACATCGCACCGGCACGGAACCCCTGCGACTTATAGTGCCGCACGTAGTCGTTAATTCTCGTTGCACGCCGTGCAAATTCCCCGCGCTCTGAATAGAGGCGTCCGTCATGATTCAAGTCATGGATATTGAATTCACATCCTCGGGTGCGAATTGTGGCGACATATTCGTCAGAGACCTCGTACCGTCGCTCAGGAATAACCTGGTAGGCGGCCTTGAATCCATAGGAATCATCCAGGTCCATCAATTTGAACGTAAAATCCCGGCCGGCGGAGGTTTCTACGTCGTGCGTGATTACTAGACAACTCGGTGCAGCATTCGGCCAGAACCAGATAAAAGGAATTTTCTTTATACCAGCGACTTCCATGGTTAGCCGCAATATTCTCCTGTGCAGCCTGTCCACCGTAGTGTCAACGGGCCAGTGTGGAAACGGCAGTCGCTGCCAGTCTTGAAAATAGATTCTTTGCAGCTGACGGCGAATCTGAACAGGCAAGAAATTCCTGATGAGGTAATACAATTCACGAACTGGTTTACTGGACGCGAACCCTTGGAGTCGGTTCGGATTTTCTACTCGATATCGTTCCAATCTGAGATTCTCGACTACCTCGATAAAGTCAAAAGGGAGTTGTATTGCACCGCCATCGACGTGAGTGTACTTTAAAGAGTCAAACTCCGGAGGAACCGGGACCCCAGCCGCAACCGCAGACTGACAGCCGCCGAAACAGGTAATCCCTTCGCCAAATTGAAAAAAGCCGCTTTTGCCGCCCGTGCGATCGCCCGCCAAGGTAACACCCTTGAGCGACTCCACAGGAATCCGATAGTAGTCCAACAGAGCGTGGTTCATGAGGTGTTGAGTGGAAACTCGACCCCGGCATCCTCCCTATGCAACTCTAACATCCCAGGACGTTTCATACGTTGAAAAGCTCAAAAAGGAAAGAACGTTTTGGGCACACGAGACCCTCTAGCTCCTGTCGCCGACTTCGTCCGATTTTAACATTTGCGGCAGGCTTCCATTGGTTGTACCAGAACATCAATCCACAACGTCTGGCCGTTTCATCGGTGTAAGACGAAACGGCTTTCCGGAACGATCGCAATGCGGCTAGAACTTTCTTGAATGATTCGAATTCCTCTCGCACCGAGGCGTCTCTCGAATCGCATCGCAATTGGGTTTAACGGCTCTCATTGCGTGTTTCGAATTCAAACATTGCTTTGTCCCATCTCCTTAACGCTGAACTCTTCGCTTCCGAAACAGATCTCCGTATCCCTTGTGCCGCTTTCCACCCAAAGATGGATTTTATCCAGGCCCATCTCCACGGCATGCTGGGGGGGGCCAAATGTCCTCCCAGTTCTCCCGCAAGGCTCTGTAGCTCCTCCACGACATCGAGTCTGTCGGGATAAAAATACGAATACCAAGTCTGCATGTATTTAATGCAAGCTTTGCGAACACGATCGCTTTCTTCCAGGGAGCGCAGATACTGCATATGCAATTTCATGGAGCGAAGCAGCGAGTTTTTCTTCTCATCGGAGTTGCCGATGAAGCTGACCCGGTTCGTACCGGAAACCCGATAGAAGATCTTAGCAGCCGACACGAATTGGGTACGTTCAGATGCTAAAAGCACGCGGCAATAATATTCGCCGTCTTGATCATATTGAAGCAGTGTGTCCCACGGCCCCGCAGCTTCGGCCAGTTCCCGGCTAACAAGCCACGTTGCGTTTTGCATGTGGCAGTTCTCGCTCATTTTTCTCAGCAGCCATTCTACTGGGGAGAGATCCTGCCATAAGGGGTTTGGGATGAATCGGGCACGGTTGGTTCGGTAGTAAAAATACGCCCACGACCCCGAAATCAAAGTCCGCTTGCTGTCGCTTTCCCGCAACGCCGTTATCTGCTTCTCGATCTTGTCTGGTGCCAGGATATCGTCCGCGTCCAGCTCTTGAATGTAATCTCCTTGGCAAAGACGGTAAGCATAGTTCACGGCCGCTGAAAGGCCCCGGTTTTCGGTTGAAACGACTTTGACATTCTTCGCCGCAAAGCGTCGCGCTATGTCCGCGGTCCCATCCTTGGATCCGTCGTCAATCACGATGATTTCCTTGTGGGACCACGTTTGCCCTAGAGCAGATTGGAGTGTATAGGGGAGCGAGTTTTCAGCGTTGTAGGCAGGGATTAGAATTGAAACAAGCGGGTTCATATCGAGAACCTTCGATGGAGAAGATTTGTTCCGAACATACGGAATTTGACTTTCCTTAAAGTATTGCGCAAATCACCAGTCGTTGAAAGCCAACTATTGTCGTCCTGGCGCCTAAGAAATGGATTCCGCACGTTCGGATGCGAGGGCGGGACTACCTCCGCCATAACAGACATTTTCGAGGCCAACCGGAAGCAAGCCGACATCTCCAGATATCGGATCGGAAGTAATAGATATAGTCTGCTGCAACCGCAACTCTTGGAGAATTCGATAGTCGTCCAGCAGAGGTTGAATCATAAGTTGACCTGGGCGAGGCTTTCCAAGCTTCTGTACCAATTTTCAGTGTAACACTCAAGATCTCTCCTCGAGGCTTGCTTCCCGAGTTGTTTTCGTTTATCCAACATGGCGGTACAGCAGTTTCCCAATGCTGGTCTGGATGATTTGAGGCATTAGAGAAAAACAATGTGTCGCGAGCTTCGTTCGCCACTGGCTCCCAGCCTCCCGATTAGTGGCGTAAGGATATTGCCAGTACACAAGCCGCGCCGGTTGTGGAACCCATCGGTTTTTGAACGCAAGAAGTCCCGCGTTTTCTTGTTGCGTGCGTCCGAAGTCGAACTCAGTGGCTCCCTGCGACTTGGCCGATACGATGGCCTGCCATAAAAGCAATGGTGTTGCCCCATATCTATTGAAACGCTCGTCGGAACAGCCGTATTTGTAAGTGACGACGTCTCCGAATCGCAGTGTGATTATGGCGACGACGGGAGTTTTCTCCTTGTATGCCATGCGGATTTCCAGCGCTTCACCCAGTTCGTCCACAAGGTTGCGGAACCAGCCATAGGGGGTCGGAGGTACTCGCTGACGGCGCCGCGTCATTAAAAACAGTGCGTAGAAGTCTCGAAGTAAATCCTTGGATCTGCCACATTTTTCGACGAGCCCAGCACGTTTAGCCCGCTGGATTCGCCGTTGAACGGAATCCTTGTCAAAGCCACGAAACAACTCATCTAAATCGGGACGAAGGTCAAGCTTGTGAAGAAAGTATTCCTCGGCGGGAAGACAAGGAATCCCGTCTATTTTAGACAAATCTCTATGGATGGGTCGGACCTGAAAATACTTCCAACCCTCATGTTCGAAGGTGCTTTGCAAGTAGCGGATCAGGAATTCAATATCTTCGGTCGAGTCACAAAGTGGCTCGCAATGATCAGAGAATGGCAGCGATACGAGGCGGCGCCCTGTGAGCCAGCTATCGACGTGACAAAATACCATGCCATTCTTTAGTTCGCTCGAGGGCGGTGAGGTAGTGAACGCCTCCGCCTTATACCCGTAGGTACGTTGCAGCGCCCTCAGCCACGGTACGCTGTGAAACACGGAGGCCAGTGGATGCCTCTCAACCAGCTGGCCCCAGCGCGGATCGAGGATTGGATCAAGGCGATAACAACAGAAACGCGGCGAGCTAGCGTCTGCCTTGGTCCGGGAGGAAGTTAACATGTCCGGATTATCAAACATCCAGTAGGGTCTTCCGACTTGACGGAGACAACCCGCGTAACTGCGCTCGGAACCTACGGTGTTCAAATGCTCTCGAAAACTTCAACAGAAGGGGCACGATTCGCACTTCCTGATCGACCATCTGTCCGATAAACCCATTCCCTAGCCACTTGAATTGCCACCGCAATTTGCGTTTCAGTCCCTATATGTCAAGTGTCCGCGTCAGGCAAGTCGGACAAGGAAGGCTTCAATCCGCATGGCTTCCCGTGTTTATCACAAGACGGCCTGGCGGGAAGCTCTCAATTCCCTAAGTAATCGTCCAAAAGATTCGAGTTCTGCTCGCACAGGAGGGACCAGAGCCGAAAGAGAATAGACCGCCACGAAACTCATTGCGGCGACAAGAAGCTGATAAATCTCCCGTTTCGGGACCGATAGAGATAACGTGAGTTTTGCGAAGCACACTCCTACGAGACTCAACACAATCGGGCATACAAGAGCCTGACCTAGGCGTGCAAATGTCACGTTGGTGTTATGAAAGGCAAACCTAAGAATAAATGGAAGGGCACCTAGCAGCGCGATCGACAAGGATAAAGCAACTCCCTTAATCCCAAAGGGGAGGCCGATAACAAAGCTGCCAACCATGACTGGACACAAAACGAGCATCAACTTGAGAAGCCTTGCAGATTGCCCTTGGCTAATGAGTATCCACAGTGTGGATTCCAATAGCACCTGCCCCAAGGCCGAGATGGTTAGAATTTGGAAAACGGGAGCAGCTTCTCGCCACTTTGCACCCAGGACAACGACGATTACTGGTGTGGCAGCAACAAAGAGAAATCCGAAAAGTGAGGCGATGATCCAGACGATTAAATTCATGATCTTAAGATAATAGCGAGCAAAAAGCTCCGCTTCGTCTTGGATCCGGCTCAATGCGGGAATCGCTACACTGCTGGTCGGGCCCGTAATTTGGCTCACGGCCAACGTCAGAAGGTTAAATGCTCGTGAATACAATCCCAGGGGACTAGCGCCCCAGTACCAACCAATCAAAATGTTGTCGGCGTTGCGAACCCAGTTGAAAATGACATAAGAAGCGGCCACGTTCCCGCCGAAACCCACCATCGTACGAATTCCGGGGTCCAAACGGGGTAAACCCGGTCTCCATCTTACCATCAGCCAGGACATCGCCATTTGGGTCACGTTCATGGTAAGAGGGAGAGCTAAAATTGCCCAGTATCCCGCCCCACGAAAGGCAAGTCCTACGGCAACAATGACCCCGAGTAGTGAACTCGTCACATCTCGGATAGCCACGGATTTGAAACGCATGTGCCTCTTGAGAAGCGCATTATGCTGTCCCCTCAGGCCCCCGATCAGAAATGAAACCGAAGCAACCAGTGTGATGCCAATCAGCCTGGGTTCCCGATAAAATTTTGCCAGCAGAGGTGCCATGCCGGCAGTCAGAAGGGTGAGAAACAGGCCCACGGCCGCATTGATCCAGAAAAGCGTACTGACCTGCTCATGAGTTAGTTCCTTACGTTGAATCGTGGCTTCAGTGAGTCCTAAATCGGCGAAGCCTGCCGCAATTACCGTCACTGCGGTGACCATGGCAACCAGGCCGAAATCCGTCGGCGTAAGAAGCCTGGCGAGCACCACTGTAGAAATGGATTGCAGCAGGACCTGCGACGCTTGCGCAACGACCGACAACACCCCCCCACTAACAGATCGCTCCTTCAAGTCCGTCCGCAAATAGTCCGCATTTAATGCATCTATTTCTCGCGGCCGCGAGGCCAAGTTCTGTCCTTTAGGTAGGGTGCCGTTGTAGTTCATTTGATCGACTATTAGCCGGAGATTTGTTGCTTCAGTCGCACTGCCCACGAAGGGGTGACAGACCTAATTCGCCTCTTCAAAGCGCGGGCGGCAAGTCTCAAGTGATCCGAAAAAGTTGGCGCGCCATACACATCGGGAAGAGAAGCAACCAATGGGCGCACCCAGTGATGAAAATTGCTCTCAATCGAGCGGACTCTGCCGGGAGTGAGGTACTCGAGATAGCGTTCCCACGCAATGGATTCCCATAAATGGGTTGCGAGTGCTTTGGAAATTTCGATTTTACCGGAAGAATCAAAAATCAACCTGATATCGTCTGGTTTAAAGGTGGGCCAAAAGAAAGCGAAATGTGGCAAGGCCGTGACTTCGTGAGGAAACTGTTTAAAAAGCCTCAAGGGAACCTGCACGGAATGCTCATCCCAAAACTCATCTCTCCCGAGTGATCGGAAGGAACGATACTCGGAAAGCCATCTCCTAAGGAAGGGTGCCTGAGCTTCTGAAAGTATAACTGCATTACAAAGTCCGAAGTCAGCTCCGTCTAAGACCTGCTTCCCTAGGACAGTGGCATTGCAGAGCAGATCATCAAACGAACGATGCACAAAGACATCTGCATCCAGGTAAATGCCGCCCTTGCTGATCAGCTTTTCCAACCGCACCACGTCTGCACGATGCGCAGGATGAATCACTGGATTCCCAAATATTTCGCGAGGAGCTTTAATTTTCTCCAAATCTACAAATCTGCGTGTGAGCTCCCACCACGGCCCTTCGGGCTCGTATTCGCAATAGAAATAAGCATCCTTGGGCTTTATACGTTCCACGGCGCTTTTCAGACAAGCGTAATGCACTAGGCTCCAGGGCTTACCGCCTGCATCCGGCGCCATTCCGAAGACGTAATGCAAAGTCTTTGGGATCACGTGCGAGTCCTACGCAAAAGTACAAGAGAATGATCGAAATTCCATTCGATTTGCCGATTAAAATAACTTAGAGTTACTTACCTGTGACTAACATTTCAATGCCAGGTTAGCCTTATACCCTCGCTGCGGGAGCCACGGAATGCGTTGAGTGACCGACGTGCTGGGGTGGCGATCTACCTCGTGGCCTTATTGAGCGTCGTGCCAACGGCTTGGTCGAGCAGCGCGGCACACTGAGGGCAATGCTTATGATGCATCAGGTTTGCCATCTCCACCCTATTGTCGGCGGCACCCTTTCTCGCATCGTGAACAAAACGCTGGCCGATCGACTGGTAACAGACGATCTTCAGCAGCAGCGTCGCCAGCTGCTCGAGAATAATGTCAAGTACATTGTGATTCATCGGCCGGCTGGAGGCTTGTTTCAGTGGAGCCCCGAAGACGGCCCGACTACACAGTATATGAAAATATACCCCATGTTGTACTCAAGCGACGATGCCACGGTTCTCGGGGTAGATTACGGCGCTCAGATGCAGTGAGCAACTGGGATGCACCAGATAATTCATGAAAAGAGACCGACGCTCATTGGGGCGTGTTCATTCGAAGTGCCGCTTTCGAGGAATCTGAATGCGACAGTTCCCTGTCCCTGAGCAACCGTAGTAATTCCGCATACGCTTCCACAGTCTTCTCCCCCACAACATTCCAAGAATGCTGTTTGGCAGCTTGTTCCTTTATCCCCTGCCGTCGTTGTTCTAGGTTTCTAAACAAATCACTCGCGAAATACTTTGAGATAGACTGCGACAAGTCGGCGGCATCTTCAGACTTAAACACAAATCCGGTCTCGCCTTCGATGACTTCGTCTTTTAGAGATCCCACATCCGCCGCAAGAACTGGCAAGCCAAAACCATATCCCAAGAGGAGTACGCCGCTCTGGTAGATATGTTTGTAAGGCAAAGCGAGAACATCAGCGGCCTTAAAATACAGTTCCGTCTCTTCGTCTGGAATGTACTCGGCCTTCAAAATTATCCGCCCAAGCTCCACGTCTTCGCGGATGGAAGCGTGAATGGCTGCCCAGTATTCCTCACTGTCCTTTGGCCTACCGGCAATCACCAGACGAAGATTCTTGTCTTGATCCCGGATCTTCTGAAATGCCGCGACTAGGTACTCGAGGCCCTTGTAAGGGGCAATGTTGCCGAAGAAAAGAATCACATTCTGCCCCTTCGAGATCCCCAGTCTGAGCCGCGCTTCCTCCGAACCGAGGGTCGTGTTCGGAACAGCATTGTTGATTCCGAATGGAATGACCGTTATCCGCGACTCTCGGACACCAAACTCTTCGACGAGCTCGAGCTTCATTTTCTCCGTGTGAACGAAAATATGGTCCGTAAGATGATATTGAAACCGCAACGTCAGTCGGTTAAACAAGCTGTCTCTCGAATCCCGTCTCTCCGCATTTACGTTATGAACGGTCAGGGCGATCTTTTTCCCCAAAAGCCTGTAATAAAGCATGAGAACCGTTCGATCAAAGGATTGAAATTTGTTATTCCAAAGGAGGTGAAAGATCTTTGGCTTTGCAGTTAACGCGTAAGCAATTAGCTTTACATAGTACAGAAGCACTCTGAAAATCTTTTTCGCGAGGCTAGCGTTCGCTCGCTGATCGCCGCGCAGGTTAAGGAAGTGCACGCAGGGTTTGTCGCGAAACTCGGGGCAGTCCAAATCGTCGCTACCAATCAGATCCAACGTTATTCTTCGACGGATAAGCTCCGTCGCCAAACCGAATACGTAAGGCTTGTCTCCACCACCTGTAAGCAGGCTCACTGCGATCAAGTGAGCTTGATCCGGCCCCACCGATGCAAGCCCACTTCCGCCATTTTGCGGGCTATCAAGATTATCTTTCATTTTTTGGCGCGCCTGTGGTGGCAGCTAGCCTTGAGTTTGCCACGTCGATGTTAAGGCCTGCTCTCCTTCGCAGATGTGAAATTCACTTATGTCTGAGCAAGCCTTCCTTCAACTGGTCACGTCAACGGCGTTAGATAGGTGTCGCAAATTGCGACAGCACCCCTGCGACTTCGAGATGTTCTTCGCAGATCGAACCGTTGGTTCGTGATCATTCTGCCAGAATCACCGAAAACAGCCCGGGGCTTACGGTTCCAATAAATCCGTAACTTACTGAACATACAGATGATAACTAAATGCCCCGGAAAAATCACCTTCTCGGCCCAAGACCCCGAGCGAGCTTAGATAGCTCTGAGACTGCAACATTTTGCCACCGTATGCCTAAAGTGTTCCCTCAGTTGTCTGGACCACACGCAATCGCGTCCGTCGGAGCGGTGCTCGGTATCGAACGCCCGAGGGCTGAAGCGCAGCGAGGCGATTCTCATTCCTTTGGCCTCCTTGGCCCGGAAGGGCTAGAAAGGTACGCTGTGCCAACACTACCCAAAAGTACAGTAGATTTCGCTGCCGTTTCTGAGCAGCATAAGTGCGTGGAACAGCAAGGATAGAGGCCCGTCCAAGCAACGGGTCGACATCCGGTCTAGCAGTGACGGGGGCAACGGCAATAAGCGCAGTGGTCTTTACAGTTCGTCAGTTTATACTACTTGTGTCGTTTGAAGGGAAGAACCCGCTATGAGAAGGCTTCTGGGAACGCTAGTTTTGTTGCTTTTTCCGATGTTCTTGCGAGCACAGTGTACGGGGAGCAGCCCAACGTGGACCTCTACTCCTGATGTAACTAGCGTGAGCCGGTGCGTTTCGCTTGCTTCTGAAGGCGACACCATTAACCTCACGGCGGGAACCGTTACGTGGTCATCGGGCGGGATAGAAACCAGCAAATCATTGAGTATCGTTGGCGCTGGTCAGAGCCAAACAATCATTAACGATGCCATCCCTGCCGGTGCGTCACCAACATGCCTGATGTTCCACCTCAGCCCTACGGTAGCAGGTCATCTTTTCCGATTGTCGAACATGACGATTCAACCCGCGCCAGGCATAGCAGCGGTATGTCCGGTATTCAAAATTCTTGGAGTATGCAATGCAAGCGGTTGCACGAATTTGAGGGTAGACCATATTACGTTCTCTGGTTGGGCGAACGTGACGAAGGTTGGCAATTCTTACGGTATCACGGCTGTAGGTGATATGTTCGGAGTATTCGACCACAATACAATCAATGGGAACCCGGGTAATTACTTACACCTTACGGAGATTTCAAATGCCAGCTACCAGGGAATCGGACAATACGGAGATAACTCTTGGGCGCAACCACCAGCTTACGGCTCGAGTAACTTTATGTTTTTTGAGAATAATATATTCAATACCGCTGGAGCTACCGAAAATGAGGGTACCCCTGGAAACTATATAAACCAAGGCGGATGCCGCGTTGTTGTGCGATTCAACCAGTTTAACGATGTAGATACCTTAAATTTCTCGATGGGCTGGCATGGTACGGAATCGAATGGCCGTCCACGGGGCTGCAGCTTCTTTGAATTTTATGGCAATACCTATACCTGCACGGCAACGGCAGGAAACTGTAATGGGGTCGGAGATGCGAGAAGCGGCACGGGGTTGGCATGGGGTAATGAATTGAACTTATCTACAACGAACTCGAATGGTTTTTTTTCATTGAATACTTATCGGGTATCGGGCAATCAAGGTGGCTGGCCTGCCTGTGATGGAGCAGGGCCTTATGATACGAATGATGGCGTGACGTACTACTCGGGTACGGTAGCTTCCTATGACTCAACTAATCATATTGTCACCTTTTCAGGCGCGCCCAACTGGAGTGCTAATTATTGGACACCCGACAATGGTCCTGCACCGCGCGCTGGGGGTCCATATTCGATACACGACACCACGAAAGCTGATGGTGCGGAAATCATAGCTAGCAGTTCTAATACAGTGACTATCAAAATAGGTAGCGCACCGGGACTTTGGAGTCCCGCAGCAGGTGATAGGATTCAAATACTTCGCGCTAGTGTCTGCATGGATCCCGGCGGTGGTCGTGGCGCTGGAAGAGCCCTTACTGATAATGGTAGCGGCACCGCGATCCCACAGTCCCCAGCAAATCAGGCGTTGTTACCCACGTACGCGTGGGCGAATGCCTTTGTTGGCAGAATTCCTTTCACTTATGTCGGTTCATACTCGGCCAGGGTCATACGCAACCGAGATTTTTACGAAGACAATATGAACCAGACTGCTCAATCTAGCCCTACATCACCTTTCGACGGTACGACCGCTATCGGCATGGGCTATGGCACTTTGGCCAATCGTCCTACAACCTGCACAGCGGGAGTAGGGTACTTTGCCACAGATCAAGGTAATTGGAACACGAGCAACACGGCCATTCCTGGGCAGGGTTTCACTCGAGGCGAGCTGTATGTCTGCAGCGGTTCGAATAATTGGGCATCTTATTATACACCCTATACCTATCCACATCCGCTTACTAGCGGCACCATCCCTCATGGAACCACGGGAGGTAATGTGGCTCCACCGACAGGACTGACCGCAACCGTTCACTAAGCCGATCGTTGTTTCAGTGATTTCCAGGTCGGCTGCCTGGCGACGACGCTTAACGTCAGTTTGCGCATTTCGGACCATGCCGATCGGCGTTCCGGTCGCATGCAGTTGATATGGAATTCATTTGCGAAGAATTTTAGTTGTGGCATCCAGCGCGCACGATGACACACACGGATGAGCTAACTCCCGAAGCATTAAAGCCTTGGTCGTTTCACAGCGTAGTGCTTGCGCCAATGGATGGCCGGGTTGGCATTCACCTCCTGTCGGAACGTCTCTTGGGCAATCCGTCGTTTTTTTTCGATCGTTCAGCGCCGCCGCGTCCTCACTTCGCCTAACACTTGCTTTGAAGTGTCCACTTATCTCTCGTGGACGCGAACTTTGGTGTCCACCAAGGGCATCTTCTCATTTACCCCCACTTCGTCGAGACGGCCATAAATTGGCGCTTACGTAGGCTGTGAATCGAATAGAATCTAGTCCGAACCTCGACGAACGACCAGCAAGTTGTGGTCCTGATTCCCACTATTCGGCAAGAGCGCAAACGCGAACTCATACTTCGCGTACTGCTTTGAGTAGATGGTTTCGAGTCATTCACACCACTGGTCGATGTGGTCCCACAAAACATCTTCGGTAATTTAAATGCTGCCCGGACAAAGATGATCCAGCGACCCCTGCAAGAAGGTGACATTCGCTTCAAAAGGATGCGACCGTCATCGATAAAATGGCTAGCCGGCCCACAATTATTACCTCGAATTCAGCCGCTGAGAAAAAGAGTCTCACTCCAGACATGAGTGAAATCAAGTCTCTTGTCGTCGCGCCATTTTTCCGGTCATGGTTCGTTTGACGAGTCCCATAGCGCGAGCGTTTCTGGCTGGCAGCTCAAGGGCCCGACCTGGGGATGCGTCAACCGGAGGCGACGCTCCAACAGGGACGCCGGCGGTGAAGCTGCTCGCCCCTATGACTGCAAGTAAGAAGAAGACCCAGAACGGGTGCAACATCCGGAAGCCGGCTTCAGTGATGTTATAGGTTGTCGCAGTAAAAACAAATGCCAGAAGCAGGCTGCCGAGTACCGGTTCACGGCGAAAAGCCTTGACAGCCCGGCGGTAGCCATCGATCAATATGAACGCAATCAAACTGACTCCCATCCATCCAAGATTAAGGTAGACCTCTAAGTACCCGTTATGAGCTTCGTTGAGAGGAAGACCCGGGAACACTTCCAATAGTCTTTGGTGTACGCGCGGGCTGAGCCAGAAGCTTTCAAATCCAGCCCCGACCCATGGGTTGGAGGCGAGTGGGATGATATTCGCCCAGATGTCCGTGCGTCCGGTGAGAGTCGCATTCCGACCCAAAGCACGAGTCACGCTCGCTGCAGCGCCGAACAGCATCAGACCAGCAATCAGGGTCAGCGACAGGACGAGCCAGTGCACTGCCGCAGGGTTCCGCTGAATGAACTGCCGCCTGGTGGCCCAGATCAGTCCAGCTCCCAAAACGAAACACACAAGAGAGGTGGCGGAATCGGCTAGGAACAATAGCCGTACTCCGAGGACAAGCAACGTCCCCTGGGCGATCAGATGCCTGCGGCGGCCGGGAGAGCTTTTCTTCGACTGCATGAGTCCAAGGACGCGCCAAAACGCTCCCAGCGAGAGAACAAATGCCACCACTCCAAGCATATTCTTGTCATATGTCACGCCGGTGTTTATCACTTCCCCGGACCAAACCCCGTAGTTCCTGCCAAGGGATGGATAATACTTGATAAACAGAAGGGAAACAGGCAGCAAGATAAAACCAAGGCGAGAGAAGAGGCGACGAAGAGCAGCGACCGGTTGCTCATCTGTTACAACTACCAAAATCATCAGCAGGTCTCCGCCTGCCTTGAACCATCGTTTGAGCGCCACGCCCGGGTAATTGGACCACATAACGCTAAACAGACAAAAAAGAAAATAGATCAAAACGGGGTAGTTTGCGTTAAGCAACCTCAGTATCTGAGACCCTCGATGGAGCAGGACAACTAAGGCTGCGATAAACAATATCCCGAAGAAAACCGCGTCGACTGGGCTGCCTTCAAGCTGGACGTCGGTCCCATTTGCAGGCACTATACCCAGCCAAGCCGAAATGGGCCTTGATCCAATAATCCACAGATAAGCAACCGATAGCCACAGCGCCTTCGAAGTCTTAACGGAATTGTCTCGATCAAGGTAGAATAGTCCTACGATTCCGCAGGCATAAACCAGGCTCGCAAATGACGGGTTCATTTTATGTCAGTTTAGAGGTCATTTTCAGTTTGACCGGAAAGCGATCTGAGGACTGCAGAAGCCAGGCGCAGCGACTGTTTCCGAAGGCTAGCAGGCAACACACCGGGGTGAGCATCCGAGACCGCTAAGGTCATCGAAGCCTCAGACTCCCTACCGCGATCCGTCGAGTGCTTTTCGGTACGCAGCGAGCAGCTCCGGAACGGAATATTCCCACGCAAGCTTTTCTTCGATTCTCTTTCTTCCAAATTCTCCCATTCTTCTTCGTTCCTCAGGCTTGTCCAGCAGCCAGATAATCTTGGCCGCGAAGTCCGCAACCCCTTTGTTTTTGTCCGCATAGAGAGATGCTTCTTGAGCGCTAAACCTGCCCTCCTTTGATTCAAACTGCACGATTGGCTTGCCAAGAGCCATATATTCCGTAATTTTGATCATTGTGGAGATGTCATTCATCTCACTCGGTCGGTCCGGATTCACGCAAATATCGGCTGTCGAGAGAATCTCCAATAAATCCTCGTCAGAAACCCTTCCCGTGAAATGTACCGTACCGAGCAAGTCCCGTTCTTCGACCATCTTTTTGAGCTTATTGAGTTCCGTGCCTCCACCGACACACGTGAAAAAGATATCGAGCCTGCCTGAGTTTTTGACGTGCTGTGCGACGTCCAGCAGGATGTCCAAACCATCTTGAATGCTCATGTTACCCACGTAACCGACCAGGTACTTTTTTCCCATCTTTCGGACGGGATTCGAGGGAACCGATTTAAATTTTTCCCTTTCCGGTCCGTTGCGAACAACGAATACATTTTGGGGAGCCAAACCTCCTCGGCTGACCGCTAATTCCCTGTAGCTGATGTTAGTTGCTATCACGACATCACTGAACCGGTACGTAAACTTTTCTAGCCACACCAAGATTTTGTACAGGGCTCCCTGTTTTCCGTATTTCGAAACATACAGTTCCGGATTGGCATCATGATGGTCAAAAATGTACTTCACTCCACGAAGTTTGAACGGCAGCGCAACTAGAAAAATATCGTCGGGCGGATTGCAACCTTGGATGATGTCAAATCCATGTCGCAAGTAGATCCATGTCGCGTACAAAAACTCCCAGAACAAGGAGCAACCGTACTCCCATACGTACCTCATGGGAGTGCTTCCTTCTGCCGGCGAGGGGTGTCGATAGACACGGATTCCGTTGATGACTTCGTACCCTTTGGCAGACGTTTTCCGCCGAGGGCATAACACCGTCACTTCATATCCATTCTCTTGAAGTGAACAAGCCTCCCTCCAAACACGTCGATCGAAAGGAACCGTTTGGTTCTCTACAATGATTAAGACCCGCTTTTTGGAGTCCCCGTGGCTCATCGTTTCAAATCTACTCGTCGTCGAGGTCTGAGGCACAGGTGACCTGCCGGCCTGAACATTTGTTGCCACAGAATTTGCACCTTGCCGAGGCTGGCAATCCTCACCAGCAGATGCCGCTGTACTCGCCATTCTTGCTCCTGGAGTTCAAAATACGCACAAAATCGACCAAGCACTGACCGGAGTGCAATCTCTGGGGAACGCTCTCAAACTCAGCTGATTTATTCCCGATCACAATTGTTTCCGCGTGCTGCAAGACTGTATCGATGCTGTCCACCATCAGTCTCGAAATATGCGGAATGCGGTTTAGAATGAAGTCGCGATTTGCGCCAACTAATCTTGCCACCTGTACGTTCTTGTCATAGATGCGTAAATCGTAACCCTTACCCGCAAGTCGTTCGATAATTTCGATCATGGGACTCTCGCGTAGATCGTCCGTTCCTTCTTTAAAACTAAAGCCCAAAATGCCAATTCGTTTGTGACCATTTTCAATAATCAACTGAAGTCCTCTCGAAATCTGTAACTCGTTGCTGGGGAGGATTGCATTTAGAATTGGCGATTCTAAATCGTGCAGCTTAGCCGAATAAGCCAGGGCTCGAAGGTCTTTCGGTAAACACGAGCCTCCGAACGCAAACCCGGGTTTAAGGTAGGCTGATGAGATGTTGAGTTTCTTGTCTTGGCAGAAAATGTCCATGGCCTTATGGGCATCAATTGAAAAAGACTTGCAAAGGTTCCCTATTTCATTCGCGAAGCCGATTTTTAAAGCGTGCCAACTGTTATCGATATACTTGATCATCTCGGCCGTTTGTATATCTGTTCTGATTAATGGCGCATTGAGTCTTGAATACAACTCAGCTACCAGATCCCCGCTGGCCCCGTCTATTTCGCCAATTACTGTTTTGGAAGGAAAAGCAAAGTCCATGACCGCCGTACCTTCGCGCAGAAACTCGGGATTGTTGCAGACACCGAAATCCTTGCCAGCTTTCTTCCCCGAGGTTTCTTCCAATACTGGTATCACCACCTTTCGCATTGTCCCGGGCAGAATCGTGCTGCGAATCACCACAGTGTGTCGTGCTGTTTTGTCTTTGAGTCCTTCTCCCAGCTGTTCACAAACGTGTCGGACGTGTGTCAAGTCCAGATTGCCGTTTATCTGGCTTGGAGTACCCACGCACACAAAAGACAAGTCCGTGTCCAAAATGGCTTGGACGGGGTCCTCGGTAGCACGCAGTCGGCCGCTCTTAACCGCTCCGGCAATGATCTCCTCAATGTCCGCTTCGATGATAGGAGATTTTCCGGCATTCACCATTTGCACTTTCGTGCGGACAGGGTCTACGCCAACGATCTCATGGCCGTCTTTTGCGAGGCATCCTGCGCAAACTGTACCGACATAACCAAGACCGAATATGCTAACTCTCAAGATAGCTCCTTCTCCTGGCTTTTAAGATGTCAAGCGGTCGTGAGTCTTTGCGATTGGGCGGTTTGCGTACTCGCAAATTCCGTCATCGCAGGATCTCCAACAACGCACCCGGTGATCGTCCGCGCCCACACCGGGCCTGTGTTCGTTCTTGGGTACTCAGCTTTTGTGGCTAGCGGAGTCGCGATACATTAGGAAACACAAACTTCTGAACAATTGTGATTGAGCCCAGCGATGCATGGGTGTGTTATCCCAACCGAGAAGCAACTGCCGGCTGCGAAACGAGCCATCAGGCTTTTGCCACACAGTCAGGATGTCATTCAGGACGGCGGAGAGAAGAGCGTCCAATTTCGGAAAGCGGCCTTTCAGCAGCACAGCTAAATTGATGGCCTCTGCATAGTCATACAGCTCGCGCCGGTATATCGTCAGCCGCGGACGCCTGGAGAAAGGCTTCGGTAACCCGCCTTCGTCGAACAGATTAGTGACGTAGTACTCAACTCCGCGTTTAATGGCTTCGGTACACCGAGAATGGCCAGTCAGCGCTTCGATCTTTGCCAGCGCTTTCAACACAAAGCAAGTATGAAAGTGATCGACGAAATTTCGCTTTCCATCCTTCGCGTAATACCAGGAGCCGTCCCCATTTTGTGACTCAAGAACGAAATTCAGATTTCTTTCAGCTACTATCCAGTACTTCTCTTCTGAGAAATCGTGAGCGGCACTCGTAAGCAGGAACGCCCGATAGGCATTCGCATTTACCACCGCCACGGACTGTTCAGGATCGGGAGTGTAGGAACAGGTGGACGCGTTTGGAGAAGTTTGAATATCCTTATAGTCGAACAGAGCATGCTCGGCGACTGACTTCATTACCTGGTTCCATTCTTCGGCTTTGTCAATTTCCCAGACTTGTTTGAAGGCTTCGTACACATACGGAACGGTGGTGATGAGAGGAGTTCCTTCCCGGATTGTGCCGCGCAGCGTTTCCCAGTTGAACGGATACCCCCAACAATACCTAGTGTAGCCAGTACATCGAGTGGCCTTCAAAACCTCAAGAAAGTGAACTGCTTTCCTGTGGTGCTGTTCCTCCTTCGTGAGGTTCGCCAGGAGAGCAAAACCCATCGCGTAGTGCGCATCAGCTATCGGAAAGCGCTGGCGTTTCCAAAAAATGCCCCTAGCCGAGGGGACAAACGCTTCGGAAACCACCATCGGAGACACCGCCAAGATCCCCAACAGTGGCTTCCGGTAATACAAGGCCTTGGCTCTTCTCGCCAAATCGCTCGAATAGAAGCTCTGAAAGTCGTACGAGGTTTCTCCGTATCGCGCGAGCCATTCGGTGAACCGGAGAACAACATCTAGAATTCGTCCGGTCCCCACGCCAGATGGGTCAGAAACAGCTAGCGAGGAATGATATTCGGTTCCGACCGGTAAACTCATGCAATTCTCCGAACCGTTACGGTTTTTGTGATTGTTTACGGCGACTCTAAATGCCTTATGATGTCCTTCGCAAAAACGTAGCTCTTTGGCCGTTATTGGGGCCTACTTGGCCTCGAGGAAACTGGGGCTCTCGGCGAGTACACGAAGTTAGTTCCCATCAATGAAGAGACGGTGCGTCAATTCGAGTGTTAAGAGCCGGTGAATGTCGGTCGTGTAATTGTGATTGCCCTTAAGATGCCCTTGTACAATCCTTCGAACCGACTCCGCATGCACATACGGGCGCGCAAGCGAACGCCGATCCAACAGTATTTCCCGAACATAATTTGCTAGAGAATCTCGATACCAAACCCGGAAATGAAACACCTTATGACGACCCAACCAGATGCGCTCGAGGTGCAGCGGCGCAAACAAGTGGTCAACCTGGGCGACCCATTGGGGCATGCCGTAGTCATACGCGTATTCAGCCTTGAATGTGAAGTTGAGCAGGCCCCGCGTAAATACGCTGTTAAGTCCCCGGATGCCGCGATCGGTTCGCAAATTCGCGAGCGCAGGATTACCTTCTCGGACGAGCTTCGACCGGGCCTGTTCATTGACCGCGACTGACACTGACGCCGGCGCTCTATACACGGTCTTCACGAGTTCATTATCGAGGTAAGGCGAGCGCACGGCGACCTGTGTTTGCTCCAAGGCGAGCACCCCATAGTGGTGCCAGGGCGACTGACGGAACGCCACAAAGGTCACCGGATGGACCTTCTGACTGGCGTCATAGGTCTCCTTGGCAGCCTGAATTTGTGGCCCGAGCTCCCCGTCGTACAAACCCGCGGCCGGATATTCAGCCTTGAACATCACCGCATGCAAAAGCATTTCGCTGCCATAGGTTCCCACGATCCGTACGGGAGCTATCTCTCGCGCTTTCTCATTCACATAGAGATCCGGAGAACGACTCAGGTCCACGCAGGCATCGGTCAGGTAGATGGACCGCTCGGCGTAATGGGGGAAGCGTGAAAGAAACTCCTCTCCGACCGTGATGACTTGATGCTGCTGACCGCAGATTTTCGCAACGCGTCGCGCCAGGCTTACGTCTTCGTTGTCACGGTACATGCTGCCGAACGTATAGCAGGGCAGTGAACCAGGTTGCGGCTTGTGCCATGCCATGATGATCCTGGTGTCCAGGCCACCTGTGAGCGAGACGCCAATACGCTCATGTCCATCGAAGTAGCGCGATAGGTTGCGCACAAAAACATCGCGCAGTTCGGCATAGTATGCCTCTGGCGCGAGGGCTTCTTGCGCTTCCCATTCCCGCGGCGCAAAGTAGGCGGCTTTCTTCTGCAGAGCTCCATCGCTGAACCGCCACGTCGATCCTGGTGGCAACACATGTATGCTCGAAAAAAGACTCCGGTTCTCCAATACACAGCCGCAAGCAATGAACTCTCCCAACCCGCGCGGGTCGGCATGGCGAAGCTCGGGTCGCACCTTGAGAATCGCTTTTGCCTCGGCTGCGAAGTAAAAAGCCTCCTTTGCTTCATGATAGTAAAGGCGTTGCAAGCCGAACCGGTCGTTGAAAAGCATCGCCATCCTGCGCGATCGGTCGACAAGCAACCCATGAAAACGACCGTTCAGTTGGCGAGGAAAATCGGCCTCTCGCTCATAACGATCCACAAGATACGAGGCACCCTGCGCTTTTGCAGTGCCGGGTTCGGGGAATTCTTCGCCCGAAAAGATCAAGGTAACGTCACGCCTCTCGTTCTGTAGAGGCATGTTCGCAGAAAAGGAGTTCTCTCCAGCCACCCACCCGACGTAAATGCCTTCCGCGACGTCAATCCATGTGCCGGTGGTATAGAAAGGCTCGTGGCGCATGCACTCCAACATGGTGCGCAATTCGCCTTCCGCTTCTGCTGGCTGGCGTTTGGTGATAAGGCCGACGATTCCAGGCAAGTTTAGGATTCCTAGAACGCTTCGGATTTTAACTGAAATTTGTGTTGGTACCAGGCACTTCGCCATTCGCGCAGCTTCGCCGCTATCGGCTCTGGTACCCGCTCTGACAGCCGACGGTGAAGTCCCAAGCGGTAAGCCAACGAACCCCAGCCTGTCAGGGGAACGTAATACCGCGGTATGTTGACCGGTTGGAAGCCATTGTGCTCCTTAAAATCACTCAAGCTACTGCGCATCTTTTTTCCATATCCAAAATTCGAGTACACCAGATAGGGAATGTGACGATCCGCGCAGGAGCGAACGGCCTGAGCAACGAGGGCATTGTTGGCCGCCTTATCCCTGTGCTCGAGCATTGAGAGTATGTGCATGAGTCCGGCCTGCGTCCAACTGTCATCCGCCGTCAGCTTGATAAATCCAATGAGTTTGTCTCCCGCAAATGCCCCGATGAAGATACTGGTATCAAGGAATGTAGCACTCAGCTTGCGCACCTCTTCAACGGTTTTGCCATAATGAGGGAATAGTCTCCCTTGGCGAACGGGGCATTCGTTATAAATCTCTCGGATGCCACGAGCGAGTTCGTCATCAAATGGCACCTCCCGGATAGTTATCCCCTTCTTTTCCGCTAGCTTAGCCTTATTTCGAGTTTTGACACGGATTTGCTGTGTCCACCAATGTTCAAAAGTCGAAACGGGCAGAATCGCTTGATTTTCCCACTCTACGGTGTAGGTGTGTTTCGGAGTGGTGTTGGGCATTCTCTGCATGAATGTAAAGAGATCGACCCGATCCTTAGACTCCCGCAGGTCGGCCAGTACAGGTTCTGGATCGTCGAGAAACTTGTAGGCGTCACCGTCCAGACGCGCAACACGGCACAGTTGTCCCTCGACCACGAGCTCTTTGCCGCCAGCCCTCAAACCAGACATCCTTTTCATCCTCCGTTCTGATCTCCGTAGCCCAGCCAATTAAATCCTCTGGGGAGCAACCAAACCCCGGTCCAAACGGCAGCCCCTAAACGGCACGGGTAAACCCAACAAGCCGAAAGTGCTGCCTAAGAGGTTACTTACCGGGCCCGACAATCCATCGGAGCCAGGGATTCACTGGCCCCTAGCCTTGCGAAAATGGAGTCCATGATTCTGGCAGTAAGCAGAATTTCGCGATAAGGAATCGGGACCGGGGTTTTTTCCAGAATCGAGCGGTAGAACGACCGAATCAGGTATTCCATGCCGGAATCCGTGTGAAAATCCCTTCTAAGAAATAGTCGGGCGTTGATGATCAGATTCTCCATACACTGTTTGGCTAGCACTGCAGGTGGGATGAACTTGTCAGCGTAGCTCTTGAATTTCTCGCCGCGAAGTTTGATCAAGATTTCATGGTCCTGATCGAGAATTAAGCCATTCTTGGGCCCATAAATTCGGAACTCGTGGATGGAAGGCTTCATCTGGGTCGAAAACGTAAAATAGGCGGTTGTTCGCTCCTCCTCACTGATAATGACCCTCAGTTCATCCACAATTTCGTACTCGTTGATTTGTTTCAGAAGCGGACTTGTAAATCCATGAACGATCACCTGAGGTGCAGTGGTGGTCAGGAATTCTGCAACCCTGGCGATTCCGTGACTGATGATATTTTGTAACAATTTCCCAGGTAGTCGGCGCACCCAGTGCTGTCGGTCCCCAAGCAAAGCGCGCGCATAGCTTGGGTCCGAAAGACTGTAGCAGTGATAACTCTCCATGTGAATGGGAGCTCCACCGAGATAGCCGCCTCCGACGAGAGCCCTCATGCGTCGAGCAGCATGGCTAAACTGTTCGTTGTGTCCGACCGTCAGTTTGAGATCTTTTCTTTCGGCCAAATCGACCAGTTCCTGCGCTTGTTCCGCATAAACGGTGAAAGGCTTCTCCACGTACACGTGAGCGCCCTTCTCTAAGCATAGCTTGGCCACATCAAAATGGCTCTCCGGGGATGTCGTGATGTGGACAACGTCAGGTCTGGCCTGATTCAAGAGTTCCAGCGCGTCAGTGAAGTGATGACTGACCGCGAATCGTTCACACAGCTGTTCGGCCATCAGGGGCTCACGATCGCATACTGCTGCGATCTCACAATCCTTGATTCGCTGGATCTGCGTTGCGTGAGCGTCCGCGATTTTGCCGCATCCGACGATGGCGACCCTAAGCACTCTTTCCGTCCTGACGGCAGCTCTCAAAAAAGCGCCGCAATCCCTCCGCGGTGGGTACCCGCGGCGCCCAGCCCAACCGGGTCTTCAATTTCTCGTTGCTATAGCGGGCCTTCTTCCAGTAAGCGTGCCATCGTCTACGGTTGAAGGCCGGTGGCAGTTGTCCCCCCGACCATTCAGAGTACTTCTCCCACAGATAGCACAGAACATAGCTGACCCAATGGGGCACATAAATTGATTTAAAGCCTTTAACGTTCTTCTTGTACCCACGCAAGAATTGCCGGCTCGACGGGAGGTCATCGTCGACGACATTAAAGATCTCTCCGTCTGCGCCTCTGACCAGTCCAGCCAAGACGATTGCGTCCGCACAGTTTTCAACGTAGGTGAAGGGAATCGCGTTCGAACCGCCCAAATGCAAAAAGAGGCCGAAGGTGTCGATGCCCACCCGGCCCACAATTGCTTGACTCTTGGGCCCGTAGACACTTCCGGGTCGGACCACCACGTAAGGAATCCCGAAGTTCCTGTTGTATTCCGCTAAGAGTTGCTCTTGCTTGTATTTTGCGAAGCAGTACGCCTCCCCGCGGAGATCGCCGCGCTTTTCCACCGGACACGATTCGTCCAGAAGCTGCCCGTGGGGTTTCCCGCGGTTTGTGTACAGTGAAAACGAGCTCACCAAAACGAATCGTCGCAGTTGGCCATGGTGAAGGCTGGCATCCAGCAGGTTTCGGGTCGTTACAACCGAATTCATGAAGGCGTCAGGAAATGATTTCTCGCCCGTACCCGCGGCGAGATGAATGATCAACTTCGCTTCCTTGCTGGCAGCTTCACAATCCCGCCGCGAAACCAGGTTGCCCTTGATCAATTGCATTTGAGCGCCCGCATGCCCATTGGCGACCTCTGTCAGACTGGCAAGTTTCCCGGAAGGCCGCCCAAAGCAAACCAGATTTCGGAAGCCGCGCTCGAAGAGATTCTCAACCACGCGGGAACCGATGAATCCCGCAGCCCCGGTTACAAGAATTTGGTCATCGGGTGCAATGATGAAAGAACCCTCCTGCCCAGCTAGTGAGGATGGGCTAGATGGAAAGCCAGCCTCGGTACTTGCGGTGCTTAACGTTGCGTTATTCATAGCCCGTTTGTGTATTCAAACTCCTCGGCACCCTCAGTTGACGGTGACTACCGGCTCTTCATAGGTTCGTAGGCACTCTTCGAATACAACCAGGCTAAACAGTACCTTGTGATTGTCGTGCCGCCCTGTTAGGTGCTGCTTGTACAGTCGGCGCACCGCCTGCGGCCGAAGATACTGGTAGATCCTGGAGCAATCATCGAGCAACGTATCTACCATCTTGCTGTCGATGACTCCTCGGAACCAATCATCAACAACGTTGCCCGCAAAGCCTCGCTTCGGACGCCTCACGATCGATTCAGGCAGAAACGAGCGGCACACCTGTCGGTGCAACCACTTCCTCGAACCATTCCTCACCTTAAAACTGGCGGGCAATCTCTCCACATACTCGACGATCTCCTTATCGACGAACGGGACACGAAGTTCGAGACTGTGGGCCATCGAGAGCTTGTCGGCGTACATGAGGAGTTCGTCCGGAAGTGTTGAGCGCACCTCAAGGAACTGGAGGCCACCCAGCTCATCCGTCCCACTCATGAGCTCGCCCATGTCTTCCCAGCATTTGAGAATGGCGTCCCCAGCCTCAGGGGAAAGTAGCCCATCCTGGAACAGCCCTTCGACTTGCGGTCCCGGTAGGAGCGAAAGAACATTTTGATATCTGCGCATCCGATCAGGGATGGCCAGAGAATTCGTGCCTCGCTTGAGGGTTTCGTTCCTCGGCAACTTGGCCACGGTTGAAGAAATTGGAGTTCGAAGCCATTCTGGCAAACCTGCCCACATGGCTCCATATCGCACACCCAAGTGGCGGCGATAGCCGCCAAATAATTCATCCGGCCCTTGTCCAACCAAGGCGACTTTGACGTCCTGGTGGGCGCGTTGGCACACGAAGTACATCGGAACGATCGAAGAGGTTGCGATGGGTTCTTCGAGTGCTGCGACAATCTTGGGCAGCACTTCCTCGAATGTTGCTCTCGTAATGTTCACGCTCGTGTGCTTCGAACCCAGTAGGCGAGCGGTTTCTGCACCGTCTGCCAGTTCGTCATCCGCGAAAGAAGAACCATACCCAACAGTGTAGGTCGGCCAGGAATTTCCGTTCAGATTCATCAGTGCGAGCAAAAGTCCGGAGTCGATACCCCCGCTCAAGAGCAAACCGACCGGCACATCGCTGATCAGTTGGCGCTTGATGGCGGCCTTGTAGATGGAGAGCAACTCTTCTTTGGCTTCGCTTGGCGACTTGACCGGCGAGAACGGTTCGGGTCTGAAGCGGTACCAGCGACTGACCTTACAAACGCCATTCTGCACCGTCAGCTTGGTCCCCGGCGCCAGCTTCTTAACGTCTTTGAGAATGGTGTACGGCGCGGGCGTAAACCGATAGCGCAGGAAGAGATCCAGTGAGGTCGTATCGATCTCCGCCTTGCCCGGCAGGACCGCACGGATGGGACGCATTTCTGAACCGAAATAAAGTGTATTTCCCTCGATGCAATAATAGATCAGCTTAATGCCGAAGGGATCGCGGGCCACCACCAGCCGCCTCTGCCGAACGTCCCAAATCGCCAAACCGAACATGCCGTTCAGGCGATTTAGCACCTCATCCCCCCACTGTTTGTACCCGTGAATGATTACCTCGGTGTCGGAGTTGGTGCGAAACACATGGCCGTAGTTCTGTAATTCACGTTTCAGTTCAGGGAAATTGTAAATCTCACCGTTGAAGATCACCCAAACCGATTGTTCCTGATCTGACATGGGCTGATGTCCACCGGACAGATCGATAATGGAAAGCCTCCGAAATCCGAATCCGAGCGGTCCGGCGATGAAATAACCATCGTCGTCCGGACCGCGATGAAGCATCGATCGGGTCATCGCCTCAATGTCCGAACGACGAACTGGCGTCTGATCTCGGAAATTAAATTGTCCGCATATGCCGCACATACGAGCTTGTTACTTCTTGACCTCCCATAAAAAGGGAAACTGAATCCCTAAACGACTAAGTAGGCGTAACTTCGAAGTTATCGACTTTCTTAAAGGATGCAAGTGATCTGAAAATCGCTTTCAGCTTCCTCATCTGCTCTTTTCGGTGGAACCGCATAAGTTCATCAGAAACGGCTCTTTTCGTCCTGCACAGGAAAGCGGAAACGTAACCCAGGAGAAGGGCAACTCCACCCAGGAGATAGGGCTTCTTGGTCATCCTGTACACAACGCGGAAAACTTCCCACAAAGGATGGCCGCCAAGATAGTAGTCTTTTTTGCCGTAGGAAAAAGCCGAGGCAAGGAGGGAGCGTTCAGCCGTGCCCAAACTTCGGTAATGAAAGAAATATTTCTCCCTAAACGACCTTGTCTTCCAGCCTTTCATACGCGCCGTGGTAACGGCGATCCAATCGATGCCGCCCGCTTTATTGGGGACGTATCCGCCAATATGTTCGAAACAGCGACGCCGAAACAGCTGGCAGCCACCAGCGACGTGGTTTTGACCCTCGAAGCTGTCCTCTCCAGAACTGTAGCCTTCTTCTCGAAAGATCGTTCCTGCGACGCCGAGGTTCGGATCTTCTTGGAATTTTTTCATCAAAAATTTGAAATAGTCTGGATCAAATGATACGTCCGAATCCAGATTACCGAGGATCTCATAATCCAGGTTCCTAACCCTCTCGAGCCCCGCATTAACAGCGAATACTTTTGCCGCAAAACTGCGGTCTCGATTCGAAGGCAGGTTTAGGAGCTCGATCCACTGGTGTTTCGCAAGGTAGCGGGACACGATGCTCGCGGTAGCATCACTAGACCCGTCGTTCACAATTACCCACCGAACTGGCAGGAGGGTTTGGCTGGTAACCGAGTGGATGAGTTTTTCGATAAAGCTCTCCTCATCCCGAGCCGGCGTGATGAGGACATACGCCGGGAGTACGAGTTCGCTCTCGATAGCGGCGGCTTTGTCTACAATCGGGCTATGAACGTCGTTCACTTGCTTGACCCAAGCTGTTGCGCATATACCTCGGATCGCTCCACGGTCAGCGATTTGTCGTACACCTCATCCGGTTCATGCACAAGAACATGACTTCCGCGATTTGAGAAGGAGAACGGCACGCACAGGAGGTTCTTGAGACGTGTGCGCAATTCTCTTCGCCGTGCCGGCGGCACGAAGAAAAGCATGAAGCCACCCCCGCCTGCACCGAGCAGCTTGCCTCCGAGTGCGCCGGCACTGCACCCGGCCTCGTAAATTTCGTCCAACTTACTGTTGGTAATGTTTTGCGTCAGCGTTCTCTTGATCTGCCAGGATTCGTCGAGTAAGCGGCCGAACTCTTCAATGGAACGATTCGGATTGCTGACAATTGCCTCTGCTTCGTCAACCATTTGCCGAATGGTTTCCAATTCGCGCTTTTTTTGCGGCGTCACCTTGATCTGCGCATTGGCAATCTCCGAAGCGATCCGCGAAAACCCGGTAAAGAACAAGGCGCAGTGCTGTTGCAGCTCGGCCAGCCTTGCGGCCGGCAAAATGACCGGTTTGACCTCGAAACCGCCGTCCGTCTGGAAATTAATCCGGTTGAAGCCCCCATACGCGGCGCTGATCTGGTCTTGGGAGCCGACCGCTTCTTTAAGAATATCTTGTTCCACGTGAATCGCATCGATCGCGAGCGCCTGCTTATTTCTCATCTGCTCGCGCAGCGCATAAAGGCCGAGCAAAAAACCGACCGTAAATGCCGAGCTCGTGCCGAGTCCGGTCCGTGCTGGCAGGTCAGCAATATGGTGAACCTCAACGCCTTCTTCGACTCCCATGAACTCGAGACACCCGCGCACAGACGGATGCTCAATGGCGTTGTTCTTGGTGACGTTTTCCACCTTGCTATAGGAAATACGGCTGTGATACTCGAAAAACGGCGGAAGATGTCGACAGCTGATGTAGCAGCATTTGTCGATCGCTGTCGACAGGACCGCGCCGCCGAACTCGCGGTACCAGACGGGGTAGTCCGTGCCCCCGCCGAAGAAGGAGATGCGGAGTGGGGTACGAGTGATGATCATGCTCTAGTTTTCCTTTTCACCGTT
>Ga0126371_10000419_pt1 | contig 34496 bp, 27 predicted proteins | sample PanSoiMetaPlot_4_FD_110145 | JGI IMG/M metagenome (GOLD analysis project Ga0126371, IMG submission 110145) | Tropical forest soil microbial communities from Panama - MetaG Plot_4 | ecosystem: Environmental > Terrestrial > Soil > Tropical forest > Bulk soil | place: Panama | collected 2016-02-17 | reverse complement strand
TCAGTGATTTTGAGTGCATTAGGGATTTATCAACAGCTGCGGATTCGCCCATGCCGAACGCCAAGCCTCTCCGGTACCACCGATCAATCGGATCGTTAGGCGACTATGATCGAAACCCGGCAGTGATCGCTTGGCCCCCACTCGTTAGGTTCGTTCAATGCGTTGACGCGCACTTGGTCGCTGAGCGTGTTGGAAGCGACCACGAAATCAAGCTGTCGAGTGGCAGCGGTTGGGTTTTGGTGAGACGTGTAGAACGTCGGAACATTCTTGCTCGTCCGCGGTAGTTCTTCAGGCCACGGCTCTGCACACTTCCCGCCCGGCGCTTGCGGACCCCGGCAGGATGAACTGCGTGGTTTTGTGCTTGTGTCGCACGAGGAGAAAAAGGAAAACCGTAGCTAGGCAATCTGTGCAGCAATTGTGCAGCATGCCGCTACGTCATTGAATTTGCTGGCCTGATTTCGGAGTGAAGTATCGGGGATAGTTACAGAAGCAGCGTTTACGCGGTTCTTCAAACCATCCGGGAGTACTGCACAAACTGCTGCACACTGGCTGTAGGTCAACGCCCCACAACGTCCTTGGACAGTCATCTAAATCCTTGAATGTACAAGAACATGCCCTCCAAACCGATTTGTTGAAGTAATTTTCCACAGGCACTCAGCGGTTTGAGGAAGAGGATGACGGCGCGGATTTCGTGCCCGAAGAACTGGAAGCACTCGACGATCCCGAAGCGCCGGACGACCCTGAAGAACCCGACTTCGCATTTACCGATGAACGTACCTTTCCGCTCGCGGGCGGTTTCGCGCCATCCGACTCGGCAGCCTTCGCAGCCTTCACGCCGTCTCTTCGCGCACCCGCATTGCGTTCCCAGATGATGCGCAACCCTTCGAGCGTCAGGTAATCGTCGACCGTCTTGATGAACTTCGACGCGGTTCCAATCAGCGGCGCGAGTCCGCCCGTCGCAACCACCTTTGTATCTTTGCCCATCTCGGGCAATAGCTGCTCGAGGATTCCGTCGACGAGCCCGAGATATCCGTAGTACAAACCCGACTGCAAGCTGCCAACAGTCGTGGTTCCAATCACGCGTGAAGGTTTGCGGATATCCACGCGCGGCAAGCGCGCAGTGCGTTGAAACAACGCGTCCGCCGAGATTCCGATGCCGGGACAAATCACGCCGCCCATATACTCGCCCTTCGCCGAGACGCAATCGAAGGTCGTCGCCGTTCCGAAGTCAACGATGATGCAAGGGCCTCCGTATTTCTCAAACGCTGCAACGCCGTTGACGATCCGATCTGCGCCGACTTCAGAAGGATTCTCGTATTGCACAGGCATTCCGGTTTTCACTCCCGGTTCGATGAACAGCGGCTTGAGCTTGAAGTAACGCTCGCAGACTTGACGCAAGGTCGAATCGAGTGGAGGAACAACCGACGAGATCACGATGCCGCGGATCCCCGCTGCGTCAAGATTGTCCATCGAGAACAGGCTGCGGAAGAGAACACCGTATTCATCGACGGTGTGATTCAGCACGGTTGCGACGCGCCAGTGCGCGATGAGCCGCTCGTAGCGTCCGTCGTTCTGCGCACTATCGCCCGCATGCACTTTGGCCACACGAGCGAACACGCCCAGAACCGTGTTCGTATTTCCGACATCAATGACGAAAAGCATAGAAAACTAGATGGCTCGGACCGTTCCGCTCAACACCGTCCGCAATCCTTGCGCGGTTCGTACCTGCAGAAAGCCGCGGGAATCGAGCCCTTCCGTGACTCCCTCGAATCCGCCATTCTCCTCGATCCGCACTCTTCGTTTACGCACGTAGGAGGAGTGTTCCGCAAACCGGCGCAAGATCGATTCATGCGCGTTCGGCTTCTCAAGCAGATCACGATATTCGCGGTGCAGCGATTTTAGCAAAGCAGCAGTGAGTTCCACGCGCGACCATTCGGTTCCGGAAGCAGCCTTGAGCGATGTCGCGACTTCACGTAAGTCTTCGGGAAACCGCACCTGATTCACATTGATGCCGATACCGATCACCAGATGACGCACGCGCGTGGCTTCCGCATTCATCTCAGTCAGAATGCCACAGAATTTCTTGCCGTCGAGCAAGAGATCGTTGGGCCACTTGAGATCGGGATTCACGCGCGTGTCGAGTTGCTGGATCGCGGAGTGCACGGCCAATCCCGCCGCCAGCGACAGGATAAGAGCATCCGATGGCGGAAGATTTGGCCGCAAAATGATAGAGCAGTAGATTCCGGTGGAGCGCGCGGAATGCCACGCGTTCGCGCCGCGCCCGCGACCGGCGGTCTGTTCCTCCGCGAGGAAGACGCTGCCTTCAGGCGCGCCGCCCGCAGCCGCTTCCATCGCCGTGCTGTTGGTCGAGCCGATCTTGTAATAGTGGTGAATTGGATGGAAGATCGTGCCCTTCACGAGTGGCTCGAGCAGATCAGGCAACAGCAGGTCCGGAACGGCGCGCAGCTGATATCCGGTTGCGGGATGTCCCGCGACGTCGACTCCCAAAGAACGCAGTTGCTGAATGAGCCGCCAGACTTCCGAACGGCCAGTGCCGATCTCGTCGGCGATCTTAGTGCCGCTGACGACCACGGTTGCGTGGTCCATCAACAGGCGGGCGATGCGGCCAAGTCGAGCGTCGGTTTTCTGCGTCGGCACTGAGGGCTTGGCTTTCCGCGCGCGAGTTGGAGGCGGTGTCTTGATGCGGCGATTATACCCACTGAACGAGGTTGTCCGGCGATTCTGGTGTCCTAGAGGAGACGCGCCTCTCTTATTTAGGTCGATGCGGAACGAAGAGCGCTGCGCCGCACGAGAAGCGCGATTGTCAGGCCGATGCACAACATCAGAGCGAGAACACCGTTAACGCGGGACACAAGACTGATTGGTTTTAATGGGTGAGGAACACTGGAGAGCGGCAATGCGACTAGGTTCATAAACAAGTAAACTACGACGCCGTATAGCAGGCCGCTCAACACAGGCCGACGGATGAGAATCGCAAATCGGCGACTCGCAAAGTAAAAGATCGCAGTCCAGGTGAGCGCGATGAAGTAGTGGATCGCGACACCGAGAGCAATCGACTTCCAACCGAGTTGAAAAGATGTCGTCCCGATCAAGCCGCTGGCGATGTACTGGAAGACCATCACGGGCGTCGCGCCGCGAAAGTGGCTGAAGATCAGAGCGTCGGCGATATCGAGTGTGCCTGCGATCAAGCCGATGCGAAGAATCAGTGCTGCTGCGCGAGGCAAGCCGGGAGGAACTGGCGTTGATTCCGGCGCGTTGGCTGTCAGGAGATCGCTTCCCATGCAGGTAACAGACGTATGGCATCGCCGAGAGTCAACTGCGGATCGAGAAAGAGCTCATTCCGACACGACGCGCAGACTCATGTCGACGGCTTGCGCCGACGTTGTCAGCGCGCCGACGGAGATGAAGTTCACTCCTGTTTCCGCATAGGCACGGACATTGTCCAGCTTGATCCCGCCCGAGCATTCCAGCGGAATGCGCTTTTCCAGGCGCGAACAGCGTTCGAAGGTTTTGCGCACGTCCTCAACGGACATGTTGTCGAGCAGAAGCGCTTCGGCTCCGTGCGTAACAGCAAGTTCCATTTCCTGCAACGTGCGGACTTCGATTTCGATGGGTTGCAACCCGCGGCGGTTGTGATGCGCACGGTCGAGTGCGGGCACGATTCCTCCTGCGAGCGCAATGTGATTGTGCTTGATCAGCACGCCGTCGGAGAGGTCGAGACGATGGTTCTGCCCGCCGCCACAACGGACACCGTACTTGTCGATGGTGCGCAGGCCCGGAACCGTTTTTCGTGTATCGAGAATGCGCGCTTTCGTGCCGCTGACGGCTTCCACAAATTGGCGGGTTAAGGTCGCAATACCGGTCATGCGCTGCAGAAAATTCAGGATCACGCGTTCGCAGGAAAGAATCACGCGCGCGTTGTGGCGGATTACGGCGACGGATTGCCCGGAGTGGACGCGAACGCCGTCAAAGATCTCGGGGTGGCTAGTCACTTCGTGATGGGAGACGACTGCGCCGTCGAGTACGGCGAAGACATCGAGAATCGCCGGGATGACGCCGAGTCCCGCAAGAATACAATCCTGCTTGGCGACGACTGTTGCGGTCGCTTTCTGGTTGGGATCGACGCAGGCGTAGCTGGTGGCATCACGCGTAGCACGATCTTCGAGCAGCGCGTTCTCCAGGATGGCGGTAATGCGTCGGCTGTTCCAGTCCACGGGAAATCAGGTCTCGGGCGTCAGGTCTTGGGTCTCAGGTTGTCGGCGTCTGGTCTTCGGTTTTCGGTTTTCGGAGAACAACTTCCGTCGATCGTGTATGTAAACAGTACGTTTCATTTGCAACCTAACTCTTCGAATTTTTTGCGGCTTTTGTCGCGGAGGGATTCGTTTTCGGCTTTCTGTTTGCGAAGGCCCTCCACGACGTGCGCCGGAGCTTTTGCAAGAAAGCCCTCGTTGGTCAGTTGCCGATCGGCGTTGGAGATATTCTTTTCGTACTTCTCCAGCTCTTTTTTCAGGCGCGCACATTCGGCTTCGACATCGATCTTCTGTTCGTAAACCAGGTGAACGTCGAAGCGGGCGGTGTGACGTGCGCCCGGCAGCTTGGCCAGCGAGGAGTCGACGAAAGTGATGGATTCGACGTTTGCTTGTCGGTCGTTGGTCACTGCTCCGCGATTGTGCTCGATCAGGGCGCGAATTTCGGGCTCGTGCGTGTAGATCTGGATCGGGGCCTTCACCTTGGGTTCGACTTTCAATTCCGCGCGAATATTGCGGATGCTGACGATCAGGTCCTGCAAGATCGCCATGTGCGTTTCGCAGGCTAGATCGATCTGCTTCGGATCACCCAGCGGAAACGCCGCCAGTGCGATCGACTTGAAGGGTGGCTTGCCGTCGTAGATCGCATGCCAGATCTCCTCGGTGATGAACGGCATCACGGGATGGAGCAGCCGCAGGGAGGCTTCGAATAGCGTGACCAAATTATTGGCGGCGCCCCCTGCCGTCGATTTGTTCGCGCCATTTTCTGCAAGCAGCCGGGGCTTGATCAGCTCGATGTACCAGTCGCAGAACTCGCCCCAGAAGAAGTCGTAAATGCGGTTGGCGGCCTCGTGGAAACGAAACTCTTCCAGTGCGTCGTTTACGTAGTCGGCAACGCCGTTGAAGCGCGAGAGGATCCAGCGGTCTTCGAGAGTCGTAGCCGTGAACCCGGCAACACCCTTCGAGCCTGGGCTCGCGGGGGAGCGCGCCCTCGCCACACCGGCGCCTTCGGCGCCGATTCGATCCCTGTTCAGGAACATGAATCGCGCGGCGTTCCAGATCTTGTTGGCGAAGTTTCGATAGCCTTCGGTACGGTTTGGGTTGAAGGCGATGTCGGTTCCGGGGGCAGCCATTGCGGCCAATGTGAAGCGGGTCGCATCAGTGCCGTACTGCCCGATGACTTCGATTGGATCGAGCACGTTGCCTTTGGTCTTCGACATCTTCTGGCGCTCGGCATCGCGCACGAGGGCGTGAATGTAGACGTCGCGAAAGGGCACGCTGTTGCGCAGCGCCTCTTCTGGGCTGTCAGGTTTCTGGTCCGGCCGAAGCGGTTTTTCGGGTGGCATCATGAACCAGCAACCCATCATGATCATGCGCGCGACCCAGAAGAAAAGGATGTCGAAGCCGGTGATCAACAGCGACGTCGGGTAAAAAACATCGAGATCGCGCGTCGCTTCGGGCCAGCCCAGCGCGGTGAAGGGCAGCAGGGCGGACGAGAACCAGGTGTCGAGAACGTCGGTGTCCTGCTCGAGGTGCGAGCTGCCGCACCTGGAACACTTCGACGGCGTGGTGCGCGCAACGGTGATCTCTTTGCATTCGCCGCAACGCCAGGCCGGGATGCGATGTCCCCACCAAAGCTGGCGCGAGATGCACCAGTCGTGGATGTTGTACATCCAGTTCAGGTAGATGGTCTTGTAATTGTCGGGCGTGAAGTGAACATAGCCCTTCTCAACCACCTCGATCGCGCGCTTGGCCAGCGGTTCGATTTTGACGAACCACTGTTCGGAGAGCCGCGGCTCGACGATCGTTCCAGAGCGATCGCATTTGCCGAGCGCGATGGTGTAGTCCTTGGTGCCGACCAGGAAACCTTGCGCCTCGAGATCGGCCAACACGCGCTTGCGCGCTTCGAAGCGACCGAGGCCGACATAAGCGCCGGCATTCGCGTTCATGCGAGCGCTCTCGTCCATGACGTCGATCTGCGGCAGGTTGTGGCGCAGGCCAGCCTGAAAATCATTGGGATCGTGCGCGGGCGTGACTTTGACCGCGCCGGTGCCGAATTCGGGATTCGCGAGATCATCAACAATGATCGGGATCTCGCGGTTCATCAGCGGCAGCAGGACTTTCTTGCCGTGCAGATGGGTATAACGCTCGTCTTTCGCGTTCACGGCCACGGCGGTATCGCCGAGCATGGTTTCCGGTCGGGTTGTCGCGACAGTAATGAATTCCTTCGTACCCACGACGGGATAGCGGATTTCGTAGAGTTTGCCCGGAACGTCCTCGTGCTTGACCTCGAGATCGGAGATCGCCGTGCCGCAATCGGGGCACCAGTTCACGATGTACTTGCCGCGATAGATCAGCCCCTGCTCGTACAGGCGGACGAAGACCTCGCGCACGGCGCGGGAGAGATTCTCGTCCATGGTGAAGTACTCGCGCTCCCAGTCGACGGAGGCACCGAGACGCTTCATCTGCTCGAGAATGGCGCCGCCGTACTGCTTCTTCCAGCACCAGACGCGTAGAACAAATTCGTCGCGGCCGAGTTCGAGGCGCGACTTGCCTTCACTGCGCAACTGGCGTTCGACCATCATCTGCGTCGCGATGCCCGCGTGGTCGGTGCCGGGGAGCCAGAGGGTCAGGTCGCCGAGCATTCGGTGCCAGCGGATGATGATGTCCATCTCCGTCTGGTTAAGCATGTGGCCCATGTGCAGGCGGCCGGTGACGTTGGGCGGTGGCAGCAGCAGGCTGAAGACGCTGCGAGCATGGCCCTCGGGCGGAGTGGACGCGCGGAAGAGATTCTGGTCTTTCCAGTACTCGGCCCAGCGCGTTTCGATCGCACCCGGTTCATACGCCTTGGGAAGTTCGTGGGGCATTTTGTCTGCTGTTACTGCGGTTCTCGGCGCTGGCCGAGACATACTCGGCAAATGCTGCGCTTGCAGGGGTAATTCTTGATATTAACCGTGGTTAGAAAAAGCGGTCAAACGAGCGGAAGGGTGGAAGACTGACGAGGCGGGGGAGGCCGGATTGCGGACTAATCTTTCTTGGTGTCGGCGAGTTTCTTCGCGATCTCCTCGACGATCTTGGGGCGGAGTTCGGCGAGAACGCTGTCGACAATGCTGGCGATGGCTTTCGGATCGGAAGCCGTGGAAGCGCGCGTTTCCGGAGCGGGGGCACTGGACTCCGAAGCCACCGGCTCGGACGGCGAGAACTCTTCCTTCTCCTTTGCCGGTGCGGCTTTTGCCCCGCTCCCGGTAGCGATGGAATCGCGAATGTTTTTCCAGCTTGCAGCCATGTCTTCTAATCCTCCTGAGGTCTGGGAATCAGGCAAGGCCGAATTTTCAGTGACGGCGATGGGAACAGTTTCATTCGTCTCTGACGCAGCACTTGCCGGTACGGCGGATGCTTTAATTTCTTCGGCATGGGCCGGTGCGATGTCGGCGGACGCCACATGCTCTGGGGCTGGCGCGGCGACAGTCGCAGAGTCGGAAGCTCCGGCGGCCATCGCATAAACAGCAGTGGATACGACGGCGTTGGTTTCTGCCGGTAACGCCGTGGCAGAGTTTTCCGGGTTCGTGACCGCCGTCGTGACGGCAGGGACCTCAGCCACGGCCGCAGAGGCCGCCAATACTGCGCCGGAAGCGGCGACTGCCGCGTAAGCCACGTCCATCTCGCGTTCGAGCGAGAGGGTCGCTTCTTCATCGGACAACGCCACTTCTTCGGCAATCCAACGCGGCCCTTGCGAGTGAGCTGTGACAGAGTCAGAGTCGACTTGCGCGGCAATCGCCGCCATCGCGGAGGATGCGACGTCTTGGGTGGGCGTGTGTGCCGAGGAAACTGGCATCGGATCCGCTGGAATATTGGCCGGCATTAGCGACTGCAGTGCGGCCATGACTTCGTCGTCTGCAGGTTGTGGAACGGGCGTCGAAGCTACTTCTGGTGGCGCCTCGGTTGGGACATCTGGGGATGGGGAAACTGAAGCCGTTTCGACCGGCGTGACCTCGGGTGTGGCAGGCGCTGGGGCCGCCGCCTGAGCAGTCGGAGCCGGGATCTCAGGTTCGACGACCTGCGATGTTTCCACGAGTTCCGCAGGTTGTGAATCGGCTGCGACTTCGCCAGACTCCGCTATCTGCGGAGCCACGGCGACGGTCATCGGCTCGGGCTGAGATTCTTCTGGGATCTTTTGCTCGCCAGTTTCCCCGAGGCTGAGGCCTGCGGGAGCAGCAGGTGTTTCTGGCGCGGACGCAAAGGTTACAGGCGATGGTTCTTCATCTGCTGGTTCCGATGTGGCAGGTGCGGTGGCCGTTGAAACCGGAACTGACCCTGTGGTTTCCGGAGCGCGCTCCGCCGAATCTGCAACTCGCGCCGGAGCACCAGCTTTCAACTGTGCAGCAGCGGCGGTGATGGCTGCAATCTCTTCGGGAGTGATGTCAGCGGGAAGGCCGGCTGGCATCGGGCGCTCAAAGATCCCCTCGCGCCTGGCTTCGTGTTTGCCCGAATTCTCCGAGTGGAGATCGCGAAGGGCCTTTGATGGGGCGGGCATCTCAGGCTCTGGCTCAGGTTGTGGTTCGGGATGCGATTCGTGGGTTGGAATCCGGAGACGGTTCTTCCAAGTTTCGTCCTTATCGACGGCTACTTGGTCATCGACGGCAGCAACGGCCCTGGCAAACCGTCCTGGCTTATAGGGCTCGGGCCGCGGGACGATTTTGTCTTCGAGGCGGGCAAGCGCGCCAAGCAGTTCACTCGCTTCGAAAGGCTTCACTACAAAGGCGTCGGCGCGGACGCGGCGGGCTTCCTCGGGCTTGAATGGCTCGAGTTTGCCCACGGTGAGAAGAATCGGGATGCGGGATGAATCTTTGTTTTCCTTGATCCGCTGGCAGACCTCGAGTCCGCTGTAGCCGGGCATGTAAACGTCGAGAACGATGACGTCCGGCTTCACTTCAAAGATTTTTTTTAGGGCTGCGGAGCCGTTGTTGACGGTAACCACTTCGTAACCAGCGTCAGTAAGGATCTTCCGACCCATGTTCTGGGCGGTCACACTGTCATCGGCGAGCAGAATTTTGCGGGCCAAGGGATTTCCTTTGGGTAAGGGGGAGATACCGCGAAGTTAAACTGAGGCCAACCCCAAGTCAATGTGTCGAGCGATTACTACACGTTACTAGGGGACATGCCTGACGGGAAACAGGAAATTCTCGGATCGAGAGCACAGTTGGGCAGCCCCTAACGGGGCATTGTTGAATGAATGTTTATGGCGCCGCTAAAGCGGCGCCCTGATACGAATCTTCGTCCAAAAGCGTGCGGGTTGTGGGGCCAAGTACGCAATTTGTGCGGCCACTAAAGGGCGTGCCGAACTTGAGCTTATGGCGCCGCCTGAAGCGGCACCCTGATACGAACCTTCATCGAATGAGTGTGGGCTGCGGGGCGAAGAATCAAATTTTGAGCGGGCCCCTAGCAGAGCGTGCTGAACTTGAGGTTATGGCGCCGCTGAAGCGGCGCCCTGATACGCGCTGCGTCAAGACCAGCGGCATTGTGCAGACGAGAAGCACAAACTGTTCAGCCGATCGGCGGAAGGCGCCGATCCTAGAACGGAATAATTTTCTTCAGGCCTTTCTTCTTTTTCGGCTTGCTGCTTGAGGTGGACTGCTGGTCCGTCTGCGCTGACGAAGAGGAGCTGGCGGCGTTCGCCGCTGGCGCATTTTCGGGGCTCTGGACTTCGTTGACTTGAGGCGGAGGCGGAAGGGCCTGGCCGCCGTTGTCGGAAGAAGAAGCAGCAGAAGAAGATGAGGCTGTGGCCGCGGGATCCACTTTGAGTTCGTTCGAGTCCGCAGGGACGTTCGGCTTCAGTTCGTTCGAGTCAGAAGCTCCGGCGGCGACTGGCGGCTGCGCGGAACTATCCGGCGGTGGTGCAACAGAAATGGATGCGTCGGGTTGCGGCGTATCGGAGCGAGGCGCAGGTTGGTTCGGAGGGGGTGCGCCATCGTTTTTGATTTCAGGTGTGATCGAGCCAGTGCCCCCGGCAGGCTTACCGAGCATTGCACTGGTTACGCGGTTGACCACTTCGGGAGCGGCGATGGGGTGCGGATCCACCAGCGTAGGCTCACCGACGTGTGTGGCCGCGGCCACGTCTGGATGCTTTTTGAAACCGCCCAGCACACTTGAGATCATGCCCGTGGAGTGACGGCTATCCTGCTCCGCCTTGTTCTGGGCGATGGCAGCCTGCGTGGGCTTTGGGATCGGACGATGTAAGGCTTCCAGACGCCTCTGGGCGTCCTCGACACGATCCATCAGCGGATAGCGCGTAATGATCTTGGCGTACGCGTCCGAAGCTTCTTTGGTGAACTCATCTATCGCGCGCGCTTTGGCCGTTTCGTTCATCGGCTTGGAGCGGATAATAGCGATCTCGCCCTCGAGGGCCTGACCCATGAGGTAGAGTGCGTCATCGGCATGGCTGTAGAGCGGATAGCGGTCGACGAGAGAATTCAGCCGGGCAATCGCTGCGGGATAGGACTGCCGCAAATAATAGAAGCGACCAATCTCGTATTCACGTTCCCCGAGAACTTCCTGCACTTCGAGCAGGCGTTGCTTCGCTTCGGGAACAAGCTTGGAATCCGGATACTGAAGGATGAGGCTGCGATACTCCTCTTCCGCGCGCATGGCATGGGTGTAATCGCGGTCGGGCTTCTCCATCTGTTGGTAATGAATGTTGGCGATTTTGAGTTGGGCTTCGGCCGCTTCCGGCATATTGGGGAAGAAGGTTTCGAAGTCCTTGTACTCGATCTCGGCCTGAGCCAATGCGGCGGAGCCACCTTCCGCGTACCAGGAGTCGCCGACGGCCAGCTTGGCGCGCGCGACGAACTCGGAGTCAGGATAGGTGTTGATCAGGGTCTGCAGCGTCATGCGGGCCACGTCGAAGCGGTTGTGCTTCATCGCGTCCATGGCACGGTCGAAGAGAACTTTGTCGGGCTGCTTCGATCCGACGTTGGCCAGGGGGTTGTTGACCTTTTTGTTTGTGCACGCGGCAGAAAAAGCGAGCAGCGCGCCCAACAAAGCGATGACCGGAATCCGACGCAGCATAGGAACCTCGGGGAAAGAATTGACGCTTCCCACTCTTTTCGGATCGTGAGCGGAAGCTCCCTGCGGACGACGGCGCCCGCGATACAGCGATCAAACCTTTTGCACTGTGGCCTCGGTTGCGGCCTTCAACAATCTTTGCGCGTTGATCTTTGGATCACCGCTGCCGAACACCGCGTTGCCTGCCACTAAAATTTCTGCGCCGGCACGCACCACTTCGGCAATAGTATCGAGGGCTATCCCGCCGTCAACTTCGATGCGGAAATTCAGGCCGCGCTCAGTCCGAATCTCGGCGAGCTTGCGCATCTTGTGCAGAGAATTGGGCAGGAATCTCTGCGCGCCGAAGCCCGGGTTAACCGACATAACCAACACGTAATCAACGATATCGAGAACTTCGGAGAGCATCTCGACGGGCGTGCTCGGGTTGATGACGACCCCCGCCTGCGCAACGTGGTCGCGAATATGGTGAAGCGTGCGATCGAGGTGGATACAGGCTTCCTGGTGGACGGAGATCCAGTCGGCGCCGGCATCGGCAAATGCGGGAATGAACTCGTCAGGATTCTCGATCATGAGGTGGCAATCGAGCGGCAACCGGGTGGCCCGGCGCAACGACTTCACGACGGGAGGCCCGATGGTCAGGTTCGGGACAAAATGCCCGTCCATGATGTCGACATGGACGACGGACGCACCGCCTTCCGTGGCAAGGCGAACCTGATCCGCCAAGTGGGCGAAGTCAGCCGACAAAATCGAGGGTGCGAGTTCGATCAAACCTGAGGTCCTGACGGAGAATCCTTTCGGGTGATTCTAACACGCTATTCCGGGCCCTTTCGGGCGGATCGGGCGTAGTTCCTGCGATGGTTCGGGCACGTACGAACAGCTCCGTTGTGAGGCACTTGCGGGGCGATGAGGTACGTCGGGATCAAGAAGACGGATCGTTGATCTGGGTGATTTGCCTCATATCGATCGCGCCCTTGGCACGCGTGAACGAAGGTCATTGGTTGCGCAAGACTAATTGCCCGGCGATGGACTGGACGCGTTTTTGGCCACCGCAGACACGAAAGCGGCCACTGTTTCAGGGAGGACTAGCCACCGACCTCGATCATTGGCCTTGGCGGTCGCGCGGAGGTCCGGTTTGTGCGTGGTGGGACCATCCTCGGAAACCGTGCTGTGCAGGGCGGCGTGAACTTCGCGTACCCCGGTCTGGCAGAGAACGTTGCGGACGTTATGCTCGCGGATATTTCCGGCGGCCATGATTTGGATTCGCCCCTTGGCAGCCTTGTGCAATCTGGCCAGGTTGGCAGATCCCTTCTCGGCGGTTTCCGCTCCTCCCGAGGTAAGGACGCGGTCGGCGTTGGTTGAGATTACATCCTCCAGGGCAGCCAGCGGATCGCGGGTCAGGTCGAACGCTCGATGGAAGGTCGCGGCCATCGGGCGCGCAAGGGAAACCAGTTCGCGGGTTCGTACGACGTCAATATTTCCTTCCGAATCGAGCACGCCCAGAGCGACACCATTCGCCCCGAGTTGCTTCGCAAGCAGGATGTCACGCTTGATGACCTCGAATTCCAGGTCCGAATAAGTGAAATCACCCGCACGCGGACGAATGAGGACGTGCAGCGCGATCGAAACCCGCTTGCGCGTCATGGCAATCATGCCGGCGCTGGGCGTGACGCCCCCCTCGGGCAAATTGCTGCACAGTTCGATGCGTTGCGCACCACCTTGTTCGGAGGCGATCGCCGATTCGACTGAATCCACGCAAACTTCGACGAGAACCTCACAGGGCAAGTCGGGCGCGTCTCCTTTCCTGAATCGATTACGCGGCAACGCGAGTCTACATCAAGGCCCGTCGTTGTCAGGGTCAGGTCATTTTCCGATCGAATGGAGAGGCAGGCAAAGAGACGTGCACGTGCTCACTCGTGCGCATATTGCGCGTGCTACCCTCTAGGACTTTTCCAGAGATTTTAAAGAACGATGAATGTTGACTCCCAAATTGCTCCCGCGGCAGCGAGTCTGATGGCGACTTGCGCGTGGGGCATGAGTGACTTTCTCGGCGGATTTGCGTCGCGGAAAACAAATGCGTTTCTGCTTTCGACAATCACGCATGTGAGTGGCACGGCGCTCATGCTGATTCTGGCTGTCGCCCTCGCATCGCCTGTTCCCGCGAAGCAGAGCCTGGAGTGGGCGATGGCTGCGGGAGTTCTGGCGGGGGTGGCGCTTGCGGTCTTCTATCGCGCGCTTGCGGCGGGCGACATGGGATTGACCGCGCCGGTGGGCGCTGTGCTCGGAGCAGGAATTCCGACGATCGTCGACATGTTCACAGAAGGACGACCCGGAGCGCTACGCATCATTGGCTTTTTGTTTGCAGGGCTAGGAATCTGGCTGATTTCGCGGCGGGAAGGCGAGACGGGACGTCCCCACGGTCTCGGAATGGCAATCCTCGCGGGCATCGGATTTGCGGGATATTTCCTGTGCATTCGGCAAGCTGGAAACGGATCGGTATTCTGGCTCGCGGGGACGTCGCGCGCCGCGTCATTTATAACCACGGCGATTCTGGTAGTGCTGACGCGGCAATATCAGCCGATAAATCTCTCGGGAGTTGGCTGGGGAGTGCTCGCGGGCGTGCTCGACGTGAGTGGGAGCGCTTTCTTTATCCGGGCCAGTCAGGCTGGCAGGCTAGATACAGCCGTGGTCATCAGTTCACTATATCCGGCGATTACGGTGCTGCTGGCGCGCCTGATTCTGAACGAGCACTTCTCTCGCTGGCGATTGGCTGGGATGCTCGCGGCCCTGGCCGCCGTGCCGCTCATCGCGGTGTGACGATCGTTACGGGACGTTGGCTGGGACGATTGCGATCTCTGCTACCATCGGCCCGTGGCACTGGTGGAAGCGCGAAATCTGACCAAGGTATATCCGCTCGGCGAATCAATTTTTGGAGGTGGAGCGCAAGGTGAGGTACGCGCGGTCGATGATGTCTCGCTGACGATTGAAGTGGGAGAGACGCTCGCTCTGGTTGGCGAGTCGGGTTCCGGAAAAAGCACGTTGGGGCGGCTAGTCTTGCGGTTGATCGAGCCGACGTCGGGGAAGATTCTCTTCGAGGGCCACGACCTTCTGGCTGCAACGCACAGTGAACTGCGTCGCGCGCGACGAGAGATGCAGATCATCTTTCAGGATCCGTTTGGATCGCTCGATCCGCGGTTGCGGGTGGACGAGATCGTCGCCGAACCGCTGGTGATCCACCAGAATCTTAGCCGCGAAGAAAAGCGAACGCGAGTCGCGGAATTACTGCGCGCCGTGGGCATGGACGAATCGGCCGGAAACCGCTTTCCACATGAATTCAGCGGCGGGCAGCGGCAACGTATCGGGATTGCACGGGCACTGGCGTTGCGGCCGAAATTCATCGTCGCCGATGAGCCGGTTTCGGCGCTGGATGTGAGCGTGGGCGCCCAGATCGTTAACCTGCTCGCACAACTGCAACGCGAATTCAAGCTGACCTACCTTTTCATTTCTCACTCGATGCCGGTCGTACGCTACCTCGCGACCCGAATCGCGGTGATGCATCGCGGGAAGATCGTTGAGACAGGGTCGACGGAACAGATCACGGAGCGGCCTGAACATCCGTACACGAAGACGCTGTTGGAAGCGACACCGGAGATTGCGATTTAGCGGCCGGCGAAGGCAAACCCGAACCCGAAGTTTCATTCTTGAACATTGGCAAGGGAATTTGCCGATATTGAGGATGGGCTTGGTGGCGGAAGTTGCGGCTTCCAGTTTATGCTTCTCTGCGGCTAAACCCTGGAGGCGCCAACATGAAGCGTACCTTCGTGCTTGTTTTTTGCGCACTCGCTGCATCGAGTTTTGCGCAGAAGAAAAATCCCGTTACCACTGTGATCAAAGAGATCCTACCCCGGCAGGCCAAGAACCTGCAGGGAGCGGTGGACACCATGCCACCCGACAAGTTCTCGTTTAAACCTACTGAAGGCCAGATGACGTTCGGACACCTGGTCTCGCACATCATCGAATCGAACTATTATCTGTGCGCGAAAGCAGCCGACCTGCCGAAACCCAAAGTCGAAGAAGCAAAGGAGACGGATAAGGACGCGCTCTCGAAATCGTTGAAAGCATCGTTTGATTTCTGCACTGGCAGTCTTGCCAAAGTTGACGACTCGAAATTAGGCGATGAGATCGAAGCCTATGGCGGGCGAAAGGTTCCGAGGGCTTGGTCGCTGATTGCACTAACCAACGACTGGGCGGATCACTATGCGGCGGCTTCGACGTATCTGCGATTGAATGGGCTGTTGCCGCCGACGGCGCAACCGAAGAAGTGAAAAACGCGCTACTCGATCTGAACGAGATCACCCGCAGGCACAGCTGGCGCGGGCTGCTGAGGCGCGCGCCAGGAGTCGAAGACCGACACCTGGTGCACGCACGAAACGGTGCAGTGCGGCGCGCAGGACTTCTCGGTGAGGAACTCGCGGCGAACGTCGGCAATCGTGTAGCTCTCGAGTGGCACAGCTGGATATCCACGCTGCTGCGAGCAGTAGTGCACTAATCCATTTTCACAAATGTAGAGATAGCGCCCGCCCGCGCGGCAACGCCATTGGTTGGGACGTCCCTGAGCGATATTGTCCTGGAAAGCATTGATGCGCGTGAAGCTGCGCTTCTCGAGCGACTTCATCTCGTGGTAGACCGCGCGTTCTTCCTCGTTCAGCGGCTGAAGTTGGCCGTCGCCGTCGTGAATGATGCCGATCGTGGAACTAAAGCCAAGCGCCATGGCACGGCGGCCGATGACGAGCGCGTCTTGCGGATTCTTGACGCCGCCGCCGACAACAGAGTTGATGTTGACGTGAAAGTCGGCATGCTCGGCGAGCAGTTCCAGCTTCTTGTCGAGAACTTTCAGGCTCTTCTTTGAGACGTCATCAGGCGTGACGTTGTCGATAGAAATCTGCAGCCATTCGAGTCCAGCTTTGTTCAGCCGTTGAATTCGTTCGGCGACCAACAGGTAGCCGTTGGTGATGAGGCCGGCGATCATGCCGTTGTGGCGAATGCGGCGGATGATGTCATCGAGTTCTGGGTGCAGGAGCGGCTCGCCGCCGCTGATGGTGATGACTGAAGTGCCGAGTTCGCCGAGCTTGTCGATCCGGCGGAACATGGTTTCGGTCGCCACGGGCTTGGAGAAGTCGTCGAACTCGTTGCAGTATTCGCACGCCAGGTTACAGCGCCGGATGGGAATGATATGCGCCAGAAGCGGGTGGTCCGTCGACATAAAGGCGCGGGCAACCATCTTCGCGCCACGCAAGTTCTGGTGCGCAGCCTTCAGACGGCGTTTGAAGGATGTAAGGCTGGACGGCATGGTTGAGCTTTATTTGTATTAGATCACACGGTTGGAGTGTGGATAGCGATTTCGACAGTGGTCAGCGGGATTTTAGGGTTGAACGGCGATGATGGGGTGTAATCGGGTGCGCGCCTGGGTGATGGGACGAGGTTTTGTGCAGATTCGATCGGAAAAACCTAAACCGCTTCGTGGCCGGCTTCCTGCAAAACCTCTATCGCTTTTTCGACCCAGTCATTCTTGACGAGGACGTAATCGGTGTCGAAGGTCGAGATGGCGAAGATGGGAATCGCACGATCGGACAGCGGCTGTACAAAAGAAGAGAGGATGCCGGTCTCTGAAAATGGGAAGGGGCCTTCCAGCTTGAGGCATGCCCAGTCGTTCTCGTGCTGAGTGCCAGCGGGAACTTGGGAAGCGAGGCAGACAATCGATACCTCTTCGGCAGTACCAGTGATCGAGAAGAACTTTCCCTGCGCGGCCCAGGTCGGGACGGGTGTAGTTGTGGCCAGGCGGCAGACCGCAAACGAACCGGGCACTCGGGAAAATCTCAGTCGATGACGCGGCACGGAGCGCTGAGCCTTTCTTGAGCTGACACTTTTTTTCGGAGGAGCCGAGCATTGTAGCAAGGAGTGGTTAGTGCGGAATTCAGAGAATCAAGAGCGTTACGACTTGCAGGCAAGAGGACTAGTCTTGCACCGCCTTGCGCAGTGCCGCGCGGGCGAGAAGGCGAGTCGAATCCAGGGGAGGCAGAGGCGATGTGTCGGCAGTCACAATCAGAGGGATTTCAGTGCAGCCGAGCACAACCGCGTCGCAGCCGTCGTCTTTCAGGCCGCGGATGACTTCGGTGAAATAGGCCTGCGAACGCGGCAGGAACTGCGCGTTCACGAGCTCGTCCATGATGATGTGGTTGATGCGCTCGCGCTGCTGGGGGTCCGGAATGCGGTAATCGATGCCCGCAGCTTTCAGCTTTTGCGGATAGACAGATCCCTCCATGAGCCAGCGCGTGCCCAGCACTGCGAGGCGCTTGAAGCGTTTGCGCTTGGCCTCGCAGGCGACCTCCTGCGCGATATGCAGCCATGGACGCGGTGCACGGTGCTCAACGAACTCGAAGGCCTGGTGAATCGTGTTATCAGGACAGATGAGGAAGTCGGCGCTGGCGCGAGCGAGCTTTTCCGCCGAGGACAGCATGAGTTCAGCGACTCCCGCCCAGTCATTCTTGTCGATAAACTTGACGTATTCAGCAAGGGAGTGCGTGTGCATCGAGACTTCAGGGTGGTTATGGGATCCCATGAGTTCGGCGCCTTCGAGACAGATCGTGCGATAGCAGAGGGCGGCTCCTTCCGCGCTGCAGGCGACGATGCCGATGTGCTGTGGCAAGACAGTTCTCAGTTCTCAGTTCTCAGTTCTCAGTTCTCAGTTCTCAGTTCTCAGTAAGTTAGACGCGAATCTTAAAATTCAGATTGATTAAAGTTTTCACCGGTGAAAAAGTTGGCTGCGCGTTCGCCAACACGAAGTCCGAAATCTGCGATCCGAGATTTGTGGCCGGGTTATTTCGTCGCGGCGGCGGCGTCGAACAGATTCAGGAATTCGACTTTCTTCTCGGCCGGGAGAAATGCAGCCTCGAACGAGTTTCGGGCCAGCTCGCGCAGGTGCTCATCGGTGAAACCGAAGTGGTCTTGCACCAACTGGTATTCACGGGAGAGGGACGTGGCGAACATCGCGGGATCGTCCGAGTTGATCGTCACCATCATGCCCTCTTCGAAATATCGCTTCACTGGGTGATCGCTCACCGCCGCGCAAACACCGGTCTTGAGATTGCTGGTGATGCAGATCTCGACGGGGATCTGGCGCTCGGCGAGTTCCTGGATCAGATCGGGGTCCTGGCACGCGGTGAGGGCGTGGCCAATCCGTTCGGCGTGAAGATTGAGGGCACCCCAGATCGACTCGGGGCCGGCAGTTTCTCCCGCATGCGCCGTGAGACGCAGCCCGTGCTCGGCGCAGTACGAGTAGACCTCGCGAAAAATTTCGGGCCCGGCTGTTCGCTCGTCGCCGCCGATGCCGAATCCGACGACGTGGCGGTCCTGATACTGAACTGCGAGCTCTGCGACTCGTTGCGCCTCGGCGGATCCGAACTGGCGTACGGCATCGAAGATCCAGAGCAGCGATACGCCGAAGTCGCGCGTGCCGCGCTCACGTCCGCGGTCAAGGCCTTCGAAGATGGCGGCGAAATTCTGCTTGCGGAAGAGACACACGCCGACCGACATGTAGACCTCGGCGTGGAGAATGTTTTCGGCCTTCAGCCGCTCCATCAGGCGATAGGTGATGAGTTCGTAGTCGGCTGGCTCTTTGAGATGCTCCGTGATGTTTTTGAAAGAGATCAAGAAGCCGTTGAAGTCGGTGTATTCGTAAAGTTTCTCGACGTCGGTGATTGTTGCCGACTTCAATCCATGGCTCTGCTGGATTTCCAGCAGCGTGGAGGGTTCGATCGCGCCCTCGATGTGCAGATGAAGCTCCGCCTTCGGCAGGGAGTGAACGAATGCGCTGGGCGTCGGATTGGCGAAGAGGCCCATGAGTTGAGATTGTAGATTTCTGATCTGTGAATTGGAAAGGAAGTTTCAGCGTTCAGCTGGGTGGGGTGTAGGTGGCTCGTCGAAACGAAAACCAAGTCTTCGTCTGCCTGCGTATTGTGGAGAAATACGCGTCCAAAGGGCCTTGAGCTCGAGTTCAACGAACATGACCCCGCCTCCGTGTTCATTGACGAACCAATCGCGTTCTGAATCGCTTGTCAGCCGATCTGCCACAAATTCGATTTCTCCGGGTTCGCCATCGTAAAGAAGACGATCACCTTTTCTGATTTCTTCGCCCGACTGGTAGTGAAACGGCACGAGGGCTATGAGTTTTCGCGAGCGAACTCGCTGTGATGCCGACTATACAGCCAGTAGACCGTCAGCCCGATGATCAGCCAACTAAAGAAGCGGAGCCAGGTCAGGATGGGCAAGCCGGACATCAGCAGCACGCAAAAGAAAACGCTCAGTACGGGCGCGGCAATGCCTCCGGGGGCTCGGAAGCCGCGGCGGCGATTGGGCTCGCGGAAGCGAAGGATGATCACGCCGATCGACACGAGAACGAAGGCAAAGAGCGTGCCGATATTCGACAGGTCGGCGAGGGTGCCGATATCGAGAATGCCGGCAGGGACACCAACGACGAAACCGGCGATCCAGGTGGCTGTGGCCGGGGTACGGAAGCGTGGATGGACTTTGCCAAAGAGCTTGGGCATCAAGCCATCACGGGACATGGCGAACCAGACGCGCGCCTGGCCGAGTTGGAAGACCAGCAGCGACGAGATCATGCCCATCATCGCGCCGAAAAGGACACCGAGGCGAACCCAGTGCAGGCTGTGCGAACCGGTGGTGAGCGTTAGCTTCTTCAGGCTGTTCACAACGGGGGCGGCATCGTCGAGCATCGATTGCCACGGAACGAGCCCGGTGAGCGTTACCGCCACGCCAATGTAGAGCAGCGTACAGATCACCAGGGTGGCGATGATGCCGATGGGAAGGTCGCGCTGGGGATTCTTGGCTTCCTCGGCGGCGGTTGAGACGGAGTCGAATCCGATGTACGTGAAGAAGATGATTGAACCGCCAGTCAGAACTCCTGATAAGCCGCTGGGCGCGAAGGGATGCCAGTAACCCGGATGAATGAAATGGGCGCCCGCGATGATGAACGCGAAAATCGCGGCGATTTTCAAAATGACCATGGTGTTGTTGGCTTCCGCCGATTCGCGAATGCCGCGCACCAGGATCACGGTCAGGATCATCACGACTAAAAATGCCGGGCAGTTGAAGCCCAAGTGCAGGCCGGGCGGATAGAGCATCTCGCCCTTGAGATCGCTGAGGCCCGCGGGCAGATAGGCGGGCGTAATCCAGCGCAGCGCAGGATGCCATCCGAACCAGTCGAACATGTCGACGAGGTGGGCGGAGAAGCCAACGCTCACCGCCATGTTGCTGACCGCGTATTCGAGAATCAGGTCCCAGCCGATGATCCAAGCGATCAACTCACCCATGGTGGCGTAGGTATAGGTGTACGCGCTGCCGGCGATGGGAATCATCGACGCGAGTTCGGCATAGCAGAGCGCCGTAAAGGCGCAGACAATCGCGACGAGAACCAGGGAGAGCGCCAGCGCGGGACCGGCGCCAGGGCGGCCAAGAGAGGCCGTGTGCTTGATCAAGTAGTCGAGTAAGGGAGCATTCAAAATCGACGACGTGTCGAATTTCTGACCGGCGATGGCCGTCCCGACAACGGTGAAGATTCCGGAGCCGATGACGGCGCCGATCCCAAGAGCGGTGAGCGAGAGCGGCCCGAGCGTCTTGGTCAGCCGCCGGTCGGCTTCTTCCGAGTCGGAAATCAGCTTGTCGATGGACTTGGTGGCAAAGAGCTGGGTGGTAGCCAGAGGTTGCTCCCGGTTTGTGTAGGGCCAGCCGTGCCGGCCCGGATGTAATCCAGTGCTGCCGAAAAAGCAGAGGGCGGATTCGAGAATCCGCCCTTCGGTTAAGAGTTGCTAGGTACGCTTCGACTGACCGCGAGCCAGCTTCTTCACTTTGCTCTTTTTGGAGCCACGTGGGTAATCACGAGGCTTCAGCGGATTGGTAGTTGCCCGCTTCTTACGTGCGGCGCGCTTTACTTTCTTGCGTTCTTCTCTGCTCAGTTTTGTTGTATTCGCCATGAATGCAGTGTTCTCTCTTGTAATTGATAAGTTCATTCAAGGCGAACTATTCGCCAGGAATGTTCTGTCTCTCGACAAAGACTTTTAGGATCAGGCTTTCTCTAGCTGGGCGTACTTCTCCACCAACTTCTTCAGCCCGAACCGTGGGAATTGTACCGTAATCTTGGCGTCTTCCCCATCTCCTTCGCGCTGGTAGACGGTGCCCTCGCCGTACTTAGGATGTTTAACCCTCTGGCCGGGGCGAAAGCCACGCTTGCCCTTAGGTTCTTCGATCACGGTCTTGGGGAGATTGAACTTCTTGCCGCGCGAGGCAAAGAACTCCGCGATATTGTCGATGGAGTTGTAGCTCTTGCCGGAATAGGTTGGCTTGGCGCGCTCGGCCCGCTCGCGAATCCAGGCCTCGCTCTGGTCTTCGTCTTCGTAGGAATAGTGAGTGGAGGTGTGCTCATCGTTGACCCGCGAATTCCGGTTTGGTGCGGACGATCCTGTCCGCGAGCCTTGGGCCGGATACGTTCCCATCCAGGCCCGGCGCTTGGAGCCGCCGATTTCTTCCACAAGATGAGCCGGAACTTCTTCAAGAAAACGTGAAGGTACGCTGCCCTCGGGCATGTCGGTGCCATAGCGACGGCGATAGACGGCGCGGCTCAGGATCAGCGTGTCCATGGCGCGGGTCATCCCGACGTAGCAGAGCCGGCGCTCTTCCTCGACGTCGTCCATTTCGAGCAATGTGCGCGAGTGCGGGAAGAGACCCTCCTCCATGCCGCATAAAAAGACCAAAGGAAACTCCAAGCCCTTGGCCGCATGCAGGGTCATCAGCGTGATGCGGGCGGACTCGTCGTATCCGTCGGCGTCGCTGACCAGGGCGGCGTGATCGAGAAATTGTTCGAGGGTCTCGTCACGATCTTTCGCGTCGAGAGCGGCGTTCACCAGTTCGCGCAAGTTTTCGATCCGGGAGAAAGCTTCCGGGGAATCTTCGGCTTCGAGTTGCTTGATGTATCCGGTGCGATCGATGAGGAATTTCAGGACCTCGGAGGTGTTCGCGGGACCTCCGGGAGAGCGGAAGGCACCCTCGTTGGGATCGGGAGATTCGTCGGTGGCGCTGGCGTTGAGTTCTGTGGGGTTGAAGCCGACAACGTCTTCGCTGGATGCGGACTCGACTTCGTTGCCGTTATCGGCGGCATTATCTTCGGGGTCGTTGGATACGGCGTCGAAATCAAACATCATGGGATCGAAGCGGGTGTTGTCGTCTCGGCCGTCGGACGAGGACACCCGACGCTCCAACGGAGTCTTCTCGCTATTGCCAGCCCCAAAATCAAATGACGATGGATCGAAGGACGCGGTGCCGTCTTCGGCGTCTTCTTGCGACATACTGAGGGGGCGAGACGCCCCCTCGACAGCCGGCGGGACGCCGGCGCTACGCTCGGATGCCGTGAGACTTTCGGCATATGTGCCAGCCAGCATGGCGCGGGCGTCTTCGATCAATTCGCGAAACGACTTTAGCGCCTGGCACGCACGTTGCGGCAGGAGTTGTCGATTGATGGCTTCCCCGATCGCACCCCACAGGGAGAGTCCGGTCTCTAGAGCCAGGCGCTCGATCGTCTCTATGGTCGTCTTCCCGATGCCGCGCGCGGGTGTGTTGACCACGCGCAGCAGGGACACGGAATCGTCGGGATTCAGGACGACTTTGAGATACGAGATCATGTCCTTGATCTCGGCGCGTTCGTAGAATGAGAAGCCGCCGACCACGTGATACTTCAACTGGTAGCGCCGCATGGCTTCTTCGAACAATCGGGACTGCGAGTTCGTCCGGTAAAGCACGGCGGTTCGCGGAGTTTCGCCAGCTTCGACCGCCTCGCGCAGGTACCTGGCAATGCGATCGGCCACGAAAAGGGCTTCGTTTTCGCCGTCGGGCGCTTCGTAGTAACCCACTTTTGTCCCCCCCTGGCGTGAGGTCCAGAGGTTCTTGCCTTTGCGCTTGACGTTGTTCGCGACCACGGCTGAAGCCGCTTCCAGAATGTTCTGCGTCGAGCGGTAATTCTGCTCGAGCCGGATGATCTTGGCTTCCGGGAAATCCTTCTCGAACTCGAGAATGTTCCGGATATCGGCCCCGCGCCACGAATAAATCGACTGGTCTTCATCGCCGACTGCGCAGAGATTGTGCCGCGAGCCCGCAAGCAGCCGCATCAGTTCGTACTGCGGGCGGTTCGTGTCCTGATATTCATCAACGAGGATGTATTGAAATTTCCGGTTGTAGTAGTCGCGAACGGCGGCTGCGGACTTCAGAAGGCGCAATGCTTCCAGCAAGAGGTCGTCAAAGTCGAGAGCATTCGCCTTGCGCAATTCCTTGCGGTATTCCTCGTAAATATGCGCGATCTTCTCGGTCTTGGGATCGGCCGATTGGAGATAGATTTCCTGCGGATCGAGCATGTGGTTCTTCGCCCATGAAATTCTGCCGAGCGCCATTCGCGGCGTGAGTTCCTTGTCGTCGATGCCCATCCGCTTCATGACGGACTTCACGATGCTCTGCTGGTCGGCTTCGTCGTAGATCACGAAGTTCTTGGTGTGCCCGATGGGCGGCTGTCCGGGTACGCTCGAAGGAATGCGCAGGGCTTCGATATCGCGGCGTAGCATGCGCACACAGAACGAGTGGAATGTTGAGATCACCGGCTTGGCGACCGAGAGCCCACCGACGATGCGCTCGACACGCTCGACCATCTCGGCCGCAGCCTTATTGGTGAAGGTGACGGCGAGAATCGACTCGGGCATGACCCCGAGGTTCTCGATCAGGTGTGCGATCCGGTAGGTGATAACGCGCGTCTTGCCGCTGCCGGCGCCGGCGAGAATCAGCACCGGACCGTCGGTGGTCTCGACCGCTTCGCGCTGCTGGGGATTGAGTTGATCTAAGAACGACAACGGTGTGAATGCCTCGTGGCTTCTGCTTCAGATTTTAGAGTGAAGATTCGAGATTGGCGAACTCAGGGCAAAAGAAACGATTTCGCGGCAATCCCTTTCGGGCAGGAGTATTCCGGGCCGCTGAATCTGCGGTCAACCCGCTTTTTCGCGTTCCGCCTTGCAGTCGGCGCAGGGGCACACTTCCCGCAGAAATGCCCACGAATAGATGCCCAGTTCATGCCCGTCGTTCCAACTGAACTTGATGGCGTACTTCCCGACGCCCTCGGCCGATAGCGGTTTGGCCGCGGGCTTAAACAGGGGCAGAGTACCGGGAGCAAGCTTCGGAGGTTCGCCGGGGGCCCGCTTGTCTTTGCCGCGCTCCTCTTCACAAAGAGCACAGGGGCAAGCATCGCGAAGGAACACAAACGAATAGCTTGAGTGATGGCCGTCGCGCCACTCGATCTCCATGCCCCTCCCAGTAGTTAGATTCACCCTGACCGACTTGGGATCCGTGCTGGCACTGGGCGCTTTCAGCGGCGACTGCATGATTTCAGTATCGCACGTTGAGGAGCCCTGCCATGCACCACAAAGCTTGTCGAAACCCGCCCAAATCCTGTACAATCTGTTGTTTGCACAACAAGTTCTAATGAATCTGGAGAGCGGTTGCAATGGCACAAGTTTGTGAAATTTGCGGTAAAAAGCCGATGAGCGGCAACACGATCAGCCACGCCCACAACGTGAGCAAGCGGCGCTGGAACGTCAATTTGCGTCCGGTTCACGCCAAGGTTGGCGCGACCACCAAGCGCATGCGCGTCTGCACGTCCTGCCTGCGCAGCGGCAAGGTTGTTAAAGCCTAGACCTCAAGCCACCAAAGAATTGGTTGTCGGCTTCCGTTGAGGCCGCGGGTTCTCTGTGTCTCGCGGTTGCGGCAGAGGTTCGGCTATTGCACGTCGACCAGTTGGACGTCGAAAACCAACGTTGCGTTCGGCGGAATCACGCCAGGATAGCCCTTCTGGCCGTAAGCTAAATCGGGTGGAATGCGAAGCTGGCGCTGGCCGCCGACTTTCATCCCGGCAACGCCTTCATCCCAGCCTTTAATGACGTCGCCAGCGCCGATGCGGAATGAAAAGGGCGCGCCGCCAACGGAGCTGTCGAACTTCTTGCCGCTCGTGAGCCAGCCAGTGTAGTGAACTTTGACTTTCTGTCCCTTGTGCGCCTCGCCGCCGGTGCCGACCTTGATGTCCCAATACTGCAGGCCGGAGGCGGTCTTCGTGCCTTCGCCCGTAACTTGGGTCGGGCCTGCGGGCGCCGGCTTCTTGGCGGTGGTTTGCGCGAAGGCGATCGCGCCTCCGATTGCGCAAATCAGAATGGCGATCATTGCTGTTTTCATCATTTGGGCTCCATTTCTAAAAACCTTTTTCACCACAGAGGCACAGAGAAAGAAATCAATCGGCAAGTTCGAGGATCAAGTCTATACAGACTGATCGACTAATTCCTGCCCTGCAACCCCGTGTCGACTGTGTCTAAGAATTTTGTCTTTCACGCTAACGCGATCACATCGATTTCGACCAGGACGTCCTTCGGCAAGCGCGCCACTTCGACGGTGGAACGCGCCGGCGGCGCCGTATGGAAGTACCTGCCATAGACTTCGTTCATTGCCGCGAAGTCGCCCATGTTCTTGAGGAACACCGTCGACCGGACTACTTTCTCGATGCCGCTCCCGGCGGCAGCCAAGATTCCGGACAAATTCTTGAGAACCCGATCAGTCTGGAACGCGACGTCTCCGGTGACAAGGGTATTGGTCACCGGGTCGAGGGCGATCTGTCCGGAGACGAATACGAATCCGTTGGCCTTGATGGCCTGTGAGTAGGGCCCGATGGCGGCCGGGCCGTCTTTGGTTGCGATCACGTCGCGCATGGAGAAAACCAGTCCTTGGTCGTTAGTCGTCGGTCGTCAGCAAAAGCTTTCTGCGACGCCGATTAACGCAGATAAGAACGCCCAAAGTCAATCGTAAGACACATGGCATCGCGCGGTAGGGCCAACGACTAACGACCAAGAGCCAACGACCTCTTTTCAGATCTTCTGCAGTCTTTGCACGTCGCGCACGCCCGGGATTTTGCGCAGGCCGGTCACAATGGTTTCCAGGTGCTTGAGGTCATTGATGTCGAGAACGATGTCGACCACTGCCTGGCTGTTGGCAGTGCGCGCCTCGATGTTGCGGATGTTGGATTTCGCGTCGCCGATTACGCCCGTGATCAGCTTGAGCATGCCGTAGCGGTCGTCGCAGAAGACGGTGAGTTTGACAGGGTAGGAACTTGGGGTGGAATCGTCGCGGGCCCAGGCCACGTCGATGCGGCGCTCGGGTTCGTACATCAGGTTCACGACGTTCGGACAGCTGATCGCGTGGACAGCGACGCCCTTGCCGCGAGTCACGTAGCCGACGATGGCCTCGCCGCGTATCGGATTACAACATCGCGCCCGATAAACTAGCAGGTCGCCCGAGCCTTTGACGGTGAGGGCATTGTTGTCACCGCCGAAAACGCGACGCACGACGCTGGTGATGCCCGCGTCTTTTTCTTTCGGCTCTTCTGCATCAAGAGCTGGTTCAGCACCCGCCGGGGCAAGCTTGGCCAGCACCTGCCGGGCGGAAAACTTGCCGTAACCGATGCCAGCCATCAAATCGTCGGGACGGCCAAGTCCGTAATCCGAGGCGATGCGATGCAGTTCTTCGTCTTTCAGTTCCTTGAGCGCGATGCGGTACTTGCGCGCTTCTTTCTCGATCAGCTTGCGTCCGATTTCGATGGCACGCTCGCGCTGGTGGATGTTAAGCCAGTGCTTGATTTTATTGCGCGCGCGCGACGACTTCACCACCGCGAGCCAATCGCGGCTGGGCTTGTGGCCGGGCTGGGTCAGGATTTCGACGATGTCGCCGCTATGTAACTTGTGACGAAGCGGGACCATGCGCCCGTTGACCTTCGCGCCCACGCATGTATGGCCGACCTCGGTGTGAACGGTGTAAGCGAAGTCGATCGGAGTGGAGTCGCGCGGGAGAACGACGACTTTGCCTTTGGGGGTGAAGGTGTAGACCTCTTCGGGATAGAGGTCGACTTTGAGCGTGGAAAGAAATTCGTTGGGATCAGAGACGTCGCGTTGCCATTCGACTACCTGGCGCAGCCACGCCAGCCGCTGCTCGTCCTGGGCCGAGACGGCGCCGTCCTTATACTTCCAGTGGGCCGCGATTCCTTCCTCGGCCATCTTGTGCATTTCTTCGGTACGGATCTGCACCTCGAAGGGCGTCCCGTCTTCCGTGATAACGGATGTGTGTAGTGACTGGTAGAAGTTCGGGCGGGGCATGGCGATGAAATCTTTGATACGTCCCGGCACCGGCCGCCACACGTTGTGGATGATGCCCAGCACAGCGTAGCAATCCTGAACGGAGCGCGTGACGATACGCATCGCGTAGAGGTCGTACACCTGGTCCACGTTGATGTGTTGGCGCACGAGCTTCTTATGGATGCTGTAGTAGCGCTTGGTACGGCTCTCGACTTTGGCGGTGATGCCGGCTTCTTTCAGCTTGTCTCGAACGACGCCCTCGACTCGCGACAGGAAGGCTTCGCCGGCCTTGCGCTTCGACTCCACTGCCTGTTTCACCTGTTCGTAAGCGATCGGGTCGAGGTAACGGAAGCCAAGGTCTTCGAGTTCGCCACGGATCTTGCCCATGCCAAGCCGATGCGCGATGGGGGCGTAGATCTCGAGAGTCTCGCTGGCGATTTTCTGTTGACGCTCGGGCGATAGATGCTCGAGAGTACGCATGTTGTGCAGACGATCCGCCAGTTTGATCAGGATGACGCGGATGTCGTCCACCATGGCGAGCATCATCTTGCGCAGGTTCTCGGCCTGCTGCTCCTCGCGGGTGGCGAAGTCGATTTTGCTGATCTTGGTGACACCCTCGACGATGTGAGCGACCTGCTCACCGAACTCTTTGCGGATATCGACGATGGTGACCGAGGTGTCTTCGACCGAATCATGCAGAAGCCCGGCGGCGACGGCGACCGAGTCCATCTTCATCTCGGCGAGAACGAGAGCCACTTCGAGCGGGTGAACGAGGTAGGGTTCGCCGGACGCGCGGGATTGCCCGGCGTGATTCTTCATCGAGTAGTCGTAGGCTTTTTTGACGAGTTCCAGATCGTCGTTCGGCCGGTTGGCCTGCATCCTCTTCATCAGGTCGCGGAACTTCGTGACCGTGAGGACATTGGTTGCGATCTGTTGGCGCAGTGTCGCCATGAAGGATTATAGCCTTTGGGGAAACAGGACGAGGTAGTGACCGAAGCGTACTACCGGAGGCCAAGCCCTTAACTGAATTATAAATGGGTGGGCGAGGTATGCCGGCTTGGTGGAAATATGTTGCCCGGATTTTCTTGTGAGGAAAGCGGACGCCAGAATGCATGCCGCACGCCTGTTTTCACCTAAATTCGATGTACGCGCTCTGCTACATTTAGGTCGGCATGGCCATGCAAGAATCCCCTCGTGTTTTGGTCTCCGGCGCTTCCGGCCTGATCGGTTCTGCGCTCGTTCCGTCGTTGAAGAGTCGGGGATTTTACGTGGTGCGCCTGGCCCGCAGTGGTTCTGCAAGCGGGGATCTGGTTGTATGGGACCCTTCGCAGCCACTTTTACCCGAGGCGGTGTCGGGCTTTCAGGCGGTGGTTCATCTTTCCGGCGAGACGGTGGCCAACCGTTGGTCGGAGAGCAAGAAGGCAAACATTCGTTCGAGCCGGGTCGACAGCACGCGCAATCTTGCGGAAGCGCTCGCACGCACCGTGAAGAGGCCGCAGGTTTTCGTGAGTGCCTCTGCAATCGGGATTTATGGCAATCGCAGCGACGAGGTATTACGCGAGGAGAGTGCTCCCGGCAGCGGTTTTCTTGCTGAAGTGTGCCGAGAGTGGGAAGCGGCGGCACAGCCGGCCGCGGACGCGGGGATTCGCTGCGCACAAATGCGAACGGGCGTGGTGCTGAGTTCGGAAGGCGGGGCTCTGCACAAGATGCTGCCGCCGTTTCGCATAGGCGTGGGCGGCCATCTCGGGTCGGGGCGTCAGTGGATGAGTTGGATTCATATTCAGGACATGCTGGGAGCAATCAATCACATCCTGAAAACCGATTTGCTGCGGGGGCCCGTGAACCTGGTCGCACCCAAGCCTGTTACGAATGCAGAGTTCACCAAAACTCTTAGCGCAGTGCTGTCGCGACCAACGATGTTTCCCGTGCCTGCGTTTGTAATGAAGCTGGCCTTCGGGCAGATGGCCGAGGAAGTTTTGTTGGCCAGCCAGCGCGTGGAACCTGCCAAGCTTGTCAGCTGCGGATATCCATTTCAGTATTCCGATCTGCGGAAGGCATTGGAATCCGTGGTAAAGAAATAGGGCGTGGACCCCACCTCGATGTTGTGACCGGCGTCACATACCCCTAGGCCATCTCCTGCCAAGCTTTACGTGTTCCGTTACTTTTCCTACTATGCGCACGAGACCCATGGCCGCGCTTCTGCTTCTCACGATGGTGAGCTGGGTGGGGTCTTTTGCGCAGGCTTCCGGCACTCCAGGTCGCGCGCAGGAAGTGTCACAGGGCACTTCGTCGAGTATTCATCACGCACATGATGGCTGCGGGTCGTTACGAACTCTTCTGACGAAGCCGGCTCTCCCCGTCAACCCGGCGAGCATGCCGTGCGGAGATGAACACCCGTGCTGTGTACGTCCGGGGCCGCAGACAACGCCGAATCTGCCATCCACTTTTGGGCAGGCGAAGCTTAGGATCGCGTGCTTTGCCCTCCTTCCCACAAGTTCGGAAGAAGCTAATATCGCTTTCGAACAGGAGCACCGTGTTCCCCCGAGCCGGCTGGCCTTCCGCATGGTTCTTCGGATCTGATTTCGGTTTCCTTCTCCATTTTTTCTCAATCGCACAATAGTCATGCGGATCATGCATGACCCACAAACTTGAGATTAGGTCCGACTCAGGCCGTTATAAGGAGAACGAAATCGTGAAATACAAATTCATCGTTTCAGTACTTGCTCTGGCAGTCGCCTCATGGGCGCAGAGCACGAACACCACGCAAGCACCTGCAGGAACCGACAAAGCAAATGCGGAAATAAAATGCGCGGGTTGCGACAAGATGTCGTTGACGGCGAAATCTGAGCCTGACGATCACAAGCATGCCTGCATGCACGCAAGCGCGAAGGATGGCAAGGAGGCCTCTTCCTGCTGCTCGGGCAAGGACGAGGCATCCTGCTGCAAGGACAAAGATGGCAAGTCCTGCACGAAAACGGCCTGGGCGGGCTGCTGCGGCGAAAAGTGTACAGATATGAAAGATTGTTGCTCCACAAAGGACAGCAAGAATACCGCGCATAATTGCTGCGGCAGTGGTCGGTGTGGGCACAAGCACCACGAGCCGCCAACAACCGGAAACTAGCCGTAGAAACGACAAGCCCCGATTCTCGTGATCGGGGCTTTCCGTTACTTACAGCACCTTCGTTAGTTGTAGCTCGATGCCGACGGCGGCGAGTCATCGCCCTCGGAAGCGCGCATTTCGTGCTCTAGTTTGTCGAGCAGCTCGTCACGCATCTCACCACTTTTCAACTCGCGCTGCAATTCTTCAAGCGCCAAGGCGACAATGTGATAGTGGTGCGCGCCTGCGAATCTCGGATCCTTGGTGACGTCGAGCCAGACTTTGTGCATCAGGTTGATGTCTTGCGGCCTCATGCGCGGGGTGTGCGGGCCGAGCAGATATTCTTCCGCGGTACCATCTGGCTCGAAGACCATCAAGGTCAACCTCGGGCGCGGCTCGGGCAAACGCTCCCAGGCATCACCGGTCAGTTTGCCCTGCTCGTCGGCCGAAAGCTTATTCGAACGTCCACAAACAATGCGACTCGATGCCAATTTCTGCGCGGTCACCATGATTGCCTCGAATACATCTGTTCCGGGCACAACCAGCAGGTGGACTGGCTTCCCTTCTTTCTCCGCCACCGCCACCACAGCGGTAAATAACTCTTGTTCGTAATGGTCGAAAATCTGGCTGGCTTCGAAGACCGTACTCCCGCTGAAAGAGTGTTCACGGTGATAGAGCCGGGCGCTCATCACGACGACGTCCTGCCGAGTCGTGTCGGTATTTCTCAGAATCGCCCTCAGATAGTGGAGGTTGCGCGGATCTCGCACTGCCACGAGCACATTGCCTGCCCTCACGCCCATCGCGCCGCTGCCCAGTTCCTGGTTTCCATAGACCCGGAATTGATCTAATCCTTCCGGTCTGCCTTGGCGGGCCCTGGCAGCGTGACGTTCCGAATAGGTAAAGATGGCAAAGAAAACGGCGCTAAAAGTGACGCCGGCGATGGTTGCCTGAGACTTCGTGAAGAAGTTGACGATGGCCGTCAGGAACAGCACCGCGGAAATTGCTACCAGACCAAGAGGAATTTCGCGCCCAAACATCGTCAGATTTCCAGGTACCTTCCATTCCCGTCCTTGTGGTTCTTTGTACCGAAGCACCAGAACAGCCAGCGACATCAGCGAGAAACTCCAGATGACCCCGAAAGCATATAAACCGGCCAACAAGAAGACATTGCCCCAGGTAGCAATGATGGTGACGAGTTGCATACCAACGATCAGGTTAATGATGCGATAGCTCGTGCCATAGCGATTGTGGGGCTTTTGCAAGGCAGGAGTCAGTACACCATCTTCGGCCAGCCGGTTTAGAACACCATTGGCTCCGACGATAGACGTATTCTGTGCGCCAGCCAGGATAAGCACGCCTACCACCACTACGAACCCCTGAAAGAGCAACTTGAGCGATGTGGGGCCAACTACATTCATCGCGAGCCCACCGATCAGGTTGCCGAAATATTCCGGCCGCACCTGGTCGGGGATAATCATGACCGCGAAGAAAGAGACCAGCGAGGTGAATAACAGGCTGTAGATGAAGATGACGAGTCCAGTCTTCTCCAGATTCTTCAGCTTCGGATGCTCAATTTCGCGGTTTACCTGGGCCAGCGTTTCTTCACCGCTCATTGCCAGTACGGAATGGCCGAAACCCACGAAGAAGATGATCAGCGTCAGGTGGCTGAACCAAGTTCCATTGAGCCATCCCAAGGACTCCCGATTGAGTGGGATAACTCCGGTATGAAATGGATTCGGCGGCCACTGCAGTTGTGCTCGGAACACCGTGATCGCGCACCAGACGAGCAGGATCACAACCATCACGGTGGTGATGATCATGATCTGCATAGCCTTTTGGCTGGACTCGTGAATCCCCTGAATGTTTTTCCACCAGAAGTAGAGGGCAATGATTATGCCGAAAATAGCAGCGAAGCTATTTTCCGGAAAATTCACGAAAGGGTGCCCAAAATGCCTGCTGGTGTCCTGGATGAGCCCGCCCAAATATTGTCCGGCAGACACAGCGCTGATGGGGCCGGTCAAGACGTAATCGAAGAGCAGCGCCGAGACCGAGAACTTGGCCAGCGTGCTGCCCATGGCTTCCTTGACGACGCGATATACGCCGCCGCGCACAAACATTGCGCTGGACTCGATGTAAAGAGCTCGCACGCAATAGCTGAACAGCATGACGGCGAGGATGAACCAGGGCGCGCTTTTCCCGATGACCTTTTCGGCGTCGCCGCCGGCGTAGTACGCCGAGGATGCCAGGTCAGAAAGAACGATGGCGGCCGCGCGCCAGAAGGAGATGAAGGTCAACATCACCGTAGTGGCGACGAAGACCTTTACGGCAGGCCGCTTGGTACTTTCCAAAGAAGTGGACATGAAAACTGGGCCCACCGGGCACAGGCAAACCTAAAAAAGATAGCACAAGCGCCGAATTGAACAAGAACGCCGGGCAGGTGTTCCTGTTGTCTGGAAAACCGTTTTGTTTCAGGAGTGTTACTGATTTGAATTGCGGGCGAGGTAGGTCTTCGTGACCCGCTCGTGCCAGCACAGGGTGTCTTCATCGAGGAATTGCCAGAGGTATCCCATTCCAAGCGAAGCAGCCGACAACCAGCTGCACAGAACGCGCCAGCGGCGGACAGAACGCTTCGCGGGCACGCCATCGAACCGCAGCAGTTGCAGCTTCATGGCACGCAGACCGGGGCTGGTTCCGCAGTAGACGATCAACAGGTACTGATACCCGGCCCAGAAAACGGCGAGGAGCCCGGCTGTCAGTGCGGCTGATTGAGCAATTGGCGGGCGGGAGTGAGTCATTTGGTAATAGATAACCGCAAACGTCACGACTGCCAGCACAACGAGCAGTGCGTCGATCGCCATGGCCGCAACGCGCTGTTCGAGCGGCGCAGGCTGCAGGGGCATGTCGATGCCGGGACGGCGCTCCGGTTCCGCCTTGGCCACTTCCTCCATCGTGATTCCACCGAGCGCCGGCGGCGGCGGAACGACCTCGGGAGCTTCGAGGATGCGCGGGCGATCGAGGATTGGCTCTGCGAGATCGTTGAAGATAACCGGTGGCTCGTATTCTGGTCGAGGAAACTGAATGAGTTTCCCGGCTGGCTCACGATGAACCGGGGGGGGCTCTGGCGCGCGCTGCTCGGCTGCGGGAGATGCAGATGCTTGAGCAGGGTCTGCGAGCGAGTGTGCGCAATCCATTGCCACAGATTGGCGGGATGCAGCCAGTTGTCCGAAGGAACTTTGAGCGGACGTGGCTGACGGAAAGGGGTCGCTATTCCATTGTGAAGTGGTGGCTGCTGTATCCGCCGTGTCGAATTTCAGACGCAAAGAGGGATACCGAGGTGCGCGTGGACGTCGCCGCGCTTGATATCGGTGAAGACGAGCGGTCACTTCCTCGCGCCAGGAGAAGTCAGCCCGTTCATTGAGCAGCGATTCCTGACGAAGGCGGCGAGTTGAGGACGGCGGTGTTTGTTGAATCTCGGATGCTACGTGGCAACGCACATCCCCGGGTTGCGCTTCTGATCCGAGAGGAGCGTGCGACGTAGGAAGCGCAATAGCTTCCGGGCAAGAGCAAACGTCGCCGCATACCGAGCAAGTCATGGGTAAGTCGATCGAGAGCGCCAGAGGCCAGAGCGAGCAGCCAAATGCGGAGCAACTACCGGAGGGTACGCGCTTTGCCTATCGGGCCAGCGCCGTGCTAAGGTCACGAAGTCCCCGAAATGATGCGAGCGTTGGGGTCTCCGTGCGCTTCCGATGATCTCCCGCACACGATTCCTTATCACGGCGACCTTCGTTTGTCATCTGC
>Ga0126371_10000417_pt1 | contig 34571 bp, 28 predicted proteins | sample PanSoiMetaPlot_4_FD_110145 | JGI IMG/M metagenome (GOLD analysis project Ga0126371, IMG submission 110145) | Tropical forest soil microbial communities from Panama - MetaG Plot_4 | ecosystem: Environmental > Terrestrial > Soil > Tropical forest > Bulk soil | place: Panama | collected 2016-02-17 | reverse complement strand
TTATCTGTTGGCTAGGGCAGAACTCGAACAAGCCATCGGGCATACACCCGGGCTCCCGTGACGTGCGCGTGGCCGACGCACATTCTCATCATTTGCTTCTATTATGGCTTCTCCACATTTTGCCAGCGCCGTATTGCTCGTCGTAGTGACGAGTTTCATTCACGGAGGTGGAATGCTGGTGATTTTCTGGACGTTGTTTCGCTCCAGGATGTTTGCTGCGCGCCATTTCGGGTCCGTCCTGAATGCCAGCCGCTTGGCGTTGGTAGTTGTTGCGCTACTAGCCGTTCATCTCACAGAGGCACTCTGCTGGGCGGCTTTTTTTCCTACAAGGGGTGTTTCGCTGACTTCAACACCAGCCTGTATTTCTCGATGATCACCTATACGACTGTGGGCTATGGCGACGTAGTCCTCCGTGACAGACAATGGCGATTACTTGCTGGTCTGGAAGCGATGACAGGCCCTCTAATGCTCTGCTGGTCGACCGTGATTTTGGTCCAGGTCATCACCACAATCTACCTACAGCGTCGAGAGATTTGGGAAGGGGAAGAGTCGCCGGCGCCCGAGCGAATTCACCATAGTGATCGCGGGCAATGACGTCTTCCCGAGCTCAGTCCATCGCTGCCGTCGGGCCACCGCCCGCTGATGCACTCGACTCAAGAAAAAGCAGTATCATCTGGGGTAGTAGCTCGCAAGTCCCCATCGTCAAGTACCCTCTACAACCTTCGGACTTCTCTCCTGCGCAGTTTCGTTCGCCTGAGTCCGGAGGCCACTGCGGCACGCTCGCCCAGGGCGGAACGACGGGCCACCAGAAAGGAAGTCCGGTCGCAAGCCCAGCCGAAACATGCCATGCCACCAACGTTCCGCCGGCGGAGAGCCACTCTTCGGCAGTCCGCTTCAATCCCGTCGCCGGGCCCGATCCGCCAGCCAGAAGCACGGCTGCCAGCACGAGGAGTTTTACTTAGTCCACGGGCGCTTTCCCTCCTTCGGTTTTTCCCAGAGCCTGAAGCCGCCACGAAAGGCGTTATGGTTGTCGCCCAGCCGGACACGCTCCGGGAGCTTCTTGAGCTGTCGGGCATTGCCTCCGCCGATTACGACGTAGTCGGGCTCGAGCGCGGCCTGGAGGCGCTCCACGACGTCGGAGACCGCGCGCCGCCACTTCTTGCGGCCGAGCCGCTTCAGGCCCCGGATGCCCACGTAATCCTCATAAGTGCGGCCGTTCTTGTAGGGGAGATGCGCGAGTTCCATCGGCTCGAGAACGCCATCGACGATAAAGGCCGAGCCGAGGCCGGTGCCTAAACCGAGAAAGAGCATGCGGCGCCCTTCGTAACTGCCGATGGCCTGCATGGCGGCGTCGTTTACCAATTTGACCGGGTGGCCAAAACCTTTACGAAAGTCAAATCCCACCCAACCGGCCCCGAGATTATGCGGCTCGGCAAGCGGCTTGCCGTGCGCCACAGGTCCGGGGAATCCGATTGAGACGCGGGAGTAGTTCCACGCGGACGCAGCTTTTCGGACGGAAGCGACCATTCTGCGAGCGGTCATCGCCGGACCAGAATCGATCTTGACCGGGGTACGCAGCCCGGTCGCCAGAATCTTCACATGGGTGCCGCCGACATCGATTACCAATATGCGCGTCTGGGGCGTAGTCATAATGGTAGTTTAATTCGGTTGTTCGACCGCGGGTGCGAGGCTGGCGGCACCGAGGGGCAAGCGGGAGGCGGGAATCGAGCCGCGGTGGCCGCACGGCGACAAAGAAGGCATCAGGACGGCGTACTTGGCTCATTAATCGCTCTGTCAGAGAGGCTTCGGATATTCTCTGTCCGCTTCTCTCCGCCAGTTCTATAAGGAAAATGTCAAGAAAACTATTTCTCCACCGAGCTGAAGCCGGACCAGAACTTGGTCGTGGCATTCAGCCCCGCTCGCTCGCGATCTGTCGGAGAGTGTCTGGCCAGTCAGCAGGGTCATCGCCGACCAACGGGAGGGAACTCGATCACGTAATCACAAGCCTGTTGAGCCTTCGATGCGTTGGTGAAAATCGCCCTCTTATCGCCTTTCAGCACCGGAAACCAAGAGGCGATGTACTGGGATTGATCCGATCGATGCGGCCAGGAAAAAAGGCTACCACGGTGGTAGCGCAAATGAGCCTCGCGGGAGGGGCGGCAGGATGTAGATCTCTAACATTTTCAAAAAAAGATAGTGCCACCTAGATCTCGAAAAAAAATCAAAAGCCAAAACCTGAAAGGCCCGCGCTAGGAACGCGGCGGTGGAGTGTCAAGAACTGCCACCCACTCCTTCGCCTTCACCACGATCTCCAGTCTGTCCCGCCGTTTGGCCTCTGCTACAAGCTGGGCATATAGTGTTATATAAATGTCGGGTTCCATCGTCGTGAGCCAGTAATAGTGCCGCAGCCGATGTTCCAAGCTCTCATCACTGAGCGTCGCCCATACGGGTTTCCAATTATGTTGACGCAATTATCCTCTCCTGCCAGTTGCAAGCCTTCCAAAAGTCGAATCCAACCCAGGGAAGACGTTCGTCAGCCAGATACAGTTCGGGCCGGTTATTGTTTCTTGAGATTGGCTATGTGTGTTGGCGGGGAAGGTGGCTTTTAGACTATAGGGGGACTATAATCTCGCTGCCAAGTCATCCAAAAGTAAGGAGCTATTATTTTTGTCGTCGTGATGCGACGTGTGATGATACACCGAGGCGTTGAGCTCGGAGATCCGGATGTGATCTTCCCGACTGACGTTCATCAGGCATCGGACGTATCTTGTGGGCATGAGTCCGCAACGAACGAACTCAGGCCCGCAAACATCGGACTCGGTAGATCGCATTCTGAATGACTCATCAGGGGATGTGGCAAGACTGCTGGAGATAGGCATCACCGAATTTGCGATCATCACCTATGTCATGCGTGTCCGAGACGGGCAGTCCCAGAGGAGGGCACTCGATGCACTACTTGAGGGTCGATCCTTGAGCAAGGAACAAGCCCTATTTGTGCGTAAGGTGCTGCGACGCTTTCACATCGACTGAAGCCCTTCGTTGAACGTGTGATTCTCTTAATCTGTAACGTGACCAACATTCATACGTCGCTGCTCTTCATCTGGCACCGTCCCGTGAAGTACTAGGTCCTGGTAAGCCTTCGATATATTCGTGAATTCCTCTAGCGCTTCGGTATAAACACGAATGGCGTTATTGTGTTGGTCCGTATCAGTTTGGGGCATCGTCTCAGGATTCTCGCTTAGTTGCTCGACCAATTCGGCTGCTCGGTCAAGGCGTGCCTTCGCGTCTTCCGCCAGCGCCTTCCAGAGATGCTCAAGTTCATGGCGATTTGGCTGCTCCCGATCCATAATTCGTGCCCAGGCGCTTTGCCAAGCTACGGCAGCAATCGAGAGACCAGGAGCTTCGGCACTTCCAGGAGGGCGCCAGAAGTATTGGGTTTGACAGGATATAAATCGTCACCAGTCTTGTGCCGCAAGTGAACGCCCGCGTGTTGCAGTGTAATACTTTTGGTGCGGTTGGGCACGCTCAAGCCACTCGTCTGAGTAAAGTTGGCTTGGATTAGCTTATGCTCGGACGCGACAATACGAGTGTGTGATGGTTAGATTTGGGGCGTCTGAGATTCCGCGTCTCTCAAGCGCCTCAGGTCCAGCCTCGATCCGGACGAATGTTGAACCCATCAAAGGGGTGGCGCGTTTCCATATTTCTCACCCACTGCTCAACCTTCTTCACGATCTCCGGTTTGCCGCGCCGGTTTGCCTCCTTCACAAGCCCAAGAAACCGCGCCAGGTAGAGATGCGGAGTCAATATTGTGAGCCAGTAATAGTGACGCAGGCGATTCTCTAGGCTTTCATCACTGAGCGCCGCCCACACGGATTGCCAAACATGCTGCATTGAAGGCTAACACCCATGCGCCGATATGTGCTCCGCCCAGGCGCTCTTGGCTGCGTCCCGCCGTCTCCGTATCGCTGCGAGCTTAAGATCTAATCGATCCAATCCTTCACCAACCACAGCAACGGCCACTGCCTCGTCCTGATTCTGAAGAGTGAGCACCTCAAGTTGCGCAGAGAGGTAGGCGTCCATAAGACGCTTTCTCTCAGAACAGAATCGTGCGTGAGGTTGGGGTCCCATAATTCAATGCTATGGCGAGCAGTGCCGGCAATACGGTTCTGAGCGTCACAGACTAAGGCAATAATCTGATTGCTCTGTTATTGAGCGCACTTGTCCTCCAATGGAGACGGCGTTACCGTGGAAGTGGAAAGAGGGGCTGGCAGAGCACCCCCCCGTATGGAGGTGGCCCATCCGCTTTGCCGGCCCTAACCTGCAAAGTCTTGCCACGGCATCAGCGCAGTGATCATTGCGGCTAGTGGCCGGTGGGGAGGAATGCCACCGCGGACACCGATGTACTGCTTCATTCTGAAATTCTTTCCTGGTCGCGCTCACGCGGTGCATTCGCAGGCGTGTCCCTGAATGGAACCACCGTCGAAACCGACAAGGCCGAGGAGCAGAAGCTCTATGGTAAGGCAATGGACAATAAAGACATAATTCAAGGCCAAGTTCCGCCTCCGGCGGCCTCCCAGCAGCTGATCGCGGAACTCGATCAATATTCGGGCCGGAAAGGCAGCGCCGACCGTTCGAGGCAACGGTAAGCCGGTCGGCTCGGAGGCTGCTGAAACATCCTGCGCAAGCCAGAGCCTAAACTACGGTCTGCCGCGCCAGATGGCTGCAACCGGGTCGTCCGCTTCGAACAACCGCGAACGAAGGCTGCGTTCCCAGTGTGAACGGCAGGGAGAAGAATCGGTCAGTAAGTAGAATTTCTTTGGTACTGCCCGTGCTGCGGAGCTTCGTGGGATGCCTGTCGCGGCGGTGACCGTTTCTGCTGCTTCCGGAATATCCTTAGCCAGCTCCGAAGAAGAGCAGCGTCAAGAGCTGGCACGCAACAGACCCCCCGGTGAGCTACGACTCACACCAGGATTGGACCATGCCGGCGCCTCGATTCGTCGGAGCTCGTGAGTTCCTCCCTTCGCAGCTAGCACTGCGGACGCTTCCAACCGCGCTGCAGAATTGCCGTGGGTGCGACCTGTACCGGCATGCGACCCAGGCCGTGGCGGGAGAAGGGCCGGCGTACTCCCGAGTGGTGCTCGTTGGCGAACAACCGGGCCACGAGGAGGACAGGCAAGGCCGACCGTTCATAGGCCCGGCGGGACAGTTACTCCGCCCGAAATCGAGGCATGTGCGCCGTGGCTGGAAGCGGAAATTCTCCTGATCAAGCCGAGAGTCATCGTTTGCCTCGGCGCAACCGCCGCCCGTGCAATTTTGGGCCGAACGCACCGCTTAACTCAGGAACATGGGAGATTCGTGGCTCACGCCTGGGCGCCCCACGTGACCTCGACCGTGCACCCTTCCGCGGTGTTGCGAGCGCCCGAGGCCCCACAGCGCCGGGATGTGTACTTGGAGATGGTCACCGATCTCAAGGGCGTTAGCGACATTCTGAAGCAGGAGTAATCCGCGCCGATTACGCTTCTGTGTTCCGCGATTCAATCCAGTCGATTGCGACAAGATCGGGTCGATGGGCCAGCCGGCTCAAAAAGACAGGCGCGCCGCTATCTTTGGCGGAGCTTCTCCATCGGACCTCACAGCGAAGCGTGCGTTCTTCGCCGCTCGCCCGTTGCGCCCAGCAGTGCTCTCCAGCCAGGCAGTCGCGCAGGTCGCCCTCCGCGGAAGTTCCGCCGGCTATGGTCACAACGTGGTACGCAATCCCGCCGGTCGGCCGCGCTCCCATCGATTCAGGCCAATCAATGTGCTCGCAAGAAAAGCCCACGCGAGACGGCGTGCGATCTAGAGCCAATCAACCGCAGCCGGCATCAGGCCGCCAGCGCAGTCAGGATGCCCGCTGTGATCGAAAAAAACGCCATGTGTGTGCGCCTCGGGTCGTCGCCAATTCGGTCAGGTTCCAATCTCCTCGAGAAGGGTCCGCAATCCCTCGGCGTGCTCTTCTTCGTTGGCAAGGATTTCCTCGAGCAACCGGGCTGACCAGGCGTTTTGGCCGTTGGAACGCGGCGCTGGTGCGCTCGGGCCCGCTCCGGAACGCCTCCCCGCGTCGCATAGTGGCCCAATCATAAAGAAACTCCTGGCCGCAGTCTAGGCAGCAGACGTAAGCTTCGCCCGGAACGAGCGGCAATTGGGTGCGGTTCATGGTGATGGGGAATGTGGTCCGCCTGTGAGCACATCCCCGCAGCAGGTTCAGTATCCACTTGAGCACGGCCGAGAGCCCAGCACTTCAGTTGCCTTACTCGATTAGCAATCGGATTGTTGCGTGACGTTTCGCACCGGCCTGATTGGCACCCACCCGTGACGGTCGCGCTTTGCTCTGAAAGTCCGAAGCAGTCGGCACTCTCAGGGCTGCGGGCCACTGTAAGAGGGAGAAACTCGGCTTTCACTATTGGGGGGGCCGCGCACTGCTCATGGCCAGTTCTGTGTGCCCTGGGAAGCGACGGCGCGGTCAGTTCCTCTGGAAGTCATAGGCAGGCGGATCGCTTGCCGGGAACGACGCCTCTGAGGCGATATCGACGATGTCCGGAATCGGAACACCGCGAGGGCCACGCCGCCCGGTTTCTTCCGATGGGTGGCGAGGATACAACTTGCGCAGAGCAGCCACGGCGAAAACCCCTAACAGAAATCCGACGAGTCCTGGAATCATGCGCGTCCTGAGTTTGCATGCCAGTTCTTGCATGATCAGTGCCCAAACAGCTTGCGCAGCTCCCCTTTGGCGCGGTTAAGGGTACGCTTTTGAGATGCCGGGACGCCTTGGCCGGCTCGATTGAGGTAAAAGTTGAGCATCGACATCGCTGACTGAAACGGGCGGGCCTTGCGTCTCTTACTGATCAGGGCCGACCGCTTCAGAGACGCGGCAATGCGCTTAGGGTTTTTCCAGGTAAAGACTCCAGATTCCAGATCCAGCGCATTACTCTGGGCAGTTACGCGCTGTGACCACCGGCGCGGTTTTTGGCTGGCTCTCTGTGCGGCCATTGTGTTTTCGAGGCCTCCAGTTTCCGGCGGAGGGCAGCCACCGAAACAGCTTTGCGCCCAAACTCTCTCCATGGATCGTCTCTATCCTTGAAATGTGAGCGGTGCGCAAACCGGCCCTCCCAGGAACTTCCGCATTGACCCATGCAACCGCTTGGCCATCGTCGTTCTTGGACACTATCGGGAAGACCAGCGGCGGCGGAGAGAAAACGAAACTCACCGCGCAAGCGGGTCCGGGGTCTCAACACCTTCTTAGCAATGGTTTGGCCGCCCCAGAGAGTTGACCGCGCCGCAGAATGCGAGATAGTCTTTGCGTGCCAGGCCGCTTGCACGCGGCGTTGCTTGGCACCAAAGTCGCAAGATTCTTTCTGTCTGTACAGCCCGGGAAAATTTTTCCGATCTCCCCCAAAGTCAGCGCCTTACGACCAGAACTGCCCTCTGCGCAGCCCCGGTTTTTTGTGCCTCGGCGCGATAATGAGGCTGTGGAGAGTAAGCGCAACGCCAACGACGGGTCGCCCCGCTCGGACGTCGCCAAATGGGATCGGTACGCTCCCCTTGGTACCAAGCGGAGTCCGCACGCTAACTCTTTTCGTTGGAAGGAAACTTACTTGTGGTTCCGCAACGATCGTTTCCCAAACACCCGATCGCTCTGGAAAACCAAAACGCAGGCTGGCGGGTTGCCCAGACCGGGCTCACCCATTTTCGAGTGGATCCAATCGTAAATCGAAGGAGGTTTGTTCTAAGAAAAAGGGTTAGAGCGCCGTTTCCGATTGGATCCAATCGAAGTGTTCATTGGCAGACGCAACCAGCTAAATTGGACTGCCAGTCATGTACCGTCTTCCAGCATGTGTCACGGTGCGCTTAAGCAATCTTTCCACCCGCGAGAGTTCGGTCTTCGAGAGTGCGCCCAGTTGTTGCATGAGGCGACCGTCTACTAGCCATTCAACTTCCGCGGGGTTTAAGGTGTTACGCTTTTCGAGCCAAAGTTCGTATGCAAGGGAACCGATCGAGGTCCTCACAGATTGCAGATCTTGACCGGATCGTTGCTTCTTAGCGCTGTGTTTCTTGTGTTCCATAGATTTGGGATATTACCCTCGCAAATTATCCGCCAGCCAGACACCTCGGCGTGTCGGATTTTAGTTTCCAAGAGGCTCCCACTTTCGACCTATATTCGCGCGGCCGTCCGCCAGAAATGTTGGCCTTCAGGGCTTCCCTTGAGAATCCTCAAGAATGAAATCCTTCGCCGAACCATGAGGATCAGGCGAAATGTGGATCTGGTCTGGTCCTATCCCGCGAACATAAAGAACCCGCCGCGCAGTGGGAAATGTTGGGCACTGTCCAAATCCCTAGCAGAGGAGGCATTACGATGTGTGATTACTCTTTGATGAGCATTCCAAACCGCCTGGCTAAAGAGGGTGAAGAGTTGATAACTCACTGTTTTGACACCGGCTGTATCGGCTTGGCCTCGCGGTCGGATTTGCACCCTGATTCGAATGTACTGGCGCCTGAGTCACGGACGTTCTGGTCAATGCTGAAGGGGTTTCTAGCCCTCCCCGAGGTAAAACCTGTGCCGGCCGTCTGTATCCCGCCAGGTGCATCGCTACTGCTGATGGATATCCCTGAAAAATTGCAGCGTGAGTTTGATATAGGGCCGGCCGAAGAGGTGAAGTTCACTCAGCTTACAACCGCCGCTAACGTCTACCGGGATGCCGTCCGATTCTCCAACGGCCGCGAGATCCTATTGCAAGGGCTGCGTCGGGGCCAACGCGTGCGCGTGCTTACGCTCGGCTCGCAAGATTCAGGTGCCCTCACAGTGCATGAAGAGCCGGACGGGCGGCTGATGCAAGTTTGAGAGGCAGATATGCGACTGGCATTCTTGCAAAACGCTGCATGGGCCGCACTGGCGGCGGGAATCGCTTTCGGACAAGCCCCCGGCGGCAAGTCAAATCTGGATGCCCCGAGCCCCGACCAAGGGCGGCAGGCCCTCGTGAACCGCCAACTTGAGCAACTCGCACAGGCTTTCGACCTCACCGACTCTCAGAAAGAACAAGCCCGAGCAATCTTCGAGCAGGCCGAGCGGTCCACTCAACCGGTTAGACATGACTCACAACAGAACCTCGATGAACTCACGGCCGCCGCAAAGGCCGGTAAGAACGAGGCTGAGATTCAAAAACTTGCCCAGGAGCAGGGCCGTCTTTTAGGACAACTCTTGGCGATTCGGACCGAAGCTTGGGCGAAGTTTTATCAAATGCTGACGCTGGACCAGCGCGCGAAAGCCGAACGGCCGCATGAAGGAGTCCGGCAAAACGCCCCTCCCAGAGAACATACGACCGGCCCGTAAGGGGTCACGCTCAGCGGTTTCCGGTCTTACCTCGGGGAGCCCTAAGCTCGGCCTTCAGGCTGCTCGAGGATGCGCCGGTCGGCGGCCTTCAAAGCGTTCCAAGTCTCCTCTGCTGCGCAGGCTGAAGGCCAGGACGATCTCACTTACGCCTAGGATCAACGCGTATATTCCGATTCCGGTCGCCATTGCGAGAGCCCCGGTTAGCGGCCGAAACAGGATAAGCCAGGCGAAAATAATGGACGCTACTCCAGCCACCACGAACCATATCCTGCCGGAGACGTTGTCCAAATTCACGGCTTCGACGATCCTGAGGATTCCAGTCGCTAGAGCCCAAGCCGCAATGATGAAGATCAGCACGAATGCCGTCATTCCTGGACGGCGCAGCGTTAGGATGCCGACGCCAATCCCGAAGGCAGCCTCCAGGAGCAGCACACCCCGGTCTCTGCGATAGTTCCAACCTCGGATCGCCGCAAACAGGGCGGAGACGCCTTCGAAGGTTGCGTATATAGCGAAACCGAGCACCAGGACACCTAGCGCCAAACCGGGCTGGCGGAACACCGTGATGCCCAGGAAGAGCGCCAGCAGGCCGCGTAATAGGAACACCCACCAGTTTGTAGCGAACAACCCGGCGCCGCCGGGATTCGACGTTTCTGTAACCATAAGTGCCTCTCTTTTATGTGGTTCTCTAGTCACATCGATTCGGCTTGCGGTTTGGCGATTGAGAATTTAGGGTTGATGGCCTTACGAGGTGAGTTAACCCCCACGATGGGCCGCATATTTTCACCTGAACATCTTTTTTATTGTGGAGGGAAAGAGATGTATCGAGCACATGCGCTTATGGGCAACACACGGTCAGCACCCCAGTCGGAGATCGTTGAAGATGTTATAGACGCGCGTGCTTTGAGAGCCCTGGCGCGTCAGCGAGGCTTGTGCATCACTCTCGTAGTCCCGGCGCGTCGTCCCGGCGCACAGGAGGGCTCGCGGCGCGCCCTGGTTCATTCGCTGATTCGCATGGCGAACGAGAAATTAAGCGGCCATCAGTTCGAGGGCGCTACGCAACTGGTCGCCGAGTTGGAAGAAATCGCCCGGGACGCTGGAACCGACGGTGGCGGCGCCGGATTCGTGGTCTTTAAATCTCCCAAGCATACGGCCCGGTATTACCTGCCGGATCAGCCATCGGAAAGGCTGGTCGCTTCAGATTGCTTTTGCCTGCTGCCATTCGTTGCGGACGGCTTCGCCGCCCATGAATTCTTGGTGCTTGCGCTTGGCCGGAAACACTTAAGGCTTTTCCGCTATTCTAACGGCGCCTGTGAGGAGTTGTCGTTACCGGCCGCCGTTCCCGCAAATCTGGATGCCGCCGGTGGATTCGATCAGCCCGATCATGACTTGATGAATCGATCTTCGGCTGGCCCATCCATTGGCGCCATGAGTGGAGTCCAATTCGGAACACAGTCGGATCGTGAGGCTTTACCCGAGCACCTCCATCACTTCTTTCGAGCCGTTGACCGCGGACTTGGAGAGGCATTCGGGGATCAGCCGATTCTGCTGATGGGTGTGCATGAACACCTCGCGTCATATCGGAGAGTTGCAAAGCGCGCACACTTTCTCGAATCGGATCGGCTAGGGAGTGCGGAATCTCTTGCCGCCTCAGACGTTGCGGCCTGTGCACGAAACGCGGTGCGCACTCACTATGCTCGGCAGGCTGAGCAAGCATTTGCGGAGTATCTGGAACTGCGAAATAGAAAGCGTGCCCTCTCGGAGATTTCTGAGATCGTCCGGGCGGCACAGCAAGGCAGGGTCCATTGCTTGTGCGTGAGAAGTGAAATAGAGCCGGGAGACGACCCAATCAATGACGCAGTTGTCGAAACGCTGTCCACTGGAGGCGACGTATTCGTGCTGCCGCCAGAAAAGATGACGGTCGCGTTGGGAGCGATTTTGCGCTATTAGTCCCTTTAACTGTCTTGAGGATCGAGGCTGGCGATTCCGTGTTGCCAGGAGTTCTACCGCTTATCCAAATGTTGCATGTCCTTTTCGTTCTCCGTGCACACGAACTCAATGATGTCCGAATCGGGAATCAGGTTTAGTGTGGTCTTGTTGGTAAAAGACCGCGTGTAATACTTCGGATCGTCATAGCGGATTTCAAGTTCAGTGTGCCCGAAATCGCGGCGATGGAAACGCTCGGTGATCAGCATGTGCTCGCCGCGTGGATGTCCGGCGTTGTCCAGCCATCCGCCCTCCTCTTTGAAGCCCGTCGTTTGCACAACCAGAGTGTCGCCCTCCCACTTTCCTACCGAATATCCCATCCAGGTAGGGTCCAGGTCCTTTGATAATTCACGCCCATCCAGGTAAATCTGCCGCGGTGGCTCCTGGCTCTCGGGCATCATGATGAGCAAACGGGGTGTTTGCACAATCTTGAATGCGTAGGCCATCATTACGCCCGGTATTCCCTGGGGCAGGCACCGCACGGCGGGCGGCTGCTGATTCTGGCGTTTCGCTAACACCGCGAGCGCCTCGGGCTTCAGCGGCTCTTCTTCGCGTTTCATTCCGAAAAAAACGCTGCGCCGAATGTCGGAAGCGTCTATCTGATCGATCTGCAAGTTGACCGGATCGGCGGTCGCGCGCCCGGTGTAGGATTCGGGCGCGTCACTTGCCGGACGCGCGGCTTCCCAGACTCCCGAAAGGTCCGGCTTGCCCTTCATCCGCGGCGCGGGCCCTGTCAGCACCGGCTTGCCGTCGCGAGTCCGCGGCGTGTTTGGGTCCGGACGCAGCCACTGGGCATAAGTTGGCACGATAAGCCCGAAAAGTCCTACGATCGGCGCCAACTTCACGTTCTTCATCGTCATGTCAATAAGTGATTTTGACAGAAATCGGAACGTAGTGAGCGCCACCTCAGTTCCTGGAATCGTGGAACGCCAGGTACCACGTTCTCTGCTATCCTGACGCAGGCGGACGATTCGGGAGGACAGAAACAGATGCCTCGCCTCGCATACCTGAAACTGATCTACGTGCTCGGAGGCGTGTCCTGGTTCGCCTACTGGACCTTCAAGCTGCTAGCGACGCCCGTCGCGGATCGGAATCCGAATCCCCTAGGCCTCATCGCGTGTCTTCTCCTTTTCGCCGCGCAGCCCGCCCTTGGCTACCTGCTGCTGTTCAAGGTCCTTCCTTGGACCGGCAGAAGACTGAGGCAGTTCTAACCTGCGAGGCCGCCTGGTCTGCGCCCCGCCTTCGCCGATTCCCGGTCAGTGTTTCGACTCGGCGATCAACTGCGATACTTTGGAATCACTTCCCACCGGTTCCACAAAAAGGATCGCTTTTTCGTTGAGGATCATCCGGTCGGGGCTGTGCCATTCCTTGCCCCTCTTCACCAGGACGTTCGAGACGGCCTTGGTCTCCGGGTTCGTCGTGCTCTGCACATAGTACACGTCATGAAGCACCGGGTACGCGGAACCGAGTCCCTCCAATTTGCCGAAGTAGACTAACCCGTTGCTGAGCAGAACGGCGTAATACTTATTGGCGTCCACGGTCGCGGACGCCGGGTTTGACTGCACCCGGTTACAGCCTGCGCTGGCCAGCGCGAGGCACAGCAGAGAGACGGCTAGCATCTGTTTCACCTGACAAACCTCCCTCACTGGAATGACGCCTTCCGATTTCGCGCGCGGCCTGCCAGCACTGTGACGACTCCCAGGACGAACAGGACAGCACTGCCCGGTTCCGGGGCCGAGCTGTTGCCAGGGCCGACAGAGCCGAAGGTCAGCTCGAATCCGTTTGCGCCGAGGGTATCGGTGAACTGCAGGTTCGAAGGAAGGCCGATCACGTCAAAGCTGACGTTCCCGAGGCTGAGGCCGAGAGTGGCGGCGATCAGGTCGAAAGTTTCGCCGGCGACCGGCACAAAGCCGTTTCCAAACTGGACGTCGATGGCGCCGCCCGTTATGTCCGCCAGCCCCGATACCAACAGGCGATCAAACTGCGTCGGGTCCAGGCCATCGATCTCGAACAGCAGCGTGCCGGAAGTTTGCGTGTAGTTCCCGATGATCGACATGACTCCCGTGGCATCGCCCGGGGTGACCGTGCCGCCATTGTTGAACACGCTGCCGATGATGTTCCCGCCCTGCCCGTTCAGAAGGCCGCCGGTGTCGACGGTGATGCTGGTGGAGGTGACGGTGCCGCCATCCATCACCAGCAGCGAGCCTTTGTCGTCGATGGTGAGATTCCCGGTCCCGTTCAGGGTCCAGGAGGAATCCGTGCCGGTGACGGTGACCGTCGTATCGCCGCCGGCCCCGCCGATGGTCGCGTTCGCCCCGCTATTGAACGTGCCGCCGTTTTCTATTGTCACCTGCGTCGAACCGCCGCCGCCGATCGAGACATCCCCAAGAACGCCCAGCGTACCGTGATTCGTGACGGTGACCTGCACAGGGGCGGAGTTGCTTCCTATTGCTGCGCCGCCCGCGGTAACCGTGCCGGTATCGATCGTGAGGCTTGCCGCACCGTCGCCGCCGACCGTCAGGATCCCGCTGTTCTGCCACGTGCTCCCCAGTCCGGTCACAGTGACCGATCCATTGGACCCCACCTTGTCGCCGATAACGGCATTGGTATTCCGTACCACTCCGGCATTGGAGATACCGAGGGATCCGCTACCGTTGGACCCCACCGTGAGATTGCCGGAGACGGTCCAAGTGGAACCCACACCGCTCACCGAGACACTTCCGCTCGATCCGGCGTTGGCGCCAATTACGGCAGCGCCGCTTTCCACGGTCCCGCCCTGCAGCAGTTGCAATGTCCCGGTGCCGGCAGCGCCGATCTGCAGCGTTCCGTTGGCCTTCCAGTCGCCGCCTTGCACGGTTACGGTTCCGCTGCCGGTGCTCTGAGTGCCGATGGAGGCGCTCAAGCCACTGCCGTCGGATCCGGTTACCAGTAGACCGCCGTTGCGCACGCTCAGGATGCCCGTGCCGTTCTCGCCGACGCTCACGTTGCTGGTGCCGTTCCATGTGCTGCCAAAATCCGTGATGTTCATCGTGCCGGTTGACGCGGCGCTGGTGCCGAGAACCAGTTCTCCGGAAGCGCTGGCCGTTCCGCCGCCTTGGATCGTGAGAGTGCCCGCGCCTCCGGAGCCGACCAGAACGGCCGTTCCGGAAGTGATCTTAAGGGTTGCATCGGAATCGATGGTGACGATACCGCTCTGGATCCGGAGAGAATCCACCGTGAGATTGCTCTGGTTGGCCGCGTTGACCACCCCTCCGGATGCCACCAGCAACTGGCCGGAGGCGGTGACGCTGGATGACGAGTCGGAAATCGAAAGCAGTCCGGTGGAGCCGATCGCGCTTCCGGAGACGGTGATGTTGTTCGCCGAAGCGGTGCCACCGCTGTTGACGATCATCTGGGAGTCGGTCGGAAACACGGCGCCCAAGCCGATCAGGAAGTTCCCGCCCGAGCCGGTGGCGGCGATGCTCCCCAAGTGCTCCACGGTAACGGTGGAATTGCCGATTTGCCCCAATTCAATGGCGGTATTCGTGAGGTTCAAGACGCTGCCTGCGCCCGTAACATCGATCGCGGAGGCGCCCGGCGAAAGCCCCATAAACACGGGCGTAGAGGAAGCATTCCAGGTGGAACCGCCCTGAACGGTCAACGACCCCTGGGCAAGCAGGGTCTGAGTCGCGTTGATCGTCGAGCCGTTATCCACCGTCAGTGAAGAACCGAAATTGATGTTGAATTGCCCGCCGATCGTCGAATTCGAAATTGAGCTGGGACTGCTGATGGTCACGTTCGAGTTGGGGGCGATACTGCTGTTGGCGGCCGTCAGTTGATTGTCGACGGTGAGCGCCCCCACCGTGCTGCCGGTGATGGTTGCATTGAAGGCCTCCGCGCTGCCGTTGACCGTGCTTGTATTTAACTGGAGAGTGTTGGCCAGCACGAAACCATTGATGACGGAGGAATTGGTCGCGCTGACGATCCCGGTTGTCATCTGAATACCGAGCGGATCGGTCGCAGTCAGAGTCTTACCGCTCAGTGTCAGGGAACCACCGTTGCCGGAAAGCTGCGCTATCGTAGCGTTGACATCGACCGTGATATCACCGCCGATGTTGGTGACGTTAAATCCCGCGCCGGGCACACAGTTGCTCGAAACACCCCCGACCACGCAATCCCAGTTGGCCGCCGTGCTCCAGTTTCCGCTGGTGGTGTTCCAATTCGCCAGGTTCTGCGCCAAGGCACAGCCGGAAAGGAGGAAGAAGACGAGGATGCGGTACCACGCCGCACGTCCCGCGATTTCCCACCGATTGAGTGAGGTTCCTCTCTTCCGTCGCTCCATTTCCGTGTCCTCCGATCAGCGCGCCCTTGTCGCGCGCTGTGCCTTCGTAACAAACGCGCAAAGCGAATGGAAACCTTGTCACCGCGGCACAAAGGACCTGCTGTTCAGGCTTAAGAAAATCCGCCGATTTCCCCTAGAATCAGCATCTTGGCGCCAAGAGGCGATGCGTCTTTCCGCAACGATCGTTTCCCAAAGACCCAATGGATCCTGAAAAACAAGTCGTTCGCGTCTCAGAGCAGGAGGGCTTCAATCCGATGAGCGTGGACCATTTCTTCGCAGGGGGACCAGGCAAATACGGTGAACCGGCCATCATGAGAGGCAACCAGCGCGACGGAATCGCGCTGGTCCTGGGCGAACTGTGCCGCGGAGAAATGGCGGGTGCCGCCCAATTGGTCGGGGTGGACCAGAGTTCCGGCGCCGCCTTCGACGGGCTCGGTCGCCGTCACCTGCTCCACAGGCGCCCAGCCTTTTCTCCGCACAATTTTGGCGCCGAACCCGAGGACTTCCCACCGGCTGCTCATCACCACGGCGCCATCCACCGCGGTGAGGCCGGCTACCGCTTCGATGGCCCGGCCGAGCGCATCCTGCCAGGCGCGGCGCTCCGCTTCGAGAGGGACGGTGCGGCTGAGGTGAGCCAACTCGGTCAACGGCGGAGAAGTGGCATACGGCATCGGAGATACAATCGACTCCCGCCATGCCTCGCTGCCGGCCGGCACCACAAGCAGCGATCCGCCACGCCCGTGGGCGCGCATGGAAATCGCCATTTGGGCGAGCACATTGCCCGAGTGGGCCCACGCGGTGGGTGCGTCCAGTCCCAGCAGCGAGGTGAGCAGGGACGGGCAGTCGGAAATGCGGGAAGCCTCGCCGTCGATCATCTTGACGCGGTCGCCTTCGAGCACGGCGACATTCACGAATTTGCCGGATGTCTCGCCGGTGTGATGTTTGATGACCAGCAGTCCGGGCGCCGCGACTTCGACGACGAAGCACAAGCGGGGAAGCGGGCGGGCGATGCCCCACACCATGAGTACCCCGCGATCGGGCCAGACGCCGAGGTGGATTCCCGGCCGCTCGACGGCCGGCGCGATGCGCGTCAGCAGCCCCGCATCCAAAGGCAGCGGCCGCTCGAACACCAGCGGATGCGCCGTCTGTTCGGGCGACAGAAAAGCGAGCGAGATTTTCGGCACGTAGCCTTCTTCGCGCCGCAGGCTCGCCCAAAACGCAGCGTCAATTACCGATTCAATGACGAGGCGATCGGGAGGCGCTGCCGCAGCGCTCGAGCATTCCGGCGGGACAGCCGCGTGATGCCGCGCAAAGTATGCGAGCACGCCCGGCGAGACGCTGCGGGCCGCTGGATACGCCTCTCGTTCCATGCTGAGATTATCGCGTACTGTGTGACCGCGGCCGGTTGGCGTACTCTGGGAGAGGATGCGCTACTGGATTCTCCACTGGATATTGAGCGGAGTGGCTGTGTTGATCGTCGCTCACCTCCTTCCCGGCATCGAGGTCGATGGCTTCGGAGCCGCGTTGATCGCGGCCCTGGTGATTGGACTGGCCAGCGCGACCGTGGGTGTGATCCTCAAGATCCTGCTTCTGCCGTTTATTATCCTGACCCTGGGGATCGTCTACTTCCTCATCAACGGGCTGATGTTGAAGCTCGCGTCCGCAGTGGTTCCGGGGTTCCGCGTGAAAGGCTGCCTGACCGCGGTGTTCGGCTCGGTCCTGCTCACCATCGTCGATTACCTATTGAATCGGCTTGCTGGGCTGTAAGGAAGATCACCGGGGAAGGGTGCGCAGGAACTCGCAGATGGCGGAAAGTGTAGCCGGTCCGCGGTCGCGGTGAGGCGCGTGTTTGCAGTGGTCGAGCACCACGGCCGAAGCCGCAGGGATCCGGCGTTGTATGGCTTGGATTTGCGCGGCAGTTCCGTATTCGTCCTGACGGCCCTGAATGATCTGGACCGGACAGCGAATGGAATCCAGAAACGATTCGATGTTCCAGTCGCGGAAGCGCGGATCGAGCCAGATGTTGTTCCAGCCCCAGAACAGGGAATCGGCGTTTTCGTGATAGCGCCCTAAGCGGCGGGACAGATCTGTTTCCTGATACAGGGTGCGGGCTTGCGCGATGCTCGAGACGGTAATCTCTTCGACGAACACATGCGGCGCTTCGAGAATCAATCCGGCGGCAGAATCAGGGTACGTGCCGGCGTAGATGATGGCGATCGAGGCGCCGTCGCTGTGTCCCAGGAGCACGGGCCGTTCGATGCCTTCCTGTCGCAGGATTTCGGGAAGCACCACCTGCGCTTCATGGTGCATGTAGGAAACCGCCCGGGGCTCCTGTAACCCATCGGAGCCGCCGTGGCCGTATCGCGAATAGAGAAAAATCGCGGCGCCGGTTGCTTCCGCCAGCAGGCATGGAAAATCCTTCCAGTGCGCGACCGAGCCGAGTCCTTCGTGCAGCAGCACGATGGCTGGAAGACCCGCGTAGCGGGCCGGAATGGCGGCGGCCTCGAGCCAATGGCCGTCAATCCGATAGCGTTTAGGGGCCGGCCGAGGGCTCAACGCAGAACGACCGCCGGCGCCAGCGAGTCCCGAACCGGAGTATCCCGCAATGTTTGAATCAGCGCTTCGACGCTTTGTTCGAAGGTGCGTCCCGCGGTGTCAATCTGAATGTCCGCTTTGCTATACAGCACCTCGCGTTCGGCGAGGATTCGCTCCAGGTCGGACATGGCATCGCGATTGCCGGCCATGGGACGCATGTCGCCCTGCGCGATGACTCGCTGCATGTGTTCTTCGGGAGACGCCCGGACCCATACGGTGAAGCAACTCGATAACAGGCGCTCGAATGTGCCCGGCTCGGAAACAAGGCTGCCGCCGGTGGCGAGGACAAAACACGGGTGCCGCTGCAGCACGTCGTCGAGACACTGCCGCTCCAACTCGCGAAAGCCGGCTTGTCCGCGAAATTCGAAGATCAGATTGAGAGTGAGTCCGCTTGCCTGTTCGATGAGGCGATCGAGTTCCAGGAACGGCATCTCCAGGCGCTCCGCGAGGGCGGCTCCCAGGGTTGACTTGCCCGCGCCGCGCAGTCCGATCAGGGCAATTCGCCGATGCCGGGCCGCCGGGTGGGCGCCACCAAACTGGTGGAGCAAGACCTGGTGGGCCAATTTCAAATCGTCGAGCGGAAGGCGGCGGAGGAACTCCACCGTGTGCGCAAATTCCACCGGCGGTTCGGGGCCCTCAAAGAGCAAAAGGTCGACAGCCATGTTCAGAGCCTTGGCGAGCTGCCGCAACACCAGGACAGAAATGTTTCCGTGCCCGCCCTCGATCTGGGCCAGATAGCGCTCCGAGACGCCGGAGTCGCGGGCGAGTTGCTTGCGCGTCATGCCGCGGCGCGCCCGCGCCTGCCGGACGCGATCGCCAAGCACCTGCAGTGGATTGAGCGCCGCGCCCCGCGCGCGGGGCCTGCGCGGACCGGCATGCTTCCGGCGGCCGGACATTTCGCTAGAACCCCGTGCTGCACGCAAAATTGGCAGCATCGTCGGTGCTCCCGGTTCCCTTGTACCGGGCCACGAGCGGATACGGGCAGAGCGGCCGGGAGCGCGTGATGGCGCCCGACTGGTCGCGGCGGGCCGCGGTCAACGTCTCGGGCGCCCTGCCCTCTTCTACCCAGGAACGGAGCGTATCCAACTGGCCGTAAGGCGCCGGCCCGGCGCCACCCGCACAATGGCCGACTCCGGGAGCCAGGAACAACCGTGCGAATTCCGCGGTCTTTTTCGCGCCTCCCATCTGTTGTTGGACGCGCTTGTAATAGTCGATGGTTCCTTCCGGCGTGATGAGCTGATCGGCCCAGCCGTGCCAAAGAATTGCTTTGCCGCCGTGAGCGCGAAACGCCGTCAGATCCGGGTTGCGGGTTCCGATCACCGCGCTGAACTGCTCGACCGATTGATCCCAGAAGTTCTCATACGCGGCAGGCGTGATGCCGGTCCAGTCCAACTGCGGATTTTGCGCCAGGAAGTATCGAAACCAGTCCAGGGAAATGCCGAACGCCTGCGGCTTCAGGGGCGTCCCCCGGCTGCCGTAGAGCGCATTCAGGTCCGCTCCGCGGGCCATGCCGTACCAGAGAAAGCTTCCATCGCCGCGCCGCGGACCTTCCCAAAATTTTCGGATCAGATCGACATCGGCCTCGCTGAAGACGCCGCAGTCCCCGGCCGAAGCACCGATGAGAGCTTTGGGATCGTAGTGACAGCGTGGCGGATCTTCGATGACGCCATCCTTGACTCCATCGATAGAGTCGCACGCAGCGATCGCAGCCGCGGTCGCGGCGGCCATCTTACACGCGGGCAGCGGATTTCCCGCGGCGTTCATCAGCACGGCGCCCCACAGTTCCTGCGGTATGAATCGGGTCCAGTTGATAGCCGGGGCGCCGGATACGATTCCGTTGTAATCCTCCGGATAGCGCTGTGCTTCCATCAAGCCCTGGCGTCCACCCGTGGAGCACCCGTTGAAGTAGGAATACTGCGGCGCGACTCCGTACATCGCCTGGACGAGCGCCTTGCCGGTGACGGTCATTTCATGGATGCCGACGTGGGCGTTGTCGCGGATGAGCTGCCAGTTCAGCCGGCCGTTCGCGTCGAGAGCAAAGCTGCCGCTACCACCTTCGTGACCGGTATCGGTCGAGCCGGAAGCATAACCCAGAGCCAGCGATGGATTGATGCCCGCCGCGCTGCCTCCGGCGAATCCACCGCCTCCGATGCCGAGAAACCGCCCGTTCCAGTTGGCTGCCGGAATCCCGATCCAGATTCGCACCTTGTCTCCGGCCGGCGGATGCGTGGTGATGGCGGTGACGCGGCAGATGCCGGGATCGGCCGGATCCACAGACGCCGATTCCACCGTGGTATTCGGCAGCGCGAGCGCGGCGAGGCTCTCGCACGATCGCACCGGCTTTGCGTTGAGGATCGCCGGTTTCGGAATCACTCCCAGCGGCGGCAGCACGGGTGCGGCTCCGCGGCCTGCATTGCGAGCCGCAGGTTGTCCCAGGGCCAACACGGCGAGTAACGGCAGAAGAATTCTTGGATTCATGATTCTATTCCCGGCGGGTTCACGTGGGTAGCAGTATACTGCATGAATCCGGAACGGATCAAGCGCGGGCGATTTTCATTCATGCAATATATTTCATTATGGGCGTTGACTTTGCCAAACCGCCCGCATTATTGTTTAGGCAGTGATTCCGGCGGTTTCCGACTTCATCGATTTCCAGACCGCGCCCGAGCGCTACCGGCATTGGAAACTCTCCATCGAAGGGCGTATCGCGACGCTGGCGCTGGACGTTCAAGAGGACGGGGGGATCCGTCCGGGCTACAAGCTCAAATTGAATTCGTACGATCTCGGCGTGGACATCGAGCTGCACGATGCGCTGCAGCGGATTCGGTTCGAGCATCCCGAGGTGGCCTGCGTTGTGCTGACGAGCGCCAAGGCGCGGGTCTTCTGTTCGGGCGCCAACATCTATATGCTGGGTCTTTCGAGCCATTCCTGGAAGGTAAACTTCTGCAAGTTCACAAACGAGACCCGCAATGGGATCGAGGATTCCAGCGCGCAGTCGGGACTGAAGTTCATTGCCGCCTGTAACGGATCCACCGCGGGCGGCGGGTACGAACTGGCGCTGGCTTGCGATGAAATCGTGCTGGTGGACGACCGTTCGTCCGCAGTGAGTCTTCCGGAGCTGCCTCTGCTCGCGGTGCTGCCGGGCACCGGCGGGCTCACGCGTCTCGCCGATAAGAGGCGCGTGCGACGCGACTTGGCGGATGTTTTCTGCACGACGCCCGAAGGAGTGCAAGGCCCGCGCGCGAAAGAATGGGGCTTGGTGGACGCTGTCGTCAAGCCGCAGGAATTCGACGGATACGTCAGGAACCGCGCACTCGCACTGGCCGAGGGAAGCGACCGGCCCAAGGATGCTCGGGGTGTAGCACTGCCACCGCTCGCTCGAACGATTGACGACCGCGGCTATCATTACGGATTCGTAAACGTGGAAATGGACCCGGGGCGCCGAACGGCAACACTCACGGTCCGGGCGCCTGAGTCTGCGGGGCCCGCTTCGATCCACGACATCGTGACAGCCGGCGCCAACTGGTGGCCGCTGCAAGTGGCGCGGGAGCTCGATGACGCGATCCTCTCGCTCCGGAACAACCAGCTCGAGCTAGGCCTCTGGGTGTTCAAGACTGAAGGCGACTCGAAAAGCGTGCTCGCTGCCGATGCGGCGTTGATTTCCCATCGCGGCCACTGGTACGTGCGCGAGGTCATTGGTATGATGCGGCGCACGTTTGCCCGCATCGACGTTAGCTCCAGATCGGTTTATGCCCTGATCGAACCGGGGTCGTGCTTTGCCGGCAGCTTGCTGGAACTCGCGCTGGCGGCAGATCGCGTGTACATGCTCGATGACCCGCAAACGGCGCTTGCACTCTCTGAGATGAATTTCGGCGGGCTCGAGGCTGTCCACGGTCTCACGCGTTTGGGAGCGAGATTCTATAGCGACGAATCGCGGATCTCTGAGTTGCGGAAGCGTATCGGGAAATCGCTGGGACCTGGCGAGGCCGCCACTCTGGGCCTGGCGACGTTCACGCCCGACGATTTGGATTGGAACGACGAAATCCGCCTGGCAACGGAAAGCCGCCTCGCTCTTTCGCCCGACGCGGTCACTGGTCTGGAAGCGAATTTGCGGTTTGGACAGGAAAGCATGGAGTCGCGGATCTTCGGACGGCTGTCGGCCTGGCAGAACTGGATCTTCGTCCGTCCCAACGCAGTGGGCGCCGCGGGGGCCCTCAAGGTGTATGGCACCGGCACCCGCGCCAAGTTCGATTGGGAGCGAGTCTGACCTATGGCCGAATTCACAGAAGGCGCCCCGCAACTCATCGATTATTCACAGCGCATTCCGAACAATGTCGATCTCGCAAACGATCGCACGCTGCAGCGCGCGCTCGAGCGCTGGCAGCCGGCTTTCTTGAACTGGTGGCAGGAGACGGGGCCGGAGAATACTTCCGATTTGCAGGTCTATCTCAGAACCGCAGTCAGCGTAGACCGCGACGGCTGGGCGAATTTTGGATATGTCCGGATGCCGGAGTACCGCTGGGGCATCTTCCTGACGCCGCGGGACGAAGAGCGAAAGATCCACTTCGGAGATCACAAAGGAGAGCCTGCGTGGCAGGAGGTTCCAGGAGAATACCGGTCGCCGCTGCGGCGCATCATCGTGACCCAGGGCGATACGGAGCCGGCTTCGGTGGAACAGCAGAGGCTGCTCGGCGCTACCTGTCCTTCCCTCTACGATCTGCGCAATCTGTTCCAGGTCAATGTGGAGGAAGGGCGCCATTTGTGGGCGATGGTATACCTGCTTCATCGATACTTCGGCCGCGATGGCCGGGAGGAAGCCGAGGCTCTGTTACAGCGGCGGTCGGGCGACCCGAACAATCCGCGCATTCTCACAGCGTTCAATGAAAAGACCAGCCACTGGCTCGCGTTCTTCCTGTTCACGTTTTTCACCGATCGCGACGGCAAATTTCAGCTGGCCGCCCTGGCCGAATCGGCTTTCGATCCTCTGGCGCGCACCACGAAGTTCATGCTGACGGAAGAGGCGCACCACATGTTCGTCGGCGAATCGGGTGTGGCCCGCGTCCTGCAGCGCACGTGCGAAGTGATGCGCGCGCAAAATCTGACGGAGGCGTCGCAGGTCCGGAGGCAGGGAGTGATCGACCTCGAAACGCTGCAGCGTTTCGTGAATTTTCATTACAGCGTCACGCTGGACTTGTTTGGGTCGGAAGTCTCTTCCAACGCGGCCGGCTACTACACCGGCGCGTTAAAGGGGCGTTACGCGGAAGGGAATATCGGAGACGATCATTCGCTCGCACAGGATTCGTACGCCGTCCAGGAAGTCGCGGAAGGGGAGGTCAGAGACCATCAGGTGCCTGCTCTTACGGCGCTCAATGCGCGGTTGCGCGACGACTACACGCGCGAGATTCAGGCCGGTCTCGACCGATGGAATCGGATTCCGGAACGCCTTGGGATACCGTTCCGGATGAAGCTTCCGCACATGGGATTTCACCGTAAGATCGGAAACTATGCCGGGCACCACATCAGTCCAGACGGCCAGGTGCTTTCCAAAGAAGATTGGGAACGCAAATCGGCCGGCTGGCTACCGTCCGAGGACGACCACGCATTCGTCGGATCGCTGATGGGGCGCGTGGCCGAACCGGGGAAATTCGCGAGCTGGATCGCTCCTCCCGCGCGCGGAATTAACAACCTGCCTTTGGAATTCGAATACGTCCGTTTCAACTAGAGCCTGGCTGTCGTGAATCCTGCTGCTTCTTTTGTGACTGACCGGCTGCAGACCGTCTCCGCGCCGGCCCGCAAGCTGTTTGCGTTGATCGTGCGTCAGGCGTACCAGGGCCCGCTTCGCCCGAAGTCCAAGGGCACGGCAACACCGCCCGAAATCCTGGAGGCCTGCGGTCTCGATGTAGGAGAGTTTTATGCGTTGCTGGATGCGTTGAAGGAGGCAGGTTTGATCCGCGTATTGAATGCTTACCCGTTTGAAGAAATCGAGCTCTCTCCGGAGGCGGCCGCGGCGCTTCGCAATTCCGATCTCCTGAGCGAGGCGCCGCGTGACGCTCAGTAGCTTTTCCGCGCCGGCCGGCCAGCGCTTCCTCGAGGATTACGAAACCGGGAAAGTCTACGAGTTTGGAAGCATCACGGTGAGCGAAGGGGAGATTCTCGAGTTCGCGACTCGATACGATCCGCAGTACTTTCATACGGACCGGGTCAAGGCCGCGGCGAGCGAATTCGGCGGAATCATTGCGTCGGGGTTCCACACGGTCAGCCTGGCGATGCGGCTCTTTGTCGATCATTACCTGTCTCATGTCGCGAGCCTGGCTTCACCAGGTGTAGACGAGATCCGGTGGCCGAAGCCGTTGCGGCCCGGCGACACGATCCGGATCCGCGTCTCGATTCTGGAAGCGCGTCCTTCGCGGTCCAAAGCCGATCGAGGCATTGTGCGCTCGCGAGTCGAGGCGATCAACCAGAACCAGGAGCTGGTTCTTAGCATGACTACGGTGAGCATTCTGGGCCGCCGTCCCGAGGGGGCCGGGAAGATTTAGCCGCAGCGGCTCAACGGGCGCGGCTCCTCTCGCGGAGCTGATAGCGCAGTACCTTTCCCGCTGCTGTCTTGGGTAACTCACTCAGGAATTCGACGTGGCGCGGGTACTTATGCGGCGCGATGCGACGCTTCACGAAATCCTGAAGTTCGTTGACTAGTTCCGGGCTTGCGGCATAGCCGTTCCGTAGAACGACGAACGCCATCGGAGTGTGGAGCCCCGAGTGCTCTTCAAAAGCAATCACGGCGGCCTCGAGGACGCAAGGGTGTTCAATGAGGGTGCCTTCGACTTCAGTCGGCGAAACCCATTGACCGGAAACCCGAAACAGATCGTCGGACCGGCCCGCGTACCAGTAGTAGCCGTCCGGGTCGACGGTATATTTGTCGCCGGTGAAGAACCAGCGCCCGCGCATGCGATCGCGCGTGAGATCGTGGCGGTTCCAGTAGCACGGCGCGGTGCTCGGGCCGGCCACCATCAAATCGCCGATCGTGCCCGGCGGGGCCGGTTGGCCGGCATGGTCGATCAACGCAAGCTCGTATCCGGGCACTGCCTGACCCGTGCTGCCGGCGCGCACCTGTCCCGCTCGCGCGGAGAGATAGATATGCAAGACTTCCGTGGACCCAATGCCGTCGAGAATTTCGATTCCGAAGCGCTCGTGCCACCGGCGAAAAATTTCCGCGGGCAGGGGCTCGGCGGCCGAAGCGGCGAGACGAATCGAGGACAGATCATAACTGGTATTGCGCTCTGCCTCCTGGAGCATGGCCGCATAGAGCGTGGGCACGGAAAAGAAGAGGGTGGGCCGATTGGCTTGGGCGACTTCGAGAATCGTTTTGGCCTGGGGCCTGCCGGAGTACAGGATCGTGGTGGCGCCGGCATGAAACGGGAACATCAGCCCGTTGCCGAGGCCGTACGCATGAAAGAGCTTGGACGAGGAAAACGTGACATCGCCGGGCCCGATATCCAGGACACCACGCGCGTAAGACTCACAACAATAGACCCAGTCCTGATGCCGGTGAACGGCGGCTTTCGGCCGTCCGGTGCTGCCCGATGTCCACAACCAGAAGGCGGCGTCGTCTTTCCTGGTTGGCGCCGGCTCCCGATCGGGCACGCTGCTCTTCAGAAGTTGTTCCCAGTGCAGACAGCCATCCACCGGATCGCCGCACACAATGACATTCCCGCAGTATCGCTGCCCCGCGAGGGCCGGCCCGAACTCTTCGAAGACTGTCGAATGAACGATTGCAATCCGGGCCCGGCTCTCTTCCAGGAAGTAGGCGTAATCGGCGGTCCGCAACGTTGTGTTGGTCGGTACGGCGACGGCTCCACTTCGCATGACGCCGAAATAGGCTGCCACAAATTCAGGCACGTCCGGCAGCACCAGCAGCACCCTCTGTTCCTCCTGCAATCCCAGATTGACCAGCGCATTGGCGGCACGGCGGGCCTGATCCGCGATCTCACGGTAGGTCAGACGCTGAGCCCCGCTGACAATCGCGGTTTTTTCGGCGCGGCCTTCCCGGATATGGCGGTCCACAAAATGATCGAAGAGATTGTAGCTCTCCGGGATTTGGAGCCGCGCGAAGGAATGCATCGGAGCAGAGATGCATTATACTGCGTATCCCGGCGCGCGCCCCAGGCCGCCTGCGGACGGAATCCGCCGGCATTCCCGAGTGTGATGCGGCGTACGCACGGAGGTCGGGCCTATGGCGGAGGGCCTCACCCGCACGCTTACCGGGAGTGTCCGGCTTTGGGCGCCGGGAATCCAAGCAGGTCTCTTAGAAGACTGGAGGCGAAATTATGCACGACCCTACCAAAACGAGCGGAGCCGGTACCGCGGCTGCACGCGAACTCGCAATCAATAAGGCTCTCGGAACCGGAGGGCTGGTCGCCCCACGCACCGCAATCGAATATAGTGTTGTCGAACGGGTAGTTCCACCGTTCCTGGGGACGGCCATTCCGGCGGCCGGGGGAGCCGCGAAATTCCACGATGGCGGTGGTCCGGTCCTCTCCAATGCCCGCATCCAACTTGTCTTTTGGGGCGCGGCCTGGGGATCTGCCCCTCCGCCGACACCCTCGGCAGCCCAGATCTCCAATGCCGTAACCAACATTCTCACCAGTCCCTATCTTTCCGCACTTTCGCAATACCGCAACACGATCGGTCCGGCATCGCTACGCGGCACGACTCTCGATACCGCGAACCCGCCGAATCCGTTCTCCGATCAGAATGTCGTCGACATGCTGACCGGGCTTCTCAACAATGGCACGCTGCCGAACCCGCTGCTCGAGACCGTCCTATACTGCGTGGTCGTACCGCAGGGCGTGAACAACACGTCATCCGGGTTTATCGGGGAGCACACCTACTTCACGTACAACGCGCGGTTTCCTGGCCTGCCGGTCCCCATCCCGGTGCCCGTCCACTATGCGTGGATCACGAACAACGGCACATTAGACGGCGTAACGACGATCTTCTCTCACGAGCTGGTGGAATCGATCACGGACCCGGAAGGATCCGCGATCACCGGCAACGCTGGGGTGTGCAATCAGGGCGGATGGTGCGAGATCGGCGATGTGTGCGGCTCCACCGGCCGCGAGAACGGCGTCCTGGTGCAGTCGTATTGGTCGGATGCGGACAACGCCTGCATTATTCCGGACGGGATGGTCGCCGGCCCGGTCGCAGGCGATCCCGTACTGATTCAGAGCCATTTCGGCACGAAAGGCAATTTCGAGGCTGTCGTATCGCGACCCAATACCGGGTTGGCGCATTACTGGCGGAACGACGATGATCCATTCCTCGATTGGCACGGGCCGGTGGTTTTCGGCGGCGGCTCCGGCCGGTATGAGGCGGTCACCATGATCCAGAGCAATTTTGGAAGCCCGGGCGACCTGGAGGTGGTGGCAGTTCAAGGAAGCAACCTGATTTTCTTCTGGCGGGATTCGGGACCGGCTTTCAATTGGAACGGACCATTTAATATCGGCGGAGGAGTCTCCGGCGTGCCGTGCCTGATTCAGAGCCGCTTCGGGACCAAAGGGAACTTCGAGTTGCTCGCTCCGTCAGCGAACGCCGGCATCGTCTTCCAGTGGCGTAATAACGATGATCCGGCGCTGCCGTGGAGCGGCCAACAGACGTTCGGGCAGGGGCTCGGCCGCGTCAGCGCGGTCACGGTCATCCAGAGCAACTACGGCAATCCGGGAAACCTGGAACTGATGGCGCTCGCCGGAAACGATCTCTATTTCTTCTGGCGGGACTCGGGACCGGCTTTCCAATGGAACGGCCCGTTTCACATCGCCAGTGGCATTAGCGGAAACGCATCACTCATCCAGGGGCGTTTCGGGACGAAGGGGAACTTCGAGATGGTCGCTCCTTTGGTAACGGGCGGTCTGGCGCACTTTTGGCGAAATAACGACAGCCCTGCCATGCCTTGGAGCGCGCCGATCCCATTTGGCGGTTCGGTGGGACGTGTTACGGCGTGCAGCCTAATTGAGAGCAATTTCGGCAGCCCGGGCAATCTCGAGGTCCTGGCTACGGTTGGCGGCAGACTGGCGCACTTCTGGCGTGACTCCGGTCCGGCGTTTCAGTGGAATAGCCCGATCTGGGTCACCCGGTAAGCGGGCGGCGCCGGCGTTTCTGCGGAATTCGCGGAGGTGATCGGGGCCGTACAGCGTGCGGGCGGAGAGCGCGACAATTTTCCATGGGCTCTCCGCCCGTCCGGTTGTGGCGATTTCGCGGTCCTCGCCAGATCCGGACTAGTAGCCAGTCAAGGCCCGGTATTGCGTGACAACGAGATTGCTGGCTCGCTGGCCGCCGATCGGGCCAACCCGTTGAAATCCGATACCGGCCGTTCCGTTGTTGGAACCAGCCGTGGCGGGGATCGTTACGGTCTGGGCCGTCGTGCCATCACTCAGGATGAAAGAAAGTAAGCTCCCATCGAGTGTAGCCTGCACGGTAGTTCCCGTTACGACCGCTTCGAGCGTATGAAAGACGGTGCGGTCGAAGCTGGCGGGCTGGCTGGTCCAGGCGAATGCCGCGTTCCGATGCGTATCCAAAATCGTCACTTTGCCGGAACTGTCCAGCTGGACCCAGTATCCGGCAGCATCGCCGCCCAAGATTCCGTCCGCGGCGGCTGCGCCGCGGCTGTGGAAATACGGGCCGGCCACCGTGCTGTTGCCCGCGGAATCGGCAGGCACGAGCACGTCCGCCCGAATGTTGAAGCTCTGGCCCATGTCTACGCCGCGGAACGAACAGGAACTGCCGGAGCCAGGCTGCCCGAATTGCACACCGCCGGCGCCGGTTCCCCAGTTTTGCAGGGAATTGGATGCGATGCTGTCGCCCGTCCAAATGGGTATGTAGCAGAAGGTACGCGTGCCGCCCAAGGCAAGGTCCGTCACGCCGAGGACGTTCTGCGCGGAATCGGCGCGATGGAAGCTGTCGGAGGTAATGACCACGGCCGAGGACGGCGCGGCTTGGCCGGCCCCCCTGACCGCCACGGTCAGAGTGGAACTGGCTGCATCGTCGCCCCGGAAGGTGATGGTCGAGTTTTGCGTCGTGGCGTCAACCGGGGCGAACCGCACGCTGACCCCCTGGTGCGCTCCGGCGCTCAAAGTAAACGAGGCAGGCTGCAACCGGAACGGGCCGGCAACACTTCCCGTCAGGGTGACCGAGGCCGAGCCGGTATTAGTCACGGTGACGGTAAGATCCTTGGTCTGGCCCGCCACAACCGTGCCGAAATCAAGAGTGGACGGGGCCGCGACAAGGGCCGGTGAACCGGGAAGCTGTTCGCCGGGGCCGGGCGGCTGGAGAACCACCGAGAATGGCGTCAGGTCGATCAGCGTACCGTGCCACACCGAGCCGGCATCCTTCACCCACGCAAACAAGCGCAACAGCCGCGGACCAGCGGGGGCCTTCGATTGCGCTTCCACATTCTTTGCGCTGAAGATTCCGTTGGTGCTGGGGAGCGGCCCGAGTCCGATGTCGGCGGTCACGGAATCCTCTACCAAGCCGCTGCGCACTAACGCGTAATTCACTCCCACGAACGCGATCATAGGGACTCACGCTGGCCGTGACGGTGCTCGGCGGATTCCCGCCGGCGACCGCATAGTTCGGATTCATGGAAGTGTTTGCGAAGCTCGGGGCCGATCCCAGATTCCCGGGGTTGATCTCGGCCGTGACCAACTGGCTGAAGCCCTGAGAATAGGTTTTCGGCGGCACCCACGAATAGACGAAGCGAGTCCCCGCCTGATTCATCACCGCGCTGCCGGATGAGGGACTGCCGAGAGTAAACCAGTTCAGAAGCGTTCCCAGTTGGAGGGCTCCGGAACCGTCGGCGTTGTAGAGAATGTCGTTCGCCAACAGCACGCTGCCGTCGGCGGTCAACGTCACTCCGGCTGCATTCCCGATGCCGTCCTGGCGCAGCCTGACTCGATTGGTCCCATCAAAATTCACCGCTCCTGTGTCGATCAGAGAGCCGCTGACCGTGGCGCTATACAGGACTTTCGTGCCGTCGGCGCTGATGGACAGGCGGTGTACGTACGGCACGGGACCCAGGACCAGGTGAAGGTTCGATCCGTCCAGGTTGACTCCGAAAATTCCCTCGGATCCGCCCCCTTTGGCGCCAAACACAATGTGCGCTCCATCGGAGCTGACACTGAGCGTGTAGCTGGGGGAGTTCCCGGTATCGGTGAACTCGGGGATCCAATAGCTGGAGGCCGTGATGCCGAGCAGGGCGGCGACGCATTGGGCCCCACGATCTGGCGCAGGCCGGAACCGTCCCAGTTCATGACGTAAAGGCCGCGCAGAAACGGAACGGGGTGCGGCGGGGGGCCAAAGCTGGTGTCGCGCCCGACCAGGAAGAAGATTCTCCGGCCGTCGCCTTCCAGCGCCAGGCCGCTGATTCCGGAAACGGCGCCATCTTCGGCGGTCAAGAGGGCGGACCCGCCGGCTCGGATCTGCCGGCCCTCGGTGATGGCGATCTTGGAGGCATCGTCGCTGATCGCTATGGTGGAACCGCAATAACACCGAGCCGTATAGGAATCCACCAGGTGTGGGCTGGCGCCATTGAAATTCATGGCATAAACCTGATTCTGTCCCCGAGTCGGACTCACATCTTTCGCGAATGCGATTAGCGCGCCATTGCCGCTGATCGCCGTGGCGCCGCGGTAGCCGTTGGCGTCGGATTCGGTATACGACGTGATCTGGTGGTATGCGATCGTCCTGACGATGGAAGGGCTCGCGTTGCCATTACCGGCCACTGAGAGCAGGGGCGCATTGCTCTGCGCTTCACCGATCGTCACCACAAGCGGATAATCGCCGGAAGCCAGGTTGGGAACACGGAGGTTGAGTTGCAGGGCGCCCATATAACCCGGCGCCAAGCCGGCGAAGATCACCTCCGCGGGCTGCCCGCCGATCGTGGCCACCACCGGCAAGACCGGAAGCGCCAAAGGCTCGGCCGGCGCGGCCGCTCCGGTGGCTACTGGAGGATTGACCGCTCCCTGTCCGGACCCAAACAGCATGATCACGCTGCCGGCCTGAGCCGGATGCCCCGGGCCGTTGACGGAATAATCCTGATTCAGCGCCAACACGTGCGTGCTGCTGGACATGAGAATTCCGGGCGCGCTCACCGCCACGGTAAAACTGACCGGCGCCGAGCCGTTCACCGAAAGAGTCGCTGTACCTGCGGGCGTCTCATAAGGCAACTGCGCATTGACTTGGCCCGGACTGACGGCAAACAGCGGAGCTGCGACAGTCCCATTCACCAGAACAGAGGCACCGCCCAAGCTAGTGGGGTACGGAGCAGACAAGGCAGCCTGAGTACTGGTCGCCAGGTTGGTTCCGAAAATCGAAATGAGTGACCCAGGCGCCACCGGCGCCTGATAGCTGGCGGCATTGACGATGCCGCCGGGAGTCACGGTTTGGGCATGGTTCGGTGCGATGACGGCTGCGGTCAGCAGCAGCACGACTAGGAAAGATCGCATGGGCTTCGATACCTCAAGAAATGGGGATTGTCTCCGAACGCTTTATCGGGTGGAGAGGTCCGGAACTCCATATCCCGATGGTCGAGGCGTGCGAACTGGACGAGCCGGCTCGACCAGTGGCGGCTGTGCATGCAAAGCGTTGCGCCCTCCATCGAGAAAGATCGGGCGCCGGCTCGGATCTTCGAGGCCGTCGAGCTCACATGATCCGCTCTTTTCATTGACTCCGCCCCGCCAAAAGGAGTAGAATCCTCCCAATTCGGATTTGCATGCATTCAGCGAGAGGGCAGATCCGCAACGAGGGGTCAGATCTTCAACGTAGCCCGGGATTTCTTTGAAAAAGGAGATCGTCAATGTTGACGAGGTACGGCAGGCTGGCAGCAGCGTTCGTGATGCTAACGGGTGCGATTGCGTTCGCGCAGTCCAACCAGGGGACCATTACGGGAACCATTTCCGATCCGGGCGGCGCCGTGGTGGCGGGCGCACAGATCGAGGTTCGAAACACCGAGACGAACGTCGTTTATCGCGGGGGGACGTCCAACACGGGCAACTACGTGATTCCGGTGCCTGCGGGCATTTATGAAGTGACGGTCGCGGTGCCGGGCTTCAAGAGGTTTGTGCAATCGAACGTGCAAGTGGTGGTGGCAACGGACACGCGCAGAGACCTGACGCTCGAGATCGGCCAGGCCACCGAGGCGGTCACCGTGGCGGACACGGCGCCGTTGCTCAAAACCGAAAGCGGTGAGATGAGCCGCCTGGTGGAAGTGAAGGACGTGGTGGAACTGCCCCTGCTCACGATCTCGGGCGGCGGCTATGCCGGCGCCACCACCATGGGCAATATCCGCAACCCGCTGCAAACCGCGGCGATCTCCCCCGGCATCTCGTTTGCGAACGACATGCAGATGGTGGTGAACGGATTGCCGAGCAACAGCGAAACCATCCGCATCGAAGGCCAGGACTCGACCGGCACGCTCTGGAAGGTCTACCAGCAGCGGAGCCAGACGATGGGCGTGGAAGCGGTGCAGGAGGTTAACGTCCAGACCAGCAACTTTGCAGCGGAATACGGGCAAGCCAGCGGCGGCTACTTTAACTTCACCATGAAGTCGGGCACCAATCAGCTGCACGGCAGCGGCTATGACTACCTGGTGAACGAAGCCTTCAATGCCGGCCTGCCATTTACCGACGCCGGCACGCTGACTCCTTTGAAGGCGGGCCAGCACATCCGGAATACGCAGCGCCGCAATGATTTCGGTGGTACGATCGGCGGCCCGATCCGCATTCCCAAGATCTACAACGGAGAGAATCGGACGTTTTTCTTCTTCAACTTCGAGCAGTACCGCGAAGCCCGGCAGATCGCTAACGGGCAGATGAGCGTACCCACTGCTGCCTACCGAAGCGGCAATTTTGGCACGTCGGGGTGTTTGAACTACAACGTCGCCGGGGGCATCTGCAATGGGCCAAACGCTCCGCTCACTCAGGGAGGCGCACAGGCAGTCGATACGGCCGGCCAGGCGCTCGCTTATGGAGAAGTCTTCGATCCCGCGACCACACGAGTGGTAGGCGGAGCGACGGTGCGGGATCCGTTCCCCAACGGATTCATTTCGCCAACCCGTTTCGACTCGGTGTCGAAGGCGATCCAAGCGATGCTTCCGATGCCGAACGCGCCCGGGATCATCAACAATTATTTCATCCCGGCCTACACCAACTGGGTGCACACAACGAACTACTCCTGGAAGATCGATCACTCGTTGAGCCCCACCAAAAAGCTCTCCTGGTATCTGTCGCGTTATGGGTGGAATTCGCCCAACGCCAACGGCATCACCTCCGATTTCACGGGCTCGGTGCCGACCGGTTACCGGAACCTGACCACGCGTGTGAACTTCGATTACACAATCAAGCCCACACTGCTGTTCCACATCGGCATTGGTTACCTCCACCAGTTCGAGCCGACGATTCCTAAATCGTTCGACGAGAATTCGCTGGGCCTGCACGGATATTTCGATGAGACTCTCTTCCCCAGCATTTTCAACCTGGGCGCCCCAACCACTACTCCGACGGGCGGATGGGCGTGCGTTAACACCTCAACCCCGTGCGGGACCTCGACTCTCTTTGGCAATATTAACGGCGTCGGGGGTGCGTTTAAGACGCGTCTCTATGAGGAAAAATCCACGGCCAACGTCAACCTGACCTGGGTGAAAGGAAACCATATCTTCAAGTACGGTGGAGAAACGGTCATTGAGGGATACCCCAACATCAGCAGCTGGCGCGCGAACGGTTTCTTCGTGTTCTCCAACGCCGAGACGGCGGATCCCTGGCAAAACGGCCAGACGCTGAACATTAACAATGGCACGGGCTTTAACTACGCCAGCTTCATGCTGGGCCTGCCGGATCAATTGCAGCTCAGTCCTCTGAACAGCACCAAGCTCGGCAATCACTCGATCGCGTTTTACGGGCAGGATACGTGGAAGGTAACGCGAAAACTGACGCTCGATCTGGGCCTGCGTTACGATTTTCAAACCTATTTGCGAGAGCAATACAACCGGATGCAGGAGATTTCCTGGAGCACGCCGAACCCGGCGGTGGGCGGGCTGCCCGGCACCGGCATTTATGAAGGCTCGGGCCCGGGAGCACACTGCAATTGCCAGTTCTCGCACAATTACCCGTACGCTTTCGGACCGCGCGTGGGAGCCGCTTACCAGATCAACACAAAGACCGTGCTGCGCGCGGGCGCCGGCGTCATGTATGGGACGACGCAGACTCCCCAGGGCCTCTCTTATGGCGTCGCCGACTATTACACATTCAACGCTCTCGGCTA
>Ga0126371_10000416_pt1 | contig 34616 bp, 32 predicted proteins | sample PanSoiMetaPlot_4_FD_110145 | JGI IMG/M metagenome (GOLD analysis project Ga0126371, IMG submission 110145) | Tropical forest soil microbial communities from Panama - MetaG Plot_4 | ecosystem: Environmental > Terrestrial > Soil > Tropical forest > Bulk soil | place: Panama | collected 2016-02-17 | reverse complement strand
CGGTTGGGAAAGACCTGGTTGAACAAGGGAGAGAATGGATCGCCGGTCCAAAGCACATTCTTGGCGACCCATGGGGTGATCAGGATTAGAGAGCAGAGCACAACGACGGCAGCAGCTCTAAACGAACGGGCGCGCCAGAGAACGAAACCTGCCGCGTAGGGGACCGCCAGGAAGGCCGTGTATTTGGCGGCGTAAGCAAAGCCCGCGGCCAGGCCGATCAAACATAGGAGCGTCCACTTTCGTTGACTGTCCCAGATCTCGACGAGATAGAAGACGGCGAACAAGACGGCGCCGACAGCGACGTCGATATAGGCGCACGTGCCGTCCTTTCCGATCAGGGGGCAAGTGTAGATCTGCAAGGCGGCACAGATTCCGGTGAGGGGGTAGCCGGCGCGGCGCGCATAGCTCAGAATCGAGAAGGCGAGCACGATCAAGAAGGCGAAGTGAACCAGCGCGGCCGAGGAATGCCTGCCGAACGCAAAAGCGAACAGGAAGAGAAGTTCGATTCCTTGCGACAGACTCGCAAACAGATTGCTGATCGGCACAAAGCCGTGCGCCCGGTTGTACTCGTTGACGAAGTGCAGATGATACGCGACGGCGTCAGGACTATACTCGGGTTCCATCGCGGTCACCAGATAATAGACGGTGAACGCGGAAAACACGGCCACAAAGAACCACTTCCATAAGCGAGGCAAGGGGTTGAAAGAAGGGTCGAGTTGGCGCGGCCGGCCGTAACGGACTGCTGCTCCGATCGCCAACAGGCCGACGATCAGGAACACACCTTTGCGGGCCAGACCGATAGTTGCCAACAGGAAAACGAGCAGGCTGAGGACGGCACTGCCGGTAAGAAAGCCCAAGAGGTCTCGCTCCTCCCGATATAAATCGACATCGGTGAGACGGAGCAGGAGCCGTCCGAGAGCGACCGCAGTTACTGCTGTGAATGAGGCTCCGAATAAGATTAAGACGGCTTGGGGCATGCCGGACACAGATCAGCGAACGGCTCCGTGGGGCGCCGCTTGAGCGGTTGGCTAACAACCGCGCAACTTGACAGCAATCCGGATTCCGACTCAGCGTCTTAGTAATTCAAGGAATTTCGGCCAAGGCGGCTGAATCAGATGAGGCAATGAGACACACCTGATGATCCAGCCGAGTTCGCCAGGCTCACGAGGATCTGTGTGAGAATTCTCACGGAACCGGGCCCAAAGGACATTCCGCCGCGCGCTACCGTTTGACCGGCGCCCTCTCGCCTTCGGCGGCGTGCGCGGCGACGCGGCTGTGCTTGCGTCCGTAGGTGAAGTACACGACCAGGCCGATAATCAACCAGCCAATGAGGCGAGCCCAATTGATCCAGCCGAGCTTATACATCATGTAGCCGTTCGTCACGATACCTAAAACGGGAACCGCCGGGACCCAGGGCGTGCGGAACGGGCGCGGCTGGTCCGGATTGGTGCGGCGCAGAATCAGCACCGCGATCGATACGATCACGAACGCCAGAAGCGTGCCAATATTGACCATCTTGCCGATGTCATCGATCGGGGTGATGCTGCCGACGATCGCCGCCAGGAGGCCGACCAGGATCGTGTTCTTCCAAGGCGTGCGCCACCGCGGGTGGACAGCGGCAAAAAATTTCCGGGGCAGCAGGCCATCGTTGGCCATCGAGTACAACACGCGCGTCTGCCCCAGCAACATCACGAGCATCACGCTGGTTAAACCTGCCAGCGCGCCGAGCGTAATGATGCGCGACGCGCCCACGAGTCCGCGGTCGAGGAAGGCGCGCGCAATCGGCGCTTCGATGTTGACTTCGCTCCACGGCACCATCCCGGTCAGCACCGACGCGACCAGAATGTAGAGGACCGTGCATACCAGCAAGGACGCGATGATTCCGATCGGAAGATCGCGCTGGGGACGCCGCGCCTCCTGCGCCGTAGTCGAAACGGCGTCGAAACCGATGTAGGCGAAAAAGATGTAGGCCGCGCCCGCCCCGATTCCCGAGAAACCGAACGGCGCGAAGGACGACCAGCTGCCGCCCCAATTGGCCGTGTTTATATATTGAAAACCTAAGACGATCACGAACAGAACCACCGCCACCTTGATCACGACGATGGTGGCGTTGAAGCGCGCGCTCTCCTGGATGCCGATCACCAGAATCATCGTAATCACCAGCGCGATCAGGAATGCCGGCAAATTGAATCCGAACTCGAGGCCAAAGAGGCGCGGCGCGTCCAATAGGGCGTGGGCCCGCGCAACCAGTTCGGCCGACTGCGCGGAGATGATCGCTGCCACTTTATCTAAGAACGCCTGGGTGCCGGGAACCAGCGACGCGTCCGATGCCTGGGCCATCTGCCGCGCAATGGTGTTCTCCGCAATGCGCAGCCCGGTCCAATGATCGTACGCCAGCCACAGCGGCACTTTGATGTGAAGGATATCCATCAGCTCGATGAAGTGGTTCGACCAGCCGGACGAGACGGTGCTTGCGCCCATGGCGTACTCGAGCGTCAGATCCCAGCCGATGATCCAGGCAAACAGTTCGCCCAGTGTCGCGTAGGCGTAGGTGTACGCACTGCCGGCCAGCGGAATCATGGCGGCGAATTCCGCGTAGCACAGGCCGGCGAACGCGCAGCCTAAGCCGGAGAGCACAAAGGAGAGCATGAGCCCCGGGCCGGCGTAATGCGCGCCCAGGCCCGACAACACAAAGATCCCGGCCCCGATGATCGCGCCGACGCCCAAAGCCGTCAATTGAAAGGGGCCCAGCGAACGCCGCAGGCTGTGTTCCCCTTCCTGATGGGCTTCCGTCAGGATCATATTCAAAGGCTTACGAATCAGTATGCTGGCCATAGGGTAACCCGTCGCGAGTATAGCACCTCCGAGGCGGAACCGCGGATAACTAGATCCAAAAACGGCACAAAATCGACCCCGACACGTTAAATTAGAAACGAGGTGTTTCGCGTGCCTAAGACCGTCCTTTTCTCATGCCTGGGGCTGTGCGCCGCCGGCCTGTTCGCCCAGGAATCCAAGAAGCCGATCGGTTTCGATCTGACTGCAATCGACAAAAGCGCGGACCCGTGCGTGGACTTTTATCAATATGCTTGCGGCGGGTGGATCAAGAACAATCCGATTCCGGCCGATCAGTCGCGCTGGGGCCGGTTCAGCGAACTGGAGGAGCGAAATCGCGAGGTGCTGCACCAAATCCTGGAAGAGGCCGCCCATACTACGGGGAAGCGCGACGCCACTACGCAGAAGACGGGCGACTACTACGCCGCGTGCATGGATACAGCCGGCATCGACGCCAAAGGGCTCGCACCGCTGCAACCGGAGTTCGACCGCATCCAGAACCTCAAAGACAAGTCGGAGCTGGCAGCCGAAATCGCGCACTTGCACCGCGGCGGAATGAGCGCGCTGTTCGAGTTCGGCTCGGGCCAGGACTTCAAGAATTCCAACGAGGTGATCGCCCAGACCGACCAGGGCGGGATCGGTCTTCCCGATCGCGACTACTATCTGAAGACCGACGAGAAATCCGTAGAACTGCGCAAGGCGTACCTGGCGCACGTTCAGAAGATGTTTGAATTAGCCGGCGATCCTCCGGACCAGGCCAAGGCACACGCGGAGACAGTCATGCGGCTGGAGACCGAACTGGCGATGGGATCGCTCGACCGCGTGTCGCGGCGCGATCCGGAGAAAGTCTACCACCGGATGAGCAAGCAGGACCTGGAGACGCTCAACCCGGCGTTCCGCTGGAATCAGTATTTCACCGACTCCGGCGCGCCCGCCTTCCAGAGCGTCAACGTCGCGTGGCCGGATTTCTTCAAGGCGGTCAACGGCGTGATCGAATCGGCCAGCCTGGACGATTGGAAGACTTACCTGCGCTGGCACGTGCTGCATTCCGAAGCTCCCCTGCTGCCGACCGCGTTTGTGAACGAGAACTTCAATTTCTATGGCAAGACCCTGACCGGCGCCACCGAGCTGCGACCTCGCTGGAAGCGTTGCGTCGATTTCACCGATAATCAGCTGGGCGAAGCGCTGGGCAAGAAATTCGTGGAACGGACATTCGGCGGCGACGCCAAGCAGCGCACGCTCAAAATGGTGGATGCGATTGAACGGGCGCTAGGGCAGGATATCGACCAGCTTACCTGGATGACCCCGGCCACCAAACAGCAGGCGTTGATCAAGCTCAAAGGCATCACGAATAAAATCGGGTATCCGAACAAGTGGCGCGACTATTCGAGCGTCGAAATCAAGCGGGACGACGCGGTGGGCAACGGCATGCGGGCCGACCGGTTCGAATTCCAGCGGGAACTGAACAAGATTGGCAAGCCGGTCGACCGGCAGGAATGGGCCATGACTCCGCCCACCGTGAATGCCTACTACGATCCGCAGATGAACAACATCAATTTTCCAGCTGGAATTCTGCAGCCGCCGTTTTATGAAATCGCCGCAGACAGCGCCATCAACTTTGGCGCGATCGGCATGGTGATCGGCCATGAACTGACGCACGGTTTCGACGACCAAGGCCGGCAGTTCGATGTCAAGGGCAATCTGCGCGACTGGTGGACACCGGCCGATGCGAAGGCATTCGAGGAACGGGCCGCGTGCATCGACAAGCAGTATTCCAACTTCAGCCCAGTGCCGGGAGTCCATCTCAACGGCAAGCTCACTCTGGGAGAGAACACGGCCGACAACGGCGGTGTGCGGGTCGCGCTGATGGCGCTTGCCAACACGAGCACTCCCGCCGAACTGGAGAAGAAGATCGACGGCTTCACCCAAGAGCAGCGGCTGTTCTTGTCCTTTGCCCAAATCTGGTGCGAGAGCCAGCGCGACGAGATTCTCCGCATGCGCGCACAGACCGATCCGCATTCGCCGGGCAAGTTCCGCGTCAACGGCGTGGTGCAGAATATGCCGGAATTCCAAAAGGCCTTCGCGTGCAAGGCAGGGCAGCCCATGGTGGCGGCCAATGCCTGCCGGGTGTGGTAGCCTGCGACCTCGCGCTTTACGAGTCTGTGAGAAAACTCGGTCAGCGCCCCCCGCCCTTACGGGCGCGGCTGAGCAGCTGTTTGAAATGACGTTTGTAGCTTTTCAGCCCCGTCGCGTGAGCAGGCCGTAAGGCTGGGCCGGCCGGAATGTTTGTCACCAAACGCGGCAGGCGTTTGTGGAGACCATCGGCTGGCCGGCTTTGCACGAGAACGCTTTCTGAAACTCGGGCATGTTTTGCACGGTTCCGTTGACTCGAAAGCGGCCCGGGGAATGAGGGTCTGTCAACGAGCGCAACCGCACCTGCTCTGGCGCGGTGTTTTCACAGAACGATTGGGCGAAGCCGAGGAAGAAACGCTGTTCCGGGGTGAAGCCGGCCACCTGGTCTTCCCTGCCCTTGAGAGTGTCCATCAAGGCCATTAAGGCTACGCGCACGCCGCCGTTATCGGCGGTATTTTCGCCGAGCGTCAGCCGCCCATTGAGTTTCACATCCGGCAACGGCGAAAAGCCGGAATACTCATTCGCGACACAAGCCGCGCGTTTTTCGAATTCCGCTGCGTCGGCGGCGGTCCACCAATCCCGTAGATTCCCGGCGCCATCGTACTTTCGGCCTTGGTCGTCAAACCCGTGCGTCATTTCGTGCCCGATCACCGAGCCGATGCCGCCAAAGTTCACCGCGAGGTCGCGCTGCGGATCGAAGAAGGGCCATTGCAGAATGCCGGCTGGAAAATTGATGCTGTTGGTGGAAGAGTTGTAGAACGCATTCACGGTCGGGGGCGTCATATTGGTCCATTCGTCCTTCTCGGTGGGCTGGCCGATATGCTCCATTCGAATTTCATGCAGAACCGCGGCGGTCCGCGTGAAGTTCCCGAAATAATCATCCCGTTCGATACGGGTCTTGGAATAGTCGCGCCACTTGTTCGGGTATCCGATGTTGCGCGTGATCTCGCGCAGCTTGGCGACGGCCGCCTTGCGGGTATCCTCGCCCATCCATGGCAGTGTGTTGATGTCTTTTTCCAGAGCGGCAACCAGCGCATCCACCAGCTGGCCGATACGCGCTTTGGCCTCGGGCCCGAAGGCGCTGGTAACGTACTTCTCACCGAGCAGATCACCGAGTTCGCGATCCACATCCTGCAGACAGCGGCTGGCGCGCGGCCGCTGCTCCCGGGCGCCGCCCAGATAACGGTTCCAGAAGTCGAAGTCCTCCCGCTCGAACGCATCGGACAGCCGGGAAGCCGCCTCGCGGATCAAATGGTAGGAAAGGTAGGTTTTCCACGCATCCACAGGTTGCGCGCCCAGAATCGCTGCCGTTTGTTTGAAATAATCGGGCTGACCGACGTTCAAAGTGTCGAACTGTGGCGCGCCGGAAGCGCGGAAATAGGCTTCCCAATCGATGCCGGGCGCCAGCGCCGCGAGTTCCTTCCTGCTCAGAATGTGATAGTTCTTCTCGGGAACGCGCATGGATACGCGATCAGAAGAGGCCTCCGCCAGTTTGGTCTCAAGCTCCAGTACGACACGCGCTCGCGCGGCCGCGCTCTCGGACGAGTCGCCGGCAAGCTCAAACATCCGGCTCACGTGTTGTGCAAAGCGGCGCCGGATCTCTTCGGACTTGGAGTCGGTTTTCAGATAATACTCGCGATCGGGCAGGGAGAGCCCGCCTTGCGTCAGCGATGCAATGGTTCGGCTGGAATCCTTGGCGTCGGCGCGCGGGCCAAATGCGAACAGCGCCCGCACACCCATGTCGTGCAAGCGGGCCAGTTCGGCGGGCAGCGCATCCAGCGACGGCATTTGGCGAATACGGCTCAACTCGGATTCGAGGACGGAAATGCCCTTGCGGTTGATGGCCGCCGTGTCGAGGCAGCTTTGATAGTAATCGCCGATCTTCTGGTCGAGGTCGCTGCGGCCGGGGCGCTCCAGGGCCGCGCTCTGCAGCAAATCCAGCAGCACTTTTTCGGTGCGGTCCGAGAGCTCGGCAAAGCGGCCCCAGCGCGAACGGTCGGCCGGCAGAGGATTGCGCGCAATCCAGCCGCCGCACGCATATTGGTAGAAATCGACGCAGGGTTGGGCCGAGCGGTCCATGGCGCCGGCATCCACGCTGCTGGTATCGGCGGCTACCAGCAAGCCCGCGCACAAAAACGGCAGAACAATGAGCCAATATTTCATAACAAACCAGTCTGATTCTAACGTAACGGTGAGGACACCGCGGACAGGTAATCGCGAACAGGTAAAATAATGTACACCGCTATGAAGACCATTGCCGCCCTGCTGGCACTTTCCGCGGCGCTCGCCCCGCTGGAAATCGCTCAAACGAAACCGAAAGGCGCGCTGGACAAGGCCACGCTGGAAGCCTACCTGCGCCACGTGGAGCTTTATCGCACCGAGGTCACGTACAAAATCGACGATCCGAAACCGTCGAAGGATCTTCCGCATTTCTACGACGTGGTGGTGCACGTGCAGTATGACGCCGGCTCCCGGGACCAGACATATCAGGTCTCTGAAGACGGGCAGCATATCATCAGCGGCGATATCTACACCATCGCCAAGAGCCCGTTTCAGGCCAATCTCGACAGGCTGACGACGGCCGGAGCGCCCACGTTCGGTCCGGCCAATGCGGCGGTCACCATCGTCGAATTCGGCGATCTGGAGTGCCCGGACTGCCGCATGGAAGCGCCGTTGCTCCGCAAGAACGTGCCGGAAACGTTCGGTGATAGGGTACGCGTGTTCTTCAAAGACTTTCCGCTGGAATCGATTCACCCCTGGGCGCGCGCGGCGGCGATCGACGGGCGCTGCGTATACCACCAGAATGCGGACACGTTCTGGAAATTCTACGATTGGATCTACGACAACCAACAGGAGATTGAGCCCGACAATCTCAATACGAAAGTGCTGGCGTGGGCGAGTCAAAACGGGCTGGACGGCGCCAAACTAGGTAGCTGTATCGACACCAAGGCCACGGAACCGGAGGTAAACCGCAGCATTGCCGAAGGGCAGGCTCTGGCCCTCCGCGGGACGCCGACCCTGTTTATCAACGGCCGCAAGATCGGCGGGCTGCAATGGCCCGATCTGCAGCTCGTAATCAACAACGAGCTGAAATACCAGACCGCGAAATAGACGATACGCAACGAACACGAATAGAGCAACCGAACGGCGCAATCGATGCCGGACGTACATCATGCTCCACGTTGACAGGTGTGGTGTCGCAGTATACTATCCGGGTCTGGAGGAAAGATGCGAACGATCAACGTCGGGGTAATCGGCACAGGCTGGTGCGGCGGCATTCGCGCCGAGACCTGCGCCACCAGCCCCTTCGTCCGGGATCTTCACATTGCCGAAATCAAGGAAGCGCGGCTGCAGGAAGTCGCGGCCCTCACCAAGCCGGTGACGGCCACCACGGACTACCAGGTCCTGGTGGATGACCCGACAATCAACGCAGTGATGATCTCGACCACGCCGGAGCCGACCCACTATCCGATCGCCAAAGAGAGCCTGCAAGCCGGCAAGCACGTGCTGCTCGAGAAACCGATCGCGCTGACTCTCGAAGAGGCGGACGAGTTGATTTCTCTGGCTCGTTCCAAAGGTTTGGCATTTACCATCGGCTACTCGCAGCGGTTCAATCCGAAGTTTGCGTACGTCAAGCGCTCCATCGAGGAAGGGCGCATCGGCCAGCCGGTGAGCGCACTGGTGAGCCGGCATATCACGCGCAATCTGGGAAAGAAGATCGGCGGGCGCGTGAAGCTGTCGCCGGCGGCGATGGAAGCGACACACGACATCGACTTTGTGCTGTGGTGCCTGGCGCCGCGAAAGCCGGTCAAGGTCTACGCGCAGGAAGTGCGCAAGATCATGGGCCCGCAGTACAACGTGCCTGACTGCGTTTGGATCATCGTCACCATGGACGACGGCTCGGCGTTCACGATCGGCGCGGGTTGGGTGCTGCCGCCGGCGTACCCGAACTTTTCTTCCACATGGATTGAGGTGGTCGGCACCGAAGGCGCACTGATGGTGGACGACACGCACCGCGACGTATATGTCACCACGATGCAGAACGGCATCCAATTTCCCATCTCGACGATGCCGGGCGAGAGCGTCGGGCACGTCTACGCGGGGCCGATGGCCGGAGAAACGATTCACTTTCTGGAGTGCGTGGCGTTGGGCCGGCAGCCGCTCGTCACGCCGGAACACGCCAAGATGGTGATGCAGGTGTATCAGGCGGCGGATCTTTCCGCAGAAACCGGACAACCGGTGGATGTCGTAATCGAAGAGCGTCCCGCTGAAGCGCCGTCGCTGGTTTAGGCGCGGGTCAGATTTTGAAAAATCTGTGGTGATCAAATGATGAATCCAAGACGAATAATGGCAGTGATTGGTTGGGCGTGCCTGGGCTCGGCGGCGCTGCAGGCGCAAGGCAAGTGGGTGGATCTGGCGCCATTCCCCGAACCGCGCGAGGAAGTGATGGGCGAGGCCGCCAACGGAAAGCTGTACGTGTTCGCGGGGCTCATTCCCTTGTGGCATCCGGCGGGGCTGGTTTACGAATACGACCCAGCCAAGAACACGTGGACCAAGAAAAAGCCGATGGCGCTGCCGTCGCATCATGTGGCCTTTTGTGAGCACGACGGCAAGATTTATACGTTCGGCGGGTTCGTGTATCCCGAGCAAGGGGCGCCCGCGGGATGGGTGCCGATCAACAACGCCTGGGAGTACGACCCGGAAAAGGATTCGTGGAAGGCACTGGCGCCGATGCCGACCAAGCGCGGCGCGGCCGAAGCCGTGGAAGTGGACGGCAAGATCTACGTGATCGGCGGCGCGACAACGGCTCCCGGCGCCAAGGAGACCTACATCAACCAGCAGACGCGGCAGAATGTGCTGGGCACGGTCGAGGAGTACGATCCGAAGGCCAACACATGGCGCACGCGGACACCGATGCCGACGCCTCGAAACCACATGGGAGCGGGCGCGGTGAACGGCAAGATTTATGTGATCGGCGGGCGCGTGGGCGCGGCGTTCATCGGACTGGCTTCTGACATCTCGCTGGTGGAAGTATACGATCCGGTCACAGATCAATGGGGGCCGGTCGGGGCCCGCATGCCGACGGCGCGCAGCGCGGTCGCCTCGGCGGTGTACAACGGGAAGATTTATATTGCCGGGGGCGAATGGCAGGACCCTGTGGTACAAACGGCGTTCCGGGTCTTCGAGGCCTATGATCCGGCCACCAACACCTGGACTACCATGCCGCCGATGGCGACTCCGCGCCATGGTGTGGCAGGCGCCGTCATTGGCAACCGGTTCTACGCGGTGAGCGGGGACGTGCAGTCGTCCGGGACCGGCGTGGCGGTGTCGACTCCGGCGGCCACGGCGTTCGAGTTCAGCAAATAGGCCGGGTTGCCCCCGCGCTCACGCGCGCGGCTGAAATATTCGTCGCGCGCGAACAGCCGCTTGACTTACCACGTCATCTTCAAGCCGAGCTGAATTTGGCGGGCGGGGCCGGCTGTGTTGATCAGGCCCGCGCTCGGTGAAATGGCGCCCGACGATGTAAAGGTTGTGATCAGCGGGAGACCGAAATTCGCGCGGTTGAGCAGATTGAAGAACTCGGCGCGGAGCTGGATGTCCGCCCGCTCGCGAATCCGGAAAGTCTTGAACAAAGAGGAGTCGAACTCCAGCAGTCCGGGGCCTTCGAGAATATCTCTGCCGGCATTACCGTAGGTACCAGCCGCGGGCAAGGCAAAAGCGGCGGGGTTATACCACCTCTGCGGCGTGCCCAGAATGAGCGGGCCTGAAAAGCCCGGCGCCAGGTTGGGGCGGTCGGGCGCGCGCGAATCGCCATTGCCGGATTGGTTAAATCCAACCAGCGGCGTGAACGGGAAACCGCTCTGCGCCGACAGAATGCCGTTGACCTGCCAGCCGCCGACCAGTGTATTGGCCAGGCCACTTGCGTTCGAGAACCAAGCTCGGCCGTGCCCGAATGGCAGATCGTAACTGAAATTTCCCGAGATCCGGCTGCCGACATTGAAATTCGAAGGCCCCCAATCGCGTTTTGGATCCTGCGGATCGAGGATCGTGGTGGTGCCGCCGACTCCGGCGTTGGCGAGGAATGAAGCCGAATGAATGTCGAGGCTCTTTTGGAACGTCCCGTTCACCCGGAACTGAATGCCATGGCTCAAGCGCTGGCGTAGATCCACTTGGAGGCCGTTGTAGTTGCTGTTGGCGTTCGACAACTCATAGCGGGCATTTCCCAGGTTGGGATTCGCGCGCGGCGCTTTTGGCGCAAAGAATTTCGACCCGTCGGGAAGAATCGTCGGGATGGCCGTATTCATGTCGGCCGTGTTGAGCAGATGGTAGCCGTGCTCGCCGACGTAGCCGACACTGAGCACCGTGTTGCGCGACAGAGCCTGGTCGATGCGGAAGGAATATTGTTGGACGGTCGGCATCTTCAGATTTGGCTGAATACCGGCGGGTGAAATTTTGGCGCCGGGAATCGGAGCGCCCGGCGCAAGCAGGATTGGAAAAGTGGCCGGCGAGACCACCACCTTCTGATTCGAAGTGCCTAGCGGGGCGGCGTCACAACACGAACCGATGTAATCGAGCTGCTCGTAGTAAATTCCAAAGCCGGCATGAATGGACGTGTTCGTTCCGCCAAACGGCGCCCAGGCCAAACCGACGCGCGGGCCGAAGAGGGCCTTGGCATTGTTTTCACTGTAGATCGACGTTCCGACCACCGGCTGCGTGAGCAAAGCGCGGTTGGGGCCGAACACGAAGTTGGAAGCGAGCCCGGCGGGCGAATTCCAACCGTTGTTGAACTCGTGCCGCACCCCTAAGGTGAGCGTGAGATTGGAGCGCAGAGAAATGGCGTCCTGCGCGTACCACGCGCCGGCGAACTGGCGCCACCCGATTTCGACGGGAGTCAACGTGGCGACCACCTGGGTCGCCTGGCCCTGCATAAAGTGCTGCAGGTCGGCGAAGCTGGCGATGCCATTCCGCTGGTCGGCCGCGTCGTCGTTGGATTGCACCCGCTGGAACCACACGCCTGCTTTGATCTGATGCCTGCCGCGGACAATGCCGACGTCATCGGCGTATGTGAACAGATTGCGGTGGATGGTCTCGATCTGTTGGGCACCGCTGGTGCCGGCGCCGACGAAACTGCCGAGGTTGCCCAAGCCCGAAGCGCCGATCGAGATGGAGCCGACGGGCTGCCCCTGCACGAAAGCAAGCTGGGGTTGGGAAATGGCAGAAGTGCCGTCCAGATGCCAGGCTGCGCGCGAAAATCCGGCGCGAAACGTGTTCAGGAACGCCGGAGAGAAAACATGTGTCTCCTGCACGCTGGCCACCTGAGCCCGCAAAACGCTGAGCGTCTGTTGTAGCGGATTCGCACCCGGGGTCAGGCTCACTCCGTCATCGACCGTGTATACGCCCGAGAGCATGTCGTTGGAGGAGAAATTGTGATCCACGCGGAAGTTGCCGAAATCCTCGCGGACGGTTTGCTGCGGATTGGAGTAGCTGAAGGCGGCCCCGCCGCCAAGTTCCGGCCCGTTGGCCGCCGGCCACAACGCGAAGTAGGGAGCGATGCCTGGCGCCAGCCCGATGTTCGAACCCGCCAAGAGGCCTTGCCGCGCGTTCGCGTCGGGGACAATCGCGGCGTTGCTCTGCGAGAGCCTCCAGCGCAGGCCTTCATAACTGCCGAAGATGAAGGTTTTGTCTTTCTGCAGCGGTCCGCCGGCCGAACCGCCGAACTGGTTACGGCGCAGGGGCGGAGGCGAAAGTGTCTGGTCGAAGAAATTGCGCGCATCCATGGCGCTATTGCGCAGAAACTCGAAAAGGCTGCCATGAAACTGATTGGTTCCGGACATGGTCACGAGGCTGATCTGGCCGCCCGGGCGCTTGCCGTACTCGGCGCCGTAGGTGTTCTCCAGGACGTTGAACTCGCGCACCGCATCGACGCCGAGCAACTGCCCGCTGACGCCGCCCGGAATAACATCGGCGGTCGAGACACCGGTATATTCGACGCCATTCATCAGAAAAATGTTGTAGTCTTCGCGATTGCCCGAGACCGAGAAATTATTTCCCTGACCGCCGCCGGTGCTGGTCGGAGATCGATTCGAGGTGGTGTTGGCGGTGCCGGGATTCAGCGTAATGAGATTGTCGAAACTGCGGCCGTTGAGAGGCAGGTCCTTCACCTGCCGCTCGCTCACCAGGCCCGAAATCGCGGTCGTGCTGACGTCGACCAGCGGGGCTTCGGCCGAAACCGCCACTTGTTGTGTCGCTTCGCCGACTTGCAGAGTGACATCGACGGCGGCCTCCTGCGCGACTACCAGGGAAATGCCGGTTCGTACGGCAGTTTTGAAGCCCGACTGTTCGGCTTTGACCTCGTAGCGGCCGACGGGAAGCGCGAGCACGCGATAGGCGCCGCGATCGTCGGTCGACAGCGTTCGCCCCTGCCCGGTTTCCAAATCCGTTATGGTGACGGAAGCATGTGGAATCCCGGCACCCGAGCTATCCGTAACCGTACCCGAAATCGAGCCGGTGACCTGCGCGCGAGCCGCTCCTGCGAGAACCATAACCATGCAGCAGGTCAGGTTACGCAAGAACCACACCTTTCCTAACAGAAAGCCCATGAACCACCTCCCCGCGACCATGGCGGCCGCCTTGCAATGCCGAGCAATATATCAGAGTCGCCGGACTAGCGGCAAGAAAATCGGAGCGATTTTCGCCGGCGGACTTGCTAGCATATGCAGGAGCTCAGGAGGATCCATGCTACGCATCGCTCCACATGCGAATGGTCTTATACTGGCCGTTCTCGCTGCGTTCAGTCTTCCGGCCTCCAGCCTAAGCCAGTGGGTGCACTATCCGACAGCCGGCGTGCCCAAAAAGGCCGGTGGCGCCGCCGATTTGATTGCACCGGCGCCTCGATTGCCCGACGGCAAGCCGGACTTCTCGGGGATCTGGCACGCAGCCAAGCGCATCCCGTGCGATCCAGACATCAGCCGGTTCATCCAGTGCGACAGCGAAATCGGCGGGTCGCCGCAAGCCCGCGATTTTGGCGTTGGCCTGCGGGGCGGTCTGCCATTCCAGCCATGGGCGGCCGAGTTGGCGAAACAGCGGAAGGCGGATGAGGGCGTCGACGATCCGCATGTACGGTGCCTGCCCGACAATCCGCCGCGCACCTGGACGATGCCTCACCTCACCAAGGCGGTGCATACACCGAAATTGCTCGTCCTGCTGTATGAAGTGAACGCAATGTACCGGCAGATCTTCATCGACGGACGGCCCCTGCCGGAAGACCCCACTCCTGGCTGGAACGGGTATTCCACTGCCCGATGGGACGGGGATGCACTGATCGTTCAGACCGCCGGCTTCCACGACGGCCTGTGGATCGATATGGGCGGCAGTCCGATGAGCGACGCCGCGAAATTGACGGAGCGGATCCGGCGGCCCGATTTTGGTACGCTCGAAATCGAAGTCACGATCGACGACCCCAAGGTCTACACGCGCCCGTGGACGGTTCCTCTGACCGAGAACATCGAACTCGATACGGAACTGATCGACGAGGTCTGCCTGGAGAATGAAAGGTCCTACCAGCGCATGCAGGCGGTCCGGCCGAAAAGGTGAAGCCGGGGGTCTTAGGGAGCGCACCGCACCTCAATTTTGGGACTTCCGATCAGGCGGGCGTGGACTCAGAAGTGGTATTTTCCTTGTGTGGATGAAGCGCAACGCTTACGAGAAGTCGTTCTCGACTCGCTCGATCAAGAGCAGGATGCCAACGATCTCGCCCGCCACGCTTTTCGCAGCCGGACCCAGTTTTATCGCGTGTTCCGGGCGATGATCGAGGAGACGCCGGCCGCCCTGCGCCGGAGGCTGCTCTTAGAGAGAGCGGCATGGCAGTTATCGCGCACACAACTCTCGGTAACAGACATCAGCCTCAACGCGAATTACGGATCGCTCGAAGCGTTCACCCGGGCGTTCCGAAAGGCCTTCGGTGTTTCACCGAGCATCTTTCGCCGGATTGGGGCGACGCACACTTACCTGCATACCACCAACGGAATTCATCACCATTCCGGTAGTCACTCGAAAGGAGTTGATCGATATATGGATCTTTTTGATATCTTCTCGGGCCAGGAGTCCTGGCACACGCAACGTCTTCTGAACCTGGCGAAAGCGCTCAACGACGAGCAGCTGGACGCCCCTTTGAAGAACCAGGTCAAGGTCTTTCCCTGGGATGGCCCGGATCAGAATCTGCGCCAGGTTTTGGACCGGATGGTGCTCACCAAAGAAGTCTGGGCTGCCGCGCTTACTGGCGGCAGCATGCCCCTGATGGATAACGCCCCGCCGGAGCATCGAACTCCATCGGCCATGCTGCGGCGCCTGCAGAACGCGGATGCGGCATTCCACAAAGTACTCACCGATGTTCGCAATCGAAGCGCGTGGGAGGACACGTTTGTCGACGCCCTGTGCGAGCCCCCGGAAACTTTTACTTTTGGCGGCACGTTCGCGCACGTGATTACCTTCAATTTTTACCGGCGGATGCTCGCCATCGATGCGCTACGACGCCATGGAGTAAAAGTAGAAGGTTTCGGCTGTCCTGAGGAGTACGTCGCGAGCCTCGCCAACGCGTAACCGGCGGTGCAATCGAGTTGGGCTGCTACTTGGTGAGCCCTTCCTTCAGGAACGCAACCAGCGGCGGCAAGGAGCGCGCGGGATCCTCCATAAAAGGTACGTGCCCCAGGCCGGGCAACAGTTGGAGGCGCGCCTTGGCATTGGGGATAGTGGCTGCAATGTGCTTCATCCCCTCCTGGAAAGCGGCCGGCGTGCCCGCCAGCATGTCCTCGGCGCCGCCGAAGACGAAGGTGGGCGCCTGGATGTGAGCCCAATCGTCGACGACCGGGTCGAGGTAGATCAGGTTGCTGATGAGCGTTTGCACGCGCGCCAGGCGGGGCCAATCCGCGCTGAGCGTCCAGGCATAGCGGATGCGGACGTAAGACTCAAACTCGGAGTTCCACGCCGACGGTTTATGCGCCACGTAGCGCATCAGGCTGACGCGGATGGTTTGATAGGTGGAGGTGAGCGTACGTTTATATGCTGCCTCGGGATCGCCGACCGGGTTGTTGAAGCGGGTGTCGGTGAGACCGATGGGATTGAACAACACCAGCCGTTCAGTCACGTCGGGATACTGAGTGGCGAACCGCGCGGCGAGCATCCCGCCCATCGAGTGGCCGACAATCATGGCCTTATCGAGGTTCAAGCTCCGGAGGATCGCGCGCGTGTTGCGTGCCATGTCCGCGAGGTAGTAAGGAATGATGGGCTTGGAGGAGCGCCCATAGCCGATCTGGTCGGGCACGATGACGCGGAAGCCTTCCTTGCGCAAAGCGTCAATGACAACTCCGAAGTAGAAACCGGCGAAGTTGTTGCCGTGAAGCAGCACCACCGTGTGGCCGTTGGGCTGGCCCTGAGGCGCCACATCCATGTATGCCATGCGGACATCCTGACCGTAAAGCGTCAGCGGTAGATAAGAGCTCGGATACGGGTAAGGGCACTCCTCGCAGGTAATGCTCCCCGGCTTCACGTCGGTGGGCACCGGCAAGTCTTGACCGCGACTCTGCGCGAAGCCGGAGGACGACAGCACGAACACGAGGGCGCCGCCCAGAACGAGATTCTTCATCATGACTACCAAGGTTAGCGCACTGGAAGAGCTGTGACTTCTCCAGGCAGACAGCAGCACGGTCCCGAGCCGGCTAGCGCTGAATTCCGAAACTGTAACAGAGATTGAGACTGGGACCGCCGGGAACGGTAGTGCACAGAATATATTCGCCGGCATCCAAAGGCGCGGTGGGACGCAACGTGAATATCTCTCCGGCAACACGCGTCATTTGAACATCCCGGGCTTGGGCCGGCTGCGTTTGTACGGTTCGCCCAAAATCGCCACGGGACGACACGCGCAACAGCCGCTGGTCATTCCGCGCACCGACACGCACAATCTGCCATGGATCGCCAGAGACCGGTTGCCGGAGGTAAAAGGTCGGCTGCGGTTCGCGGATCTGGAGTTGGGAATGTGCGGCGCCGAGCACAACCGAGGATTCGCGGCGACCGTCATACCAACTCTGGGCGGCTAAGAAGGGCGTCCACAGCATCAGTTGGGAGAGGCCGGCCCATCCCGACTGGGCCTTGAAATAGACGCCGACGCGGTCTGGCAGGCCGGGTACGGCCCGAGTTTCTTCCTGTTCTTGCTTCCAGACGGCTCCGAACGGCTCGGCCCACAGCACTGCGTTCAACTCGGGCTCGGTAGCCCCTCTTTGCGACAGTTCGGCAAGCGCAGCCGAAGACGCGTCCAGATCCACGAACCCGCGATCGACGGCGATCTCAATCTTGATGATGATCGTGCTTTCCGGTAGTCCGGCCGCCAGCATGGACTCGATTTCGCGGTTTGTGAGCGGCTTGTCCGCACTTTGCGCCCACAACCCGGCCGCGAAGGCAGTCACGAACAGAGCAGTTCTCAAGGCTCGCACACGTTCCTCCCCGATCCTACTGCTATTCTATGGCTGACTCGGGGCAGGATTTGTGCGTAAGAGCACCTCCTCGGAGCCAGCAGGTCCACCTTAGCGGCAAAGCACTTCCGAAGAGGTCACACTCCAACCGTTACTCGCTGAGTATTTCCAAATGCCACAAAGGCCTCCCGGATCGTAAGGCGCTTGTCATCAGGACATTCTTGGGAGGTATACCGACGGCGCTCCCAGGTAGAGTTCCTTGCAATGAGCAATCCAAGCGAGATGGGGAACAAAGCGGTGAATGATGCAGGGCCTTTTAAATAACCTGCATCTTTGAGATTACTGTAGTAATCCTATAGGCATGAGGTACCCAGCCGAACAGAAAGCGGAGACCCACGAGAAGATTCTCGCAGCGGCCGCACGCTCCTTTCGGGAGTATGGCTCTGAAAGCAACGGCATCGGCCAGGTTATGAAGGAACTGAGTTTGACCAAGGGTGGTTTCTACCGCCACTTTGAGAGCAAAGGCGATCTTTACGCGTCAGCCGTCGCCCGGGCTTTCGAGGAGCTGGGCGACCGGTTGGTGGCTATCGCGAAAAATGCCCGGAAAGGCGGCGAGCTGCGAGCCATTATTAAGGACTACCTGAGTACGAAACACCTGAGCGCTCCGGGAGCCGGCTGCCCTCTCGCGGCTTTGGGGCCGGAGATCGCGCGGCAGCCCTTGGCGATCCGCAAGCGAATTAATGAATCGATGTTCGCGTATGGCGAGCGCATGCTGCCCTGGATACAGGGCCATAGCGTCGACGAGAAGCGCGCTCGTGTCTTCGTTTTGTTCACCGGAATGGCCGGCACACTCGTTGCCGCCCGGGCGATTGCAAACGCGCGAGGCCGGGACCGGATGCTAGCCGCCTCGCGGTCATTTTATATGCAGGCGTTCGCCACCAAGAAGGTGGAATAAAAAATTTGGTATCTAAGATTACGGTCATCATCTCAAGTAGTAGAAATGGACTCGCAGTGTTTTCTTCAACCAGAGAACGCAGCAAGCCCAAACTAGCAACGAAACAGACCCAATCGAGGATCATCCCATGACACAACAGTCTCAATCGTCCCCTCCCAGCGTTCCATCACCGAAAGCAACGGAAGTACTGGTCATCCTGACTGCCAGGCAAGGAGTGACCCGTCAACAGATCATGAACACCATGCCGGCCGAGATTCGGGCAACGGTAAAGCTCTATCTCGACGGCAAGATTCGCCAGTGGCACTCAAGAGGCGACGGCCGAGGCGTGATTCTCTTTCTTGACGCGACGACAGTTGACGAAGCCCACGCCATTATGGAGACGCTGCCCTTGGCAAAAGAGAACCTGATGGACCACGAGTACATTCCCGTGGGCCCCCTCATGCCGCTCGGTGCCTTGATTGGTGGCGGGCCGGCTCAGCAATAACGGAAATTCGAACGCGATAAAGGAGATTTTCTATGAAACACCCAAAGATTCTGGTTACGGGTGCGACCGGCCGGACCGGGCGCGCGGTGGCCGACAAACTTCTTACGGAAGGGGTGCCGGTGCGGGCCGTGGTCCATTCGAAAGACGTCCGCAGCGAAGCGCTTGAACGCAAGGGGGCCGAAACGGTAGTTGCCGACATGTTCGACCCCGATCAGTTGCTGGCTGTAATGCGGGGAACGCAGCGTGCCTACTATCTTCCCTTCTACGATCCGTACATGATCCAGAGCGCCACGGCCTTCGCTGTCGCCGCGGGGGAAGCAAAGCTGGAAGCGGTTGTGAGTCTCGGGCAGTGGCTGGCAAGTCCGACGCACCCTTCCCTCGCGACGCGGCAAGCCGTTTTCTCCATGATGCCGGGCGTGGCGCACGTGAGAGTGAATCCGGGATACTTCGCCGACAATTATTTGCAGATGATTGCATACGCGGCTCATCTCGGCGTGTTCCCAGACATCACTGGCAATGGCAAGGACGCGCCACCCTCGAATGAAGATATCGCGAGGGTCGTGGCGACTGTGCTCCTCGATCCCGACAGACATGCCGGTAAACGATATCGGCCGACGGGACCGGCGTTGCTGTCAGTGAGCGATATGGCAGAGATCCTGAGCCGGGTGCTGGGGCGGAAAGTCCGCCGCATTGATCTTCCATGGCGGATGTTCGTCAAGGCCGCGCGCAGCGCCAACATCGGCGATTTCCTGGTGAGCAACCTGCGCTATTATGTCGAAGATCACAAACAAGGTGCGTTTGCGTGGGGCGCGCCTACCACTGACGTTCTGGAAGTGACCGGCCGTCCCGCCGATGATTTCGAAACAACAGCCCGGCGCTACACCGCGCAACCGGCAGCCCAGAGAACATTCGCGAACCGGCTACGGACGTTGACCGACTTCCTGCGCACTCCGTTGACTCCCGGCTACAACCCGGAGCGACTCGACCGCGAACTGCGCTTCCCCGCGCCGCCATTACCTCTCCTCGCCATGGCCAACGACCTCTGGAAAGTCGAACACAGCGCGCGATCCGTCCAGCAATCGATGACGGACCGTGTCGCTGCTCCGCAGACCTTGGTAAGTGGGTGAATTCCGAGCCGAATCGTTTTTGCCCGTCCGAAGCATGCCTCCGTGCTCGATGATGCACACAAAATCCAGGGTTCCCCGTAGCCGCTTCCAACGGTCCAGGCGTCAAAATCTTGATCCGATCCATGCTCTCGCCTGGGTCGAATCTTTTCTCTGTGAAAGCTGAACAAACAAAACGAGGATGTAAAATCGACGTCGGTACACCTCTCGTAAACGGGGTTTTGCAACCGATTGAAGGGCAACGGTTGGCTCCCCGGCATGGATTCGAACCACGATTCACGGCTCCAAAGGCCGCTGTCCTACCATTAGACGACCGGGGAACAAGAGGAAAAGACTGCTCTCAGTGTAACGTCCATCGGGATCGTCTCGCAACGTCTGCGTGTGCTGCCAGGATGGTGCCTGCCGGTTTGCTAGAATTGCGCGTGGAAGCCAATCTTGGCCGGTGCTGGGCGCGGGCTTCAAACCCGTTGTGCGGTACTCTGTGTCGTGGGTGGGTTCGACTCCCACTGGCTTCCGCCACCCCACCTGCACGCTCTCACTCGTGTCGACGGGTTTCGTTCCAGCGGCTCCCACCAACCACTCCCAATTCGGGTTGCGGAGCATCGGGCAACATGGACAGCAATTCGAGCAGATTCCCGTCCGGGTCGCGGAAGTACAGCGATGCCGCCGGCATCCAGGCGAGCACTACAGGCTCTTCCGTTGGTTCCCCGGCAAAGTCCAGGGGAACTATTTGGGCTGCACGAAGGCGTGCTGGCGCATCGAGTAAATTCGGAAGCTCCACTCGGAACGCCAGGTGAGAGCTCAGCCGCTGGGGCCCGGTCCCCACCTCCCATAACCCGAGCATTGAGTTGCCGCGCCCCCCGATCCAATAGAACACTACCCGCCGGTCCCAAAACACTTCTGCCAATTCCAATCCCAGCGTCTGGCCAAAGAACGTCATTGAGCGTTGCAAGTCTGTGACCGTCAGATGGCTTTCAAAGAGATCACAAATCGGAACCATCGCGGCCTCCTCACAGAACTGGATGCAGATTGCGGCGCCGCGGTCGCAACCCGCTCTCCTAGTTCGGTAGGATAAGCGTATGCGACTGCTTCTCCTCGCGCCAATCACGCTGGCCTTTACTCTTCTCTTGCTTGCTCAAAACGCAGGACGCGGAGGTCAACCGGCAGCGCCGGCAATGATCATGACCATCCCGGGATTTCCCGACGGCGGCCAGATTCCTGTCAAGTTCAGCCAAGCCGCTCCCGGCGTTGCACCCGGCGAGGGTACGTCTCCGGCCATGCAGTGGGCCAATGCACCGGCGAACACGCAAAGCTTCGTGCTGAACATGCACGACATGGATCTCGCCCGCAATAAAACGACCGACGATCAGGTGCACTGGGTGGTCTGGAACATTCCGGCAACGGCGACCGGCTTTCCGGAAGGGGTGCCCAAAGGATCGCAGCTGGCGGACGGCAGTTACCAGATCAGCGCCACGGGAACGATGTACCGCGGCCCGGGCGCCGGCGCCAATGGTCCCTTCCACCACTACGTGTTCGAACTGTACGCGCTGGATACCAAGCTGGATGTGAAGCCCTCAAGTGATGCATTCGAAACCCGCGCCAACGTCATTCAAGCGATTCAGGGCCACATCCTGGCGAAGGCAGTTTATGGAGGTCTGTTCCGCCGGCCGCAGTAATGGTCTCGCAAGCTACTTCGCTTGCGCAGGAGCTTCCCTCTGCAAGACCGCGTCGATGTACCGAACCAGATCCTTGCCTGGCTCGGCGATTTCGAAGCGGAATCCGAGCTGGTTCGGACCCGCGGCGCGGTACGTCATGCGGTAGCGAGGTTCGTTCCGGCTGCCCTCGCTTGTGAAGACGGCCTGATTCGCGGCGGCTTCCACGTTGTAACGGATCACATGGCCTTCGTTGTCGAAGTAGATCGCCCGGATCGCCGCAGCCGTGACTTCGCGATAGACGATCAGTAGATCATCGTGGCGGAAGGCAGGCTTCCCGCCCGCGGGAGGATACTCCGCGAAGCTCTTGCGCACCAGAATGCGGCGTTGCAAATCGGGCGTGAAGGAAAAAGCGCCGGCGCCAGTGCCAGGCGAACCACTTCCCTGCCCGGTCCACTGCCCGATCAGGAATTCCAGCGGACCCCAGTCGTCCGCCACCACCGCCATCGGTAACAGGAGAAAGGCGCCGATTCGAAGCCATCGCATGACCGCCAGAATACGGCGTCGTGCGATTGGATTCAACCGCGGGTTACTTTTCGCCACCTGGATGCTCGAGGCCCGCACGGCTATCGAGCCCCTCCCGCCGAGTATCTTCTGAGAATCTGGAACTGCATCGACCAACCGCACAAGAAAGCCGGAATTGTTAGGGAGGTCCTCTCAAAACCGAGCTCGTGTCCGCGCAGCCCGCAAAACTTTAGTACCAGTACGAATCCAGTGCGGAAGGCGGTACAAACATTCAATTTTCGGGATGTTCTGGTCAAGGATTTGGGGAGACTTTGAATGACCAGAGCAGCACTCAGCATTTTTGTGCTCCTAATTGCACCAGTCTACGCAGCACCAATTACCATCGATTTTTCGACTGGAGTTGGCACGGACCTAGGCACTCTGAACTATACCGGCGGGACCAACCCTCTGATTGGAAACAACATCCTCATCGGTGCCGTGACTGGCGTCAACACGCCCTCAAACACGTCACGGATGTTATTACCGCGGGCCTTCTGTCGTTTACGACTGGAAACTTTGTAAGCTACAACTCGTTAACGCAGACATACACCTTCGACTCCGGCGGCTCAATGACTATCACCGGTGCCGGTCCCGGCTGTCTGACAATCGGCGGTTGCAGTGGGAACGCGCCCAATACCACTTCCGGTCCAACGCTGATCAGCGGAGTCACTGTGTCCGCTCAGTACATCGCCGGGTTGGTGAATCTTCACGACTGGGAGCGACACGATGGATCCGAACCTGGTTCAATTCTTTGGCCTGAACCCGGCAGACATCCCATCCTGGAATTTCAGCGGAAGCATTCATGCAACCATCGCTAGTGGCGGCGGTGGCGGCGCGTTCACAGCGACTTCCAACCATAGCACAGACATTTCAAACACCCCCGTGCCAGAGCCAGCCTCCATCACGTTTATAGGAACTTTCCTAATCGCCTTTACCATCCTTGTTCGTCGGCGGAGCGTGAGGTCCTGAGGCATCCCTCTCCTCATGAGCACGTGTACCGGCTCGCCGTCAGCGATTCGACTAACCACCTGCAATTCTTGAAGACCCTAGTCGTCCGCCGCCACCGCCATCGGTAACAGAAAAAAGGCGCCGATTCGAAGCCATCGCATGACCGCCAGAATACGTCGTGCGATTGGATTCAACCGCGCCTTCACCGTGTCGGGCGTCAGGGTGGGGTCCTGCTGCAGCATCAATGCCACGGTGCCGCTCACCACCGGGACGGGCATGCTGGTTCCGCTCAGCCGGAAATATTGATTGCCTGTGTCGAAGAAAGGCCCGCTCGGATTCAAGGGGTCCACCCGGTTGTCGGGGAACATCTGCTCCAACCGGGATTGCGGCGCGAGCAGCGATACGATCGTGTTGCCGGGCGCGACCAGATCGGGCTTGACAACCAGGTCGTTTTGGGGCGGCCCTTTGGAGCTGTAGCTGGTCATCTGATCGTCGGCGATTCCCGCCAGATGTGTGCCGTGCCCATACGCATCGGACAACGGGGCCGCCGTGAAGCCTTGCCGGTAGACGATACGGGATTCAAAATCGTCGCCTTTCAGGTCGCCGAGGGATAGATTCCGCTGTCGATCACGGCCACGCCGATTCCGGCTCCGTCGAATCCGTATATCCGTTCGATGGCGGCGCCCGTAGTTGCCGCGACGAAATCCAGCGTGGCAGCGACCGGGGCGGTCCAGCGTGATAAAGGCGACACGGGGCAGATTGGCCAGATCGGAGACTCGATCAGGCGAAACCGTAATTGCGCTGGCCTGCATCAAGGCAAAATCACCGGTGTGACGCCCCCCAGGCTTTGGATGGACTGCTGGTCAGATGAGGTCGCCGGGTTGGAGAACTGCACGATCACCGGCACGGTAGGGACGGAAGGCTGGGTTGAGGTCGGCGAAGGGGGCGTCGCGGCGATAATGCTTTGCAGGTCGGAGGATATCTTTCCGGCTGGCGGCACCGGGGGCGCAGTCGCTGCAGCTTGAGGCACGCTCGGTACGGGCGGAGGCTGCACGGCGGGTGGCGGCTGCGCCGGGCTGGGCGGCTGTGCCGGGTTCTGCGTCCCAGAGCTGCTGCCTCCGGGAACGGGCACAGGGGCAACGGCTCCGGAACCTGGTCCATTCCCCTTGATCATTCTGGTTACCCTGTGAGCCTCGGTCACCCTGGGCGCCGTTAGCCGCTGACCCGGGTGCCAAGGACTTGTCGGCAAACGCCAAGCCTACGATCAATAGCCAAAATCCCAGTGTGGCGAACCGTCTCATGATACAGCCGCCAAAATCAGGGGCGCCGGCTTGGAGGAGCACGTGCCCATCCAAATCCAACTGATTGAAAATAAAGCAGAATGGTGCTCCTCCTATCCGCGAGGATGTCACCCGTGGTCGGCTAAGTGACAGGATGTCCCCGGCGGGATAGAGGGCCCCTAACTTCGGAAAGCAGGACTTTCGTCATCCAAATTGAAGACATTTCTAATCCCAACCTCCAGGTACACTTAGGGCGATCTCAGAGGTCCCTATGAATCTGCGTCGTTTTCTCCTGATCCTGGCCGCCTCGCTGGGTACGCTGTACGCTGCCGATGAGGCGGATACTGTGATCCTGACCCTCCCCGGTCCCGCGCCCCTGGAAGCGGCGCCCCAACCCGCAGTCACCGAGGCAGCCAAGCCGCCGGCGCCGGAACTCCCGGAGGCTTTCAAGAGCGACAGCTCGGTTTATCTTCAACGGGTTATCGGAATCTGGAAGAAGCGCGACGCCGAGGCACTGCTGGGCGACCCTGCCCGTACCCGTCCCGCTTACGATGAGGCCCGAAAGCCCAATGGCCAGATTCTCGCCTGGGCCGATCCCACGGGCCGCTACAAGGAACTCGAACTCGATTTCGATTCCGATTCAGGCAGTCTGCGCACCGTGTTCGCCTACCCCAACCAGATGACTTGGGATGACTGCCGCAAGATCTGGGGCGGAAACGTCAACACCACACACACCAAGAACGGCCGCACCTTTTATTCCTACTTGAACCGGAAGCTTGACGTGCTGGTCGATCATGGTGGAAAAGTCATCAGTCTCGGCCTCTATTAACAAGCGCAACATCTTTAGTCCGGAAACGAAACGTAGCGAAAGTCGCTGACGTTATTAGAAGTGGAGCACAATAAGCCCCGCAATGACTTATAGTGTATCTATACAGGAGTTTCCGGCATGAACCGCCGTTCTTCCGCACTCGTGTCAAGCGTGGCAGCCCTGGGCCTTCTGGCCGGCAGCATCTACGCCAAGGACAAGAAAAATGACCCCGACGAGATCGGCAACCGCGATGTCGGCAAGGGGGTGAATTTCTACTCACTCGAGAAAGAGATCGCCCTCGGGAAGCAATTGGCGCAGGAAGTCGAGCGCCAGGCCAAAATCATTGACGATCCGATCATCGCCGAATACGTCAACCGTGTGGGACAGAACCTGGTTCGCAATTCCGATGCGAAGGTCCCATTCACGATCAAAGTCCTGGACACGGAGGAAATCAACGCATTCGCACTGCCCGGAGGGTTTTTCTTTGTAAATTCGGGGCTGATTCTGAAAGCCGACAGCGAATCGGAGCTGGCCGGAGTCATGGCACACGAGATCGCGCACGTGGCGGCGCGGCACGGAACCAAGCAGGCCACGCGCGGCGAGATCATCAACCTGGCCTCGATTCCGCTGATCTTCATGGGCGGCTGGACCGGGTACGCCATCCGCCAAGGCGCGGGTCTGGCGATTCCTCTGGGATTCCTGAACTTCTCGCGCGCGTTCGAGCGGGAAGCGGATTATCTGGGTCTGCAATACCTCTACAAGACCGGCTATGATCCGACCTCGTTCGTGGATTTCTTCGAGAAGATCCAATCGCTCGAGAAGAAGAAGCCGGGAACGGTCTCCAAGGTCTTTTCGACCCACCCGATGACGGATGACCGGATCAAGGCGGCGCAGGGAGAGATTCAGAAGATTCTGGTGGCGAAGCCCGAGTACGTGGTCAACACTTCGGAATTCAACGACGTCAAAGGCCGACTCGCGATGCTGCACAACCGCCGGAAAGTGGATACCAAGGAAGACTCCAACCGTCCGCGGCTGCGACGCGCACCGGGGACCGGCACGGGACCCGTGGATGAGACTACCAGCAGCGACGACAAGCAAAAGCCCGATCAGGACGAGCGGCCCACACTGAAGCGGCGTCCGGATCAGTTCCGCTAAAGCTTACTGAATAAAACCGAGTTGTTTGAGGGTGGCGGCTGGTTCGTCACCCTCAAATTTTGTGAGGGGCGTTTTCTCGCGGCCGTTTTCGAGGGCGACGCCCGCCGGCACCGCTACGTACGGGAAGATTGCCTTCAGCTGCTGCAGATCGTTAGAAACCACCGCCTTCAGCTTGGTGTCTTCCAGGTAGCCAGCCGCGAACTGCGGCTGTTGAATCGGAATCGCGACGATCTTGGTGTCACCCCAGTTGTAGTGCGACATCGCCTTGCCCGCGTTCAAGCAATGAATGCACTCCGGGTCAAAGAAGAACAGGAGAATCTTACCCTGCTGAAGGGAGAACGGCTTCCCATCAACAGTTACCGAGTCCGGCGCCTGGGTGCCGGTTTGACGGGCAGCCGCCACGCCGTAGGAAACGCCCGCGAACACGGCCACAGCACCCAAGATCACCAGAGCGCTGCGCAGCCCGCGCGCCGGTTTCGCCCAGACGCCCGCAGCCACCGCGGCCACCAGCATGCCGCCGTCTTCCAGGAAGAACATAGGATCCACGACTCGCTTCAAGAAAGGAAAGCAGCTGCAATCCGCGCTCTTCAGCGCCGTATAGTTGAAGCCCATGTAGATCATGAAGGCGATCAGCAGGAAGCCGGTGAGCATGGCGCCCCAGCGCCGGAATTTCGGGACCAGCACCAGCACGCCTCCAACGGTTTCTCCGATCCCCAGCGCGATCGCCGCAGCCAGGCTCAATGCCTCTGGAAATTTCAACTGCGTCAGCCGCACGGCCCAGCCTGGAGAGTCGATGACCTTCCACAGGCCCGATGCCAAAAACAATACCGCCAAGGCACAAGCGCCAATCCAATTGACCGCCGTCTTCCAGCCGGGTAACTCCAGTGCAGAAAGCTCCGCTCGCGGCTGTGCCATACTGTCGTTCATGGAGCCTATTTTAGCCCTTCACGCTGCAGGCAAGGGCCGGGGTCCCCTTCCGCAGCCTGCATGATTTCAGTTGCACTCATCCTTTTGGCCACCACCTCCCACGTGGACCTGGTGGACGACATCTATCAAATCCCCGCCGGCCAGTGGCGTTATGTGGAGCTCGGGCTCCGTCAAAGGCCGGCCTTTGTTGCGGCCGATTTTGAAGTGAAATCGGGGTCGTCCGAGGTCCGCCTCGCCCTCATGCGCCGCGAAGATATGGAGCGTCTCCGCGAAGAGCGTCCCAGCGGAGTGTTGGCGGCCACGGACCCGGCCGGCCAAGGGCGGCTGCGATATCAGATCGGGGTCGCGGGGGACTACATACTTCTGATAGATAACCGGTTGAGCGCCGGCCGCCCGACCGAAGCCCATTTGAGAGTATCTTTAGACTTTGGCGGTGCGCCTGGCCCTGCAGTCACGCGCCTCCCGGTCCCCCGCCAGATCACCGTGATTACGATCAGTTTCGCGGTTTTCTTTGCCATTGCCGGCTTTTCCGCGCGGCGCCTCCTCCGCGGCATCAATCGCTGAAGCTTCGTGTCCTCAACGCTAACCTAACGATTGGCAACCTTCCAGTTTGCGAAGGCTTTCAGCAAACTAGTAGATGACATGCTGCGTATGCTCTACGTGCACTGCAGGAAGGGACGGCTCCGGCCCGTTGACTGACCTGGAACAAGCCCGGTCCGTGGAAGCGGGGCGCTTCCAAAAGGCCCTGCGCGAACTCGAAACGCAGCAGGAGCTGCGGCTGTCGCGCCTCGAGGCCGAGATGGCGCGCCGCGGCCTTCAGAATTCCGATGCACGGCTGCACGCAATTTTTGAAGTCCATTTGGACCGCCTGAACCAGGTGATCCAGCATCGCATTTCGATCCGCAAGGACCTGGTCCGCCATTATCCCGAGCTTGGATCGCCGGCGGAATTGAGTCATCTCCAAGAAATCATCCAAGCCGATGTGAGAAGCCTGCGGGCCGAGTGCAGGAGACACAGTCTGGTGGCGCCTCCGGAAGTATTTGCCGAGGTGCATGCCCGCGCCCAAGCGGGCATCGAACGATTGAAACAGGAAATGCCGTCTCCGGTACGGATGCAGACCAAGCTGCCCGCGCTTTCTCTCAACATTTCCCATAGCGGCGCGGGGAAGGGCGACATTCGCCCGGCGGCGCGGACCGCCTCGGGGAGCGCTTCCGTCGGCGTCGTGTCGCGTTCGGAGCAGACCTCGGCCGCGCCGGCGCTGGCGCCCGACGCTCTCTTGCGCAAGGTGGATGAGGTCATCGGCGACCTGGAAGAACGCAATCCGCAACTCGCCAACGGTCTACGCCGCCTCGCGACCGCCGTTCAACAGGCCAAGCAACTCCCCGATGACCGGACCATCTATTTGGAGCAGGTGCAATTCCTCGCCGAGCAGGCCGCGCGCGTGGCCGTCCTGCGCCGTGTCAGCGTTGTCAAAGGAATCATGGTAGCCCTGCGCACCGACCTGGATGAAGTCCCCAGTGTGGTGGTATCTTTGCGCGCCGCCTTCCCGCTCCTCGCGTCGCACTTCGGCATCCGGGAATCGAAGTAAAACCCGCCCCTCGGCGGCGGCACCAGATGGTCTTCCTCCGCCGTCTCTGGTATGTTTGATTTTTTCCAGCCTGGAGGTCTGCCCAAATGCCCCATCGCACGACGCGCCGAGATCTGCTGGCGCTCGCCGGAGCCGGCATGGTTCCAACTACGCTCTTTGCGCAACAACCAGCCGCGCCCTCGGGCGGCCCCGACCTTGTCGTATTCAACGCCCGCGTCGTCACCATCGACTCACGCCAGCCGCGCGCGGAAAGTTTCGCCATCCAGAACGGCCGCTTTTCGGCCGTCGGCACCAGTGCCGATGTGCGCAATCTGGTCCGGCAGAGCACACCGACCTGGGACGCCAAAGGCGCCTTCATCGTACCGGGCTTCATCGACACCCACAACCACGCTCCCGGCACCACCTTGCTCAACGAAGTTCTGGTCGGCAATCCTTTCGAAGTCGAGTTCGTCACCATTGACAGCATCATCCAGAAGCTGCGCGCGCGCGCCGCGAAGACCCCGACCGGCACCTGGGTGGAGGGCTACTTCTTCGACGACACGAAAGTGAAGGACGGGAAGCAGCTCAGCATTCAGGATCTCGACCAGGTCTCGAAAGACCTGCCCGTCGCCGTTCACCATCGCGGCGGTCACACGTCCTACTACAATTCCAAAGCCTTCGAGATGGCGGATGTAAACCGGCAGTCTCCCAATCCGCCGGGCGGCACCTTCGACCGGGATTCCACCGGCGCGCTCAACGGCCGAGTGACAGACAACGCCAGGAGCGCCTTCCGTCGGGTTGGCAAGCACCGGACGGTCACGATGGAGAACAGCAACCTCGACGCTGCCGCCGCGTCGTTGGAGCGTGAAGTCGCCGGCCTGGCCCACATCTCCAAAATGTTCGCCCGCTACGGCGTGACGAGCGTGCACCATGAAGGCGGCAGCCTCCCGGCCATACAGAAGGTGCGCGCCGACGGCGACCTGAAGCACCGCATCAGCTACGAAGCCGCCGGCAAGGAGCTGGACGCCCTAATCGCTGCAGGCATTCAATCCGGCTTCGGTGACGAATGGGTCCGCTTCGGAGCCACCAGCGAGCACGTTGTCGACGGCTCCTTTTCCGAGCGCACCATGGCGCTCAGCTTCAACTACCCCGGCACGACTTACAAGGGCAACGTCACCACCACGCAGGAGGATCTCAACGACTGGGTCGAAAAAGTCCACCGCGCCGGTATCCAGGTCAACTGCCACGCAAACGGAGACGTGGCCATTGACATGTACCTTACCGCCTGCGAGCGCGCGCAGAAACTGTTTCCCCGCACCGACGCCCGTCCCAAGATCACGCACTGCACGGTGATGAACGACAACCTGGTCCGGCGCATCAAAGCCCTCAATGCCGTTCCCGCGCTCTTCACGACGTACGCGTATTACAATTCCGACAAGTTCAAGTTCTACGGCGAGGACTTGATGAAGCGCTGCATGGCATTTCGCACGCTCCTCGATGCCGGCATTCACGTCGCCGCCGGATCCGATTTCAGCCCGGGCCCGTTCGATCCACGCATGGCGATTCAGGGCATGGTCTCCCGCACCGGTTGGGACGGCAAGACCTGGGGAGTCAACCAAAAGATCTCACTCGAGGAAGCTATCCGTGTGAACACACTCAACGGCGCATATAACTCGCGTGAAGAAGACGCCAAGGGCTCGATTGCGGTAGGTAAGCTCGCCGATTACGTGGTGCTGGCCGAGGACCTTCACTCGATCCCCATCGACAAAATCAAGGACGTCAGAATCGTTCGCACGGTGGTGGGCGGCAAAACCGTCTACGAAGGGTAAGTACCGAAAGAGGCGGCGCGCGAATTACTCAAACCGCACCGACAGGTAGACACGCCATGGTTGGAAGCCCAGCCGCCGGTAGATGCCCGTCGAGACGGGATTCGCGTTGTCGGCGAATAGAGAGACCCACCATTGCCCGGCGCCGAGCAACCATTCCGCCAGCGCGCCGCTGACCGCCGTACCGTATCCGCTGCCGCGAAACTCGGGCGGCGCGTAGACCCCGCGAATGCGCGCGCCGCCGTGGGACAGCGCCGCTACGTAGGAGGCCATTGCGCAAATCGAGGGCCCGTCTTCCCAAACGAATTGCCTGCCGTCTGCGATCGCGCGCTTCAAGCCTTTCGCAATGGTCCCGGAATTCTGCTCAGGCCGGGGAAGGTTCATGTCGCGTGCCGCTGCCACCGCTAGGGGGTGCAGGTCATCAAATTCATCGGCTCGGGCCTTGCGGAACGAACCGCTCGGGCGGCGGAACGGCGCGATGTATTCCGCGGTAAAGAACGTCATCTCCCCGTTTCGGGTGGCCGCGCAACCGGCTCGCTCCGACCATCGTTCAGCGAAGGCTTCCGCCACCGCCACCGGGCCTGCCACTCCCGGGAGGTCGGCCTCAACGTCTGTCGCGGCCCAACCAGCACCTTCCGCGTTGCCTTCCGAGAGCAGAAGATACTGCGACGGAGTCTGAAAGAGAGCGAGTTGCGGAGCCTCGCCGGACGACACCAGCCACCCTCTCGACGGGGTTTTCGTTTGAATGGCGGCGACCATTGCTGTAATCAGAAGGTTGTTGTCGCGCTCGGCAGCCGCCAACCACGGTTCCGCGGCCGCCCGGAATGCGCCGGCACCTGCAAAACCAATCACCCGCATACACAGACCGCTATCTGGCGGCGGGCTTCCCGAGGCTGCGCTCGGCTTCTTCGAGGATCCGCTGTGCTCTGGCAATCACAGGACGGTCAACCATCTGCCCGTCGACCGCCACGGCTGCTCCGTGAGAGGCATCGCCTGCGTCGATCACGCGCCGGGCCCAGGCAACCTCCGTGTCCGTCGGCCGGAAGCTTTCGTTCACAACGGGAATCTGCTTGGGATGGATGCAGAGCTTGCCGCCGAAACCGAGGAGACGCCCGCGCACCGTGTCGGCGCGCAAGACCTCTGGATTGTCGATTGCCGTACTAATCCCGTCCACCGGCGCCAGGATGCCCGCTAATCGCGAGAACCATACCAGCTGCGACCGGAAATACAGCAGCCCCTCCTGGTCGCCGGGTATGCCGGCGTCGAGCTGAAAATCGAGCGAACCGAACACAAGCCGGTGCACGGTGCGGTCGCGCGCGATTTCCAATGCATTTACGAATCCTTGCACGGTCTCGATCAGCGGCAGGATCGGAATTGTCTGGCCGAGCAGTTCTTCGACTTGGCGCAAGTGCTCCACACTCTCTGCCTTCGGCAGCATGATCGCTTGAATGCCAGGCATCCGCGCGCAGGTAACATCGTCGCGGAACCAATCGGTTCCCACACCGTTGATGCGCAGCACCACCGGATTTGCCGGATTCACCCAGGCCTCGACGGCCATCCGCGCTTTGGATTTTTCGGCCGGCGGCACGGCATCTTCCAGGTCGATGATGACCGCGCCCGCACCCGCGGCACAAGCTTTGTCAAAGCGGTCGGGCCGGTTGCCCGGGACAAACAGGTACGAGCGCGCAATCGGAGCTTCCATAACGAATCATTATCGCAGCGTCGCGGTTGCATCCATCGCCAGGCCGCCCCTGGCATTGCGGGCCCATAAGTGAATAGTCTTTCCGTCCGCTTCGGGCTGTCCGCAGACCGTGAACGAAGCCGTATCAAACAACGAACTCATGGCGCGAAAGCTGAGGCCGGCCAAATCTGCGTTGGGCAGGTTCCGGCGCAGCAAGTCCGCGAGGAGCGAGGCGATCAACGGCCCATGCACGACCAGGCCGGGATAGCCTTCCACTTCGGTAGCGTAGCGCCGGTCATAGTGAATGCGATGTCCGTTGAATGTTAGCGCCGAATAGCGAAACAGCAGCACGTCATCGGGCCGGATGGTGCGCTCCCACTGCGCGCGGTCCTGCGCGGACGCGGCAGACGGCAGCACTTCGCCAGGCTTGGCTTCCTCGCGGTACGCGATCTCGTGCTCTTCCACCAAGGCATCGCCGATTTCGTGCCGTACGCGCACGAACACCAGCGGACCACTACGGCCTTCCTTGTATTGCACGTCGGCGATCCTCGAGGTGCGGGTCACAACCTCCCCGACGCGCAGCGGCCGCCGAAACTCCTGCTTATTTCCCGCCCACAAGCGGCGCGGCAGCGGCACCGCGGGAAGAAAGCCGCCTCTGCGCACATGACCGTCCGGCGCGAGATCCGACTGGCGGTCGCGCGGCAGAAAGTACAACCAGTGCCACAGCGGCGGCAGGGGATCGCCTGGGCGCGGCTCCGGGTCGTCGCGATCGAAGGTAGCCGAGAGCGCCGCGATCGGCGCCATCGTGATTTGATCGGTGCGGGTCTCAGTCTTCCCGATCCAGCTCTGTAACGATTTAATGTCTACCTTCATTTCAAACGCGCAGTATACCAGGAAGCCGGACGGACGCCGCGTCGCGCTTGATACGATGACAGTCGATCCCGGTTGGAACCACGGCTTTGTATAAGCTCGGCTGCTGTCTCTTTCCGGCCTGGCTGGAGGTCAGTACGTCGTCAGCGCGCGGGCTGGGTCCATTCAATTTGTTACTGGCAACGTGTACGTGGACGGGCAACGTCTTCAAAAGGCGCCGCTTTCGTTTCCCGTATTGAACGACCAGCAGGCCTTGCGAACCGGCCGGGGACGCGTGGAGGTCTTGCTGGCGCCTGGTGTTTTTCTGCGGCTAGGACAGCAAAGCGCGTTGCGAATGTGGACAACCGCCTGGAGAATGCGGTTCTCGGTGTCGAGAAGGGCCGCGCGGCGGGTCGAAACCGAAGAGTCAGTCTCAGGGGCACGGTTGCGGTGTCAGCCTTTCGCCGCGGGAACGTCGACGCGCTGTACAAGTGGGCGGCAGTCAGGTCCTTCAACCTGTTCCTGGCGAATCGAGCGTCCGGCAGCGTCAAGCAACCGGCCAACTGGATCTACACGGACCTGGGATGGTTCTGGAACCTGGATTACGGCGCCCAGATTGCCGCCACCGGTTCCATGATGAAGTATCTGCCACCCGAGCGTGAGCCACGATAGCCGAATGCTAGCGCGCGGCTTTGCGAAGCGGCTTCTTCGCCCGCGATTTCGTCAGGCCTCTCTTGACAGCGGCCTTCGGCGCGCGCTTCCGAGCGGTCTTCTCGTGGATCTCTACTTTTTCGGCACCCAAGGCCTGGCGGACATGATTTTCTACGCTCAGACCGCTAGCGCGCGCTTGCGCAGTGAGCCCAATAAATTCGATTTCGGTCAGATCAACAACCAGCCGCGTTTTAGCCATATCGCAAATCGGGAATCACATCCTATTATGATCCTGGGTGAGGCACGCCGGGCTCCGCTGCGATTCGATACCATCCTTGTTTGAGCCAGATATCTGCAGTAAATCTCTCGTCCGCAGTGCGGCGGCCTGCCGCCCGGCTGCTGTTACTGCCCCTGGCGTTCGCGTGCGCTCTCGCCGCTCTGGTTTTTGTTGCTCCAGTCCGTCAAAACCCGAGGCTCCTCGGGACCTTCCTGGGCGCCGCCGGCTTACTGGCCGCGTGGAACCTGACGCTTCTGCTCGGCGCGCGGCGCAGCGGCCGGGCGCCCGAACTGGAAGTCGTCTTTCGAAAGCAGCATTACCTGCAGGCCTGTGCGCAGGGTACGGTGCTTTTGTATTGGGGCTGGTATTGGCCCGAAGTCTACGCCTCGGCTCACCTCATCCTGGCCCAACTACTGTTTGCTTACGCCTTCGACATGCT